>Ga0210040_10001636_pt1 | contig 33305 bp, 31 predicted proteins | sample CryGeyCG12114_NA_FD_185462 | JGI IMG/M metagenome (GOLD analysis project Ga0210040, IMG submission 185462) | Groundwater microbial communities from aquifer - Crystal Geyser CG19_WC_8/21/14_NA (SPAdes) (version 2) | ecosystem: Environmental > Aquatic > Deep subsurface > Groundwater | place: USA...
TTTTCGGTGATGGCCCAAAATGTTCTGATTGCCGGCCTTACCATCCGGAACGTGGAAGAAAGTTTTGTGAAAAATTACGCTGCCGTTCGGGTTAGAGGCGGCGGACACGTCACGGTTCGGGATAATAATATTTTAAATACCTACTACGGTGTTTACCTGGAACAAACCGATAGCTGCGCCGTTCTCAACAATACCATTCGGGGACAGGCAAAGCAGGAAACCACTTCCGGCAATGCCATTCACGTGTGGCGCGCCCGCGCTATTAGCATTAAGAATAATAATGTGGCGGGACACCGCGACGGTATTTACCTGGAGAGTGCCGGTAATAGTATTGTTATCGGCAATACCAGTAACAACAATTTGCGCTACGGACTGCACTTTATGTTTTCCGATAATAACCGCTACGAACGCAACCGTTTTAGCCAAAATGGCGCTGGCATAGCCGTTATGTATTCCCGGAATATTCACATGAGCGATAACTTGTTCGAACAAAACTGGGGCGCGGCGGCTTATGGCATTCTGCTAAAAGATATTGTGGATAGCCGTATCGAACGGAATATTTTCCGGCAAAATACCACCGGTATTCATGCCGAAGGTTCAACGCGAATGGTAATAAAAAACAACGAATTTCGGAATAATGGTTGGGCGGTGCGCCTACTGGGCAGCAGCGAAGACGTTAGTTTCGAACAGAATAATTTTATTGGCAACACTTTCGAAATAAGTACCAGCACCAATTATAGCAGTTACAATACCTTTACGGGCAACTACTGGAGCAGCTATACCGGCTACGACCTGGACCACGACGGCATTGGCGATGTGCCGCATAAACCGGTTAAGCTCTTTACTTACCTAGTAGAAGACGTGCCGGCAGCGGTGGTATTGCTGCGCAGTATGTTTATGGATTTGCTGGAATTGATTGAAAAAGTTGCCCCGGTGCTCACGCCGGAAAACATCATTGACACGGCGCCCAGTACCCGTTTAAACCACTGGAAATCATGATAAAAATAAAAGACCTGGCTAAATCATTCGGTAAGCTGGTGGTATTGAAAAATATAACCATGCAGCTGGAAGCCGGCAAAATATACGCTTTTCTGGGGCCTAATGGCTCTGGCAAAACCACCTTAATTAAAAGTATCCTGGGTTTAACGCAGCCTGATGCCGGCGAAATACTAATTGATAACGAAAACATAAAAAATAACTGGCGCTATAAAAGCCGCATTGGTTACATGCCCCAGATTGCCCGTTTTCCCGAAAACCTGACCGTGGCGGAGCTGTTCCGCATGACAAAAGATATCCGCAAAACACCGGCTACCGAAGAAGACTATATTGCTTATTTTAACCTGGAAAACTCCCGTGACAAAGCGCTTAAAAATTTATCGGGCGGTACGAAGCAAAAGGTAAATGCTATTCTGGCGCTCATGTTCAACCCCGATATTCTTATTTTCGACGAACCTTCGGTGGGGCTGGACCCGGTGGCGCACCTGCGCCTGAAAGACCTGGTGCGCCAAGAACGCGACAAAGGCAAAACCATTTTGCTTACCACCCACATCTTAAGCGAAGTAGAAGAACTAGCCGACGAAGTTGTGTTCTTGCTGGAAGGAAAAATATACTTTAAAGGCCCGGTAAAAGAATTAATAGAAAGCCAGCAGGAACCTAATCTGGAAAGAGCCATTGCCCGGCTGCTGCTACAATCTGAAAAAAAAACTGAAATCCTTAACCCGGCAATTGCATGAATGCCTTAGTTAAAATTATAAAATATGCCTTTTACGATACCCTGCGCAGTTGGTGGGCCTTGTTTTACGGGTTGTTTTTCCTAATCATTACCACCACGCTTTTGTATTTTTCCGGCGATTTTAACAAAGCCCTGGTGAGTTTGCTCAACCTGGTAATATTATTGGTGCCGCTCATCAGTACGGTTTTTGGGGTGATGTATGCTTATAATTCGCGGGAGTTTACTGAATTGCTACTGGCCCAACCTTTAAAGCGGAGAGATATTTTTTTAGGACAATATTTAGGATTAACGCTTTCGCTCATACTTAGTTTAGGTCTGGGTTTAGGTGCTGCTTATATACTAAATGCCGGTTCTGTTTCCGAAAGCGGGCAATTAGGCATGTTAATTCTCTGCGGCTCTTTGCTCACCGCTATTTTTACCGGCATCGCCTTTTTGGTATCGGTGCTGTTCGAAGACCGGGTGAAAGGTTTTGGTATTGCTATTTTGGTTTGGTTATTTGCAGCGGTTATTTACGACGGACTTTTCCTGGCTTTCCTGGTTTTATTCAATGATTATCCGCTGGAGAAGGCCACCATCGGCATTGCCTTGTTTAATCCCATCGACCTTTCCCGCATTATGATTTTACTGCGCCTGGATACGGCCGCTTTGCTGGGTTACACCGGGGCGGTATTCCAGAAGTTTTTTGGTACCGTACCCGGCACGCTGCTTTCCTTTCTGGCGCTGCTCTTATGGATTTTTATACCGCTCTTGGCATTCATGAAAAAAGTACAGCGCAAAGATTTTTAAAAGACGCATTTAAGTCGGCAGTATAAGAAAACTTCAAATGTTTAAAATATTTCCGACAGCAAGTTTTATAGTCAAATCAGTTTAATTAAAATTAAAATAGAGTAAAACAGATGAAAAAGGTACTTATTTTATGCGTAGGCGTGCTTGCATTTGCCTGCAACAGCGGCTCCAACAACACCGCCGGGGAAGATGTCGGCAATATTAATTCTGCCGAAAACGTGGAAGAGAATTCTCAGGAAAATATATCGCCCCAACTCAATACGGAGGAAGGAACCGACAACAGTCGGTTGGAAGTGGATACCATCCGTTCGGCGGAAAGCGCGCAAGAACAAAAACAGGATTAATTTTTAGCTTAACAACTTACCCGAAATTGCATCGGCCTTGGTTTACAACCGGCTATAATTTACAAGTTTAGTTTTTGTTTGGAAAAAGAACCCGCTGACGCAGCGGGTTCTTTTTTTATGGGCTTGGTATTATTAAAAGGAGAGCAACTTAGAATGGGATAGTTTTTATTTTTAAATGTATATTCGTTAGTCCAATTCTAGTTATAGGTTAATTTTGGGCAGCTAAACGGAATAAACTCCATATATCTGGTAGTTGGGCGTAACAAATTGATAAGTTACCGGCTATTATTAAACAATAATAAAGATTAAAATACCTTATGCAAACCAAGGGGGGCTTTCGTACATATTTATCACTTGTTCTACTAATCTTACCAGCAATACTATTTGCTCTCTTGATATTTATATACCAGGGAAATCAAAAACTTCAAATATTTAATGTATTTCCATATTTACCATGGCAATTTTTTATAATTTTTATATTTGGGGTTACTGCTACTTTAGGAGGCTTTCTTGATTGGAAATTTCACAGAAACCCTCTTAATATGAAAATCCCTAAGAAAGAAAGAGATGCAGAAGCGATGGCTTTAGGACTTGGTGGGCTACCAATGTTTATTTTAATGTCGTTGGCTATGCTCAGTTCAAATGCATCCAACTATTTGATTCCAATCATAATTGTTTTGATTTATACTGTTGTGGCGATTTGCTATGACGAATTCGTATTCCATATCAAAAGGTGTGGAAGAATTGAAACCATTTATCATCGAATGCTAGTCTTCGGTAACGGCTTCGCCTGGTTAGCCTGGTTTCACTTTATTTACTACAAATGAAATACTATAAGCTAATCCAGCAAAGCAAAATGGAATTAGAAATGATTTCAGATTATAAATGTGTACCTGTTTCAAAGGCAATATTTAAAATGGGAGCAAGGTGGATGTTTGATAGGTTAAAGGAAAGGGAGTCAGGCTTAACGCAGAAATTCGATGATTCAATAAACTTCTTTGCTTACGGTTTGTTTAAATATAGCATATCTTTTATTGCATTCTTTTCTTCTGTCTACTTCTTATTAAAATTAAATCTTCTGCTCCTTCCTTTAGCCATTTTAATATTTTATTTAATTGAAATACATTTTCTGTTTTTATTCCCCATTCTTATTTACAAGGTAAAAAATCCTATTAGGTCTAGCATAAAACAGACTTACCGTACTGGATTGTTTATTATTTTACTAAATGTTATTCACATTGGTTTTTTTATGGTATTTGGGCTTTTCAACTTTAAAGACCCATTCCGTAATTGGTATATCGGATGTATGGCAATAGTTATCTGGTATCAGGATGAAATTAGAAATAGGGTATAAACATTCATTTGAGATACGTAGAGAGACTTTTGTTGTAAATACCCCGGATAATTTTAGCATTCTTTACCTATCGGATTTACATTTAAATAAATTCAGCAAAAGTATTATAACAAGCCTTATTGCAAAAATAGAGTTTTTAAACCCAACAATACTTCTATTAGGGGGAGACTATGTAGATTCTAAAAAGGGATTAATACACTTTGCCAATTTATTACGCTCCATCTCTTTGCGAGAAAACACCTTTGCTATTGCAGGTAATCATGATATTTATTTTGGAATAGATGAAATAGAAAAGATAATAACAGAACACAATGTAGTTTGGCTGGAAGGGAAATCTTTCACATTGAATTTGCCCAATTCCAAACTCAAAATAGATGGCAATATTATTACTAAAGCAGAAAACGACTATGATCTTTCTATCTTAGTATTACATAAGCCAATAGATATAAATCTGATTCAAAACGTTTATAATATAGCTTTAGCAGGACATTTACATGGTTGTCAATTTGTTTTATGGGAATCAGAAGATAAACTCTTTCCAGGCAAATTCTTCTACAGATGGAATATCCTAAAAGCAGCCCTTACAAAAGGTAATTATTATATAAGCAAGGGGCTTGGCGATACCCTGCCTATCAGATATAATTGTAAAAGGGATTTATTATTTATTCAGGTCATAAACAATAATACATAAACTAAAAAACAATGAAAACATTAATAGCAGTTGGTTTAGGGACTATTTACGGTTTATTACTCCGTATGATGTTTTGGTTTTTTAATGATTTCATGGGAATAATGAGTTTAAGCTTTCTTATTATTTCTCCTATCATTATTGGTTTTCTCACCATCATTTTGATCCCTAAAAACCAAACTGTAAGTGGACCTAGTGCCTTTCTAACGCCTTGGTTAACAAGCTTTTCTATTTTAGTGGTTACAATGCTATTCCAAATAGAAGGAATAATTTGCTGGATAATGATCTACCCATTGTTTTCCATTCTAGCTGGAATAGGTGGAATTATTGCTTTCTTGGTCCGGAAAAAAAGAGTTACAGATATGGATAATAACAATTGGAAAAAACCAAACTCTCTAAATATATCTGTAATTTTAATACTTCCCGCTTTCATTGGGGTGATAGAAGGAGAGCGAACACTTTCTGGTAAAGAATTTAATATTTCGAAATCAGTAATTATTCCGGCATCAACCAAAGTGGTGTGGTATCATTTGACGAATATCAATGAAATCAAAACAACCGAGAATTATTCACCATTATCGAATATGATGGGGTTCCCTAGGCATTTATGCACGACTTTGGATACTCTTTCTGTTGGTGGAAATAGAAAGGCAATTTATGAAAATGGATTATATTTTGAAGAAACAATTTCGGATTATGAAATAGGTAAACTCCTTGTTCTGGATATAAATATTGACCCTAATAAAATACCCAAAAATGTTATGGACGAACATATCGTGATTGGGGGTAAGCATGTTAATATTTTGCAGGATATTTATACAATAAAAAAAATATCTGAAAACAGTTGCAAGTTGACACTAACCAGTCGATTTACAATTAATACACCATTCAACTGGTATGCTAGTATTTGGTCTAAATATTTAATGGCTGATATTTTACATGGGCAATTAAACTTAATAAAAGGAAGAACCAAAAGTTAGTTAAAGTTTATATACCCTTGTAAAAGCATAAGAAATACATTTTTATGGTTCTACAGTGAATTTAAATTATCTATGGAAGCAGAAGCAAAAAGAAAATATCTTAATGATAGATTTATTCATGTAGCTGTTAGACTTGATTCGTTAAACTGGCTTAGAAATTAAAAGTGGATTCAATGCCAATAAAGTGTAAATAAAAAAATTATAAATAAGAAAAAATTACTTCGCCCAACCACACCTAAAAACCACTTCGCGCTTTTTAGCTAAAGAGCGTTAAAATAATCTTATTTTGTATTAATCGTATACGGGTCGTTATGACAAATATCAAAGACTATATCAGTATTGACCAAGAAATATTAGGTGGTCAACCTGTTTTCAAAGGAACCCGCGTTCCGATAGAGACGCTTTTCCTGCATTTAGAAAGAGGCGTTGCACTAGACGAATTTCTAGAAGATTGCCCTACGGTAAATAAAGAACAAGCAATTAAAGTGTTAAGGATTTGTCCTAATTAAAACCGCGGCCGCATTGCCGCCAAAACCAGCGGCGGTTAGCAATATTCTTTTAATGGATTGGGGTGATTTCGGGGAGATTAAATTAGGATAAGGAAGCAACAGAAATTGTTGTTCTTTCAGAATATGCAGCGCATATTCTAAACTCAAAGCCGCCGAAGCACCCAAAGTATGGCCATTTAAAAATTTGTTAGAAGTAATGATTGGCAAATTACTTTCTCCGAATATTTCTTTTAAGGCGGTTAATTCTGCGGCATCGCCGGCTACGGTTCCGGGCGCATGCATCACCACCAAGTCAATGGGTTCAGAAGAGTGGGCTTGCGTAAGCGCTTGTTTAATGGCCCTTTGAAAGTTTAAACCAGCGGCTGATATACCGGTTTTACTTTTTATTTTTTCGAAGCCAAAACCTACTGCTTCCAGGATTACTTCTTTTTCCGGCGACTTTTCTCCGGGTTCTCTTTTAACTTTTTCCAGGGCAAAAACCGCGGCTCCTTCACCCAGCACAAAAGTATTCCGGCGTTCCTGGTTATGGGGCCGGCAATAAAAAGCGGTTTCCTGGGTTGGAGCATAAATGCCGATGGCTTTCATCTGAGCCACGGTAAAAGAGGTGAGGGGCGCTTCTGCACCGCCTACCAGAAAACGGCGGGCCATACCCGATTGCAGCCAGGCAAAGCCATTGGCCAGGGCTTGCAGCGCCGTGCTGCACGTAACCGAATGGCTGATTGTTGGTCCGGAAGTTTCTAAATCATTCGCCACCCACGAAGATATATTTCCCAGCGTGGTAACCGGCGAAACGGCCGGCGAAACAGAACCGGTTTGAATAAACGTTGTTAAATGTTGCTCAAACAAACCGGTGGCTCCCCGCGACGATCCGATATTAATGCCGATATCAGTTTCATTTTGCCATTTTGCATCTTTAACCGCTTGCCGGGCCGCGTAAATGGCCATTAACACCGACTTGTCTAGGGCAGCGTAAGCTTTGTTCTCGTACGCTAAAGCTTGTAAAGCGATTTCGGCAGAAGCCGGTAAAACGCCTACGGGCGTAAGCTGTTCGTTTATGGAGCGGAGCGATATACCGGATTGGCCGCCGGCATAAGCCTGCGTAATAATTTCCGGGTTACAACCTAACGGCGATATGGCACCGTGACCTTTTATAACAATGTATTCGGCGGTGGGCAAGTTTTTATTTTTGAATGATTAAATCAGCCATTTTTAAAATAACTTCATAAACTTCTTCCAACTGGGCAGCCGTGATGCAATACGGCGGCAAAATATAAATAATATTGCCCAATGGCCGGAGCAACACTTTATTTTGCAGGGCAAAGTTATAAAGTAAATCCCGGCTATTGTTAAAATAAGAAGTAGCACCGGTTTCAAATTCCAGGGCCAGGATGGTGCCGGTCTGCCGGATTACTTTACAGGCGGCATGCGTGGCTATTTTTTTCCGGAAAGCAGTGTGCTGGGCCATAATCCGGTTTATATTAGTTTGCGTATCCGGCTGCAGCAATATTTCCAGGCTAGCTACACCGGCAGTGCAGGCAATTGGGTTAGCGGTATAAGAATGCCCGTGAAAGAACGTTTTGGTTTTATCGTCACTTAAAAAAGCCTCGTAAATTTGCTGCGAACACGAAGTAACACCCAAAGCCATAGTACCGCCCGTCAGGCCTTTGGATAAACAAAATATATCGGGTTGGTTTTGCCCCAGGTAATCGGTGGCAAATATTTTACCAGTGCGCCCAAAGCCGGTCATTACTTCGTCGGCAATGGTAAATATTTCGTGTTCCCGGCAAATAGGAAGTAGCTTATCCAGCACTTCGGGCGCGTACATGACCATGCCGGCGGTACCCAATACCAAAGGCTCAAATATAAAAGCGGCTATATCGGGACGTTGGGCAAATTCGGTTAGTTGCGCCAGGCATTTTTCTTCCTGGCCCGGCACCGGCACATCAATAAACAATACCTCAAACAAATACTGGTTAAATGGCTGGGTAAAAGCACTGCGGCTGCTCACCGACATGGCCCCGAAAGTATCGCCGTGGTAACTATCGCGGAAAGCAATGATTTTGTTTTTGGCTATACCTTTATTATCCCAGTATTGAAAAGCCATTTTCAGGGCTACTTCTACGGCCGTTGAACCGTTATCGGAATAAAATATACGCTTTTGGTTGGCCGGCAAAATTTTTAATAAACCTTCGGCCAGTTCTACGGCCGGTGCATGAGTAAAACCGGCAAATATGACGTGTTCTAACCTGGTTAATTGCTCGCTAATTTTTTGGGCGATATACGGATGACTGTGCCCATGCAAATTTACCCACCACGACGAAACCGCATCGATATAGGCTGTACCAGCTTCATCGAACAACAAAGCGCCTTCGCCTTGGGCAATGGGCAGGGGCAGGCCGGCAGATTTCATTTGGGTATAAGGATGCCAGATAACGGCCGCATCCCGGTCGGCTAAAGTCATGCTATCGTATTTAAATGAGTAGATAAAACTTCCGCGTATTTTTTAACAACCTGCTGGTTCATTTCATTTTCCGGCAGCACCGATAAGAGTTTGGGAAGTCCGGTGTATTGTAAAATATAGTCTTCGGTGGAGGGCGTTGGTTTTCCGTTGAAAATAATACCTGCTACCGGAATATGGCGCGCCCGCAAAGCTTCCACCGATAACAAAGTATGATTGATACTCCCTAAATAATTTGCCGAAACCAATACTACCGGCACGTTTAGTTTCTGGATCAGGTGGATCATGAGGCTTTGCCGGTTGAGCGGGACAAACAAACCGCCGGCGCCTTCAATTACCAGGTTGTTTGGAGTGGCAGGCAGATTTATCTGGTTGAGATCTATATTTATATCTTCTGCTTGGGCGGCGGCATGCGGCGATAAAGGTTGAAGCAAACGGTAAGCCTCCGGATGAAAAACCGATTTTTCGTTTGTTATGAGTTTTTTTACTTTTATGGTATCGCTGTTATCTAAATCGCCGGACTGTACAGGTTTCCAGTAATCGGCCTGTAAGGCTTCGGTTAAAATGGCGGCTACTACTGTTTTCCCCACGTCGGTGCCAATTCCCGTAACAAATACTTGCCTCATATATTTTCGTTTAATATAGCTGTTAGTTGCTGTACTTCCGCTTCGGTATTATAGGCATGCACAATAACCCGCAACTGTTCTTTACCAGCCGGCACCGTCGGACTAAAAATAGCCCGCACATCAAATCCTTGTTCCAGCAACTTGCCCGAAATTGTTTTTAAGCCCGAAATACTAAAACCCCGCACGGCTTTAACCGGACTATCGCCCGTATTAATGGTTATGCCATTGGCCTGCTCTGTAAGCAACTGACTTAAATAACTGGCCAGGGCTTTTAATTTTTGCCTTTCGGCAGATAAAGTGGGCAGCAGGGCATAAGCACATTTAATACCAAGTACCGCGTGTAAGGGCAGGGCTGTGGTATAGATAAAGGGCCGGCTGAAATTGATCAGAAAATCTTTTAAGGCTTTTGAACCGACGACTACCGCTCCGTGGTTTCCCAAAGCTTTGCCAAAGGTTAAAATACGGGCAAATACTTTTGTTTGTAAGTTCAGTTCGTGCACTAAGCCTTCGCCCTGGTTCCCGTAAATGCCGTTGGAATGCGCTTCGTCCACAATTAAGTAAGCGCCTTTCCCGGTGCAAAGTTCGGCCAATTGTGGCAAAGGTGCCAAATCACCGTCCATGGAATATAAGGATTCTACGGCCACATACACGTTACCGCTAGCTTGCTGCAATTTCTTTTGCAGATCTTCTACCGCGTTGTGGCGGAAAGAATAAGCTTTGGCAAAACTCAACCGAATACCATCTTTTATAGAAGCATGACAGGCCTCATCGTACAAAATAGTATCGCCGCGTTGCGGTACTGCCGAAAAAAAACCAGTATTGGCCGCATAGCCCGAATTAAAAAGCAAAGCGGCTTCTCCCTGGTGAAAGTTAGCCAGCGTTGCTTCTAATTCTTCTATTAAAGCCGAATTACCCGATAACAAACGGGAGCCGGTGGCGCCCAGTGGTAAATCGGGGTAACGCAGCCATTCCTGTTCTAAAGCTTCTTTTAGTTTAGGCGCGCGCGCCAAACCCAAATAATCGTTCGAGCAGAAATCTACCGTGGCCGCATTAATTTTCAGGTGCCTTATAATACCTTCTTTTTCCCGGTTTTGCAGTTTCTGCCGTAAAGTTAAGGGCAGCTCCATGGCATTAAGCAAGTACTTCGCCGGCTTCTTTAAAAGCTTTGCGGGGAGATAAGCCTAATAACTGGAACATGAGCTGATCTTCGTTGACGCCCGGATTAGGCGTGGTTAATAATTTGTCGCCGGAGAAAATAGAGTTGGCGCCGGCCATAAAGCATAAAGCCTGTTCGGGCAAACTCATTTCGGTGCGGCCGGCCGATAAGCGAACCATGGTGCGGGGCATGGTAATGCGCGCTGTGGCAATCATCCGGATCATTTCCCAAACCGAAACCCGCGGCTGGTTTTCCAAAGGCGTGCCGGCGATGGGTACCAAGGCATTTACCGGCACCGACTCCGGATGCTCCGGTAAATTAGAGAGCACCTGCAGCATTTCTATCCGGTCCTCATCAGTTTCGCCCAAGCCAATAATACCGCCGCTGCACACCGAAATTCCGGCATTGCGCACGTGCTCTAAGGTATTTAGGCGGTCTTCGTATTTACGGGTGGTAATAATTTTTTCGTAGTGATCGCCGGAAGTATCCAGGTTGTGGTTGTAGGCGTACAAGCCGGCTTCTTTCAGGCGCTGGGCCTGGTATTCGTTCAGCATGCCCAAGGTACAGCATACTTCCAAACCAATATCATTTACTTTGCTTACCATGCCTAGCACCCGGTCAAAGTCGCGGTTATCGCGTACTTCGCGCCAGGCGGCTCCCATGCAAAAGCGGGTAGAACCGGTCTCTTTTGCGCGTTGCGCATTTGCCAGTACTACTTCTTCGTTTAACAAAGCCTGCACTTTTATATCGGTATGATAGCGGGCAGCCTGCGGACAATAAGCGCAATCTTCGGGGCAACCGCCGGTTTTAACAGATAATAAAGTACAAACCTGCACTTCGCTGGCGGTATGGTATTTACGATGCACCTGCGCGGCTTCAAAAACAAGTTCCAGCAGCGGTTTCTCGTATATTTCTTTTATTTCGGCAATCGACCAATCGTTTCTTATTTCGGTGTTCAGGCTTTCCCGGATCATAGTTTTCTGGTGTTTGGTTTACGAATGTACACAAGAAATTTTTTCCCGCGAAAATTTTTAATGCCTTATTGCTTATAAAACTATTCGGTTAGTATGCCAAAGGGCTTATTTTGCTGTTCCAGAAGTATTTCCTGTAACCACTTGTCCGTTGCGGTAAGTAACCGTTTTGAAAACTTTTCCATCCGCCTCCAGATATTTCCAAATGCCCGACTGTTTATCATTTTTAAAAATGCCGGTTATCTCGGGTTTACCGTCTTCGTGATATTGCTTGTAAGCACCGTTGCGTAAGCCGTTTTTATATTCGGTTTCGGATTTTACTTTGCCGCTTTGGTAGTAGGTGGTTTGTACGCCGGCTATTCTACCATTTACATAAATTGCTTTTTCCTGCACCTGGCCGTTATCGTAGTAAACCAGCCGTTCGCCTTCCGGTTTGTTGTTTTTGTAGGTTTCTTTAATTTTTATTTTTTTATCCTGATCGAAGTAACTTTTCCAATCACCGGTTTTAACATTTTGCTTGTAATATTGCTCGTCCTGTACCCACCCTGATGGGTAGTAATTTATAATTTTACGGGAAGAGGCTTCATCCGAATAAGTTATTTCCTGTTTGGGTTTGCCGGTTTCGTAGAAATCCTGCGCCAGGCCGGTTTTTACGCCATTGTTATAATTAATGCTGCTCATTACCTGGCCGTTTTCGTAGTACGTTTTAGAAACCCCGTCTACCTGGCTGGTAGTGCTTTTGCTTTTAAAAGCTTCCCGGCCGGTTACAATACTGTTGCTGACCCGGGCCGCTTCTTTGGGATTGGTTAAAGTAACGGTTTTGTAATTAGCTTCGGATTTAATTTTGCCGGAAGGATAATATGTTTTAAAGATGCCGCTTCTTTTTCCGCTGACGTTAGTAGCTTCTGATTCTAACTGCCCGTTTTCGTAATAAGTTTTAAAAGAACCGTCTAGTTTGCCGTTCCGGAATTGCCCTTCGGTATGCACTTTGCCGTTGGGGAAGTAAGTATAGGCCGGGCCGTTTTGTTCGCCGCGGGCGTAAGTAATAGCCGATTTAGGTTGGCCGGTAGTATAATATTCTTTTACCAGGCCGTCGGGTGCATTATTTACAAAAGCCGCTTCCATTTTGGGCTGACCATTTTCGTAGTAGGTTTTAATGGCATTGCTTTGCTGATCGTCTACGTAAGTGCCTTCCTGTAATATATTGCCGTTTTGGTAGTAGCTCCGGAAAGGACCTTGCTTCCGGTTATTTACATAAGGTACTTCTATGCGTTTCTGGCCGTTCTCGTAAAATTCGGTATACAGGCTGTCTTGTTTGCCCCGGACAAATTTAGCAATGGCTTCGGTTTTGCCGCTCCGGTAAAACCGCTGGTATTTGCCATGTGGCAAGGTGTCCGGCTCCATCACGAAATACACTTCTTTCACCTGGGTTTTTAAAGAATCGTGGTAGGTAACTACTTTGCGCAGCTGAGCCGCAGCCGGAAACTGCAGCGCTAAAAAAAATAAAAAGAAACCGGTAATCCGAAAAAGCAATGACATATATAAGGGTATAAAATAAAACAGCCTTAGGTTATATTGAATAACGTAAGGCTGCCAGAAAATAACATGCCAGTTTTGTAAATTATAGTTTTTCCAATACAATAGCCGAAGCACCGCCGCCACCGTTGCAAATACCGGCCACCCCAATTTTGCCATTTTTCTTATTCAGCACGCTGCACAACGTGGTAACAATGCGGGCGCCGGAAGCCCCCAGCGGATGGCCCAACGATACGGCGCCGCCAAAAATATTTACCTTATTGTTTTCCAGATTTAACTTTTGGTTGTTAGCTAGCGATACCACCGCAAAAGCTTCGTTTATTTCGTAAAAATCTACTTCAGCGGCATCTAGTCCGGCGTGTTTCAAGGCTTTGGGAATAGCCAGAGCCGGCGAGGTGGTAAACCATTCGGGTGCTTGTTCGGCATCGGCGAAGCCTCTTATTTTAGCAATTGGTTTTACGCCTAAGGCTTCAGCTTTTTCTTTGCTCATTAATACCACGGCGGCGGCCCCGTCGTTTATGGTAGAAGCATTGGCCGCCGTAACGGTGCCTTCCTTATCAAATACGGGTTTGAGTCCGGCAATCTTCTCGAAATTGACCTTGGTATATTCTTCGTCTTCGGTTACCAGAATCGGATCTTTGCCTCGTTTGGGTACCGGCACCGGTATAATTTCGTCTTTAAAATAACCGGCCTGGGCGGCAGCGGCACTCCGGCGGTACGATTCAACGGCAAAATTATCCTGCATTTCGCGGGTAAAGCCCATTTCGCGGGCCGTGTTTTCGGCCGCATTGCCCATGTGGTAATCGTTATACACATCCCATAAGCCATCTTTCAGTAGGCCATCAATCATTTGGCCGTGGCCCAGCTTATACCCAAAACGGGCTTTATCTAAATAAAAAGGCACGTTACTCATGCTTTCCATGCCCCCGGCCACTACTACTTCTTTGTGGCCCAGCATAATGGCCTGCGCCCCGAACATAATGGCCTTGGTGCCGGAAGCACAAACTTTGTTTACCGTCGTACACTCCACTTCGTAACCCAAGCCCGCGTAAATAGCCGCCTGCCGGGCCGGTGCCTGACCTAAGTTGGCGCCCAAAACGTTGCCCATAATAACTTCCTGCACTTCGGCGGGTGCCACACCGGCTTTTTCAAGAGCTCCTTTTATAGCAATAGCTCCTAACTGGGGAGCAGTTAATGTGGCGAGGCTACCGCCGAAAGATCCGATAGGTGTCCGGACAGCCGCAATAATATATACTTCTTTTACAGGCATCATTTAAGTTATGAGTAGAAAGTGGTTAGTTGATAGTGGTTAGTTGTTAGTAATTAGTTGTTATTTACTAATTTATATGGCTGTGGTTTAAAATGTATGATGGGCTTAAATTACTATTTATGAATAAGTTAAAAGCAATATTTCAGTCGTTCTATTCTCAAATTGATAGAATTTTAAGTCGCTTTACTGGTTTTTCAAGCATGTTTCATCAAGAAATCTGTCCTGTAAGACACTAAAGCTACTTTTAAAAGATTTTCCCATCATACAATTTAAACCACAGCCAAAAATAAGGTAGTAGTTTAAAATGTATGATGGCATAGGTATTTGACAATTAATTGTTTGTGTAATGTCATCAACTTATAAGATACATTTAAAGCCTCAATATGCCCTTTAAATGGAAAACACCTAAATTAAATTGGAGGTAGCATTAACTTAAGATACTTTTAAATTCTTTGTTTTAAAATTTTTTAGATTGCCTTTTAGGTCATCATACATTTAAACTACTACCATTTATATAAACTGCTTTAAAACCTCATCCTGGATTTTGCTTATAAAGAAGACAGGTTTCTTTTGCAGGAGAAAGGCTTCGAGAACGGTAAATACCTATATTTCAAAATAATCTATTGATATTTTTTAGCCGTATCACGAGATTAGAAAATAAGCATTCTAAAACATATTCCTTTACCAATCCGGTTGATTCTTTTTCTGCTGGGGAATGGTTTTTCGGGGTACCTGCTGCAGGTACTGCAATTCGGCCTGCCGCATGGCTTCCAGCAACATCTTTGCCTTTTCGGGGGTTAAGTTGGTGTTACGCAAGCGCTCCCGTAACGTTTGCAATTCTTTTTCGGCAGCACCGGCGTTTTCAGTACCGGCTTTTTTATTAGTATCCGCATTTAGGTTGGCATCAAAGACATCAGCCAGGCCTTGGGTATTATTTCCTTTTTCGCCGGCCCGCCGCTGGTCCTTTATTCCGCTGCCGGGTTGTTGTTGCGGGTTTTCTATATCTCCGGCGCCACCTTTATTTCCTCGTCCGCTACCTTGCGGTTTAGGCTGCGCCGGGTTGTTAACATTGCTTTTCAGGTCATTGGTAGTACCGACATTACCGGAGGTAGATGGTTGGGCTGGTGTGTTCGGGCTATTGTTTTCGGTGCGGGATTTTTCTTCCGGATTTAACCCTTTATCTTTTTTAATCGGAGGCGATGGGGGCGGATTCTGGGCCAGGTATTTCTTCATTAGTTCGTAATTATAGCGCGCCACATCGTTCCCGGAATTTTGTATTAAGGCTTTTTTGAAATGGTAAAGTGCCCGTTCGGGATTATCTTTTTGATAGAATAGTAAGCCCAACTGGGTTAAAGCTATAGATTGGATGGTCAGGTTTTGGCTTTTGGCCAGGGTTGTGTAGTGTTTCCGGGCTTTATCTAAATCTTGGTTTAAAAATTGGGCGTGGGCCAGGTTAATGTATAACTGCTCATCTTTTACATCCAGCGTATCAACTAAATATTGATATAAAGCGGCGGCTTTCTGGTAATGTTCGTTGTTAAAATAAGCTTTTGCTTCCTGCACGGTATGGTTGATGCGGGAGGCTTTATTGAAACCATCTCCCAGCACGCCCAGAAATAAAAACAAGCCGAAAATATATTTCATATTTTAATTACCGTTACCGTCAACAAAGCATCTATTACAATTAAAAGCAAAGCCAGCAGCAAAGGATATTTATATTTATTGGCTGTGATGTCAATGGTTTTGCTTTCGCGTTGCTCGGCGGCGGCATTATTAATAGTTTTTTCTAATAACGTAAGCTCATTCACCTGATTGTTCAGGGTGAAATACTCGCCCCCGGTTTTGTAGGCAATTTCCTTTAAGCTAGCTGGCTGTAAACGACTCGTAACCCGCTCTCCGTTTTGGTCGCGCTTAAAATTGTTGCCCATTGGTACTAATCCGCCTTCTTCGGAGCCAATGCCAACGGTAAATACCCGGATATTATTTTGGTGTAAACGTTGTAAAACCGGACGCACGTCTTCGCCGAAAGCTTCGCCATCGCTAAACAAAAGCACAAAATTAGCTTTTTCCATAGCTGGTGCAGCAGGACTGTTCGTGGTAAATTTATCTAAAGCCAATTGCAGGGCCGGCCGGAAGTTAGCCCCGGCTTCCGGAACCTGATTGGTTTGCAGCAGCCGGTTATATAATTGTAAAGCTTCCAGATCGTAAGTTAAAGGGCATTGCAAAAAAGCTTCCGAAGAAAAAACAATTAAACCTACGCGGTCGGCATTTAAAGCCGGTATAACTTGTGCCAATTCGTATTTTACTTTTTCCAGGCGCGAAGGCGCTACGTCTTTCGTATTCATGGAAGAAGTTAAATCTACCAATACAAAAACATCTTTGCCAGTGGTCAGGATTTCTTTTTTCGTAGCGCCAAAAGAAGGACCTAAAAGCGCCACCAATAACAGAAAAAAATAAATTGAACGAATGGTAAATTTAATCCAGACGGCATGGGCATTTTGTTTAAAATACAGCGCCAGCCTTTTAATACGGTAAATATAACCCGCATACAAAAGCAGAAAAATGGTTCCGAAAATAATTTCCAGCCACGAAAGGGATTGGTACCAACTCATTTCTGTTGAGGGCTCATGATAATAGGTTAAGGAAAGGTGCAAATATACAGAAACAGAATTTAGGATAAACAGCTGCCTTTTGATGTACCAAACGGCCGTTTTTACAAAATTATTTTTATTATTTGCCCGGAAAAAGCAGGAGGGAAGCTCCTCAGCTACAGAAAGCTATATTTATAAGCAGAAAAACCAGATAAAAAAAGGAGCTAAATTTAAGCGGAAGGTTTGGCGATTTCATTTTTGTTATTGTATATTTGCGAACTCTTTAACCGGAAGAGCTATGGAGAGGTGGGTGAGTGGCTGAAACCAGCAGTTTGCTAAACTGTCGTACGGGTCAAATCGTACCGGGGGTTCGAATCCCCCCCCCTCCGCCAATTTTTTTTTACATAAAGTTTTTTTCTTCGAAAAAAGCTTTTAAGTTTGCACCGCGATTAGCAAAAGACCATATTGGAAATTGTTATTCGTGATGTTCGGGGTGTAGCGTAGCCCGGTATCGCGCCACATTTGGGATGTGGAGGTCGTAGGTTCGAATCCTGCCACCCCGACGAAATAGATTACGAATTAAGAATGACGAATTAAGATTTATCTACCAGTAGAGGTTCTGATTCAAAGTTTTTAGTTCGTAATTTTTTTTTACTGGTCTCGTAGCTCAGCTGGATAGAGCAACTGCCTTCTAAGCAGTAGGTCTTTGGTTCGAATCCAAACGGGATCACTTTAAATTTTAGCACTTACAGGAAAAAATCTGATAAGTGCTTTTTTATTAGCATTTATACCTATTAGTTACAACTTAGTAAAAGGTCTTTTATTTATTAATTTCCTCATTTGATATGGTCCTGATACCAGTTGTTGTTCCTTTATAAACCAAACAGCTTTTCCATTTAAAAATTTAATAAACATCTATTGCGGCTATTTGGCATTCTGATGAAATACTATAAAGTATTGTCGCAAATGAAGAATGGACCTGATTTGCCCAGCCATCACAAAAGTATATTAGACCACAACGGCGACTAATTTTGCTTTTAGTAGAAATACAAAACAGCTCCAAGAATAAGATATATAAAACAACTATAACCTGGCCTATTTAAAAGCCAGGTTATAGTAAGAACTAACTTATCAAGGTTAAGAGAAAACTACTGGTTTAAAGGATTAGGTAAGGTTAAAAGCGGAATTTTGGTATTTAAGGCCATTTCTCGGGTCTTGCTGATATGGGCCAGTCCTCTCCAGAAACCATATTGGTGGGGCACCATAACCAGCAAATCTGCACCGATTTCTTTAATGCCCTTGTTAATACCGGCAACCACATCTTCTTCAAACACGTCGGTAAAATCATAATCAATATTTACTAAGGACAGTTCGGACTGCGCCGTAGTGTGAAAAGCGGCTACATCAACTTCGGTGGGCACGGCTTGGGTTTCTACATGGTAAACATGTACCTGGGCATTTAGTTGGGCGGCAATTTTATTTAATACAGTCAGCTTATTATGATGCAGGCAATGTTGGTCGTAAGCAAAAAGTATCTGACCGATACCGTTGTAGTTGGCATGAGCCGGCACCATTAACACCGGGTAATGCGCATGTTTTATAACGGTAGTGGTGGTATTGCCGCTTATTTTATCTAACCAGTCGTTGTCGTGCATGCCCATAACTACCAGTTGGGCATCCAGCTCTGCTACCAGTTCGTCGAGTTCCTGGGTAACGATAGTTGAATTGGTCGCCCAGCCGACTTCTATTTTAAATTCGGTGGCTGTTTTTTGAGCCAGGTTTACGAGCCGGTTTTTATTGTTGGCAAAAATAGCGTCGTAGCCGGCCGGAGAAAGCAAAGAGTTGGCCGCATGTACCGGCACGCTGTAAGCATTACACAAAACCAACCGGGCATTTAGGTCGGTGGCTAAACTGGCGGCATAACGTAAGGCATTGTCGGCAGTAGCAGAATAATCGGTGGCAGCAATAATAGTTTTCATAACCAGGTCTTTTAAGTTACAGGTTAAAAATATAGCTAAGCCGCGTATCACGAAATGATTTTTGTTGGCCTGATAAATGATTTAAATCAGTGGGAGATATATAGCTGAATTATATAATTTTATTAGCTCCCGGCTGCAGGTAATAACATGCGCCATACTAGCTAATTGATAAAAATCTATTATATTCAACTCCAGATTACACATATTTTAAATTGCTTCCGAACTAAGCCTGGAATAAGTGAAGTAGGAGGTTTCGTTAAGTCAGAATACCACTTATCTTATTATAATCAGACACCAATAACGCTTCATTTAAGACTGGCACCTGCAGTAAAGATTTTAAAACTAACACCTAAAAACTAATATCTAAAAACTAAAAGCTAACCACTAACCACTACTTACCCCAACCAGCCATTGGCTTTGGCTTCGGCGTAACCTTTGGCGCGGAGTTCGGAGGCGGGGTTGTCTAGTTTGCCGTATCCCCATTCGTTGTAGGTGGTGCGGTCGCCGTTATAGTCAGTGTGCGAAAAGTCCCGGACAATATCCAGAACGCCTAAGTCGTAGGCTAATTTCCAGGTTTGGGCTTTGGTTAAATACATGAGCGGCGTGTGTATTCTTACGTCTTTTTCCAGGGCCAGCGTCATGGTGGTTTGCAAAGCATCAATAAAAACCCGGCGGCAATCGGGGTAGCCGGAGTAATCGGTTTGGCACATGCCGCCTACCAAATCGCTGATGTTGTGGGTGTAGGCAAAACTGGTTGCAATGGTCAGGAAAACGGCGTTACGGCCCGGTACAAAAGAAGCTGGCAGGTTTTCGTTCAGTTCGTGGGGGGCGGCCATGGCTTTATCGTGTTCGGTTAAAGCGGAGCCCTGCAGCATGCCCGTAATATCCAGCACCCGGAAAGGCACCTGGGCTTGGGCCGCAATGATTTCGGCTTGCCGCAACTCCACATCATGCTTCTGCCCGTACCGGAAACCCAGCGCCTCTACGGTGTTAAACTGCTTTTTCGCCCAGTAAAGGCAAGTGGTAGAATCCTGACCACCGGAAAAAAGAACCAAAGCTTTGTTGTTCTGTTCAGACATGATGACTTGTTTTTAAAATCTATACCAATTTGCGATGCCGGGCGGGGTTGTTTTTCAATTTGAATCCCAGCCACTGGGTAGCCAAATTTTTTGATTTGCAAAAATACAGATAAGTAACCGGAAAAGGTAAATATTTAAAAGCTTACCAAAATTCACCGCTCCAAATTACTCCAAAATAAAAGAGGCGTTTTAGGCTTTGTTCAGGAAATAAATTATTAGGACGGGTGCATCGGTTTAACATCGCTTATTTGGGGCTACAACTTGTTTTAACAGTAAAAAACAGATAAGCGGTAACCGTTAATGGTTCAGGCTTCAGCGTATTTTTATCAGAATACTATAGCAAATCAGTTATTATCAGCCTTAGCGAATAAATTATTTTAAATAGTTCGTGTAAATTTGCACTAACCAAACCCCAGCGCTGTTAGATACGAGCGTTTAAAAATACCGGAATGGAAACTTTAGAAAAAATAGATATAAAAGAACAACTGGAGCTGAGTTATAAGCAAGCCCTGGAGCATACCCAAAGTGCCCTGGATTATATGGCCGAATACGGCATTAAACCCGATGGTAAATTCGGACTATTTTTACCGCCGGCCACCCGCCAAAAAGAAATTCACCGGCTGCCTTACCAGCATACCGCTAAACAAGTGGTAACTTACGAAACTGAAACCGGGGAGTTTTCGGCACTTTGTCCTTTTTCCGGCTTACCCGATTTTGGCATTTTGCGCGTAGAGTATATTCCGGGTTCATTTATTATGGAGCTGAAAAGCCTGAAATATTATATTTTGTCGTGGCGAAATATTGGGGCAGCTCAGGAAGATATTACGGCTTATATTTACGAAGACCTAAAAAAAGCTTTGCAAGATCCGCATTATCTAAAAATCACGACGGTATATAATGTTAGAGGTGGCATTAATACTACTTGCAGCGTCGATAGCCATAACCAATAGATTTATTTAGTTGACCCTCTGTAAGAAGGTGTTTCCATAACTTTGATGTTATCAGGTTTACCGGATATTGTAAGTAACTGGATAGAAACAGGTATATATAAAGCTTTGGGGAGCATTTACCACTCCCAGATTCTACTAAAACAGGAGGGGAGCTTTCTGCTGATTTTTAAATGTATAATTGAATGTATCTGTTTATTTAATCGGCAGTATTAGCTGTGTCTTTAGATGTTAAACATAAAAGCTTTGTCACTTTTCAGCGGCAAAGCTTTTTTGTTTTATTCTTTATAATGACTGAAGCTGATTTAAAAGCATAGAATTGCTCTGGATATAATTCATTTAGAGTCGATCGCCAATTATATAACCTTTACCAAACTTCTAGCCGGAGAAAAGACCGGGCAAGGAATACTGATATTTTAATCTTTAAAATACGAAGCAGCTTCTTGATCTGGCATTTGCAGCTGGCGCAAAAGAGACTCTAATGATTATTCATCCGTTTAAATACCTCATCTAACTCTGCGCGGGAGGCTTTCCGGTTGAAATCGGAAGTGCCATAGCCAATTTCCGGCTCCCCTTTTTCTAATCCCTGCATAATAGCGTCGGCAAAATCATTTAACGGAGCGCCAAAAGTGTGCACGCCGGTGCCGCCCAAATCGGTTTGTACAGCTGGGGGCGCAATTTCCAGCACCTGCACCGGCGTACCGGCTAGTTGGTGCCGTAAAGATAAGGTAAAAGAATGCAGCGCGGCTTTGGTGGCGCTGTAAATAGCGGCATTAGCCAGCGGCGCAAAGGCCAGACCCGACGTTACATTAATAATATAAGCTAGCGGCTTAGATTTGAGCAAGGGTAATAAAAGCAAAGACAGGTGAATAGGAGCTTCCAGGTTTATCGCAATTTCCGGCTGGTGGTAGCTCCACGTCTGATCGGTTTGGGTTAAAGGTTCGCGGCGCTGAATACCGGCGTTATTCAGCAATACATTCACATCCGGAAATTCCTGGTTTACCCATTTGGCTAAGTTAATGCGGTCTTCTTCCTGGCCCACATCGCACACCCGGGTTTGGATGGCGGGGTATTTTGCTTGTACTTCCTGCAACTTATCGGCCCGGCGCCCACAAATAATTACTTTACTGCCCGCCTTTAAAAATCGTTCGGCAAAAGCCAGACCTATACCGGAGGCGCCGCCGGTTATTAAAATGGTATTACCACTTAAATTCATAATAATCTAATTCGTTTGAAGTTTTTCCTGTATACGGAGCCTTTAACAAACCAGTAAGTTCTAAACTGCTTTTATTAAAGCCCTAACAACTGGCAACATTGAGATAGTTGTAAAGTAAGATGTTGTTGATATAGTTATAAAACAAATAACTGTTAAAGAAGAAAATTACTGGAATAAAGTCAGGTATAATTTGGTTTAAAACAGAATTTTAAATATTATATGACAGATGTATGCAGATTTTGGTTTTTTCTCCCATATTAGCATTGTCTAATTTTAAAGTAATCGCAACCAACCATATCTTTAATCATAAAACAAACTCAATTACTTTCATAATGAAAAAGCTTACATTGTTTTACCTGTTTCTTTTTACAATTTTGTGCAACTTATCTGCCTGTGGCGATAAAGATGAAAATGCGGCGCAACCTTCCAACACTGCTTTATTAACCGCTTCGTCGTGGCAAACCAGTAAAGTTTATACCGGTAATACCGATATAACAAATAATCCGGCAATTGCAGATTACATACCGCAAAACTGTAAATTCAATACCGATAACACTTTTACTATTACTTATTCCAGTGGTCCGCTTTCCGGAACCTGGCAGTTTGCGGCTGATGAAACCATAATCCTGACTGACCCCGGTACTACGAACGAACAACAATTTAATATCGTAGAATTGAAAGAAAACTCTTTAAAAGTTACTGTAACAAATCCCGATATAAATATTCCGTTTCAAATTGAGCTCATTCCGGCTGCTTAGTAATGCTGGTTTTTTTATTTTGAAATAGAAAATACAACCAAAAGCCTCTTACAAAAGAGGCTTTTGGTTGTATAACATGGTTTTAAATGGATGTAGTAAACTCTTTTCTATATTTTTATAAAAGAATAAAGATCAGGGGGCTGTTTTGCATATAGACTTTTTTGCTATTAATTGATATACGAACCAACTTGTTGCAACAGCCGTATCCAAAAACTTGGGCTTACTTCTTTTTTCCTTTCTTCTGCTTTTCAAACTCCTGTACTTCTTTCATTAAAGCTTTTAAATCGTAGTTAATGTCGCTGCTGAAATCCAGGGTTTCGGTGTATTCGGTTTTGCTGATCTCCAGAACTTTAATAGGTTTATCCAGAAAGCTTTCTATTTCCTGCAAAACTGGTTTTTCTTCGGGACTGCAGAAAGAAACAGCGTGGCCTTTCTGGGTGCCGCGGCCGGTACGGCCTACGCGGTGCACATAATTTTCGGCTACTTCCGGCAAATCGTAGTTTATTACGTAATCTACTTTTGCAATATCAATGCCGCGGGCACTCACATCGGTTGCAACTAAAACTTTTACTTCTCCGGCTTTAAACCGTTTCATTACCTGCAGGCGGTCGTGCTGGTCTTTGTCGCCGTGAATGGTTTGGGTAACGATGCCGGCTCTTTCCATGGCTTTTAGTACCCGCTCTGCCCGTACTTTGGTGCGGACAAAAACCAGGATTTTGCTTTCCGGATGTTCCTTAATAATGCGCTCCAGAAAAAAGCGTTTATCGTCCATTTCTACAAACATAACCGCGTGGTCGATGTTTTTGGCTACCGGATCTTTGGGCGATACCTGGATGCGAATGGCGTTGTGCACCAGTGAATACGCCAGTTTTTTTATGTTTTCGTTGATAGTTGCCGAGAAAAATAAAGTCTGGCGGTTACGCGGTAAAAATTTAAGTAAGTCCCGGATGTCTTTTATAAAGCCCAGATCCAGCATGTGATCGGCCTCGTCCAGGATAAGTACTTCCAGGCGGTGTAGTTTTATATATCCCTGGCTTACCAAATCAAACATCCGGCCCGGTGTGGCTACTAAAATGTCAATGCCTTTTTCCAGCTGATCTATTTGCGGGGCTTGTTCTACGCCCCCAAATACCGAAATAATTTTTAGCTTGGTATACTTGCCTAATTGGGCAAAAACTTCGGTTATCTGAATGGCCAGTTCGCGGGTAGGCACCATTACCAGGCATTTTATTCCATCCGGGCGACTGGCGTTTTTTTTGCGCTCCTGCAAAATATGTAATACCGGAATAGCAAAAGCAGCGGTTTTGCCGGTGCCGGTCTGCGCAATGGCCAGTACGTCTTCGCCCCGTATAATGGGCGGTATAGATTTAAACTGAATATCGGTGGGGCGCTTAAAATCCAGCTCCTGCAAACTTCTTTGTATTTCGGGCCCTATATTATAATCTTCAAACTTCATAAGCCATTAACATAATCCAGTACAATTATACACTTCCTCTGGCACAGAGTTGGTACACCTGCTATTTATTTTAAAGTGCTCTTTATAATCTGTAGGACGTTCAGGTATCAATTGTAACAAACATCCGTATAAGAGTGCAAATCTCAGCGCCTGCTTATAAATTTATTGTGATCTTATGTTTCCTTTGAGTTTATAAGCTGGTGAAGGACTTTAGTAATGTAAATTAAATTTATTAAGTAGCTTTTAAATTTTTAAAACAACCGAAAGATTCAAGATTAAATACCAGCACTATGAAAAAATTGATTATCGTATTTGCCGCCTGTAATTTTGCTGTTCTAACCAGCTGTAGTTCTAAAAAGCAGGCCGGAGAAGAATATTACGATCCGAATTATAAACCTCAAACCAGCCAGGCCAGCACTCAAAATAATGATGCTACCGAATCGGTTCCGGGTTCTGCCGCTACGGCAACGCCACCCGCTACCGAAATTACCGCCGAAACAGCTGCACCAGCTCCCGGTACTACGCCGGCAGAAAAAGCAGTCGGCGAACAATTACCGGCTAATAAAGATGAAGCTACCGTGGCTACCGTGGCTAAAGATAAATTAAAAGAATCGCCGGCTAAAGGCAATTTCGATAAAGGTAAAAACTTAATAGCCAAATCAGATTGCTTGAGCTGCCATAAAGACGATGTGAAACTGCTGGGCCCGGCTTATGTAGATGTAGCTAAAAAATACGACGAATCGGCTAAGAACATCGATTTCTTATCGAACAAAATTATAAAAGGTGGTGCTGGTAATTGGGGCGATATTCCGATGAGTCCGCATGCTGACCTGGCCAAAGCAGATGTGACGGAAATGGTAAAATATATTTTATCGTTAAACGACTAATTTTCTTTCTGCTTGTACAAAATAAAAAGAGGCTCTGAAAAGAGCCTCTTTTTATTTTACCCGTTTTTAACTACATAAATTAACTTACGTGGCCGGCATAAATAAAAAGTTGAAGGAGCGTAACAGGATATTTAAAATTAAGGTTTTGTATAGTAAAAGTTTGCTACTAAACTTTTTATTAGCAGGTCGGGTAGATATTTATTATACCCGTTTACACTGCTTACAGCTAAAGAAGAAATAAAATTTCAGGTTTACCCATTTTGGTCTGAATGTTGTATAAAACAGAAAGGAACTATTCTGAGATAGAATTTAAATCTTTTAAAATTATGAAAAAAACCGTACTTGCCCTGCTTATGCTGATTGCTTCAGTAGGGATGGCTCAAGCTCAATTTGTATTGGGGGTTAAAGCCGGTGTAAGCTCTTCTAATGTGGACATCAAAGATCCGAAAAATACTATACAGCAATTTAATAGTACCGATGCGATCACGGGTTATCATGCCGGTGCTTTTGTGCGGGTTAAAGCCGGCGGTTTAATTATACAACCCGAAGCAATTTTATCTTCTACCGGTGGTAAAGTAGAGGTTGCCAATGGCAGCATTTCAACTACCGAGAAATTTAAATTTAACCGCTTGGATGTACCGGTTTTGTTAGGCGTGAATTTATTTAACGTAGCCCGCATTCAGGCTGGTCCGGTAGCTTCGGTTTTGGTAAGTGGTAAATTCAAAGACCAGCAACTAGAAGATTACATGAACCGGAACGATATAGGATGGCAGGCCGGTATAGGTTTTGATATTGGCAATATTACCACCGATTTACGTTATGAAAGAGTAAACCGCGAATATACCAGTTCCGGTCAGAACGGTTCTTTTGGCGTAGGCAATCAGCAGCTTATTTTCAGCTTAGGATTTAAATTAATTGGCAAGTAAGCCCAAGACATTCTTTTTGTTTTAACCCTGAACCCTGGTAATATACCAGGGTTCTTTTTTTATGGGCTGAAATAAATGATTTTAGGTCGTGTAAAGCGCAAACATATTTCTATAAATACAAGAATAGAGCTGGCCTATCTTCAGAAAGATAGCATCTTTCCAGGTGATGATGCTTACGGGCACCATCGGCTTAATATCGCTCATGGCTTCGGGGCGCCCGGAATAAAAACCAGGAATAAGCCAGCTAATTTGCTTTACTTTTCTGCTTAATCCGAACTGAAATAACTTGGTATATGTTTTAGAATCAATTATTTCAGTAGCTTTCTAATAAAAAATTAACCCGACCGGATTAATTAAATCTGTTGCTTTTCTGGATATATGCAATACTCAATTTTGTATAAATATATGAGACCTTTGTCTGTTTTCAGGCTTTTAAGTTTTGGGGGATTTAGGTTTATTTTCGTGCTGGTTTTAATAAGCTTTTTAACCAGCTTTCAGATTAATAAACAAGCACCTGCAAAACCGGAGCCCATTCGCTTACGCAATGAATCTATTGCATTTACGCCCAAAGAATTTTACATAGCCGATGTATTGGATGCCCGCAAAGACCGGAAAGCAATTGCTTATTTACAAATTCCCGGCATTCAGCCGTCCTTAAGCACCTTGCAACCTGTAGATTTTGCGGGTGGTGGATTGGTAGCTTTAAAACAGTATATAAAGCAAGGTTTACCCCGCAATCTCCGGCTCCGGCCGGTTTTGGTACGGTTAAGAACCTGCCAGGTAAATGAAACCATGGTGGGCAAGGACCGGGTAGAGGGCAAAATAACCGTTGCGATGGACTTTGATATTCAGCATAACGGTAAAACTTTGCATACTTTAACGTATCAGGGAGGAGGCCGTTATCTGCGTCCTTTACAAGATTGGAGTATTACGGAGCCAACGTTGAGGCGATCTATTACCGACGCGCTGGTTTACCTGAATACCTGGATGAACCGGGAAGCCAACCACAGTGAAAAACTGGCCACCGACGTAAAAATTATTTTTAAAGATTATAACCTTAATAACGATCCGGACACAGTATTTTATGCGCAGAACCGCCCTTTAACCTGGAAAGATTTTCGGGGCCAGCCGCAGCCGGGTCGTTTTGCCGCCGCTGTTTTACCCGGCTTTGCTTTTACCGGCTACAAGGAAATAAACAACGGCATTATATATTTAACCTTAACCATTAAAGTGTACATGGTGCGCAATGGTTCGTGGGTGCGGGAAGGAGCCCGCAACGATTACGGCTTAAACCATGAGCAAAAGCATTTTGATTTGGTAAAAATTATTGCCGAACGTTTTAAGCAAAATATTTTAAAAGAAAAACTAACGGTAGAAGATTATAACAACATTATATCGGCGCAGTATTTCGAAACGCTCCGGGAAATAAGCCGGGAGCAAAAACAATACGACGATGAATCGGGGCACGGCGTAGATGCAGCGGCTCAGGAACGCTGGAACCACCGGATTGAAGAAGAATTACAACGCTTTACCGCGAAGCAATAAAAGCTTAAGCCGGGGGAATTCTGTTGAGGTATATTGACTGCAATTAGGTTAAGCTCAAATAAGTAAGTAGACAAAATTAATTTTACTTAAGAGCATGTTTAAATTTTAACAACTGGGTTCAATTTCTTTAGAATGAACATTCCAACCAGAAAAGAACCCATAATTTACCAGTAATTACTGTCATTCAGGAGGAATCTAACCAGTAGGTAACCGATTAGATTCCTTCTGAATGACAGTAGTAGACGGTTTTATAAAAATTTAAACATGCTCTAAACAGTTGAGTAAACAATTCATTATAAATTATTTATTTATTTATTTATTTATTTATTCACTCACTCACTCACTCGGTCATTGTACTTATAAAGCACAGGACTTCTAAATTCCGCCATTCCAAAAAAATCTAACCAGTTACCTGCCAGTTAGATTTTTTGGGAATTTAGGTTTTTACCTCCGCTATTTATCTTGATAGATGGGGCGCAACATTAATTTATTTAGCTAAAATTTTTGCTAAAGAGATAGTTTCAGATTTTCACCAAATTAATTTAAGTTTAAGCGCTTAATTGATTTCTTTCCAGCGCGTTATTGAAAAACAGGAGAGATGCAATCAATTTTCGTGCATAATCTTTATGGCAAATATTAACTGTATTTCCAGATGCGGTGAAAAGCCTGGGTACATTCATTTCTTATAGCTTCGGGCAAATCGGAACCTTCATTAAACCGGAAGGATACCTGGCCGGAAGCAGTGCGAATATTATAGTGATTGCGCAAGTGATCGTGTGCTTCGGTTTCAATTTGTGACGGCCGGCTTTTAAAAAAGTCGGCATGTTTTTCTTCTAAGGCCGCCATTTCATCTGCAAAAGCCTGGTTTCTTTGCGCATAATCATCGCCGTAAATAAATTCTGCTATATTGCCCATATAAATCTCAATTTGTAAAAAGATACTTCTAAACGCTGCTGCCTATTCTTACGCAGAATTTGCCCGATTGATTGCTAATAAGATTTTATAACGGATGACTTTGGGAAACTTAGCCGGACAACTATCAGGAAAATACACCCAAATTTAAAATATTAGTAGTTGGTAATTAATGCATTAAACTACATACGATAAGCGGAATTCCGGAATATCTATATTGGCGTAACCTAAATCTTCCAGATCTGATTTTAGTTGTTCCATTATTTTTACTTCGCCGTGCACCAAAAATATTTTTTGTATTTGGTCTTTGTCCTGGCAATGTAAAAATTTGGCAATATCTCCGTAGTCGGCGTGGGCACTGTATTCTTTCATTACCATCATTTCGGCTTTTACCTCCACTTCTTCGCCCAGAATGGTAACTTTTTCGGCGCCGTTCATCAGTTTACCGCCCAGGGTGCTTGGTTCGCAGTAGCCGGTAATCAAAACAGCACTATTCGGATCGGATAAATTGTTTTTAAGGTGATGTTGAATACGGCCGGCTTCCATCATGCCCGAAGAGGAAATAATAACACAAGGTTCTTCCCGGACATTTAGTTGGCGGGAATCTTCGGCTTCGGTAATATACTGCAACTGCGGAAAACCAAAAGGGTCCGGATCCGTTTTAATGTATTCCAGCATGGTGTCGTTAAAGTATTCCGGATTGCTGCGTAAAATATCCGTTGCGTAAACCGAAAGCGGGCTGTCTACAAAAACCTTTATATCGGGTAAGCGGCCTTCTTCGGCTAAATAATTTAAAGAGTAAATAAGCTCCTGGGTTCGGCCAATGCTAAAAGCCGGAATAAGCAGTTTGCCCCTTTTTTCTACGCAAACATCCCATACAATTTTCTCCAGCCGCTCTTCGGTATTTTCCAGGCTATCGTGTATTTTGTTGCCGTATGTGCTTTCGCATAATATAATTTCGGCCTGCGGAAAAGGTTGGGGTACTTTTAAAATGCGGTTCGCAAAACGGCCAATATCACCGCTAAAGCAAAGAGTACGTACTTTTCCGTCGTCCTGCAGTTTTAAATTAATCGCGGCACTGCCCAAAACGTGACCCGTATCGGTAAACAACAATTCAATGTCTTCATCAATCTGGTAAGGCTCATCGAAAGGAATTGTCCGGAAGAGTTGCAGCGCATTTTCTACATCTTCATCGTTGTATAGCGGCGCATTTGCAGAATCGTTGTTTTGCTGAATCCCGGCACTGTCCCGAAGCAATAATTGGCATAGTTCCAAGGTCGGCGGGGTACAGAATATGGGGCCGTTATAACCTAATTTTACCAAGCGGGGAATTAATCCGGAATGATCGATGTGCGCATGCGACAAGATCAGGTAATTAATATTGGCGGGTTCAAAATCAAAATCCCGGTTGTACTCATCGTTTTTTTCACCTTTGCCCTGCAGCATACCGCAGTCCAGTAAAATACGTTTGCCATTTTCTAAAGTAACCAGGTGTTTGCTGCCCGTAACGGTTTGGGCGGCACCATAAAAAGATATTGTCATAGAAATAAAATTCAAAATAGAGTCTGTTTCTACGGCGGATATATGGCCATGTTACCAGATAAAAATACTTATTTACTTAGCCCTGATCAGCAAGTATTTAGCTTTATCGGCTGAGTATATGATAGGAATAAACCTTTTATGAAAGAAGATAGAAAATATAAATGCTTATCTCTTAAAGATTGCATCTTACAAAACGTTGGTGCTAAATGACAAAAGTAAATACAAGTAAAAAGCAGATGCTTACTGCCCGAACTAACTGCAAAAAGGAGAATAGACAGATTTTCAAGTTTTAGAATTTGCGGTTGGTATAAGTAATTAAACAATGATTATTCTTTTAATCAGAAAGCTAAACCCTAATAACTAAAGCCAACAGCTAGATAAGCCTGAAATTCTTTTGTAACTTTGTTAAATATGTTAGTTTTAGATTAGTATTGAATAATAATAAAGAATTATACCAACTTCTTTTTGAAGTTAAACTGCCGCTTCCTGTTTGGCAAATGCGCTTCGACGAAAAAAAAGGCTGGTTAGGCATCGAAACACGTGATGCGGATACGCTACAAAATGCTTTTTATGTAGTTGATTCCCAATCGGGAAAATTAATGCTCGCAGATTATAAACCCAAGGCTGGTTGGTGGTCCGGATTAGAAGATATTTACGGCGGCTGCTTGTACTTGCATCGGGGCAATAACCAGCAATACGGGCAGCATGAAGGAATTATGGCTATTAATGCTGTTTCGGGGCAAACACTTTGGGAACAACCCCATTATAGTTTCTACGGTTTGGCCGACGATTACCTGCTCGCCAAAGAATCAGACCAGGATTTAAATGAGTTTGTTTACCTGGACTACGAAACGGGTGCAAAAATTCCGGCTGCTTTAACACTCTCCGAAATAAAATCAGCCCTGAGTCATTTTCAGGCGCAAAGGCAACAGCAATCGAAGGTGCCCAGCCATTACCCGGAAAATAATGTGTTTTTTGCTGAATTGCAGTTATTTTTGCAGGAAATTATTAATACCGAAGCAGTACTGGCGATGGATTACCTGGAGACTGGCCGGTATTTTGTGATAGGCTATTACCAAAAGCAGCCCGACTCAAAATATACCTATCAGGTAGCCGTTTTTAGTATAACCGGAGCGTTGCTCTTGCAGGAGAAATTAAAAACTGATGCCACCGGAATTGGGCTGGATAACTTTTTTATTTTAAACGATACTTTAATTTTATCCAAAAATAAAGATTCGCTGTTGGGTTACGGATTCTAATTTTGATTAATTATGATGAATAAACGTATTTTATTAACTTTTGCCATTTCTTCTTTCATGTGGCAGGGTGCGGCCATGGCCAAAAGTTTACCAATAGATTCAGTAGGAGTAGAAAACAGAAATGGTAAAACGTTTGTCGTGCACCGGGTAGAACCCAAAGAAACCGTATTTGCTTTAAGCCGCCGGTACCGCGTTGCCGTCGACCAGATTGTAAAAGCGAATGCCAATATCCAGAGCGGCTTGAGTATTGGTCAGATAATTTATATACCGCGGGCTGCGGCGCCCGGCATTGAGCAACCGGTTTCAACTCCTGCTGCCGCTGGTGTGCCGGTAGCAGCAACCGCAGCTTCCAAAACTTTTGTGGTAGATGCGCAAGGCAATAAAATGCACCGGGTAGCTCCTAAACAAACCTTATACGCCATTTCCCGCCTTTACGCCGTATCTCCCGAAGACTTGAAGAAATGGAATAAACTTACCTCCAACGAAATAAGTGTAGGCGATGAACTAATTGTAGGAGTAGGGAGCCAGCCCACCGCTACGCCGCAGTATGTGCCCGAAGTAGATGACGATGTAGCCAGTACCAGCCCGGCTCCGGTAAGTGTAGCTAAAACTATGCCCCCCGCCGAGCCCATCAGTCGCCCTACTGCCACTGCTGCCGAAAGAAACCAACCTATAGCAACAGCTTCGGCCTCTACGGCTCCGGTAGAAAGAACGGTTAGTGGTTCGGGCGCCATCAGCAAAGTTACGGAAAACGGCTTGGCCGAAATAATAGAGAATCGCACGGAAAACAACAAGTACCTGGCCTTACATAAAACAGCGCCCATTGGTACTATTTTGCAGGTTAAAAATGTAAGTAACAACCAAAGCGTATATGTGCGGGTAGTAGGTAAAATGCCTGAAACCGCTACCAACGATAAAGTTATTGTAAAACTGTCTAACCGGGCTTATCAAAAATTGGCCGCCACCAATAACCAGTTCCGGGTAGAAGTTTCGTACATGCCGTAATGGTAATTATCTGTTTAAACAAAAGCCCATTTGCTGGTTACGTAAACCCAAATGGGCTTTCTCTTTCCTTAACCTGATGGTTTACACTGCCGAAAATATCAAAAATCTGCTGGAAGACCGCTACTGCAAATACAACCAGCCGGCCTTTATTCCCCAGGACCCCATTGTTATTCCGCACGCTTTTTCCCAGCCTCAGGACATTGAAATTGCCGGCTTTTTTGCCGCTATTCTGGCCTGGGGCCAGCGCCCAAACATTATAAAAAAATGCCGCGAGTTAATGTTGCGTATGGATCATGCGCCATATAACTTTATAACCCAAGGCCAGGAAAAAGATTTAAAAGCTTTAGTAGGCTTTAAACACCGCACCTTCAACGATACCGATTTACTGTACCTGGTTTCTTTTTTCAAAGAGTTTTACCAAAAGCATGAATCGCTGGAAGATGCATTTACCGGCGAAGGGCATGTCCAAAATCAGCAGCAACGGCTGGCGCATTTTTATAACCTGGTTTTTGCCAATCCGGATGCCCCGCAACGCACCCGCAAGCATATTTCCAGCCCGGCTAAGAAATCAGCTTGTAAACGCATCAACATGTACCTGCGCTGGATGGTACGGCATGATAATAAGGGCGTGGATTTTGGTATCTGGCAAAAAATAAAACCAGCCGATTTGGTTTGCCCCTGCGATGTGCACGTGGCGCGGGTAGCGCGCAAGTTAGGCCTGATTACCCGCCCGCAAACCGATTGGGAAGCAGCAATGGAGCTGACTCAGCATTTACAGCAGTTCGATCCGGAA
>Ga0210040_10001638_pt1 | contig 33294 bp, 33 predicted proteins | sample CryGeyCG12114_NA_FD_185462 | JGI IMG/M metagenome (GOLD analysis project Ga0210040, IMG submission 185462) | Groundwater microbial communities from aquifer - Crystal Geyser CG19_WC_8/21/14_NA (SPAdes) (version 2) | ecosystem: Environmental > Aquatic > Deep subsurface > Groundwater | place: USA...
TGCCGTCGTAGTCCGGCTGCCCGGGCAGGGCCTCCATCCAGCTGGCGTCGCGCCACTGGTCGGCGCTGATGCGCAGCTGCATCACCTCCCCCGACGTCGGGTGGGTGAACGACAGCACCAGGCCCGACAGCTCCGCCGGGGCCGGGGGGTTGAGGATCGTCTGGGTCAGCCGGGACTCACGACCGCGCAGCTGGGGGACGTCGACGTCGATGGCGACGGCGTCCTCGAGGTACTCCATCTCCAGGATCTGCACGTCCAGGCCCAGGACAAGCTTGAGACCCTCCTCGCCGTCCGCGTCGTCGTCCTTGCCGCGACGCTTCTCGCGGTCGACCTGCACGATCTGGTTGTTGACGATCCGGAACAGCGGCTGGGCGATCGCGGCCCCGTCGACGGTGAGGTTGCCGTCGCGGCGGGTGAACCGCTCCGCGGCCTGCTCGGTCGCTGACTCCGGCTTCACCGCGGCGGCCGCAGCGAGGTTCGTGGTGGTGACGGTCGCGGTGGTGGGCTCGGCGGCCGCGGTGTCGACCGGTGCGCTCAGCTGCAGCGCCGGCGGAACGGGCTGCCCGACCAGCTGCAGCGCCGCCCGGGCCGCCGTGGTGGCCTGGCGGCGCAGGTCCCCGGCGGTGGTCAGGGCCTCCTCGGCCCACACCGTCCCGGTGTGCGCGGTGTGGGAGCGGACAGCGTCCAGGGCGCTGTCCAGCGCCTCGTGCCGGATCTCGGCTTCCTGCGCCCAGCGGCGAGCGAAGCGCAGCGCCTCCTCCCCCTCGGCGCCGCCGGACTCCCCGGCCACCACCAGCTGCGCCTGGGTCTCGGCCAGGGTCTGCTCGACCCCGGAGGCCTTGGACCGGACCAGGCCGAGGGCGGCCCAGGCCGCGACCTCCTCGACGTGCACCGCCACGAGCTGGTCGAGGGGGTGCCCGGCGTCGAGGTGGTCGCTGAAGTCGCTCTTGACCGACGTCGGGGCCGGCAGCAGCAGCTCCACGGTGGCACCGACGGCGGTCAGCTCGCGGTGCGCGGCAACGCCGCGGTCCCAGCCGGTGTCGTCACGGTCGAGCACGACCCGCACGTCGGCCCCGCGCAGGACCTCGGCAAGCTCGGAGCTGAAGCCGCGGCCGCCCTGGGCGTTGGTGGTCGCCAGCAGACCCAGGGCCTCGGCCGCGGCGACGTCCTTCTCCCCCTCCAGCAGCCAGACCGTGGTGCCGGCGGTGACGCCGGCCAGGATCTGCGGCAGCCGGTACAGCACGGCGGTGAAGCCCTCAGGCTTGCGCTTGACCCGGCGGTCACCGACGACGAAGACCTGCCGGAAGCCCTTGTGGGGCGTCGGGCAGGAGGTGCACCGCTCCCGGATGACCTCCTGCACCAGGTGGCCCTGGGTATCGGTGTACGGGTAGGTCTCGACGGTGACCCAGGTGTGCTGCGGCTCCTCGGCCGGGACCTCGGGGTGCACCTGCTTGGCGATCGGCTTGGGCAAGGGCCCCAGCCGGCCCCGGCGCTGACCGGCGCGACGCTGCTGCGGTGAGCGGCCGGCGCGGACCCCGATGCGGTCGGCGTGGGTCTGCTGAGGGGCCTCGTCGAAGAAGTCCGAGGGCGCCAGCGACAGCGCCGCTGAGAGGTCATTGAAGCTGGCGTTGCAGCCGTAGCAGCGCAGCAGCACCTGGCCGCGGCCACCGCCAGCGACCCAGCGCACCCCCAGCGACGGGCGTTCGTCGTCGTGCACCGGGCAGCAGGCCTGGAACACGTCCTGCCCGTGATAGCCGCGGAGCGGGCGCAGGTTCGGGGCCTCGAGCGCCTCGACGACGCGACGCAGCGAGGTGCGCGGACCGCGAGCGACAGCGCCCGCGAGGGACTCACTCACGAGCGCACGTCCGAACGACACGGGTCACATCAGCGCTTGCACGCGACGGGAAGCCCAGATCCCTGGGTATGATGACGCCAGTCCTCCTGGTTGAGGATTGCTTAGAGATCGAGTTGCCCCCCTCCGCCGGCCAGCTACGGGGGGCTTCTCGCTGTTTAGGACACTTTTCAGGCGCTGATGCGCATCTCCTGCTGCTCTGCCTCACGGGCGGCCAGCGCCTTGCGCTGGCGCTCCTCGATGTAGCCCGGAGTCGGCAGACCGTGGGCGTGGGCGAGCTGCATGACGAGGTAGTCCCCGACGTCCAGCCCAGCGTCTTCAGCAGCTCTGTCGTAGACCCCGAAGTGGTCGACGGGCATGCGGACCGTGTGGGCGTGGCGGGCTCCCACAGATCGGCGCCCGCCTTGCCCGTGCCGTCGGCTGTCTCCCATGGCGTAGTCCTACCACTCAACGGATTCAGATTCAGACGACACGCGGGCATCGGCGTGTCGACATGGCGACCCCCCAAGCCCTTCACGAGCAGGGAAGGGATCGGGCGGCGCGCTGCTGTGACACCGGAACTACAGGAAGTTGCTGAGCCGGATCTTGCCCATCGCCGCTGTCCGCGCGCGCGCATCCCACGCACGACCTACAGCGATTCGAGTGGGGAGCATGGGGAGCAACGTCTTTTCCCAGCTCAGGACCGGTTTATTGCTCCCCACGGGGGTGGGGAGCATGGTGGGGAGCATGGTGGGGAGCAAGTGGGAAGACGCGCGCAGGACGTCATTTGACTGCCAGGACCGGCCCTGTGCCTCAGACTGAGGACGGACGTTGACCGCGGGAGGGAACGATGCCAACAGGTCGCCGGCACGGTCGCGGTGCGCGCACGGCTGACGGTGGGCTGCCTCCTGAGGTCCTTGCCCAGACTCAACGCCTGTGTGAGGAGATGGGGCGGGAGATCGAGTCCCGCTTCCCCGGGCTGCAGCCGGATTCGCCGCAGCCGGCGCCGGCGGGCACACCAGCCGGCGACGAGCGGCTCGAGCGCGCAGCGCGCTGGCTCGATGACCTGATGTGGCACAAGCGGATGTACCGGCCAGCTCGTTTCCGCTGGTGGCCTGAGCACCTGGTGGACATCTGCACCAAGACCACCGGTGGCCGGCTGGACTTCTCCACCGTCGCGCACCTGCAGCTGCTGCCCCAGCACCGCAACTCAGTGCGCGACGTCGTCGATCTCTTCAGCGGAGCGATCGGCCAGCGCCTGGCCGACGCCTACTTGACCATCGGCTCCTACGACACGATCGGGCATGAGCTGGGCCTGTCCATGACCGACATCCGCGTCATGGTCATCTGGTCCGCCCCCGAGAACGCCGGCCCGGACGGCTGGGCTCATCCCCAGATCAGCCGCGTCCTGCGCGTCGTCGGCCGCCAGCCCTTCCGCAACCCCCTGATCGAGGCATGGGAGCTGCTGCAGCTCTGCCGGATGTACGAGGCCGCGGCGGACGTCTTCGAGGACCTGACCGTCGACCTGATCGGTGAGCTCCGCGCCCAGCGTCCTGATGAGGTGCTCGCTGCAGCGTCCGGAAGCGGCACGGTGGCCCGGATGGAGCAGCGCATCCAACGGGCGCATGGCGCGCGAGGTGGCCCAGGAGATCCGCGTCGTTACCCCGCCCAATTCTTCAGCTCAGCAACCCCCGAATCCTCGATCTCTGAAGCACGTGCCACAGTCCGCCCCTGACGCACCGCGCTAAGTGCAAAATCGACTTGCGCGAGGTCGTCCAGGACAGGTGAATGTGCCGGTGGCATCGTTTTCAGTGCGGCCCATTGTCCAGTCTGAAGCAGTCGACTACCTGAAGGTTCTTCCTTTCATCAACGGGCTCCCGGCTTGGGAGCCAGCGCCGGCTGCCTGGCATGGCGGAACCGGGGTCTGGCCCTCGCCTGGACCGCCGGCGTCAGCGGAGGAGATCGAGCAGGCGACACATAAAGTGTTGGCCGACGGCTATCACACCCAGGCTGCCTTCGAGGACGGACAGATCGTCGGCGCGACGGCCATGCTGTCCCTGGCACTCACCGTGCCTGGCCTGCGTGCGGTCCCCATGGGTGGGGTGACCTCTACCGCCGTGCGGGCGACGCATCGCCGCCGCGGTGTCCTTCGCGCGATGATGCAGGCCATGTTCGATGCTGCCCTGCTAAGGGGGGAGTCGATCGCGACGCTCAGCGCAAGCGAGGGGGGTATCTACGGCCGGTTCGGCTTCGCTCCCGCGACCGTTCGGACCCGCTGGGAGATCGAACGAGCCGACGCGGCTCTTCGCTCAGGGCCTGAGCCCGCGGGCAGTCTCGTTCTGGCTGACGCAGAGCAGGCGCGAGCAGCGTGGACGTCTCTGTGGCCGCAGATTCAGGCCACTCGAGTCGGCGAGGTGTCCGCCTCGAGCAGTCGATGGCAGTACTTCACGGACGACGCTGACGGGGACGCCGGGCCCCTGCGCTACCTACTTCACCGCGACGACAGCGGCCTCGTCGATGGCATCGCGAACTACCGGCTGCCCTGGTCACCGCGCATCGAGGACGCCGGAACCCTGGTCGTCGACATGCTCGAAGCGACAACAGATGACGCCTACCGGTCGATGTGGGGGCTGCTGCTCGACTTCGACCTGACCAAGCGCATCGTGGCCTCGACTCGACCTGCAGACGAACCGCTGCGTTGGATGCTCCGCAACCCTCGGGCCCTCCGAGTGACCAGGCAGTCCGACAACCTCTGGGTCCGCCTGCTCGACATCCCCGCCGCCCTCACCGCGCGGACTTACGACCTCGAAGCCCAGCTCACCTTCACCGTCCCCACCGACCCGATGTGCCCGGGCAACAAGGGAACCTGGCTGCTGGACACCCGCGGACCGACGCCCACGTGCCGGCGCGTTCAAGGGCCCGCCGACCTCACCATCGACCTCGCGGCCCTTGGTGCGCTCTACCTGGGCGGCAACTCGGCAGCCCTACTGACCTCAGTTGGGCACATCCGACCCCACGCAGCGGACAGCGCGGCGCTGCTGTCGCGGCTGTTCCGCACCGATCCCCCGCCCCATAACGCGATCGGCTTCTGATCAGGTACGTGACGCCTGCGCCGGTGTGAGATGGAGGGTGATTGCCACGGCACGCGTAGCCCGTTATGCGTCCCAATTGGAGAGAAGGCGCCTTAGGGTACGTCGTCCCCAGCGACTCATCGTCGGGTTCGTCTCGGCGTAGTACCAGACAAGTCCCATCGACTGCTCGAAAGCCCACGCCATTCCGCGCCGCCACTGAGTCTCGCCACATCCCAGCGTGCTCCGGAATACCCGCCGGGGTTCATCGTCCAGAAGGTGCCACGCAGCCACCAGGTCCAGCGCTGGATCGGCTGCGGCAAACCCTCCACCGTCGAGGACACCCACGAGCCGACCGCTCTTCACGAGCACATTGGGCGGGGTGAGGTCGCCGTGGCACATGACGTCAGGGTCGGGCGCTTCCAGTAGCCGCATCTCCGCCCACATGAGCCGGAGGCGCTCTACATCGAGCATTCCTTCGCTGCTACTGAAGCAGACGTCCATCCAGCCGTCATGATCCCTGAGATTGCCCCCTCGACCCGCACCATCAAAGCGTCGACCCTCCGTGTTGGAGGACCGCAATGCGGCCAACAATTCGGCTAGGTCCTGGGCGAAAGTCAATGACGCTGCAGGGTCCTCAACGGTCGCGTCGCGTCCGGCTAGCCAAGTCTGGATGCTCCACGGAGAGGGGTAGCCGTGCCCAGGTTCGCCGAGAGCCACAGGCATCGGGGCCGGGACGGTGGAAACAAGGGCTAGCTCACGGGCCGCTGCCGCTTCAGCGGCCAGCGTCCCACGTAGCTGGTCAGCGTCCTCGCGGATGAGAGGAAATCGCCCCGTGAGGTCGTCCCCGATGCGGAAGATGGCGTTGACGGTCCCAGCGGATTGCAGCTTGTGCACAGGAAGATGGGCCAACTCGGGGAACTGGTCAGCGATGAGCTCGCGGACTGTCTCAGCAGCTACCTCAACTTGATCCTCATGCATCTGCACACCGGTAGTCTGCGATTTCCTCCTCGTGCCGTCTAGTGGGTCGGGGAGGTCAGCTCGTCTATCAGTGGGTCGACCTGCGTGGGATCAGTTCTGAGGCTTCCGGATGCCGCCCTGGATGTACCGATGGCCAGGTGTACCCGCGAGAGGAAGACCTGACCATCGGCTTCTAGCTATCAGTGCGCGACGTCGTAGGCCTCGATCACGCTGGACTTGATGCGGCCACGCTCGGACACCTCGTGGCCGTTCTGGCGAGCCCACTCCCGCACTGCGCCCAAGTCCCGCTTGTCTTCAGCGGTGGGCCGGCTGCGGTTTCCGGACGAGCGACCGGCGGAGCCACTTGAGGCGATCTTCCGGCCGTGCCCGACGTAGCGCGCGAAATCGTCACGCAGCTTGGTCGCGTTCTCGTTCGAGAGGTCGATCTCGAAGCTCTGGCCATCGAGGCTGAAGCTGACGGTTTCGCCCGCGCCGTCCTCCAGGACCTCACCGCTGAGGTCGTCTTCCAGGACTACCTGAGTCTTGCGTGCCACGATTAGTCCCCCTCATTCCTGATGTCCTGATCACCCTAAATGGATCGTGGGCGATTAGTCCAGAGGATTGAAGCGAGTCTTGACGACTACTTCGTCTGGATTACCTGCAGCTCGCCGATTTGAACCGGCGCCTGCTGGGTGAATGAGATGTCGTTAATCGTCCCGGTCTGGCCTCCGCCAGCCCAGGTGATGGTCCAGCTCGAGGTCGCCGCGACCGTGTACGACCCGGTGCGGGTGTAGGTGTACCCGCAATCCGGGGAGCTCTGGCGCCCGTACGAGTCGGCGTAGGGCGTGCCCGTCGATGTGCAGGTGACGCTTCGCCCGTCGCCCATGGACCAGACGATGCTCTTCACCTCGGCCGTGGCTGTGACGCTGACGCCGCCAGCTGCCACGGTCCGGCTGATGGGGCCGTAGGTGTTCTCGGTGGGCTGGTCGACCCACATCCACGTCGGCAACCCGACGAAGCCCATGCTTCCCGGAGTGGGCTCAGGGACGATCCCGATCTCGATGGCCCGCAGCTGCATGGCGGCGACAGCCTGCTGAGCAAGCACAGCCGGGTCAGGGGGCGCAGCCGGACCGGCGGGGGCGGTAGCTGACCAGAACTCCCCACCACCGTTGCCCGGGAAGGTCACGTCCGGGGCGTAGGTGAAGCGGTAGATCGCGCCGTCGGTGTGCCCCTGCCAGACGGGCATGCCGACGGGCGGCTGGGGATCGACGAGCTGGATGTACGCGTCCAGGTCGTTGGACCAGTAGCCGTAGTTGGACGTGCATTCCACAGCTGCCGGGGGGACGTGCAACAGGTCGTCGACGCATTGGGCCGCGACAGGACCGCTGCCGCCACCGCTGCCGCTTCCGTCCCCGGGGGCCGGCACGGGGTCGCCAGGTGCTCCGGGAGTGCCGGGGATCTCGATCCCGATCGTGCACTCCCCCAGGATCGGGTCGAAGACCTCGCAGTCGGGCGCGGCGAGAGCAGCCTGCGGAGCAAGGAAGCCCGCGGCCAGGCCGATCACGATGGCTGGCAGGGCGGCTCGAGTCAGCTTGCGCATGGCTCCCCCGACGAGGCGATCTTGGTGACCCGCCACCCGAAGTCGAAGTGCACGAGATCCAGCCGCGCGGTTGTCTGCGCCGGCCGTGTGGCTGGGACAACGGACTTGCCTTCCGCGTCGACGACGTTGACCCCGCTCACGTCGAGACAGGTGTCCATAACAACGGTCGGGAACTTCGGCGGCGTGGCGGAAGCATCGGTTGTGAGGTCGATGCTGAACGGATTTGCATCGACGACCCGGGAGTCTCCGATCTGGGTGAGCCCGCGGGCCTTCAGCGACACAGCAGCTCGCTCCTGCGCCAGGTAGGCATCGCTGGTGCTCACGTCCTGCAGCGCCGCGGTGTCAGAGTTGCGGTCGCTGTTGACGCGGTCGATGGCGGCGTAGAACGCGCTGATCGCCGCAGTGGCGTCGGTGACCGCCTTGTCCTCGGCGCTGACCGGGACGACGCTTGCGGAGGTCGGAGCGCTGCTCGAGGGCGCCGACGAGCTCGGCGTGGGCTGGGCGACCGGGTCGTCGGACCCGCCGCAGCTGCTGACGAGCAGTGCGAGGGCTGCGATGCCGGCCGCGGCGGTGAGCCGGCGTGCGGGGCGGGTGGTCATCGGGAGTCCTCCGGTACCAGGTTGGCTGCTTCGTGGGTCGCTCATCGCCATGGTCCTCACAGGGCGCTCGCGGTCAGGTGGTTGGCGCGGGCGGGGTCGGCCAGGTCGGCCAGGAGCTTCTCGGTCTGCTCCTCCAGGTCTCCGCCGAGGTCCTCGGCGACCGCGAGCAGCTGGGCGATCGCCTTCTCCTCCTCGGCCTGGTTGCCGGCCGAGTGCGCGGCGAGGATGCGGAGCCGGGCCAGCCGCTCCAGACCGGGCTCGACGGTGAGGCCGACGACGGCGGCCTGGGTGGCGTCGCGCCAGCGGCCTTCCATGAGGCACCGGCGGGCGAGCTCGTAGGATGCGTCGACGATGGCAGCGATCATCTCCTGGCGGGTCTGCTCGGCCCAGGCGTAGCGGCGGGCCTTGACCCCGCTGATGGGCGTGCCGCGCACGAGGCCCAACGCGGCCTCCAAGGCGGCCGTGGGGGCGCCGGCGGGTCCGTCGGGGAGCAGTTGCTGCCACTGGTGCCAGTCGCTGGTGACGGTGTCGGCCAGGGCGTAGCCGATGGAGGCCTGGTAGCGGGGCAGGTGGTCCTCACCGGTGGAGGTCTTCCCCAGCCAGCGGCGCAGCTTGCTCACCGCGGTGTTGCGGGCGGCGAGGGAGACGGGCTTGCCCGGCCAGATGGCGGCGTCGATGGCCTCGTGGCTGCGGCCGGGGTTGAGCGCGAGGTAGGCGCCGAGCTCGGTGAGGCTGGCCCGCTTGCTCTGCTCGACGGGCCCGGTGGCCTGGTCGATGTCGACCGGCCCCAGGAAGAGAATCCGCGGGCCGGTGCGCGGGTAGAGGGCGATGGCCTCGGCCAGCTGGGCCGGCTCGATGTCCACCGGCTCCGCCACCAGCTCCTCCGCCCGCTCGGCCTCGCCGGCCGCGGCCGGCTGGATGTCGAGGTCGTCGGCGGGCTGCTGCTCGACCAGCTCGTGGTCAGCGTCGAGGGGGCGGGCGGCCACTGCGGCGTCGGGCTGCTGCTGCTCGGGCGGGCCGGGCTGCTCGGTCCATGCGGTCGCGCCGTGGCTCTGCGGCTCACCTGCGTCGTACGCCACCTGCTCCTCGACGTGGTGGGAGGTCTCGGCCGCCTCGGTGACCTCAGCGTCGCTCTGGACCGGCTCGTCGGTCATGTCGCCGGCGGGGACGACGACGAAGGAGTCGGCCCGCTGGACAGCGTCTATGGAGCTGATGAGGGTCGGCGACAGCTGTCCGGGAGTCGGCCAGTCGAGGTCGGCGATCACCTGGTCCAGCTTGTCGGTGTCGGCGTTGGCCGGCAGGTCCTGCAGCGTGAGCTCAGGGGCAGCGTCGGCCTGCCCCTCGGGTGCTTCGTCGGTGAGGGAGACGACGTCGAGCAGCTGCCGGTAGGTGTTGTCGTCCAGGCGCTGCGGGGTCAGCTGCAGCCCGATCGGGTCCAGCGTTGCGGTGTCGGCTGCGAGCCGCAGGCCCCATCCGCCGTGCACGGGCGGCCCGGCGGTCACCGCGGCGACGGCGACGCGGGGCAGCTGGTCGATGAGCTGCTCGAGCTGGGCGCGCTGGGTGGGGGTGACCTGTCCGGTGAGCAGGACGATCTCGGGTGCCCAGAGGTCCGCGCCGTCGGCGGCGACACGGGCAGAGGCCAGGTCGCCGGTGCCGGCGCGCAGGATCTCCCGGTCGTGCGCGGCTCGGTCGGTGAGCTCGTCGAAGATGCGGCCGGCGGCGGGCAGGTAGCGGATGCGGCCGGTCTGGAAGGTGTCCTCCAGCTCGGGGTAGGCACCGACCACGGTGACCTGCAGGTCATCGGCCCAGCGGCTGGTGGCCAGCTCAATGGCGATCGCTGCGAGCACCTCGCGGGTGGCGGTGTCATCGCCGCTGATGCCCAGCGCGCCCAGGTACTCCAGGTCGAGCAGGACGTGCCCGCCTTCCTCGTCGTGGCCGACGGTGACGAGGGAGGGGTAGGGGGCGGGGACGCCGGCGACGACTGCAGCGTCCAGGTCGCCGGCGGCGTCGACGGGCAGGCTCCACACGGTTGCGTCGATCGTGCCGTCCCACGGCGCGGGCAGCTGGGCCGGCTCGGCGAGGTAGAGGTCGAACTGGGTGGCGGTCAGCCGCGCGGCGCGCACGGCCGGCAGCGGTCGACCCGAGGTCGTGCAGTCCTGGGCCAGCGAGCGCAGCGCGAGGTCCACCGTCTCCACGCTCAGCGGGTCAGCGGTTGCTCGCAGCTCCTGCTCGACGACCGCGGCCGCGCCGGAGGGCAGCGGGATGGTCTGCCCGGGCTGGCGCCGGCGCTGCTGGGCGCCGCGGCGGACCGCGATGAGGCCGAGCACGCCGGCAGCCAGCAGGGAGCCGACACCGGCCACGGTGCGCACGGGGAAGTTCTCGTCGACCGCGGTCAGCTCCACCTCGCCGGCGACCGGCTGCGGGTCCGCGACCGGAGCCGGGTCGGAGGCTGCCGCCGGCGCCGAGGTCTCCGCCGGCGAGCCGGCGGGCGTGGGTGCCGGGGCCGGCTCGGGCGCGGGGGCGGCCTGCGGTGCCGGGGCTGCCTCTGCTGCCGGAGCGGGGTCCGCCGCCGGTGCCGGGGCTGCCGCCGGCGCGGGAGCGGCAGGCGGTGCGACGACGGCCGCGGTCGGGACCGCGAGCGTCCACCCCACCCCGAGGACGTCGGGGTCGGTGAGGTGCGCGCCCCCGGGCTGCTCGATGCCGCTGCTGGCCGCGACGATCTCCCCGAAGCGGTCAGCGCTGCCCAGCTCCTGCTGGGCGATCTCGGTGAGGGTGTCGCCGGGCTGGACGGTGTACGCCGTCTGGGCAGGTGTCCCGGTGGGCGCTGCGGAGTCCGGGAGGGTCAGCGTCCAGCCGGTGTTCACCCAGTGCGAGTCATCCAGGGCGTGACCGTCGGCCTGGACGACGCCGTGGTTGAGCTCGGCGATCTGGGGCCACCGCATGCCGTCGCCGAGCTCGCGTTCGGCGATGGACCACAGCGTCTCCCCCGCCTGGACCTGGTGGGTACGCACCGGTGCGGCCGCGGCCACGGCCGGCGTCTGGGCGGCGCTGGCCGTGCTGGCCGTCGCCTGGCTGGCCGGCGCTCCCCCCGGGACGCTCTCGGCCAGCACGGAGATCGACGTCGGGGTGGCGACGGTGCCGGCGTCCATCGTCGCGGCGTTGGCGGCCACGGGGGCAGCGATGAACAGGGCGATGACGGCGGTGACCAGACCGCGGGCCGCGGTCTGCTGCAGGCTCAGCCCGGGCAGGCGGGGCGCGGGCAGCCCCCGCAGCTGGGCCCCGAACTCGACCAGGACGCAGAGCGCGAAGAACAGCCAGGCCAGCCAGCCCACGATCAGCAGCACGCCGAGGAAGAGCTCGCCGTTGTCCGGGCGGGACAGCGCGTCGGTGATGTCGCCGAAGCTGGGCACGGTGGAGGGCAGCGGGTTCCCGCCGGCCAGCAGCAGGCCGGCGGGGATGCCGACCAGGGCCACCAGCAGCAGGACCAGCGCCAGCAGACCGCGCAGGCGCGAGGTGGTCGGTGACGGGCGGCTCACGGGTTGACCTCTCCGTTCAGGACCTCCGCCAGCCGCACCTCGGCGGCACCGGTGGAGGTCAGCGTCCCGACGCCGATCAGGTCCAGGAACACGGGCTGGTAGTCGATCGTGGTCTCCACCCGCAGGCTCGTCCCGTTGATGATCGAGACGGTGCCGGAGACGTTGGCCGCGGCCAGGTAGGCCTGGGCGGCCTGGCGGGCCTTCACCGGGTCGGCCACCGCGCCCTGACCGCGGACGGCGGTGCTGGCCACGATCGCCTGGCCACCGGCCCGGGCAGCCTCCCCGGCCACCGCGTCGGCCTGCTGCAGGGACCGCACCTTGCCACCGCCGTCGACGACCAGGCCGATCATCACCAGCAGCGCCAAGGTGGCGATGGCGAAGAACGGGGCGATCGAGCCGCGCTCGTCCGCGCGCAGGGAGGCGGGGACCTTCATCAGCGCTCCCGGTAGGTGTCGAGGGGGCTGCTGGCTGTGCCGGTGATCGTCATGCTCCCCGGGAGTCCGGGGATGGCCAGGTCGGCCAGCGGCACCACGCAGGTCACCGTGGCGGTGATGGTCGCCGGCGTGCCGGCCGGGGAGGCAAAGCCGGTGGTGTCCACCGACACCAACGTCGACGAGCAGTCCAGGCCCTGCTGGGTCAGCGCCTGCGCCACGGCGGTGGAGGCCGCGGAGTTCGCCGCCGGCTGGGTCCGGGAGATCGAGGCCTCCCGCGCTGCCGAGGCGGCCGCGCCGTCCAACGTCTGGTGGGCGATGGCGACGCGTCCAGCGAAGACCACGACGCTGATCAGCAGCAGGCCCGCCGGGGTCAAGATGGCCAGCTCGAGGGGGATCGAGCCGGTCTCATCACGCCAGCGCAGCCGGCCCCGCAGCCACCGGAGCAGGCTCACGGCACGGTCACCCGCTCGATCGGACCCGACGCGGTCTGAGAGATCGTGAACGTCATCCCCGGCAGGACGCTGGGCGCGGTGCCGGCGACGGTGACGCTGGTGGTGGTAGCGCTGCGCGAGGTCGTCACCGCCGAGCCCTCCAGGATCGAGGCGCCGCCGGCGTCGGCGAGGAAGGCCCGCGCGCGCTGTGCACCGGCGTCGCTGGTCCCACCTTCGGCCCGCGCATCACGCAGGCCCTCCTCGGCTGCGGCCAGGGCCACGCTGCGGGCGTAGTAGTACAGCCCGCCCTGCACGGCACTGAAGATCAGCAGCAGGACCACCGGGAACACGATGGCCAGGCTGAGCGTCGCGGACCCACGCTCGTCGCGCAGCCAGCTCCGCAGCCGCGCTCGCTCAGCCTGGGTGTCCACGGGAGTCAGTTGATGTTGGCCGAGCGGTTGGTGACCGCGTTGGCGATGACGGCGAGCAGGGCCAGCGCCGCGACGACGAGGAGCCCGGTCACGATCGCCTGCTCGACGGTCAGGGAGCCGCGCTCGCGGTCCTCGCGCAGCTCGGTGAAGCGGGCGGAGAGCTCGTCCTTGCCGCCGGCCAGCACGGTCATCAGGGTCGCGTAGAACTGGATCATCATGGTGGTTGGTGCCTTCCTCGTTGATCACTCTTCCCGGACCAGGAAGGTGCGTTCGCGGCCCATTGTGTGACAGGTAGGGCCGGAACTTGTACTGGCTGTGGTCCATCTGTCCAGCTCAGGACCTCAGGGTGGTCACGTTCACCCGTTCGTGTTCAGGCGCTCCCGATGATCCGGAGCACCGCGGGGAAGGCCAGCAGCGCCAGGAACACCATGGCCAGCGCGGTCACCGGCACCGTCATCCGCTCTCCGTCGACGTTGGCCGCCGACAGCTCCTGGGACAGCAGCGCGTTGCGCATGCTGGCTGAGCGGGCGCGCAGGGTGGCATAGACCGTGGCCCCCTCCTCCCCCGACAGCCGCATGATGTCGGCGAGCTCGGCGAGCTCGGGCAGCCCCAGCTCGGTGGACAGGTCGGTCAGGGCATCCCAGGGGGTGGCGCCGGACCAGCGGGCCCGGGCCAGCTCCTCCCGCAGCCGCTGGAAGACCCAGCTGTCCCCGACCTGCGCGGCGATCTCCAGGGCCTGGGTGCTGCCGGATCCGCTGTGCCGCTCGAGGGCGACGAGGTCGATGTAGGCCGACAGGGCGTGGCTGAACTCCGCGCGGGCGCCCTTGGCGTCGGACCGGGCGTTGTAGTCCGGGATGAAGGACATCGCCGCGGCCAGGCCCAGGCTGGCGCCCAAGGGCAGGAGGATCGGCGGGTGGACGCCGATGACCGCCAGCAGCCCTGCAGCCAGCGCGGGGAAGACCAGGCCGACGCCGAAGAACAGCGCCTTGTCCCCGTAGTAGCGGTGCACGGGGATCCGAAGCATCGCCAGCTCGCGGGTCGGGGTCCGGCCCAGGGAGACGTTGGGGAGGTTGCGCTGGACCCAGAAGCCGAGGCGGTCCTTGAGCGTGGTGTCCAGCTCGATGTCGGGCAGGTTCCGCTGGGCGCGGTCGGGGGCCAGGCGCTGGAGGGCGCCGGCGAGCTGGGGGTGGGCCGGCGCCAGGCGCCACACGATGAGGGCCAGCCCCAGCCCGACTGCTCCACCGGCCAGCAGCGCTGCCTGCAGGGTGCTCACGCGACCTTCTCCCGCTCTGCGACACCCGCGCCCAGGAAGCGGGGCAGCGGCCGGTGCTTGGCGATGTTGCGCATCCACGTCAGGCAGCCCAGGTAGCAGCCCAGCAGCAGCAGGAGGACCAGCTGGCCCAGCGCGCTGCCGTAGGGCTGGACGTAGGAGCCGTTGATGACCAGCAGCCCCAGCGCGATGAGGGTGATGAGGGTGACCCAGCGGGCGGTGGATCGGGGCTTGGCCCGGTCTGCCTCGATGGTCCGCCGGGTCCGCACGGAGTCCCCCACGGTCTCGGCGAGGCCTTCCAGCACGGTGGCCAGGCCGCTACCGCGCCGGCGGGCGGCGAGCATGAGGCTGCTGGCGATCTGGTCGCCGGTGAGGTCGTTGAGGTCATCGGCGAAGGCCCGCAGCACGTCCTCGGTGCTCCACCGGGCGCGCAGCCGCGCCACCATCGTGGCGACCTCGGGGCGGATGGCGTCGGGCGTGGACTTCAGGGTGGCGATCAGTGCCTGCTCGAGGCCGACGCCGACGGTCAGGACGCCAGCGAGGCTCCGCGTCCACTCCTCCAGCGCCTCCAGGCGGTTGATGGCCGCGGCGTTGTCGGTGGTGACCAGCAACGTGGGCAGCAGCAGCGCGAACGCCGGGACCACGAGGATGGCCACCACCCAGCCGGTCAGCAGCCACAGCAGCGCACCCACGACGATCCCGCCCACGAGCAGGAACCGGCTGCGCCGGCTGCCGCGGCTGTCGCGGGTGAACAGGCCGCGCACCCGGTTGTTGACCAGCGTCGTCGACGTCGGCGCGGGCAGCGTGGGGCGGGGACGGATGCCCGAGCCGATGAGCAGCAGCCCAACGAGCAGGCTCATCGCGGCCAGCGCCGCCAGCAGCGGCGTCATGCCGCCTGGCCCGCGGTGAAGGACGGGGCGTCGAAGCCGAACCTGGCCAGCTTGGCCAGCGGCGCCGGCAGCACACCGGGACGGCCTCGCCCGTCAGGTCCGGGTGCGTAGACGTGGGTGGTGGCCGGCTGGCTGTTCTCCCCGCGCTCCACGTGCAGGATCTCAGTGATGTAGCGCTCGCGCACCGGCGGGCTGCCGTCGGTGGAGTCCCCGTGCTCGAGGTTGATCTGCACGATCAGGTCGATGTGCTCGGCGATCTGGCGGTAGGCGAAGGCCTCCGACACGTGCGGGCCGGCCTCCATGGCCAGGGTGGCCAGTCGGTCGATGGCGCCGTGGGCGTTGTCGGCGTGGGTGGTCGACATCGACCCCGCGCCGCCCTGCATGGCCTTGAACATCGCCAGGACCTCCTTGCCGCGGACCTCCCCGACCACGAAGCGCTCGAGGTTGAACCGGAAGGACCCGTAGACGATCTGGTCCAACGTGATCTCCCCGGCCGAGCGGCCGTCGGCTCCGCGCTCACCGCTGCCCGGGCGGGCCTCCCACGCGGTGATCCGCTTGTGCTGCTCGGGCAGCTCGTGCAGGTGCAGCTCGTACTCGGTCTCCAGCGTCCCCAGCCGCTCCCAGGGGTCCAGCTCGGCGCACAGCGCCCGCAGCAAGGTGGTCTTCCCGGCGCCCTGCGGGCCGCTGACCACGATGCTCAGCCGCGCCTTGACCGCAGCGCGCAGCAGCGAGGCCATTTCCTCGTCGAACATGCCGCGGGCGACCAGGTCGCCCAGGGTGACCTTGCGGAGCCGGTGGAGCCGGATGACCACGGCAGGCCGCGGGGTGATCCAGGCGTTGGCGGCCAGGCGGGAGCCGCCGTCCAGCCGCAGGTGCAGCTCGGGGCTGGCCGGGCTGAAGGGCCGCTCGTTGGACTGGGAGCGGCTGGCGAGGAACTGCAGGAAGTCGATGAGCTCCTCGTCGGAGTCTGCGACGGGCGGCCCGTACTCGAGGCGGCCGTCGCTGAACTGCAGGACGACGTTGTCGAAGCCGTTGATCTCGATGTTCTCGACGTCGGGGTCATCGACGAGGGGCTGCAGCCGGCCCAGCCCGTAGAGGCTGTCGAAGATGGCCGTGGCCAGGCGCTGCTGCTGGGCGACGCTGATGGCCGATCCGCCGGTGACCATCTGCTCGTCGATGCGGTCGCGCAGCAGCTCGGTGACGATGCTGCGGCCCAGCTCTCGCTGGGAGGCCTCGTCCATGGCGCCGCGGTCCTCCAGGGCACCGGAGAGGCGCTCGGCCGCCTGGCCGCGGAAGGCGCGCACCAGCGACCAGTCCAGGGCCTCCTCATCCCCTGCGGCGCCGGTCTTGGGGAAGAGCTCCGGTGTGCTGAGGACGGGCATGGGCGGTGTGGGTGCGGCCGGGCTCGGGGCGGCCGGCGTCGCGGGCCCCGCCAGGGCGCGGGGGTCGGTGGTCCAGCTCGTCCGCGCCGGCGTCGACGCGGGCTCGGGCGTGGCCGGCGTGGCAGTTGCAGGTGCGGCTGCAGCCGCAGGCGCAGGCGCAGGCGTGCCGCCGAACAGCGGCAGGTCAGCCAGGCTGGGACGGTCAGGAGCCGACGTGGGCTCAGGCATGGACTTCTTCCTCGTGCACGAGCGTTCCGGGCGTCAAGCGGTTGCGCCGATCGGCGGCCAGCTGGGTGATGGCGCTGGCAGCGGAGGCGACGCTTCGAGTCAGCGAGGAGCTCTCCAGCTTCCTGGCCGTGGAGCCCACGCTGTAGACCTCGGCGTGCACCGGGTCCCAGGCGATAGAGGCCACGACCGGGACATCGACGGCGGCCGCGAGCTCCCGCGCGCTGTAGGGCTGGCCCTCCCCGATGACCAGCAGTCCGAGGCCGTCGGCGCCCGTGCCGCGCTGGGACAGGTCCTCGGCCAGCTGGCGGCCGCGGGCGCGGGTGGCCGCGATCGCCGGCAGGGACGTGCGAGCCACCAGCAGAGTGACGTCGGCCTGGCGGAGCAGCGATTGTGGGCCGTGCTCGGCGCCAAGCCGGCCGGCGTCGACGATGACGTCCATGCCCTCCCGGGACAGGCCGCTGAGAACCACAGCCAGCGGGTCCCACACCGCGCGCAGGGTGGGCGCCTGCAGGGGGCTGGTGAGCGCGGGGACCAGCCACTTGTTCTCACCGGGCAGGTCGATCGAGCTCTCCCGCAGCCCGGCGAGCAGCCGGTCGGCGCGCAGCGCCACGGCCAGGTCGACCAGCCCCTTGTCGTGCGGCCGCGTGCCGCCCATGTAGCCGGCCAGGATGCTGCTGCTGCCGGAGACGTCAGCCTCCAGGAGCAGCACCGGCCGGGGCCAGGCGGCGGTGAGGGCCAAGGCGGTAGTCGTCACCCCAGGCGCCCCACGCGCAGAGGTGAGGGCGATGACGGTCATCAGGAGGTCCCGGCATCGAGGACGAGCGCGACCCGGCCGGTGGCGACCTGGGCGGCCAGCGCGCCGGCGTTGGCCGAGGGCACGGTGACGTCGACGACGACCTGGCCGAGGTCGTCGAGGTTCCGCACGCTGACCACGACGGCGGAGTAGAAGGTCGGCGCCGTGGCGGGCACGTCCTCCTGCTCCCGGGGGGTGGCGACGACGCGCACCTCATCCCCGGCGAGCAGCGGCTGGCCGGGGAGCTGCGCCGGGGTCAGGGTGACCCCGACCAGCGACTGCCCCTGCGCCGGGATGACCTCGGTCGTCGTCGAGGACGGCGTGAGGAGGCTGCCTGCGGACAGGTCGACGGCGGCCCGCTGTCCGATGAGAGAGTCCAACTGCGACTGGGGAACGGTCTGCAGCGCCGGGTCACCGCTGATCCGGGCGACCGTGAGGTCCCTGGCCTCGATGACCGACCCGCGCTCGACGTCCTGGCCGACGGCCACGACGGCGCTGGTGTCTCCCACCACCGTGGTCAGGTAGGCCGCCCCGACGCTGCCCAGCGCGACCAGTGCGACGCCCAAGGCGATCAAGCCCGTCCTGCGCCGCAGCTTCGGCGCCGCGGCCGGCGCCGCGGTGGAGCCGTCGCCGAAGCGAGCAGCGCCGGGGTCGACTGGCGTCGGGTTCGGCGACGGCTGCTTGGAGCCGTTGCGGCGCTCGGTACGGGTGGGCATGAGGACTCCTGCTTGGCTCAGGCGGTGGGGAGGAAAGCGTCGAAGGCCACGGTGATCAGGTGGCCGCGGGAGCTGGCCCCGAACTGCTCGACCAGTGCGTCGATCACCGCGTAGTCCGCCTCCCGCAGGCGGATGTTGAAGGGGGTCAGCGGGCCGTCGTAGGTGCGGGCGGCCCGGGTGGCGCGGGGCGCGAACAGCGAGCCGCCGGTGGGCTGGGGACGGATCAACTCGCCCAGCTGGTCGTGGGTGGCCTCCAGGGCGACGATCACCCACTCCCCGTTGGAGAGCCGGCGGCCGCCGCGAGCCTTCGCCAGGCGGGGCATGAAGCTGGCGGGGATGTGCACGTTGCTGGCCCGCAGCTTGCTGCCGGCGACGTCCACCTCCTCCTCACCAGCCGCCTCACCGGGCGTCTCGGCCGGTGCCGGGCGAGTGCCGCGGCGGCGGGGAGAGCGAGCGGTACGGATGCCCTCGCCGATGTGCTCGATGGAGGCTCCGGGCCTGGGCAGCGCCGGAACGGCCGCAGCAGCGTCCTGATCGGGCTGGGCGGTCTCGGCCGCACCGATCTCGGGTGCCGTGCGGGCGGCCGAGGCGTCCGCGGCGGCAGCCGGCGCCTGGTCGGTGTCGGGCTCGACGGGGGCCGGTGCCGGTCGGGAGCGGGGCGCCAGACGCGGGGGCAGCAGGCCCTTGAGGAAGTTGGAGTCCTGGTCGCCGGGATCCCCGGCGCCCTCGAAGTCGGACAGGCGGCCGGCGGGGAACGAGCGGGCAGCGCCGGGTTCAGTGGTGGCCACGTCGCTCACCGACCGCTGACGTTGTTGAGCGGCGTGGCGGCCTGGACTGCCTCGATCGCACCGACCTTGGTCAGCAGCTCACGGGCAACGTCGGCGTAGTCGCCGGCCAGGCTGTCGGCGGTACCGGACAGCGCCGCCGGAAGGGCCACGACATTGTCCCCATCGCGGCGGGTGCGCAGCGCCGTAAGGCGCTCCTTGGTGGAGCTGGTGACGTCTCGAGCGAGCTCGTGCGCCAGCTGGCCGCGCTGCCGGCAGTCATGGGCGGCTGTCTCGGAGTGGCGGATGTAGCTGTCGAACATCGGCACGGTGTCGCTGACCTCGGCCAGGCGGGCCTTGGTGGCACCGCGGACCCGGGTCGCGTTGGTCTGGTGGGCGAAGAGGACGACGCCCAGGTAGGTCAGTGCCGGGTTGTTCTTGCGGGCCTTCTTCACGCGCGGGCCCACCATCCGGAGGCCCTCCCAGCCGGCCGCGTCGGTCTTGGTCGGGATGAGCACGTAGCGGGCGGCGTGGAGCGCCATGTCCTGCAGGATCGGGTTGCCCGGTGCGCAGTCCAGCAGCACCAGGTCGTAGCCCTCTGCGACCTCGGCCAGGCGCGCGGCGAAGGCGGTGGCCACTCCCCCACCGGGAAGCTCGGTGCTCATGGGCGTGGACTCGATCGCGGCCAGCATCTCCAGGTGGCGGCCACCAGGAACGACGTCTAGGGAGGGGCGGACGTCGGTGATCAGGGGCACAGGCGCGCTGCGCCACACGGCGTCGACCAGCCCTTGCCCGCCGTCGTCCTTGGCGTCGCCGACGTAGCCTAGATCCAAGCTCAGGTTGCCGCTGAGGTCGATGTCGACCGCGAGCACCTTGTACCCGGCTGCAGCCAGCTGGCCGGCGACGTTGGCCGTCACCGACGTCTTGCCCACGCCGCCCTTGCCGTTGATCACTGCGACCACTCGGCTCAAGCGGTCATCGCTCATCTCATCGACCACGTCTTCTGCCCTCCACGCTGGGGAAAGGTCGGCTGACCTCACGAGTTGTGACAGCAGGACCCCAACTGGTCTCCGCGCCGTCCGCGTGACGCTAGCCCGCTGGGGGCCTATAGCTCCGCCTCTTGGCTCCAACGCGCATAAAACGGTCCCCCAATGGTTCGCCACATGCTGCGCACCTCCCGGCCTCTTGCCCGTCTGCTGGAGATCAGTAGTAGCGCACCTGTCCGATAGGTGGCAACCACTTGTGGCCCACTTGCGTGCCACCACACATGCCACCTCGTCTGCCACCACGCATGCCACCTAGACGACAAGTGCATGCCAGCGGCCCACCACCGTGCTTCCACCGGGCAGCCACTGAGCTGGCACCGACCCGCTACCAGGACGCCACCAAGGCGCGCGGGCCTCTGGCGTGCGGTTGTTCGCTGGGGTCGCTGATCGAGTAGCTGACCGGACGGGGCCGGGCGCTGGTGTAGCCGCCGGGGGGCGGGCCAGGCGGCGTTCGGGACGGGCACGTTCCGAGCATCATGCGACCTGCTTCGCTACCGACTGTCGGACCGCGAGGATCACCCGGTCAGGTGACAGCACAGCGACGACGAGGCCCAGTTACAGAGCGCCGCTATCGCCGCCGGCGTAGCACTCGTCGGCGTTGATCGGGGACAGCTCGACGCCCTCGTTGGTCCAGCTCAGATCACGGAGGACGCCGCCGTCAACGAGCAGCGTCACGGCGATCGGGACGGTGATGGGCTGGCAGGGCTGAACCTAGTGATTCCTGCGCGTACCTGAGCGCCACTCGACCTCGCCGTCGACGATCACAGTCGTCGGCCGTAGTCCGAGGTGATGGGCGACGCCAGCGGAGGCAAGGTGGTCGGTGTGGATGTGCGCTGTGAGGTCGTCGATACCGACCTGATGGAGCCATGCGATGACGGTGGCGGCGGCTTCGCCCGCCAGGTGCTGGCGTTGGTGATTGGTGGCGATGACCCAGGCGAGTTCAGCGTTCATGCGGCCGGTGGCGGTACGGGTCACAGTGGCCTGGACAGTGCCGATGATCTCGCCGTTGTCGTGCCGGCGCAGCATCCAGTTCAGCCATCCTTGCGTGCCGTCGGGGGAGTGCCCGACGACCTGGCGGGAGTAGCGGGCGCGAAGCTGCCTCTCCGTAGCCGGTGCACCCCCGGTGAACTGATACAGCGAGACGTCGCTCCAGGCCGTCACCGCCTCATCGGCGTGCTCGACGCGTAGTGGCTCGAGCGTCATACGGGGCGAGGTGAGGCCAACTGCGGTCGGCCACAGTGCGTCAGTCACGCGCGAAGAATGCCCTGTCGGCTTCCTCGGAATGGTATGAAAAACGGGCTTCACCGTCGCCTGTCCTCCCGCTGACTCTGCATGGGTTCCGGCAATGGCATCTGAGCGAACTCGACCGGCCATTGTTCCGCGCCGTACCCGGCGCCGAGATCGGTGTGGTGTAGCTCGACTTCGACGAGTCGCCGGTGCAGCAGTTGAGCCGCAGGAAATGCTGCGCCACCCAGTACGTGAACACTCACCTGCCAGGCCTCTCCATGCAGGAGCTCGGCCTCAATGCGGAACTGCTCGGCCGATTCGGACAAGTCGACCAGCAAGGCGCTGGCGCCGCGGCCGGCACCTGCCTCGATGGCGGCATCACGCGCCTCCTGACTGGCATAAGCAGCCACCGGCACTCCCGTCCGCGCCCACACCAGCAGGTTCCGCATCGCGTCCGCAGTCTGCGCGACGTGCGTCAGGACATGGCCGCGTCTCCAGCCGGGCAGCAACGACGGCTGCTCGATGTCCTGATCGTTAAACCTTTCAACGGTGCGCAGCAATCGCTGCGTGGCTCCGTCGATCGTCTGCAAGGCCTCGGCGCGGCTTCCCATGGTGGGGACGCTATGGCACTGGAGCGTCAGGCAGCCGGAGACCTGGGTCCCTCGCTTGCACGCACGAACTCGTCGAGAGCCGCGGCCAGGCGAACCAGGAGCGGGGACTCCGGTGATGGGGCTCGTCGGTCGGTGGGCAACGCGCGTCCCAGTGGTCGGGCCGTGCGATCCTCCGCTGGTGAGCCGATCGCCGGAGCCGGCCCTCCACCCGTTGTTGTTCAGCCGCTGGAGCCCGACGACATTCGACACTGCGCACGAGTTGTCGGATGACGAGGTCGAGGTGCTGCTCGAAGCCGCCCGATGGGCGCCCTCGGCCGGCAACTCCCAGCCCTGGGCGTTCATCGTCGGCCGCCGCGGTGATCCGATCCAGCACCGCCTGGTGCAGCATCTGGCGCGCAGCTCGGCGGCCTGGGCGCCAACCGCGAGCCTGCTGGTCGCCAACCTGGCCCACCGCTACGTCGAGGGCACCGAGTGGGAGTACTCGGAGTTTTCCCACTACGACCTGGGTCAAGCCGTTGCGCACATGACCTTCCAGGCGCAGGCCCTGGGACTGTCGGTCCGCCAGTTCCGCGCCTTCGACCGCTCGGCTGTGGCCGAGGAGTTCGGTGTTCCGGTCAACTGGGAGGTCACCACCATGGCGGCCATCGGGCGCGTGCCATCAGCTGAGGTGGCCCTGTCAGCCGAGGCCGGTGATGCGCCATCACGGCAGCGGCGCCCGCTGCACGAACTCCTCTGGACAGCCCCCTGACCAAGGAAGCCAGCCCTGGGACCGGCGCGACCCCGCAGATAACGTCCTTTATCTATGGGTGGGGCTTGGGTCTGTTCGTTAGCTCATGCGTTGGAAGGTCGAGGCCATTTGGGCCTGCTTTTCCAGGACTTCTCCGATGCGTGCTTGGACGGCGTCGAGGTGGCTGATGGTGGTGCTGGTGGTGTGGATGCCGTCGGCGACGGAGCGGGAGCTGGCCTGGATGCCGGCGATCTGGTTGGACACTCTCTTGGTGGCGCTGGCGGTCTCCCGGGCCAGGTCCTTGACCTCGCTGGCGACGACGGCGAAGCCTTTGCCGAGTTCGCCGGCGCGGGCGGCTTCGATGGTGGCGTTGAGGGCGAGGAGGTTGGTCTGGTCGGCGATGCCGGAGATGATGCGGATGACCTCCCCGACGGCGGCGGAGGCCTCGCCGAGGGCGTGGACCTCACCGGTCATGGTGGCGGCTTGGGCGACTGCGTCGCGGGCGACCTGGCCGGCGTCGTTGGCGGCGTCGCGCAGTTGGGCGACGGCGTCGAGCAGGTCGCGGGCGTTGCCGGCGGATTCCTCGGTGCGCCGTAGGACGTCCAGCCGCTGGGAGACCAGCTGCTGCACGTTGCGTAGCGCGGAGGCCCGGGAGTCTGAGAGTTCGATGGTCTCGGTGACGAAGAAGTCCATGGTGCCGATCACGCGGCCACCGACGAGCAGCGGGAAGCAGACGCCGGACTTGACCCCGGCGCGTTGGGCGGCCGGGGCGCGCACGCAGTCGGTCATCTCCCCGATGTCGGAGGTGAAGAACAGGTCCCGGGACTTCCACGCCCGCCCGGACAGGCCGATGCCTTCGGCGAAGGAGGCGGCGAGGGTGACCTTGCGGAACTCCTCACCGGCCGAGCCGGACTCCTGCTGGAAGCGAAGTACGTTCGCGGTCTCATCCAGGGCCCAGTAGGAGCCGTACGCCCAGCCGAAGGAGTCCCGGACGGTGTCCAGCGCGGTCCGCAGCGCGGACGTCTGGTCGACGGCGGCACCGATCTCGGTGACGACGGTGGTCACGGCCTGGCGGTCGTTGAGGCTCTGGAGTAGTTCGGTGCGGGCGACGGCGGCCTTGCGGGCGGCGGACAGCAGCCGGCCGATGGACTCCCACTTCTCCTTCCGGCCGCCGAAGAACGGCAGCTCACCGGTGTCGAAGTACTCAAAGAGGGCGGCCACCCGGCCCTCTTCCACCATCGGCAGGGTGCAGCCACGCCGCGCCCCGGCCGCCAGCGCCGCGGCCCAGCGCAGGCATGAGGTCGTGTCATCGGCCTGGGACATCAGCACGGCGCTGCGGGTGCGCAGTGCTGCCCCGCCGTATCCGTCCCCGGGGGTCAGCCGGACCACCCGGCCCCCGGGGGAGGCGGCGATCGCTGCGGCCATGGGCCCGGTCTGGGCGATGAGGTGGAACGCACCGTCAGCGCCGGGCAGCCACACCGCCCCGTAGGAGAGCCCCAGCGTCTCGATCAGCGTGGCCATGATCGTGGAGTAGGCCTCGCGCTCGCCGGTGACACCGCGGCCCAGGGCCGCCACCACGGCCTCGAGAGCCTCCACGTCACGAGGCATCGACGCCGTCATCAACGGAGCTGGCGGTGCAGCGCGACGGCGCATGGCTGCCTCTCGGAGAAGGTCGGTGGAGCCGGGGGCGGTGGCTGGATCGAACGGACAGTCGACGCAGGCAGCGCGATGTCCAACCCTGTCATCGGCAACCGGGCCTGCGGTGTTGATCAGAGACGCCCGTCGTGACCGTCCAGGCGACGGGGCGGTCATGACGCGCCGGTTGCCTGCCTGCGCGGCCTCCTCGCTCGGAGGGGTGAAAGCGAAGCGGACGTGGATTGGCGGAGGGGAGGCGGGGTCACCCAGGGGTGCGGGAGCCGGCCGGTTCCCGCACACGATCGCCGCACTGGCGGGAGCGAGGAGGGGATGTCATGCGCGACACCGCGACACGCCCCACCCGTCACGGGCGAGCACGCACCGGCTGGCTGCAGGCCAAGGCGCTGCGCAGTGCCGCGGCGCTGGCACTGGCGGTCGCTGGTGGGTCGCTGATCGGCGCGGGCGCGTTTGTCTCCTGGGATGCCAGCGCCAGCGCCCTGTCAGCCGGCCCCACCGGTGGAGTGAGGCTGACCGACGTCAGCGAGAGCACCTTCACCGACGCGGTGGCCGGCCTGCTGCCCGGGGACTACCTGTACCGGTACCTGGACGTCACCAACGACGGCGGCCAGCCCAGCACGTTCACCGGCGCGGTGACCGTCACCGGTGACCTGGCTGGGCAGCTGAGCGTCGACGCGGTCTCCTGCAGCGTGCCGTGGGCGACCGAGGCCGGGGCCAGCACTTGCACGGGCACCACCAGCCCCAGCCGCGGCGCCGGGATCCCGACGGCGACGGTCCCGCTGGGCATCGACCACGGCATGATCGCCACCGGGACGGGCAACGCCCAGCACGTCCGCTACACCTTCACCCTGCTGCGCACCGCCCCGAGCTCGACGCAGGGCACGACCGGGGCGGTGGACATCGCGGTGAGCGACACCGTCATCGGGGGCTCCGCGCCCGCCGCCGGCTGATTCGCAGGCGCGGGACCCGCAGAGCGGATCTACCCGCCCCGCCGTGACTCGGTACGGGCAGTGGGTCAGGCCGGGCCGGCGGTGGCCGACAGCCTGAGGTGGACGCCACCGTCGCCGTCGTCTTCGAGGTGGTCCTCCGGCGGGCTGCTGAGCACCAGGCCGTGGGCGTCCAGACTCCGGTCCAGTGCCGCCCGCGCCTGGGTCCGGGCCCGGGCTGGGCCCTCGGGGGTGGACCAGTGTGCGGCGGGGACGTGCACCGCCGCGGTGAGGGTGTGCGCCGCGGCGCCCCGGCGGGTGGCGAGGTCCGGCCTGTGCCGACCGGACCTGTCGGTGGCGGACCGGCGGAAGAGCCGCACCCCTGCGATCAGGGCTGCGGTTCCGAGGACGAGTGCCAGAGCGGCCCGTGGCCCGCCGGCGACCGGTGCGCCGAGGTGGGGGATGACCACGACGCCGCGGCCGAACACCGCCCCGCTGGTGGCGACCTGCCAGGGGTCGGGGGTGGCGTTGGCGTCGCCCTTGGTCGTCATGAACGGCTGCCCGTTCTGGCTGTCCAGCGTCGCGATGCGGTGGAAGATCGGCCGGTCACCGGTCACCTGGTAGGGCGCGGGCGGGCGGAAAGCCACCACGTCACCGACCGCGAGCTCCTCCCCGGCGGCGGGCACGGTGAGCACGAGTGACCCGGCGGGCGCGTAGGGGGTCATGGACTCGGTGAGCACCGGCAGGAAGCGGACACCCTGCACGCTGGCCGGCACCGTGGCGGCAAGGACGCCGAGCAGCACCAGCCAGCCGGTGAGCCGCATGACATGGGCTGCGGCGCGGCGGGCGAGGGTCATGAGCTGGTCCTGTCAGCGGCGGGCCGGGGGGTGACGGCGGATCGGGTGAGGGTGACCTGGGCGGCGACCCCGTTGGCGGTGACCTGCAGGTACACGTGCCCGCCGGCCGGAATCCGCGCCGGGGTCGTGTACCCGGGAGTGGCGGCGCCCAGCAGCACGGTCGTGCCGATCACCGTCGTGGTCCCCGGGCACGCGCCGGTGCCGGTGTTCCACGGCTGCGAGCACACCGAGGCCGGCGTGGCGGCCCCGACGTTGTTCATGGTCATCGTCAGGGTGAGCGTCGCTGACACGGTCGCGTTGTTGACCAGGTCGACGTAGCCGGTGTTCGTGCCGTTGAGCAGTCCGGAGATCGAGTAGCTGGCGCCGTTGACCGTCCCGGCGCCGGCGACCTTCGACCAGCTGCTGTCGGCCACGGTCGCCATGGTCAACGTGCCGCTGGCCCGGGATGCGCTGTTCGCCCACCCCGCGGCCAGGACCGGGCTGGTCCAGGCGGCCGCCAGGCTCCCGGCCACGACCGCCGCGGCAGTCACCAGCGGTGTCAGTGCACGCCGGGGCGCTGCGCTGGTCGTGCGGCGTGCCAGGCGGGGCAGCCACCCCCTGGGTAGGGGGTGGCTGCCGGTGCGGATGCACCTCGTGGGCCTGGGCATGACCGGTCACGTTCCTGCGCTGGGTACCGGTCAGCCGGTGGTGCGGTCGGTGCCGCCGACGACGGTGTTGTTCACCGCGATCGTCACCGTGCCGGTCTTGCCCTGCATGGTGGTCGGGGCGGTGTTGGAGAAGGTGAACTTGTAGCGGACGTGCTGGGCGGCCGCGGCGCCGGTGGCGATGGTGCCGTGGGCCACGGCCACCGGGGTCGCGGTGGTGGGGGTGCCCGAGCCGATGCTGGGGCTGGTGGTGCCCGCGCAGGTGCTCGCGCCGGCCACGGTCGCCCACGGCACCGAGCAGGTCACCACATCCACACCCAGCTGCCCGGCCAGGTCACCGGAGGCCGACACTGCTCCGGTGAACGTGCTGGCCTGGGTGCCGTCGTTGCGCACGTCGACGTAGCGGAAGAAGTAGTCACCGGGCAGCAGGTTGGACACCCCCGTGGTGAAGGTCCCGCCGTTGGCGTCCAGGATCGTCGCCGCGCCACTGCCGGCCGTCAGCGCGCCGGAGGACACACTGGTCGTGGCATCCCAGCTGGAGAACGCGCCGGTGCCGACGAGCAGCGCACCGCCGCCGGCAAGCGCCAGCGCGGCAACCGGACCACGACGCGAGGCCTTGCGCGGCCGGACAGGCTGCTGAATGAGGACCGTCACCGTCGGCTCCTCGACCAGCTGCCTACCGGCGGTGTTGTCCGTCTCCATGGCCAAGATCCCTGTCCCCGTGGTCGCCGCTATTCGGGCGAGGCTGAACGGAACGTTGTCGTTTCCGCTGTTGAGAGAGATCGGTGCGACGGGACGGAACTTGATCGGAACGCGTTCCGGCTTGGTCACAATTGGGTGGCGAGGTCTCTCCCGCAGACCGACGTGGGTGGTGCGTCCAGGCGGTGGCCGGGTGCCCGCAGACGGCGCTTCTTGGTGGTCAGGCGCTTGCTGCGTGTATTGAGCGATGGCAAGGCCACGGTTTTCTGGTCGACTTGGGGACCACTTCGGCGGGTCGTCGAACTGTTTGTCAGGGGTTGGCGACACGCCCTGTGGGCGGGTCCCGGGTTGTTGATCGTTCGGCACCATTCCGGCATCGGGGGATGAGGCAGGGCGAGGGGACAGGTTCGATGCGGGCGCTTCGGAAGTTCGGGATCGGGGTCCGGCTGTGGGTGGGGTTCGCCGCGGTCGGGGTGATCATCTGGGTGCTGGCTGTGGTCGGGCTGTCCGGGTTCGCCGATCAGCGGGAGGCGACCGGCCGTGTCCGGGACGCCGAGCAGATCAGTTCGGCGGCGTTGGAGGCGAAGTTCCGGGCCGCGGACATGGCCGGCTGGCAGACCGGGTACGCGTTCGACGTCAACCGCGGGGTGCCCGAGGCCGCGTCGGACACCGTCGGCCAGCGCAAGGAGTTCGTGGACTCCAGCTCCGCCTTCGCCACCGACCTGGCCACGATCCAGGGCCAGGATCTCACCGCTGACCAGCGAGCGCTGGCGGAAGCGGCCCAGGCTGCCTATGGCCGGTTCATGCAGGTCGACCAGCAGATCATCGTGGCCTACCGGGTCGGCACAGAGCAGGGCACCGCCCAGGCCAACGAACTGGCCAGCGGGGCGTCGTTGGAGCAGTTCGGCATCATCGCCGACTCCGTCGGCGAGCTGGCCCAGTCGGCTACCGAGCAGGCATCGGCGGCCTCGGCCGCCGCGCGGGACTCCGCGGAGCACGGTAGGGACATCATGTGGCTGGCCGGCGGTGCTGGGCTGTTGCTGGCGGCTGGCCTGGCGCTGGTGCTGACCTCCTCCATCCGTCGCCCGCTGCGGGACCTGCAGTCCCGGCTGCGGGACATCGCCAACGGTGACGGTGACCTGCGTCTGCGGCTGCCCGAGGACGGCGGTGATGAGCTCACCGAGGTGTCGGTGCTGTTCAACCGCTTCGCCGGCCAGATCGCTGAGGTGATCAGCTCGGTCGCGGCCTCTGCCGATGCGGTGGCGGCTGCCTCGGAGGAGCTGTCGGCGTCGGCGGCGGAGATCTCCGCCTCGGCGGATGAGACCTCGGCGCAGTCGGGGGTGGTGGCGGCTGCGGCAGGGGAGGTGTCCCGCAACGTGGCGACGGTGGCCGCGGGGGCTGAGGAGATGGGGTCGGCGATCCGGGAGATCAGCCAGAGCGTGAACGAGGCGACCCGGGTGGCCTCCCAGGCGGTGGTCGAGGCGCAGGCCACGACCGAGACCATCGAGAAGCTGGGCACCTCGAGCCAGGAGATCGGGGCGGTGGTCAAGGTCATCACCTCGATCGCGGAGCAGACCAACCTGCTGGCGCTGAATGCCACCATCGAAGCTGCCCGGGCCGGTGAGGCGGGCAAGGGCTTCGCGGTGGTGGCCACAGAGGTCAAGGAGCTGGCGCAGGAGACCGCCCGGGCCACCGAGGACATCGCGCGGCGGGTGGAGGCCATCCAGGACGACACGGCGCGCGCGGTCGAGGCGATTGGGGGGATCTCCGGGGTCATCGGGCAGATCAACGACTTCCAGCTGACGATCGCCAGTGCGGTGGAGGAGCAAACCGCAACGACCAGCGAGATGTCCCGGTCGGTGCAGGAGGCCGCCAGCGGCTCGACCGAGATCGCCACCAACATCACCGGGGTGTCGACCGCAGCGTTGGCCACAACGCAGTCACTGGGGCAGACCCGGCTGGTTGTCGACGAGCTGTCCCGGATGGCCAGCGACCTGCGCACCACAGTGGCCCGCTTCACCCACTGATCAGAGCTGCACGCGGTGCTAGGGGCTGCGGCGACACTGCTCCTCGTCTCGGGCTCGTCGGCTGGCGTCGGGATGACCCGCTCGGCGTCAGTTGCTCCTACCAACGGTGTCCATATCGGCTGTCCGCCCTGGCCCGCATCGCCGGCGGCAGATCACGGACTGGAGCTGGTGGTGGCCCATGGAGGTCCTTGCTGGCTCACGTGTGCGGGATGGCGGCTAGCAGCGCGCTGACGTGCTCATCGACCAGGCAGCCGCAGGGTTGGGCGAGGGCGACGACGACCGGCTCGCGCTGCCCCGAGATTCGGGCGTACTGCTCCTCCACGCCGGTGGTCGGTAGCGCGCAGGAGGGGCAGGCGGGCGAGTAGCCGGCCGGCCAGGCGAGCTCTTCGAGTTCCGCGCCACGACGCGTCGCCCTCCCTAGCAATCGGATCTCCAGCGCTGGCGCAGGTGCCGGCGCTGCCGGCGGCCGCGGCTCGACCGACTCGGGAGACGCGGCCACCTGCTCAGGCAGCGGAATGGTGGTCTGTTCGGAATCGAGGCCCGTTGTCGCGCTCGTTGGGGCCTCGGGCGCCTGCGCCAGTGCGCGCACCAGGGAGCTGCGGCCGACGCCGAGGGTGGCCGCGATCTGGATGAGGGTCATGCCCGGGGCGCGCATCGCCTGTGCTGCGGTGAGCCGTTCGGGGGTCATGACGGTGGGGCGCCCGCCGGCGCGGCCCCGGGCCCGGGCGGCGACGAGACCGGCGCGGGTGCGTTCGCTGATGAGGCGGCGTTCCATCTGAGCGACGGCGGCGAAGATGTGGAAGACGAGCTCACCACCGACGGTGGTGGTGTCGATGGCTTCGGTCAAGGACCGGAACTGGACGCCCTTGGTGCCGAGGTCGTTGACGATCGTGGTCAGGTCAGCAACCGACCGGCCGAGCCGGTCAATCCGCCACACCGCGAGGGTGTCTCCGGGCCGGAGGAAGTCCAGGCAGGCGATGAGCTGCGGGCGGGCGGCGGTGGCGCCGGAGGCGTAGTCGGTGAACACCCGCACCGCGCCGGCGGCGGTCAGTGCGTCGTGCTGCAGGGCTGGGTCCTGCTCGAGGGTGGACACCCGGGCGTAGCCGACCTTATTCACGCGCGCAGGCTAGCGGGAGTGGCCCACAAACGTCAGAGGCCGAAAGATTCGGACCGTTGATTTCGGGCATGGGTTCTGGGCCGGTTGACTCGCTGGTCGACCTGCGGAAACGCCCGACGGGTTAAGGGGTGCGTGAGCGGCCCAAAAATGGGCGGTTTTGCTCAGCGCCTTCTCTATGCCGCTCAGAATTGGTCGACCACGGGACCCCCTGAGGGAGTGACCGTGGTCCTCCTGTGGCACTGGCGCGCAATCGACGGTCCGGGCGACCTCGACCGCGCTGAGGCCCATCGGGACCGATGAGCAGTGCGGCGTCCTCTCGACCCACCGTGGTCACGCCGTGGCGCGGAGGAGGTCCGCACTGACGTCCCAGAGCCGGCGGGCGAGGTCGCCGTCCAGGCTCTGCGGGTTGACCTTGCGGGCAGGTGCCCCCTTCTCGTAGTAGCCGCCGGACTGCCAGCCGGTGCCCGGTTCGGTCTCGGCCAGCCAGACGAGCTGGTCTGCGCCGCGGTCGGGGCCGGCGATGAAGCGGCGGGCGAGCGGGTTGGCGTAGACGAGCTTCATTCCGGTGCTGGTCGTGTCGGAGGCGAAGCCGGTGGCCACGATCCCGGGGTGGAAGGCCGCAGCGCTCAGGCCCTGGGCGGAGAAGCGGTCGTGGAGTGCCCGGGTCATGAGGATGTTGGCCAGCTTGGCGTCGCCATAGGCCTTGTTGGCCGAGTACCGCCGGGCGTTGCCCAGGTCGTCGAGGTCGAGGTGGCCGTAGAGACGTGCGGCGATGCTCGAGGTCTGCACGATCGTGGCCCGGCTGCGCAGCAGGGTGTCGAGCAGGAGGTTGGTCAGCAGGAACGGCGCAAGGTGGTTGACCTGGAAGGTCTTCTCGAAGCCGTCGGCGGTGGGGGTCCGGTCACCGAAGACGCCGCCGGCGTTGTTGACCAGGACGTCGATGCGCTGGTGGCGTGACAGCAGCTCGTGGGCCAGGTCGCGCACGTCGCTGAGCCGGGTGAAGTCCGCGAGGTGGCTGTCCACCCCAAGCTGGCGGGCGACCGCTGCGGTCTTCTCCGGTGAGCGGCCGATAAGGACGACGGTGTGCCCGGCGGCGTGCAGGCGCCGGGCACCGGCGGCGCCGATCCCGTCGCTGGCGCCGGTGATCACGATGGTCTTGGGCATGGGTCCTCCGTTGCGGTGGCTCGGTGGCTCGGTGGGTGGGGTGGTGGGTCAGGGAGTCAGAGAGTCAGAGAGTCAGGGTGCCGGCGTGCACGACGTGCTCGGTGGTGACCAGGAACTCGCACCGCGCCAGGTCCAGGAACCGGGCTTCGTCGGGGCGCACGACGTCGAGGTAAGTGGGGTCGGTGAAGACGGCGGCGAAGGCGGCCTGGTCGTCGAACCACAGCTCGGTGGTGCCGTCGATGTCGGTGGTGGGCAGCCCGGGCAGGTCGGCGGCGACGGGATGGGTCTGCACGTAGCGGCGCACGTGCTGCTGCACCGCCGGCACGGACATGAACAGCGGCGCGTGGTGGCGCTGGTGGTGCTCGACGAACTCCGCGTGACTCATGGCGGGGGACCGGCGCAGCAGAATCATGAACTTGATCATCAAGGGCTCCTCACAACTGACTAACGTCTGTTAGCTAGTTGCAACCCTACCACCTAACGTCTGTAACCTGGTGGGATGGATGCGAGTGCCGACCACGAGGCGGTATCGGAGGACACGCCTGCCGGTCCTGCGAATGGGCGGCGGAAGGTCAACGCCTACGGGCAGGGAGCGCGCCTGCGTCAGGAGATCCTCCAGGCCGCCGGTGAGCAGCTCTCAGCTGCCGGCGCCGGTCAGGCCGTGACCCTGCGGGCGATCGCCCGCAGAGCGGGGATCGCTGCGCCCTCCATCTACCGGCACTTCGCCGACCGCGACGCGGTCCTGGCTGCGCTGATCGAGGAGGCGTTCGCCGAGCTGGCCACGGCTGCGCACGAGGCGGTGCAGGCCGCTCCGGACGCCGCCGCCGCAGTGCGGGGGGTGTGTGCGGCCTACGTCACCTTCGCCGCGGAGCACCCCGGGCGCTACCGGGTGCTCTTCGAGCGCAGCCCGGCCAACATCGCCGGTGGCGCACCGGCCTACCCCGCGGGGCTGGCTGCATTCGACGTGCTCGTCACCGCACTGGAGGGGGCCGTGGCGGCCGGCACTTCCACCAGCAGCGACCCCCGCGCCGACAGCGCCGCGCTCTTCGCCTGCCTGCACGGGGTGGTCATCACCCCCGCCGCCACGCCCGGCTTCCCCTGGCCTGAGGGTCAGGAGCTGCTCGAGCGCGTCGTGACCGCTCTCGCCCGCCTCGCCCCGCGGAGCTGATCCGCGGGGTCGCGGCTCGTCGGCCGGCGTCAGCGGGGCTCCGCCGGGGCCAGGAGGAGGTGTCCGGTGTGGGACAGGTGGCGCCAGCGGGGTTGTTCGGTGACGAGCACGATCGAGCACAGCACGGTCACCGTGACGGCGATCCATGTCGGCCACAGCGTCCACGCAGCGGCTGTTGCCGCCACGAGCTGGATGAGCACCAGGAGGATCGTGACGCGTGCGGGCACGAGTACGGGCGCGTCGCCGCCGGGTCGGTCGCCGGGTGTGCTGAAGACGGCGGGCAGATCGACCCACGTCGGCCCAGAAACGGGTCGGTATTGGGCCGTCCGTTAACGGGGGCGGTCTCAACGGGTGCGTGCAACAGCCTTTGCGGATGATCACGTGGTCGTGGTCTGGGAGGCGGTTGTCGTGAAGTCGTTCGGGTTGTCGGTGGAGCAGCAGGAGCAGTTGTGGGTGCAGTGGCGGTCGGGTGAGTCGCTGCGGTTGATCGCCCGG
>Ga0210040_10001639_pt1 | contig 33270 bp, 33 predicted proteins | sample CryGeyCG12114_NA_FD_185462 | JGI IMG/M metagenome (GOLD analysis project Ga0210040, IMG submission 185462) | Groundwater microbial communities from aquifer - Crystal Geyser CG19_WC_8/21/14_NA (SPAdes) (version 2) | ecosystem: Environmental > Aquatic > Deep subsurface > Groundwater | place: USA...
TGGCCGCTGGCTTGCCGCGCGCGGCGTGCGCCAGGACATGCGGATCGCGACCAAGACCGGCATGCATGGCGAAGCGGGTGACCTCAGGGCAGACAAGGTCGCTGTCGAACTCGCCCGCTCCCTGGAACGGTTGCAGACCGACCATGTCGATCTGTATTACGCGCATCGCGACGACAGGCAGACTCCGCTCGAGGAGGTCAGCGCCGGCTTCAACGCCCTGGTGGAGGAGGGGACGGTGCGTGAGCTGGGCGCCTCGAACTACGCGCTCGACCGCCTGTCCGCGCTCAACGCCGTGGCGCATGAGGCGGGCGCGCGGCCCTTCGCGGTGCTGCAGAACGAATATAATCTGGTCAGCCGCGGCGAATACGGCACCGACCTGCAGGCCTATTGCGTCACTCATGGCGCGGTGATGCTGCCTTATTACGGGCTCGCCTCCGGTTTCCTGACCGGCAAGTACCGCACCCGTGCGGATCTGGAGGGCAAGGTGCGCGGCGGGGGCATCGGCGCGTTCTTCGATCGCGGCATGGGTGTGCTGCAGGTGATGGACGATGTGGCGGAGGAGACCGGCGCAAGCCTGGGTGCGATCGCGCTGGCCTGGCTGCGGGTCCAGCCCGGGATCGGCGCGCCCATCGCCAGCGCCCGCACGCCCGAACAACTGGACGTGCAGTTCGAAGGCGCCACGCTGGAGCTGACGGAAGATCAGCTCGCCCGCCTCACCACCGCCGGCCTCTGACGGAGCGGCGGGGGTGAACGGAACACTGGAATGGATCGCGGCCGGGGGCACGATGCTGGCGGCAGCGCTGGTGGCCGCCGATCTGGGCCGCCGCGTGACCGGCTGGGGCTTCGTGCTGTTCTGCGCGGTTGCGATCACCTGGATCGTCAGCGGGCTGACCAGCGACGCCCTGCCCATCGCGGCAATGAACACCGTGCTGCTGGCGATCAATGCGCTGGGCGTGTGGCAATACCTGTTGTCGCCGCGCAACCGCCGGAAGCTTGAGACGATGGAGCGTATCGAGGCCCAGGCGGAACAGGAACTGTCGGCGCAGGAGGGCTGACGGTCATCCGCCATCCTCCTGCGTAGAAAACCTTGCCCGGTTTTGCCCCGACTTAGCCTTTCACCCGCCGATGCGGCCGAAACAATCCAAGCCGGCATAGACCGCCGCATCGCCCAGCTCTTCCTCGATCCGGATCAGCTGGTTGTACTTCGCCAGCCGGTCGGACCGGGCAAGCGAGCCGGTCTTGATCTGCCCGCAATTGGTGGCGACCGCGAGGTCCGCAATGGTCGCGTCCTCGGTCTCGCCCGAACGGTGGCTCATCACCGCGGTATAGCCGGCGCGCTGCGCGATGCTGACCGCCTCCAACGTCTCCGTCAGAGTGCCGATCTGGTTGACCTTCACCAACAGCGAATTGGCAAGACCCTGGCCGATGCCCATGCGCAGCCGTTCGGGATTGGTGACGAACAGATCGTCGCCGACCAGCTGCACGGTGTTGCCGATGCGGTCGGTCAGTGCCTTCCAGCCGGCGAAATCGTCTTCCGCCATGCCATCCTCGATCGACCTGATCGGGTACGACGCGCACAGATCGGCGAGATAGCCGGCCATCTCCTCGCCCGTCAGCGACAGGCCTTCGCCCGAAATCTCGTACTTGCCGTCGCAGAAGAACTCGGTGGAGGCGCAGTCGAGCGCCAGCACGATGTCCTCGCCCGGCTTGAACCCGGCGGCGGAGACCGATTCCATGATGAAATCGAGCGCTGCGCGCGTGCTGGCCAGATTGGGGGCAAACCCACCCTCGTCGCCCACGGCGGTCGCCAGCCCCTTGTCGTGCAGGCCCTTCTTCAGCGTGTGAAAGATCTCCGCACCCCAACGCACCGCCTCGGCCAGATTGGGCGCGCCGACCGGCATGACCATGAATTCCTGGAAGTCGATCGGGTTGTCGGCATGTTCGCCGCCATTGATGATGTTCATCATCGGCACCGGCAGCACATGCGCCGACACCCCGCCGATATAGGAATAGAGCGGCAGGCCGCGCGCATTGGCGGCGGCCTTGGCGACCGCCAGGCTGGTGCCCAGGATCGCATTGGCGCCGATGCGGCCCTTGTTGGCGCTGCCGTCCAGCTCCAGCATTGCCATGTCGATGTCGCGCTGGTCTTCCGCGTCCAGGCCCAGGATCTGCTCGGCGATCTCGCCGTTCACCGCCTGAACCGCCTTGGTGACGCCCTTGCCCAGATAACGCGCCTTGTCGCCGTCGCGCAGTTCGACAGCTTCGTGCGCGCCGGTGCTGGCGCCGGAGGGCACGGCGGCGCGGCCGAAGCTGCCGTCGTCCAGCAGCACATCGACTTCGACCGTGGGATTGCCGCGGCTGTCGAGGATTTCGCGGGCGTGGATGTCGATGATCGCAGTCATGCGGCAGGCCTTTCGATGCGGGCTGGTGAACACGGATGGGGGAACACTGGCTGGCGACGTCCAAGGACGCTCGGCCCGCCTCCTATGCGGCGGAACCAAGGCGTGCAACCCGCGTTCGATTTCGCGAGGCCGTATGCACCACTGGTGCTGCGGGCACGGCGCGCAAGCGCGTAACAGATCAAGGGGAACATCGCATGGCCGATACTTTCGCGAACACGACCACGGGCGACCAGCCGATCAACTCCGTCACGCCGATTGCTCCCGAACCGCCGCTGGCACCCACGAGCACGCACACGGACGAGGCCAAGAGCCGGTTCAGCGCTGCGCTGGAGGAAGCCAAGGCCGGGGCAGCCGCACTGGGCGCCGAAGCGAAGGAACGCGCCGCCACCTACAAGAGCCAGGCGACCGCCAAGGGCGAAGGTGTCAGCGGCGATGCCAAGGTCAAGGCAACCACGCTGGCCTATGATGGCAAGGCCAAGGCGAGCGAAGCCCTGACCGGCCTGAGCAAGCTGGTCAGCGACAATGCTTCCACCGTGGACGAGAAGCTGGGCGTGAAATATGGCGATTATGTCCGCAGCGCCTCGCGCACGATCGAGGAAACGGCCACCAAGCTGGACGCCAAGTCGCTTGAGGAGCTGGGCGAGGATGCCAAGACCTTTGTGCGCACCAGCCCTGGCACGGCTGTAGGCCTGGCCGCCATGGCCGGCTACCTGTTCGCACGTCTCCTGCGCAAGTAAGGTCCGTGGCCCAACCGGAAACCGTCCTCCCGCATTCGCGGCGGGAGGACGAGCCGTTCCGCGACACCTCCCGGGCCCAGCAGCCGGAGCGGTCTTTGCTGGAGGATCTCGGCGCGGCGTGGGAAGACGGCAAGACCTACGTCTCTGCCGAAGTGGCATTCCAGAAGACGCGCGCCAGCTATGCCGGCACGCGCCTGAAATCGGTCGCGATCTTCGGCGTTGCCGCGGCGTTCGTGGCGGTTCTCGCGCTGATCGGCTTGACGGTCGGCATGATCCTGAGCCTCGCCACGCTGGTCGGTCCGCTCGCGGCGACGCTGATCGTCGTTGCGGTGTTGCTGCTTGTCGCCTTCCTGTGCGCGCGCGTCGCTGGCCGCAACTGGCGCGAACTGAGCGGCGCCTTTGCCAAGGGGGACGAGCGGCCATGAAGTCGATGGACCAGCAACTGGCAGAAGACCGCGCCTTGCGCGACGCGGCCCTCCGCCTGGTGAAGGCCGACGTCGGCTTCATCCGGCAGGATCTGGCCGAACGCGGCCCCGGTGGACGGATCGTTGACCGCGTGAGCGACGCCACGATCGACACGGTCGACGATGCCGTGGACTACGCCCAGGAACATCGCGTGATGGTAATCGGCGCGGCGATCGCAATCGTCGCCTGGTTTGCGCGCGAGCCGCTGTCGCGCGGCCTCACTCGTGCGTGGCACGAGGTCGAAGACCGGCTCGATTAGGAAAGGCTTGCCAAGGACCGGCCGCGCATGCGCGGCCGTCACCCGACGCGGTAGGCTTGATGAGGATTTGCAGTGATGAACGTCGTAAAGCGCAACGAATTGAAGGACCAGATCGCCGCCGGCGAGGCTCGGGTGCGCGCCCGTGAGGACGCCACCCTGCTTGATCGCGCGGGCGAGAGGGCGATCGAGGCCAAGGACCGGTTCACCGACTTCGCGCGCGAACATCCGGTCGCCACAGTCGCAGGTGGCCTGGCGGTCGGCGTGCTGATCAGCGGCCTGTTCCGCAACTCCCCCACCCGCAAGGCAGGCCGCAAGGCGGCGGCGAAGACCTCTACCTTGGCCCATGTCGGGGGCGAGCTTGCCACCACCTGGTTCGCCCAGATGATGGCCGCCGCATCTGACGCGCGCCGCACCGGCGCTGACCAGCTGGATGGCGCCGCCACCACCGTCGGCCGCACCAGTCGCCGGCTCGGTCGTGAGGCGGGCCACCTGGCCCACGAGGCTGGCGACAGCGCGCGCGAGCTGAAGCGCGATGCGCTGAAACTCGTCAGTCGAGCCCTGAGCGGACGGTCGCACTGACCCGAACCTGATGCCGGTTGCAGTTTGCCGCGCCCGCCGTAAGGAGCGGGTGATCGGCGCCTGCCGCGCCCAGCGAGATTGAAAAGGGTCACACCGTAATATGAGCAAGCAGCTGCTACATCTGGTCATGGGCGGCCGGGTCAAGGATCCGCAGGGCGTCGAGTTCGTCGATCCCTACACCCTGCACATCGTGGGCGTGTTCCCGACCTATGACGCGGCGGAAGATGCGTGGCGTGCGCAGGCGCAGCGCACGGTCGATGATGCCGAGATGAAATATGTCATCGTGCACCTGCACCGACTGCTCGAACCCACACTTCCGGGCCAGTAACAGCTGGTTCGTGACCGGCGGGTGGCGCAGCGTCGCTGCCCGCCGCCCATCCGGTTCTACCGCATCAAGGCGATCAGCGCCGTTGCGGCCACGGCTACACTTGCGAGCGCCAGTGCCCGATCGCGCCAGCACCGCGTCTCGCTGTCCAGCGCGTGGACATCCAGATACCACCGATCGCCGGCAGCGGAGCGCAGCACATGCGCGTCCCTGAACTGCTCGAACGCCTTGCGCTGGAAGAAATTGCCGGGAGCGAAGCTGATCGCCCGCTCCGCGCAAACCGCATCGGCAGCTTCGAACCGACGGATCAGGCGCTTGCGGGCGATGACCACCGGCGGCACGACTGGGGTGAATGGTAGCATCGTGAACCGGCTCCCCGCTGCCGAAGTGGCAGCCCGACCCGAACACTATCATGCAAAGGTGCACGCATCCAAGCGCGCACCCTAAGCAATCGAACTATCAGATGAACTCGATCTTCTTCACCAGGTAGAACCGGTCGCCGCTCGGCACCGTGACCTCGACCTCCTCGCCCACCTGCTTGCCGATCAGTGCACGGCCGAGCGGGGATTCGTAGGAGATGCGCCCCTGCTTGGCATCGGCTTCAGTCTGGCCGACGATCTGGTACCGGTTCGGCTTGTCGGCATCATCCAGCACGGTCACCGTCGCGCCGAAGATCACCCGGTTGCCCGACAGGGTTGCCGGATCGATGATCTGCGCGCGGCTGACCCGGTCCTCCAGGTCGGAGATCATTGCCTCTACCTGGCCCTGGCGTTCCTTGGCGGCATGATACTCCGCGTTCTCGGACAGGTCGCCATGGGCACGAGCCTCCTCGATCGCATCGACGATCTGAGGGCGTTCCTGCCGGAGGGCCTTGAGGTCGGCGGTGAGCTTCTCGTAGCCCTCTGCCAGCATCGGCACTCTATCCATCTGGGTCCCTGTCTTTCTATAAACTTGCAAGTGGCCCCGGCAACAAACGTCCTGCCCGCCGCTTGATGGACGATCAGTGCCGTTCGAGTGTGGGGGGAACGCGCGGTTCAGCCATAATAGTCCTGTAGCGAACGCACTTCAAGTTCAGTGCCCGCTTCTTCGCGCGCGCGGACCGAAGCGATCGCGGTGGCCACGGCGGAACTGGCCGCCGCGGTGGTGTAGTATGGAACGCGCCGGTCGATCGCGGTCGCGCGGATCGACTGGCTGTCCTTGTGGCTCTGCCAGCCTTCGGTGGTGTTGAAGATCAGGTCGATCTCGCCGTCCACGATCCGGTCAACGATATGCGGCCGCCCCTCGGCCACCTTGTTCACGCGCGTGACCGGCACGCCATGTTCCGCCAGATAGGTCTGCGTGCCGCCGGTGGCGACCACCTCGAAACCAAGGCTCGCCAGTACCTTCACCGCTTCCAGCACCTGCGCCTTGTCGCTGTCCTTGACCGACACGAACACCCGGCCGCTGCCCGGCAGGATGTTACCGGCACCCAGCTGGCTTTTCAGGAAGGCGGTCGCGAAATCGCGGTCGATCCCCATCACCTCGCCCGTGCTCTTCATCTCGGGCGAGAGGACGGGGTCGGAGCCGGGAAAGCGGCTGAAGGGGAACACCGCCTCCTTCACCGCCATGTAGGGGCGGTCGCGCCGGATGGGTGGCAGGTCGGCCAGCTTCACGCCCGCCATGACCAACGCGGCCATCTTGGCGACTGGCTGGCCGATCGCCTTGGCGACAAAGGGCACGGTGCGGCTGGCGCGCGGATTGACCTCAATCAGGTAGACGGTGCCGTCCTTTACCGCGAACTGCACGTTCATCAGCCCGCGCACGCCCAGCGCCAGCGCCAGCTCGCGCGCCTGCCGCTCCATTTCGGCGATGATCTCGGGCAGCAGGCTGTAGGGCGGCAGGGTGCAGGCGCTGTCGCCCGAATGGACGCCCGCCTCCTCGATATGCTGCATCACTCCGGCGATCACGACATCCTCGCCATCGCAAAGCGCATCGACGTCGCACTCGATCGCGTCGCGCAGATATTGGTCCACCAGCACCGGGCTGTCGCCCGAGACGTTCACCGCCGTGGCGATGTAGTCGTCGAGCTGCGCCTCGCTGTCGACGATCTCCATCGCCCGCCCGCCCAGCACGTAGGACGGGCGCAGCAACACCGGATAGCCGATGCGCGCCGCCGCCGCGGCGGCCTCGTCCCGGCTGCGGGCCAGGCCGTTGAGCGGCTGCAACAGCCCAAGTCTGCTGACCAGGGCGGCGAAACGCTCGCGATCCTCCGCCAGGTCGATGGCATCGGGGCTGGTGCCCAGGATCGGGATGCCGGCAGCCTCCAGCGCGGCGGCCAGCTTCAGCGGAGTCTGCCCGCCGAACTGCACGATCACCCCGACCAGCTCGCCCGCAGTCAGCTCCACGCGCAGGATTTCCAGCACGTCCTCTGCGGTCAGCGGCTCGAAATAGAGGCGGTCGGACGTGTCGTAATCGGTGCTCACCGTCTCCGGATTGCAGTTGATCATGATCGTCTCGAACCCGGCTTCCTCCAGCGCGAAGCAGGCGTGGACGCAGCAATAGTCGAACTCGATGCCCTGCCCGATCCGGTTCGGTCCGCCGCCCAGGATGACGATCTTGCGGCGGTCGCTCGGAAACGCCTCGTTCTCCGGCTCGCCGAAGCTCGGCGCCTCGTAGGTCGAGTACATGTAGGGCGTGATCGCCTCGAACTCCGCGGCGCAGCTGTCGATCCGCTTGAACACCGGCAGCACGCCAAGCTTCTGGCGCAGCTCGCGCACCTCGCTTTCGCTGGTCGCGCCCGCCATCGCCCGCAAGGCGTCGTGCAGCAGGCCAGACCTGCGCGCCTGCGTTTCCGCCATGCCGCCGGCCACGCCGACCGACCGCACCGCCAGTGTCGCCAGCCGCCGGTCGGAAAAGCCCATCGCCTTCAGCCGGCGCAGGCCGTCCGCATCGTTGGGCAGGCCGTTCTGGCCGATCATCTGCTCTTCGTAGATGATCTCCTCGATCTGGCGCAGGAACCACGGATCGTAGCTGGTGACGGCGTGGATCTCCTCCACCCCGAACCCCTCGCGGAACGCCTGGCCGACCTTCAGCAGCCGGTCGGGGGTCGCCTGGCTCAGCGCAGCGGTGATCTCGTCGCGGCGGGCGCCTTCCAGCTCCAGCACGCGGTTGAACCCGTCCAGCCCGGTTTCCAGCCCGCGCAGCGCCTTTTGCAGCGATTCCTTGAAGTTGCGACCGATCGCCATGACCTCGCCGACCGACTTCATGGCGGTGGACAGATTGTTGCTCGCGCCCTTGAACTTCTCGAACGCGAAACGCGGGATCTTGGTGACGACATAGTCGATCGTCGGCTCGAACGCCGCCGGGGTGGCGCCGGTGATCTCGTTGGTGATCTCGTCCAGCGTGTAGCCGACCGCCAGCTTGGCCGCGACGCGCGCGATGGGGAAGCCGGTGGCCTTGCTCGCCAGAGCGGAGGAGCGCGACACGCGCGGGTTCATCTCGATCACGATCAGGCGGCCATCCTTGGGATTGACGGCGAACTGGACGTTGCTGCCGCCCGTCTCGACGCCGATCTCGCGCAGCACTGCGATGCTGGCGCTGCGCATGATCTGGTATTCCTTATCCGTCAGCGTCAGCGCCGGGGCGACGGTGATGGAATCGCCGGTGTGGACGCCCATCGGATCGACATTCTCGATGGAGCAGATGATGATGGCATTGTCGGCGCGATCGCGCACGACCTCCATCTCGTACTCCTTCCAGCCGAGCAGCGACTCCTCGATCAGCACCTCATCCGTTGGGCTGGCATCGAGGCCGCTGCGGACGATCGCCTCGAACTCCGCCTTGTTGTAGGCGATGCCGCCGCCCGTGCCGCCCAGCGTGAAGCTGGGGCGAATGATGGAGGGCAGGCCGGTGCGTTCCAGCACGGCGAAGGCTTCATCCAGATTGTGCGCGGTGCCGCTACGGGCGCTTTCCAGGCCGATCCGGTCCATCGCCTCGCGGAAGCGCTGGCGGTTCTCCGCCTTGTCGATCGCGTCGGCATCGGCGCCGATCATCTGCACGCCGTACTTGGCCAGCGTGCCGTCCTCGTACAAAGCCAGCGCGCAGTTCAGCGCCGTCTGCCCGCCCATCGTGGGCAGCACCGCATCGGGCCGCTCCTTCTCGATGATCTTGGCGACGATGGCGGGGGTGATCGGCTCGACGTAGGTCGCATCGGCCATATCCGGATCGGTCATGATCGTCGCCGGGTTGCTGTTCACCAGCACGACGCGATAGCCCTCCTCCTTCAACGCCTTGATCGCCTGCGTGCCCGAATAATCGAACTCGCACGCCTGGCCGATGATGATCGGGCCTGCGCCGATGACGAGGATGGAGGAGATGTCAGTGCGTTTGGGCATTACGAGAAGCTTCCGAAGATTAGCTGGATGATCGCCATAGCGTTCAAAATCGCGCACAAGGCTGGACTATTGAGTAGATCAACGATCTCTCGCCATGGCGGATCTTCGGCCTCTAATAGATCAACAACAGCTTTAGCATGTGCTAAGGCGTTTGCTCGAGATCTATCGTCAAGATCAACTTGGTTGATCGCATTCACCAGCCCAGCCGCCCGAGATCTTATCTCAACTAACGTCGGATCGGTGACATTCAATTCCGACCAAGCCTGAGCGGCAATCACTTGCTGAGAGATTGGTGCCAGTGAACCAGCTGTATGTTGGGCTCGGAACCCTTCAAACACATCAGGGAAAAACCGATCTCCCACCCGCTTGGATGCCAAAGCAACATCGGTCTGCGCAGCAGTGGATTTAATATAATCAGAAATCTTCCCAGAGCGAAACGCGTAATATCGTCCAGCGAACTTCTCGTCATGGGGCGAAAACGCGCCAGCCTCAGCAAGTTCCTTGTACAACTTCTCGGTTAGCCCATCAAAATTGCAGATATCGTCAATTTTGCAATCTTGGATGTGTTTCGTTAGGGAAATCTTTAGGTAGTCCTTGATTTCGTTCTCACGATAGACACCGCTCGGCCATCCCACTGCACTGCCAATCCGTTGGGCAAACAACGTTAGTAGGTACGGGTAGAGCTCGTCGCTCACCGCAGCATCCCCACAAATTGCTCGAACAGATAGAAGCTGTCCTGCGGCCCCGGGCTCGCTTCCGGGTGATACTGCACCCCGAAAGCCTTCTTGCCGCGGATGCTGATCCCGCAATTGCTGCCGTCGAACAGGGAGACATGAGTCTCCTTCACGCCCTCGGGCAGGGTCGCGCTGTCGACAGCGAAGCCATGGTTCATCGAAGTGATCTCCACCACGCCGTCCTCCAGCCGCTTGACCGGATGGTTGGCGCCGCGGTGGCCCTGGTGCATCTTCACCGTCTGCGCGCCTGCCGCCAGGCCCAGCAGCTGGTGGCCCAGGCAGATGCCGAAGATCGGCATGTCGCGGTCCAGCAATTCGCGGATCACCGGCACGGCGTAGTCGCCGGTCGCCGCCGGATCGCCCGGGCCGTTGCTCAGGAACACGCCGTCGGGCTGCATCGCCATGATGTCGCGCACGGAGGTTTCCGCCGGCACCACCGTCACCCGCGCGCCGGCGCGGGCCAGGTTGCGGAAGATGTTGTCCTTGCTGCCATAATCGATCGCCACGACATGCGGGCCGGTCCTGGGCGAGGCACCAAAACCGCTGCCCAGTTCCCACGGGCCGCCTTCCCAGCCGTGATGCTTCTCGCGGCTGACGCGCTTGGCGAGGTCCAGCCCCGCCAACCCCGGCCAGCCCTGCGCTTCGGCCAGCAGGGCGGGAATGTCGAACTCACCATGCGGCGAATGCGCGATCACCGCATTGGGCGCGCCGCCCGTGCGGATGCGGCGGGTCAGCGCGCGGGTGTCCACGCCCGACAGGCCGATCTTCAGGTGCCCGGCCATCCACTCCCCAAGCTCACGCGTGGCGCGGAAGCTGGAATGGGGGGTCACCTCCTCGCGCACGATGCAGCCAACCGCACCCTCCACCTCGGACTCGATGTCCTCCTCATTCGTGCCGACATTGCCGACATGGGGAAAGGTGAAGGTGACGATCTGCGCGGCGTAGGAGGGATCGGTCATCACCTCCTGGTACCCGGTCATCGCGGTGTTGAAGCACACCTCGCCCACGGCGTGGCCCACATGGCCGAAGCCCTTGCCCCACACGACCGTACCTTCGGCCAGGACCAAGACCCCCGTTGCGCCTGTCGGCGGCACAGTCGAGGATGCGGAAAAAGCCATTCGGGGGCTCCCGTTCGTTAAGATCACCAGCGATGTCGCTAAGGGGCGGCGGCTAGACCTGCCCTCCCCATCCGTCAAGGGCGACCCCATTTGACGGATGGGCTGCGATCGCGGATGGGGCGCGACAACAGGCAACCAGATTCAAAGAAGAGATTGTTATGCTGAGGGACCGGATCAAGGCAGAGACCGTCACCGCGATGAAGGCGGGTGACAAGGGGCGCACCGCGGCGCTGCGCCTGATCGCGGCCAAGGTGAAGGATCGGGACATCGAACAGCGCACCGCCACCAAGGCGGCGGAGGATGACGACGCGCTGGTGATCGACGTGCTGCAGAAGATGGCCAAGCAGCGCCGCGAATCGATTACCATGTTCGACCAGGGCGGGCGCGACGAACTGGCCGCGCAGGAGCGGGCCGAGCTGGTGGTGATCGAAGAATTCCTGCCCCGCCAGATGGACGAGGCCGAGACCCGCGCCGCGATCGAGGGCATCAAGACCGAGCTGGGCGCTGCCAGCCTGAAGGACATGGGCCGGGTCATGGCCGAGCTGAAGGCACGCCACGGCACCGTGCTCGATCTTGGCCGGGCCAGCGGCTGGGTGAAGGACTCGCTCGCCTGATCGGCCGGTTCGGGGCATAAGCGCACCATGGCCCTGACCCCCCAATGGCTGGACGAGTTGCGCACGCGCGTCACCCTGTCCACGCTGGTCGGGCGCACCACCAAGCTGACCCGCGCCGGTCGCGAGTGGAAGGCGTGCTGCCCCTTCCATAACGAGAAGAGCCCCAGCTTCACCGTCAGCGACGAGAAGGGCTTCTACCATTGCTTCGGCTGCGGGGCGCATGGCGATGCGATCCGCTGGATGACGGACCAGCGCGGCCTGTCCTTCATGGATGCGGTGGGCGAGTTGGCAGCCGAAGCCGGCATGGAAGTCCCCCGGCCCGACCCGCGCGATGCCGAACGGGCCGAGCAGCGCAACGGCCTGGCCGAAGCGATGCAGGCCACGCAGGACTGGTTCGTCGACAACCTGCGCTCCGCCGATGGCACCCGCGCTCGCGATTATCTGAAAGGGCGCGGCCTGGACGCCCACACCATGGAACGGTTCGGTTTCGGCTTCGCCCCCGATGCCCGCAACGCCCTGCCCCGCGCGCTTTCCCGTTTCGAGGAGCCGATGCTGGTGGAGGCCGGCCTGCGCATCGCGGCGGAGGGGCGGGAGAATTACGACCGTTTCCGCGACCGGCTGATGCTGCCCATCCAGGATGCGCGCGGCCGGGTGATCGGTTTTGGCGGGCGCATCCTCGACAAGGAGAAGAAGGACGCCCCCAAATATCTGAATTCGCCCGACACTCCGCTGTTCGACAAGGGGCGCACGCTCTACAATCTGCACCGCGCTGGCCCCGCCTCGCGCAAGACCAACCGCGTGCTGGTGGTCGAAGGCTACATGGACGTGATCGCGCTTGCGGCCGCGGGGATAGAGGATGCGGTGGCCCCCATGGGCACCGCCCTCACCGAACAGCAGATCGAGCTGTTGTGGCGCATGGCCGACAAGCCGGTCCTGTGCTTCGACGGTGACGCCGCCGGGCAGCGCGCCGCCATCCGCGCCGCGACTCGGGCGCTGCCGATGCTGCGCCCCGGCCACTCGCTGCAATTCGTGACCCTGCCGGCGGGCCTCGACCCCGACGACCTGGTTCGCCGCGACGGCCGCGCCGGCTTCGACGCACTGCTGGAAGGCGCAGTCAGCCTGCTGGACCTGGTCTGGGCTAACGAACGCGACGCGCTGGCTCTCTCCGGCCCGGAGGACAAGGCCGGCTTCAAGGCGCGACTGCTCGCTCATGTGGACAGCATCGCGGACAAGGACATCGCCGCCCTGTACCGCCGCGAATGGCTGGACCGTTTCTCCGCCCTCGCCTTCCCGAAGCGGGAGCGGCCCGAGTGGAAGCCGCCAGCAGGCCGCAGCCAGGGTCGCCGCCCGCCGTTCGGCAAGCCTGCGCCCCTGCCGCTGATGCCGGGCACCGCTGATCGCCTGCGTGCGGCCACGCCGGCAGACCCGCTGGCGCAGGGGGTCATGGCCGGTCTGGCCCGCCATCCCGACCAGATCGGCCGGCATATGGAAGCGCTGCTGGCGCTCGCCGCCGCAGCTCCCCCGCTGGCCCCCGCGATCGATGCGCTGCTGCACCATGGCGATACGCTTGACCCTGCCGCGGCAGCCCCCATATCCCCCCTCGGCACGATCCTGCCGCCGCCGGACAGAACCCTGTTCTCCTTCCTCCATGAAGGAACCGACCCGGCCTGCGCGCGCGAGGATCTGGCCGAGGCGGTGGCGCTGCTGGTCGAACGGCCAGCCCTTGATGCTGCCCTCGCCGCGGCCACGTCCCGCTTCGAGTCGGACCCCGAAGGGGCTTTCGCCGAGCAGCAGCGGCTGCGGAAACGAAAGCTGGAATTCGACGTACGACTCGGGCAGATGGCCAGGAAACACGCTGCCGCCCTGACCGGGGACGCGGCAGTTGCAGAGGTGGATACCGCCGCGGGCCTGCACCCGCACGGCGCACAGGAAACAGGTTGAAGCGATAGATGGCGTCGGAAGACACGACCACCACGACCGATGATGCACCGCTGATCGACCTGAACGAGGCGTCGATCAAGAAGCTGCTCGCGAAGGCGAAGCGGCGCGGATACATCACTGTGGACGAGCTGAACGAGGCGCTGCCCGAAGACCAGCTGTCGTCCGAGCAGATCGAGGACGTGATGTCCGCGATCAGCGAGATGGGTGTGAACATCGTCGAGAATGACGACGATGCCGCCGAGGAGGACGAGGGCGAGCGCCAGACCGACGATTCCGGCAGCCCGGACGAGGAGGACGAGGCCGAGGCGGACGAAACCGTCAACACCAACGTCCCGGAAAAGAAGCGCAAGGAAACCACCGAACGCACCGACGATCCGGTGCGCATGTACCTGCGCGAGATGGGCGCGGTCGAGCTGCTCAGCCGCGAGGGCGAGATCGCCATCGCCAAGCGGATCGAAGCGGGCCGCGACATGATGATCATGGGCCTGTGCGAAAGCCCGATCACCTTCCACGCGATCATCCAGTGGTCGGAAGCGCTGAACAGCGGCACCATGCAGCTGCGCGAGATACTCGACCTCGATGCAATGCTGTCCAAGGAACCTCCGGTCGACCGGATGGAGGAGGATGGCGACGACGACGGCGAGATCAGCGAGGAGACTGCCGGGCCTTCCTTCAAGGAGGAAGAGGAGCCCGAGGAGGAGGAAGTCGCCGACGGGGACGAGAACGGCGAAGGCAGCAGCCGCCGCCGCGAGGAGGAGGAAGAGGAGGACAACACCCTCTCCCTCGCCCAGATGGAAGCCGCGCTGAAGCCCGACGCGCTGGAGCGCTTCGCCCGCATCACCGACCTGTTCAACCGGTTCGAGACGCTGCAGAACGGGCGCGTGGACGTGCTCGGCCGTGGCGACGCCTTCCCGGCCGCCAAGGAACGGCAATACGAGGAGCTGCGCGAGCAGCTGACGGCCGAGGTCGAGAGCGTGCAGTTCCACGCGACCAAGATCGAATATCTGGTCGACAATCTCTATGCCTTCAACCGCCGGCTTACGACCCTGGGCGGGCAGATGCTGCGCCTGGCCGAACGCCACAAGGTGAAGCGGCTCGACTTCCTGAACAGCTATGTCGGCAACGAGCTGGATGATAGCTGGCTGGCCGGCCAGGCCAAGAAGGACAAGAAGTGGGCCGCCTTTGCCACCAACGAGGCGGAGCCGGTGGAGCGCATCCGCGCCGAGATCGCCGATATCGCCGCGCAGACCGGCATGAGCCTCAACGAGTTTCGCCGCATCGTGAACATGGTGCAGAAGGGCGAGCGCGAGGCCCGCATCGCGAAGAAGGAGATGGTCGAGGCGAACCTGCGCCTGGTGATCTCCATCGCCAAAAAATACACCAATCGCGGGCTGCAATTCTTGGACCTCATCCAGGAGGGCAACATCGGCCTGATGAAGGCGGTCGACAAGTTCGAGTATCGCCGCGGCTACAAGTTCAGCACCTACGCCACCTGGTGGATCCGGCAGGCGATCACCCGCTCCATCGCGGACCAGGCGCGCACCATCCGCATCCCGGTCCACATGATCGAGACGATCAACAAGCTGGTGCGCACCAGTCGCCAGTTCCTGCACGAGCAGGGCCGCGAGCCGACTCCGGAGGAGATGGCCGAACGCCTCTCCATGCCGCTGGAGAAGGTGCGCAAGGTGATGAAGATCGCCAAGGAGCCGATTTCCCTCGAAACGCCGATCGGCGACGAGGAGGACAGCCACCTGGGCGACTTTATCGAGGACAAGAACGCGATCATCCCGGTGGATGCGGCCATCCAGGCGAATCTGAAGGAAACGGTCACCCGCGTCCTCGCCAGCCTGACCCCGCGCGAGGAACGTGTGCTGCGCATGCGTTTCGGCATCGGCATGAACACCGATCATACGCTGGAGGAAGTCGGGCAGCAGTTCAGCGTGACGCGCGAACGCATCCGCCAGATCGAGGCCAAGGCGCTCAGGAAGCTGAAGCACCCCAGCCGCAGCCGCAAGATGCGCTCCTTCCTCGACCAGTGAGGTCGCGCATCAGCTCGGTCGTCCTGCGCGCCCGCTTGGGCGTGGCCGCCTTCACGTTGGCCATGCTGCCCTTCGCCGCAAGCGCGCAGGGCGCCCGGCCAGACTCGGTCGAACTCGCCGAGGCGCGGGCGGTGGTGGAGATCATGTTCCCTGCCGCCGAACGCGACCAGATGTTCGCAACGATGATCGACCAGGTGCTTGCCCAGTTTCGGCAGGGCATTCCGGCCGAAGCGGTGAGCGAACCGGGTATTGCCAACATATTGAATACTTATCTGGATGACGTTCCCCGCCGGCTGGCGCCGCTGGTCCCCCGGCACATGCCGCACATCTTGGATGCCACGGCTGTTGCCTATACCAACGAGTTCTCCCTGCCCGAACTGCAGGAGATCCACCGGTTCGCCCAGACGAGCGCAGGGCGGCACTATCTCGCCTCCTCGGCCAAGCTGGTCGGCGATCCGGCGGTGGCGGCGGCGAACGCCGTCTACTTCGCGGACCTGCAGCAGATGCAGCAGGTCCCACTCAGGGACCTGAGCGGCAAGATCATGACCTACGTGCAAGATCACCCAGACGCAGCTGCCAAGCTGCGCGAGGGCTCCTGAAGCCGGTCCCTGCAAAAGGCGACGATCACCGCTGCAGTGTGTCAACTTTGTCAACTTCGAGCTTGAACCAAAGCTGAGCTGATCGTGGACAAAGCCGGTTTGCAGTAGCGCCTGCGACCGCATGCCTTTATGGGCGCGCCATGAAAATCGCGCTCGCATCCGATCACGCTGCCGTCGATCTGAAAGCAGAAATCCTGCGTTGGCTGGCAGATGAGGGCTACGAGACGGCCGATCTTGGCCCTCATACCAACGATTCAGTTGATTATCCGGATTACGGCTACAAGCTTGCTACGGCCCTCGCCAGCGGCTCCGCGGATCGCGCTATCGCGCTGTGCGGCTCCGGCATCGGCATTGCCATTGCCATGAACCGCAACCCGGCGGTGCGCTGCGCGCAGGTCAGCGAGCCGCTTTCCGCGACCTTCGCGCGCACGCATAACGATGCCAACGCGATTGCGCTCGGCGCCCGGCTGATCGGGCCGGAAATGGCAAAGGCATGCGTCGCCGCCTTTCTGGCAGGCGAGTATGAAAGCGGGCGCCACCAGCGCCGCGTCGACAAGCTGTCCCATCCCTTAATCGACCAGGAACCGGCATGAGCGCCTCCACTCTCGACCGCCCCGCCCTCTCTGCGGCAATGCAGACCTTCTGGCATGACAGCCTGGAGGATGCGGACCCGCAAGTCGCCGCGATCATCGGCCGCGAACTCGTCCGCCAGCGTGACCGGATAGAGCTGATCGCATCCGAGAACATCGCCAGCACGGCCGTGCTGGAGGCGACCGGATCCGTCTTCACGAACAAATATGCCGAAGGCTATCCGGGCAAGCGCTATTACGGCGGCTGCGAACATGCGGACGAGGTGGAGCGCCTGGCGATCGAGCGGGCGACCCGGCTGTTCGGCTGCAACTTCGCCAATGTGCAGCCCAATTCGGGCAGCCAGATGAACCAGGCGGTGTTCCTGGCGCTGCTCAATCCCGGCGATACCTTCATGGGCCTGGATCTGGCGGCGGGTGGCCACCTGACGCACGGCAGCCCTGTGAACATGAGCGGCAAGTGGTTCAACGCCGTCGGCTACGGCGTGCGGCGGGAAGACAGCCGCCTCGACATGGAGGAGGTCCGCCGCCTCGCGCATGAGCACAAGCCCAAGCTCATCATCGCCGGCGGCACCGCCTATCCGCGCCAGTGGGACTTCGCTGCCTTCCGCGCGATCGCGGACGAGGTCGGCGCCTGGCTGCTGGTGGACATGTCGCATTTCGCCGGCCTCGTCGCCGGTGGCCAGCACCCGTCTCCCTTCCCGCATGCCCATGTGGTGACGACCACCACGCATAAGAGCCTGCGTGGCCCCCGCTCCGGCATTATCCTCACGGATGACGAAGCTTTGGCGAAGAAGTTCAACATGGCGGTGTTCCCCGGCATGCAGGGCGGCCCGCTGATGCATGTGATCGCCGCCAAGGCTGTCGCCTTCGGGGAGGCGTTGCGGCCGGAGTTCCGCACCTATGCTGCCGCGGTCGTGGAAAACGCCCGAGCGCTTGCTGCCTCTCTGGCGGAACACGGCCTGCCGACGGTTTCCGGCGGCACGGACAACCACCTGATGCTCGTCGACCTGACGCCCGCCAACGTTACCGGCAAGGCGGCGGAGATCGGCCTGGATCGCGCCTTCGTCACCTGCAACAAGAATGCGATCCCGTTCGATCCACGTTCCCCCTTCATCACTTCGGGCGTGCGCCTCGGCACTCCTGCCGCCACCACGCGCGGCTTTGGTCCGGCCGAGTTCCGCGCCGTGGGGGCAATGATCGCCGAGGTCGTCGCCGGCCTTGCGCGCAACGGGGATGCAGGCGATGGTCAGGTGGAAGAGGCAGTGCGCCGCCGTGCCAGCGAGCTGTGCGCCGCCTTCCCCGTCTATCCCGGGAGAGCGTGAGATGATCGATCCGAACAAGTCCAACAGCCTGCTTGACGATGCCACGACCGAGATCAAGGGCATGGCGAAGGGCGGCATGGCCCATCCCTCGACCAAGCCGATCCTGACCGGCGCGGCGGTCGGCGCTGTCGCCGGTGCGCTGCTGCCTATCGTCAGCCTGCCGGTCGGGCTGATCGCGGGCGCGGGTTTCATGCTCTACAAGCGGCTGCGCCCCTGACACATGCGCTGCCCGTTCTGCGCGCATGATGACAGCCAGGTAAAGGATTCGCGCCCCACCGAAGACAACACCTCCATCCGCCGCCGCCGCCAGTGCGAAGGCTGCGGCGCGCGCTTCACCACGTTTGAACGGGTGCAGCTGCGCGAGGTGATGGTGGTCAAGGCCAGCGGCCGGCGCGAGCCGTTCGATCGCGCCAAGATCGAGCAGTCCGTTGCCCTGGCCTGCCGCAAGCGGGCCGTCCCGCAGGAACGGATCGACCAGTTCGTGTCCGGCCTGCAGCGCCAGCTGGAGATTTCGGGCGAGGCCGAGGTTCCTTCGACCCGCATCGGTGGGCTGGTGATGGAAGGCCTGCGCGAGCTGGACTCGGTTGCCTACATCCGGTTCGCTTCCGTCTACCGTGATTTCAGCGAAGCGCGCGATTTCGAGGAATTCGCCAGCACCGTGCGCGATGTGGGGACGCGCTGAAGTGAGCGCTGCCCCGCCCCCCATCATCGTCCTGGTCCGCCCGCAGCTCGGCGAGAATATCGGCAAGGCCGCGCGCGCCATGCTCAATTTCGGGCTGACCGAGTTGCGGCTGGTCGAACCGCGCGATGGCTGGCCCAACCCCGCCGCTGGCCCGGCCGCTGCCGGCGCAGATGTGGTGCTCGAACAGGCGCAGGTCTACCGCTCCACGGCAGACGCAGTGGCCGATTGTGCGCATGTCTATGCCACCACCGTCAGGAAGCGGGGCGTTACCAAGCCGGTCGTCGGCCCGGAAGAGGCCGGCCGGGCGATCGCGACAGCCATCGGCCGCAGCGCCATCCTGTTCGGGCCGGAACGCTCAGGGTTGGAGACGGAGGACGTCGCCCTCGCCCGCGCGATCCTGACCGTGCCGATCAATCCGGACTTCGCCTCTTTGAACCTGGCACAGGCGGTCATCCTGGTGGCTTATGAGTGGTCGCGCACCCGAACGCTCGCCCAGCCTACAAAGGAAGACCTGCTGCCGCCCGCCCCGCAGGAGGAATTGGAGGGGCTCGTCGCCCATTTCGAGCGCATGCTGGAACCGCGCGGCTATTACGAACCGCATTCCCGCGCCACCGCCACCCGGAACAATCTGCGCAGCATGCTGACGAAGCCGGGCTGGAACCATCTGGAGGTGCGCACGATGCGCGGCGTGCTCTCCACCCTGGAGCGCACGCCGCGAGAAGATTAATGCGCTTCGACCGGCCGCGCTGGCTTACGCTCCAGCCGGTGCTCGGTGAACCGCTCCGCCAGGAACGCTGCCAAGCCCGTGGCCGCGGTCATCGCCATGGTGCGCGTATCGGGATGCTCGACCATGCGCAGCAGCTTCTTGAGATCCTTACGCGTGCCCTTGTTCAGCTTGAAGCCGAATACCCGCTTGGGCACCTTCACTTTACTTTTCTTGGCCATCGCCCGTCTCCTGTTTCAGCGATCACTCGGCCGTGCCGGGTTCCGCCATCTTGCGGTGCTGTTCCGCCTTCATGGCCTCGGGCACGACGCCCGAGACAGCGACCTGCACCTTGTTCTTCCACCCGGAAACCACGCTTGCCTCGCCGGACATCAGCGCGTCCCAACCGTTGCGCGCAACCACTGCCGGATCGTCCTTGCTGTCATCGGTACCGACCGACGTGTCCATCATGTCGGCCCGATCGAAGAATTCGGTATCGGTCGGCCCTGGCATCAGATTGGTCAGGGTCACGCCGTCCGCGTCCTTGATCTCGTTCTGCAAGGCCGCGACCAGGCTGTCCACATAGGCCTTGGTGCCATTGTAAACCGCCTGGAAACTGCCGGGGATGTATCCGGCGATGGAGCCAGTCACCAGCACCTTGCCCTCGTTGCGGGCCACCATGTCCTTCAGCACGCGCTGCAGCAGATAGGTCGTGCCGATGATGTTGGTGTCCACCACCCGCTTCCAGTCGGCCACCGACTGGTCGATGAAGGCCCGACCGAGACCACGGCCGGCATTGGCGCAGACCAGGTCGATCTGCCGCCCCTGCGCTGCCGTCAGAACCTCGTCCACCCCTTCCAGCGTGGCAAGGTCCGCCTGCAACGCCTCGACCCTGGTGCCGAACTGCCGGAAATCGGCCGCTGCATCCTCGATCAGGGGCTCGTCGGCAACGACCAATATGTCGTATCCCTCCTTCGCCGCCAGTGTCGCAAGTTCGAAGCCGATGCCCGTAGAGGCGCCGGTAATGATCGCAAACTTGTCTGCCATGTGACTCTCCTTACGCCGCCATCATGCCGGGTTTCAGCACGATCTTGGTCGCCTCGTTCTGCTTGTCGTGGAACAGTTTGTAGCCTTCGGGCGCCTGGTCCAGCGGCAGCCGGTGGCTGATCAGGAACTGGGTGTCGATCTTGTCCTCCAGCACCGCTGTCAGCAGCGCCGGCAAGTAGCGCTGGACGTGGGTCTGCCCGGTCTTGAGCGTCAGCCCCTTTTCCATGAAGGCGCCCAGCGGCCACTTGTCGACAAAGCCGCCATACACCGCCGGCATCGACACCCGCCCGCCCTTGCGGCAGGCGAGGATCGCCTGGCGGTTGGCGTGAGGGCGATCGGTGCCCAGGAAGGTCGACGCCTTGATCTGGTCGATCACGTTGTCGACGTAAAAGCCGTGCGACTCCAGCCCCACGGCGTCGATCACCGCATCGGGGCCGATCCCGCCGGTCATCACCATCAGGGCGTCATAAACATCGGTTTCCTCGAAATTGATGATTTCCGCCCCGAACTTCGCCGCCAGGTTCAGGCGCGCCGGGAAGTGATCGATGGCGATCACCCGCTCAGCACCCATCAGCAGCGCCGATTGTACCGCGAACAGGCCCACCGGGCCGCAACCCCAGACGGCAACGATGTCCCCCGGCTCGATGTCGGCGTTCTCCGCCGCCATCCAGCCGGTGGGCAGGATGTCGGACAGGAACAGCACCTTGTCGTCCTCCACCCCATCGGGAATAACGATCGGGCCCACATCGCTGAACGGCACACGGACATATTCCGCCTGCCCGCCGGCATAGCCACCGGTCATGTGGCTGTATCCGAACAGCCCAGCCATCGGGTGGCCGTACAGTTCCTGCGCGATGTCCTGGTTGTCGGCCGGCAACCCGTTCTCGCAGGCGGAATATTGCAGCTTGCCGCAATGGTAGCAGGAGCCGCAGGAAATGGTGAAAGGCACCACCACGCGCTGCCCCTTCTTCAGCGTGGAGCCGGACCCGACCTCTACCACCTCGCCCATGAATTCATGGCCCAGCACGTCGCCGGCCTTCATGGTGGGAATATAACCGTCATAAAGGTGCAGGTCCGATCCGCAGATCGCGGTGGAGGTCACCTTGATGATGGCGTCGCGCGGATTGACGATGCCGGGATCGTCCACATTGTCGATGCGGACGTCGTGCTTCCCATGCCAGGTCAGTGCCTTCACAGCCCCATCTCCTCGAACTGCTTGCGGTTCATGGCCGGCGTCGCGATCTCGCCCGTCTCCAGCAATTGCTTGAAACGGCGCAGGTCGCGCCGGGCCTGGATCGCCGGCTCTCTCTGGAACAGCTTGGCCACCAGCTTGCCGATCGCGCCCGCCGGCGGATCGTAGAGGATTGTGGCGGTCACCACCGTGCCGCGGCCGGCCACCTCCTTGAACTCGACGCGGCCGCTATTGGCGACGTCGGCGCCCTTCTCGCTGGTCCAGGCGAGTACGCGGTTCGGCTGCTCCTCCGTCAGCACCGCGTCCCACTCGACCGTGCGTCCACCGGGGGCTTTCACGACCCAATGGCTGCGCTTGTCGTCCAGCACGTCGATGCGCTCGACGTTCTCCATGAACTCGGGCAACCGCGAGAAATCGCGAAAAGCTGCGAAGACCTCGCTCACTGGCCGATTGATGGTCACGGCGCGGGCGGCGGTGCTGCTGCCGGATAGATGCTCGGCGCTTTCCGCCACCTTGCCGGGCGCGTCCTTATGGGCGGAAGCGGCGGGCCCGTCGTCGATCGTCTGGCTCATGCGGATCTCTCCTTGCAGGCACCGGATCAAGCCGGCGCCTTCTGGTGATAATTCGTACAAGCGGGCCATGCTTGCCGGGGTTCCCCGCAAACATTGATCAACGCGTCAGGAACGCCTCCTGGTTAGCCGAACGGATCGTCGATCGAAGGCGGCGGCGTGCTGAACCAGCGCGGGCCTGCGTCCTCCATGTGGAAGCAGTCTTCCAGCCGGATGCCGAACTCGCCCGGGATGTAGATGCCCGGCTCGTCGGAGAAGCACATGCCCGGTCCCAGCAGCGTGGTTTCCCCGCCGACCAGGTTCACGGGCTCGTGCCCGTCCAGGCCGATGCCGTGCCCGGTGCGATGCGAGGTGCCAGGCAGCTGGTAGCCCGGGCCGTAGCCGAGCGTCTGGTAGTAGCCGCGTACCGCCTCATCGACGCTGCCGGCCGCCACGCCGACCTGCGCGGCGGCAAAGGCGATCTGCTGTCCCTGCTGCACCTGCGCCCAGACTTCGCGCTGGCGTCGGCTCGGCTCGCCGAACACGAAGGTACGGCTGATATCCGATTGATATCCTTCGACAGTGCAGCCGATGTCGAGCAGGATCACCTCACCCTCTCGCACCGCCTGCGGCTGGCCCGACCCATGGGGGTAGGCGCTCGCCTCCCCCAGCAGCACCAGCGCGAACTCGGGTGCTCCGCCCAAGACGCGCGTGGCGCTGTTAATCAACGCCCCAATGTCGCGCGGCGCCATGCCCGCCTGGACCTGCGGGGCGGCATGGCGGGCGGCGGCCATGGTGATGTCGGTGGCGATCTGCATCAGCGCAATTTCCGCCGCGCTCTTGATCATCCGGCACCCACGCACGACCGGATTGCCGCTGACGATGGTCGCATCGGGCAGCGCGGCGGCAAGGCCGTCCACCGCGAAGTAGCGCACCGTCTCCTCGATCCCGATCCGCCCGCCGGCCAGGCCACGCGCCGTCACCCATTGCGCCAGCGCCGAGGCGGGGTTCTCGTCCTCGTCCCAGGTCAGCACCTCGGCGTCGAGCGCCAGCGTCTCGCGAACCGATGGCTCTTCGAAGAACGGGGTGATGACAGCGATCTCCCCTTCGCGGGTCAGCACCGCCGCGGTCAGCCGTTCCGATCGCCCCCAGCGGATGCCGGTGAAGTAGGTCAGGCTCGATCCCGCCTCCACCAGCACGGCGCCGATGTCGTTCTGGCGCATCAACTCTCCCGCCCGGGCGACCCGCGTCCGCCGCTCGGCCACACTGATCGGCACGGCGGCAGAAGCGAGATCGGGCAGGGTCGGCCAGGGATCGCCCTGTGCCCAGGCGGGCGCGGCTACGGAGAGGCCCGCCAGTGCAGCAGCCCCGCCAAGAAAGGACCGACGCTGCATGATCCCCCGCCTAGTCACGGTAGAGCACCAGATCCGCAATCTCCGCCCGCCAGTGCGCCTCGTCCGCCGCGGCAAGTGTCTCCAGGTCGCCGGCCTGCGCCGCCGGATCGTCCACCCATTCGCGCAAGGCCGGCCCGCCATTGATGACGTCGATCGCCAGCCGGTCGAACTCATATTCATAAGGGAAGTCGCGCCATAGCGGGTAATCGGGCTGCAGGCTGCGGATCGCCTTGAAGGCGAGCGCCTGCATCCGCCACGGGCGGAACACCCGATGGTCGTAAGATGCCCCTTCTGCGTGGATCATCAATGAATTGCACAAGGTATTTGCGTGCTTGTGGAAGGTGGGCGTGAACCAGCATTCGCGCAACGCAGCCCCCGCCAGCCGGTCGGGCGCGAAGCGGTGCATCTCTGCCAACACCGCGCGCGCATCCAGATCGGGCGCGCCGAACAGCACCTCCAGCGGCCGGGTGGTGCCGCGCCCCTCGCTCAGCGTCGTGCCTTCCAGCATCACCGTGCCGGCATAGGCGCGGGCCATGTTCACATTCGCGGCATTGGGGCTGGGATTGATCCAGATCCGACTCTCCGGCCAGCCGAAGCCGGGAGCGGCATCAGCTTGCCATCCTTCCATTTCAATCACTTGGTAGTCGACGTTCAGATCATATCGGGCAACGAACCAGCGCCCCATCTCACCCATGGTCAGGCCATGACGCATCGGCATCGGCCCGGCGCCGACGAAGCTTTCCTGACCCGGCAGCAGCAACGTGCCCTCCACGGGGCGCCCAGCAGGATTCGGGCGGTCGAGCACCCACACGCTCTTGCCTGCCGCCGCCGCTTCTTCGAGCAGATACAGCAATGTGGTGCAGAAGGTGTAGATGCGGCAGCCGAGATCCTGCAGGTCGAACAGGAACAGGTCGGCCGTGTCCATCATCGCCGCCGTCGGCCGGCGCACCTCGCCATACAGGCTGAACAGCGGGATGCCGTAGATCGGGTCCAGCTCGTCCGCCGTCTCGACCATGTTGTCCTGCTTGTCGCCCTTGATCCCGTGCTGCGGGCCGAAGGCGGCGGTGACGGTCACCCCCGCGGCGATCAGCGCGTCGAGCGAATGGGTCAGGTCGCTGGTGACGGAGGCCGGATGCGCCACCAGCGCCACCCGCCGTCCGGATAGCTGCTGCAGAAGGGCGGGTTCGCCGAGCAGGCGGTCGATGCCGAATTTCATGTGGCTTCGCGTGCCGCAAGCGATGCGGTGAAGCAAGCCGGGTCGTGGAAATCGGGCGCCTCTGCGCCATGGACCAGCGCCCAGTACGATTTCGTGCCGCCCCCCTCCTCGATCACCGCCGTCAGCCCGACCGCGCACTCGCCGGCCGGCACCGCCACCCATGGCAGCGCCACGTCGAAGATCGCCAGCGCCCCGCCCCGGCGCATGGTGCAGACCGGATCACGCGGCACGGCCCGCTCGCGCATCCCGGTCCGCCGCCCGGCAAAATCGTAGGCTGCCCAGCGATCGGATGGGGAGAAGTTGAACTCGGCATAGGCCTGCCCGCCCGCCGGCTGCACGAACAGCTCGAAACAGGTGGTCCGCCACAGCCCGTCCGCCCGGCCCTTGCCCGCGAAGGGCGGCACCACGAGCCTGCCCGCGCCCTCCAGCCGCCAGCGCAGCCGCAGCCAGCCGTCTGCCAGGGCCAGCACGCTTGCCGTCACGCCAAGCAGCTCGACCGGGGGATGGGCGGGGTGCGGCACCAGCTGTTCCGTTTGCATGGCTTACCCTACGTGCTAGGCGCCCGCCCCGAAAGAGAGCACCTGCGATGAGCCAGTACCAGTCCGACCTCCTCCGCCTGCTGGACCAGCGCGGCTACATCCACCAGCTGACCGACGCCACGGCGCTGGACCGGCTGGCGATGCGGGAGGTCGTGCCCGGCTATATCGGCTTCGATCCGACGGCGCCCTCCCTGCATGTCGGCGGGCTGGTGCAGATCATGCTGCTGCGCCGCCTGCAGCAGGCCGGCCACAAGCCGCTGGTGCTGATGGGTGGCGGCACGGGCAAGATCGGCGATCCCAGCTTCAAGGACGATGCGCGCAAGCTGCTGACCGTCGACACGATCAACGCCAATGTCGCGTCCATCAAGCGCGTGTTCGAGCGATTCCTGACTTTCGGCGACGGGCCGTCGGATGCGGTGATGCTGGACAATGCCGAATGGCTGGACCAGCTGGAATACATCCCGTTCCTGCGCGAGGTGGGCCAGCATTTCTCCGTCAATCGGATGCTCTCCTTCGATTCCGTCAAGCAGCGGCTCGATCGCGAACAGTCGCTGTCCTTCCTCGAATTCAACTACATGATCCTGCAGGCCTATGACTTTCGGGAGCTGTCGCAGCGCTATGGCTGCCGGCTGCAGATGGGCGGCAGCGACCAGTGGGGCAACATCGTCAACGGGATCGAACTGACCCGGCGGATGGACGGGGTGGAGGTGTTCGGCGCGACCACCCCGCTGCTGACCACGGCCGACGGCAGCAAGATGGGCAAGACCGTCGCCGGCGCCGTGTGGCTGAACGACGACATGCTGCCGGCCTACGACTTCTGGCAATATTGGCGCAATGCGGACGATCGCGATGTCGGCCGGTTCATGCGCCTGTTCACCGATCTGCCGCTGGACGAGATCGCCCGCATGGAGGGGTTGCAGGGCGCCGAGATCAACGAGGCCAAGATCATCCTCGCCAACGAAGTCACGGCGCTGGTGCGCGGGCCGGAGGCCGCCGCCGCCGCGGCCGCCACTGCCGCGCAGACCTTCGCCGGCGGCGGCTTGGGCGGCGACCTGCCGGTGCTGGCCGTGCCGGCCGAGGGCATCCGCCTGGCCGCCGCCTGTACGCAGATCGGCTTCTGCGCCAGCGGGGGCGAGGCCAAGCGCAAGATTGCCGAAGGCGCCGTGCGGGTCGACGACCAGCCGGTCACCGATCCCGCCTTCCTGGTCACCGTGCCTGCCGGAGCGGAGCGCAAGCTCAGCGTCGGCCGCAAGCGCCACGGCGTGCTGCGCGCGACCTAGAGCTTAACCTTTCCGCCAGTCTTTCCTGCCATGGTCGTCCATCGACGTCCAACACGGGATCAGCGCCATGCGCGGCGGAGCAACACTGTCGGTGACCGACCTGCGGGGCGCCCTGCGCCACCGGGTGGACTGCACCGTGCGCGCCGAACACCTCGCCCGTGACAGCGAGCTGTCATTGGCGGTGCGCAACATCTCGCCCAGCGGGCTGATGATCGCGGACAATCCCGGCCTGTCACGCGGCGAGCGGCTGATCCTGCGCTTGCCCAAGGTCGGCCGGGTGGAGGGCTATTGCATCTGGACGGTCGACAGCCGCGCCGGCTTCCAGTTCGAACGCCTGCTCCGCCCCGCGGAGTTCGCCGCGCTGCTCGACGAATTGCAGCCGGGCGTGCGCCTGCGCCGATAGACTACTATTCACCCGTCACCGGCACGCGCATCTCCAGCATGACGCCACCCGCGCGGCTGATGCCGTAGAGCATGCCGGGCTGCGTCTCATCCCAGTCCACTGCCTGGCCCTCGGCCTCGATCGGGAAGGTCGCCAAATGGTCGAGCACCGCACCGCCTTCGGTCGGCAATTGCATCGCGTAGAGCTCCGGCAGATCGTGGCCGGTGAGGTACAGCCGCCCATCGGGGCCCCAGCCGCCTCCTGAAATGCTCATTGGTGCGATCCGCCGCAGCACCGTTTCGGGCAGCAACCAGCTTTCGGTCCGGCGCCAATCATCATCGAAGCGGACCAGCGTGGTATAGCGGTGGTCGCGCGTGGGCTGCCCGCCGCGGCCCGAATAGTTCGCGAACATTGCCCACCATGCCCCGTCATGCCGGTCGACCCAGGTCAGCGAGCCAATCCCTTCGCCCAGCGCAACCGTGCGCCGGTGGGCAAGCGTCACCGGGTCGAAGAACTCAACGCTGCTCCACTGCGGCACCGCCGAATAGTTGGAGGCCGCGCAGACCAGGTCGCCCGCAATCAGCGCACAACTGTTGATGTGCGGGAAGCGCTCGGGCGCCCCCTCCCACTCGGCCTCGCGCTCGCCGGTGCGTTTGTCGTACCGGCCGATGCGGTAATTGGCGATCGCGTACAAATCGTCCGGCCCCACCGCAACGCCCTGCCGCGCCTCGGGCGCGGGCAGGCGGCGCAGCGTCTCGGCCGCGGGACCCTGCGCCGGCTCCGGCAGCGCGGCGGCGGCAGCGGTGCCGACCAGGGCGGCGGCGAGCAAAACAAGCGCACGCATCAGAAGTTCGCCGTCATGCCGAGCCAGAAGGTACGGCCATATTCCGCCGATTCCTGCAGATAGTTTTGCCCCGGTCCGGTCACCTCGCGCCGCCCCGCATCCGACAGGTTCTGCCCTTCTGCATACACGGTCAGAGCAGGCGTCAGCCGGTATGATATGTTGGCGTCGAAGGTCGAACGCTCCTTCCAGTACTGGTCCGCATTGGGGATCGTGTCGTTGATCGTCTCTAGGAAGCCGCCGATATAGTTCCATGACACGCGGCCCTCGAAGGGTCCGCTCTGATAGAACAGCGTCGCATTGGCGGTGCTGTCAGGTTGGAGGTACAGTCCGGTCTCGCGCGGACCGACGCTGGTCAGGAAGTTGAATTCCGTATCCAGGAAGGTCGCGTTGGCGCTGATGCCCAGGCCGCCAAGCGCCCCGGGCAGGAAGGTGAGCTGCTGCTGCACATTCAGCTCGATGCCGCGGATCTTCGCGCTTTCGGCGTTGGTGGGAGTGGTGACGATCACATCCTCCAATATGCCGCGCACATTCAATTGCTGCACGCTGGTCAGGGTGAAGATCTCGTCATCGATGTTCTTGCTGAACAGTCCGACCGACAGCACGCCGCCGCTGGTGTAATATTCGATGGAGGCATCCCACCCTTCGCTCTGACGTGGCCGCAGGTTCGGATTACCACGGCTCAGCACCGGCTGGCTGCCATCGAAAGACAGGTTCTCGCTCGCGACGATGGAGGCGTAGTCGGGCCGGCCGATTGTGTTGGTCCACGCTGCACGCAGGGTCAGGTCGGTCAGCACGTCCCAGCGCAGGTGCACGCTCGGCAGCCAGTTGTCGTAAGCGCCCTCATTGCTGACCGGCGCCAGCACCGACCCTTCCTGCCGGAACGCGTCGGAGGCGACCTCCGTGCGCTCGTACCGGACGCCCGCCAGCGCCGTCAAATCGCCGATGGTGTAGCTGCCCTGCGCGTAAGCGGCATAGACATCCTCGGTCAGGTCGTAATCGCCCGTCGGCAGCGCTTCGGTGCGATTGAAGCTGCCGGCATTGGTCTCCAGGAAATCGGACGCCGCCTGCGAGTCGATCCGCGGTGTCAGCGAATAGATGCCGCGGATCAGCTCGTTCGGTCCGGCCTCGTCCACTTCCGCCAGCGTATAGGTGAAGCCGCTGCCGGCGGTGTAGTTGATCTGGCTGTTGCGGTAGCTGCGATCGGTGGTCCGGTACACGCCGCCCGTCTTCAGCTTGATCGCCTCGCCATCGTCGAACGCCAGGTTCAGCCGCCCCTGCCAGCTCTTGTCTTTGGTGCGCAGTTCCTGGAACCGGTGCTGCTGCAGGTAGAAGTTGGCCGGGTCACGATTGGCCGCGGGGTTCACCGGGTCGAAGATCGGGTAGAACCCGCTGGTGTCGTATTCGAAGCCGTAGTTTTCGCCTTGCGTATCGCGGGTGCGGAACTCCACGGACTCGTTGGGCGTGAACAGTCGCCCTTGCGAATAGATGGCGTCGCCATCCACGGTCACCGCTTCGACAGGTTGATAGTCGAAAGCGAAGCGGCCGATTGCGATCTCGCGATTGGTGATCGGCTGGTTCAGCTGGATGATGTTGCGCCCACGCGCGAAGCTGCCGCTGGTAGGCGTCTGGTCGGCGACATTGCCCAGCGGCTCCGTGCGGAATTCGATCCGCTCCTCGTCGTCCTGGGTGCTGGCGAAGATGCCGCTCAACTGCATGTGGAAATCGTCGGCGGAGGATCGGTATTCGATCTTCCCGTTCACGCCCGCACGTTCCTTGGTGTTGTTGTAGTAGAACAGGCGCAACTGCACCGGCACCTGGATGCCATTGCCGTTCGCCGCACCGGAGTTCGTCTGCGTCCCGCCAGCGGTATATTCGCGCACGCTGGGGCTGGCGATCTCCACCTGCGGAATGTCGTAATCCAGCTGTTCGTAAGAACCGCCGATCACCACGCCCCATTGGTCGTCGGCCCCGAATGTATCGCCCGCGGCGAAAGCGACACGCAGCGACGGCTTGTTGTTGCGCACATCGCCGCTCTGTTCGTACACGCCGTAGCTTGCCAGACCGTTGAAGAACGCCCCGCCCGCATCGAAGGCGCTACGGGTGGCAATGTTGATGACGCCGCCGATCGCATTGCCGTCATTCTCCGGCGTGACCGTCTTGATCACCTCCACGCGCCCCGCAGCAACGGAAGGGATGATGTCCAGCGGCACGGTGCGGCCGCTATCGTCCACGGAGGCGACGATCGCCCCGTCAATCGTCGTGCGGTTGTAGGTCGATTGCAGACCGCGAATCACCGGGAAGCGCGGCTCACCCTGATCTTCCTGCACCGACACGCCGGGAATACGCCGCAACGCCGCGGCGGTGTTATGATCTGGCAGCTTGCCGATATCGTCGGCGCTGATCGCATCCACCACCACAAAGGCTTCGCGCTTGGTGGCGATGGCTTCCTGCTGCGCGCGCCGTTGGCCGGTCACCATGATGGCTTCCCCTTCCAGCGGCTCCTCCTGTGCCGCGCCGGGCACGGCATCGCGGCTCGCCGCGTCTTGGGCGTGGGCCACGCCGATGGCGAAGGGTGCGGCCCCGGCAAGCAGGAGCAGGCGGGCGCGGATGCGCGGCACATATGCGATCATGTTGGTGTTTCCCCGAACTGTTGACGGGGCAGCTAAGAGCGAGGAATTACGCGCTCGCGACGAAATGATTGCAATATCGTTACCGTGACGACAACTTTGTTCCGCGCAGGCGCTTAGTTGCAACTGCCGCTTGGGGCCACGCAAGCGCTGCCATGCTTGGCACCTGCCGGCCCCGATGCCATTGCGGCATCGTGACTCAGCTTCCGGCAAATCCGCCCGCCTCCGCCCCGCCCTCATCGCCGCTCGCGATCGGAGAGTTCCGCCGCTTCCTTGCGGCGCGGTTCCTGGCGGTGTTCTCGACGCTCACCGTCGTGGTGCTGCTCGGCTACCAGACCTATGACGTTGCGCGGGCCGATTACGGCCTGGACCGGCCCGATGCGGCCTTCATGCTGGGCCTGCTGGGCGCGGCGCAGTTCGTGCCGATCTTCCTGCTGACGCCGGTTGCGGGGATGGCCGCCGACCGGTTCGACCGGCGGCGCGTGGTGCTGTGCGCCAACAGCGTGGACGCCGTGATCGCGCTGGTGCTCGCCACCGCCACCTGGCAGGATGCGCTCAACCTTCCGCTGCTGTTTACCCTGGCGGCCGCCCATGGCGCGGCGCGCGTGTTCAACGGCCCCGCTCTGGCCGCCATCGCCCCCAACATCGTGCCCCCGGCCATGCTGCCGCGCGCGATCGCCCTGTCCTCCATCGCCTGGCAGACCGGCACGGTGATCGGCCCGGCGATGGGCGGCATGCTGTTCGGGTGGAGCGCTTCGGCGCCTTTCTTCCTCTCCGCAGCGCTGGTGCTCGTCTCCGGCGTGCTGATATCCTCCTTGCCGCCGATGCGCGCCCGGCACGATGGGCCGCGCGCGCATCCGTTCCGCCAGATCGCCGAAGGTTTCCGCTTCGTCACCGCCGAACGCTTCCTGCTGGGTTGCATCACGCTGGACCTGTTCGCCGTCCTGATGGGCGGGGCGACGGCGATGCTGCCGGTCTTCGCACGCGACATCCTGGCCGTCGGGCCGGAGGGGCTGGGCCTGATGCGCGGTGCGCCGGCCGTGGGCGCGGCGCTGGTCGCGGCCCTGCTCTCCGTCCGCCCGCTGGAGCGCAATGTGGGGGTGAAGATGTTGTGGGCGGTGGTGGGCTTCGGCGTGGCGACGATCGCCTTTGCCTTGTCGCGCAACTTCGCCCTGTCGCTCGCCTGCCTGGCGGTGCTGGGCGCGGCGGACATGATCTCGGTCTTCATCCGCAGCTCGCTGGTGCAGCTCAACACGCCCGACACGATGCGCGGGCGGGTCTCCTCCATCTCCGGCCTCGCGGTCTCCGCCTCCAACGAGCTGGGCGAACTGCAATCGGGCCTCGCCGCCGCGTTGCTGGGTGCGGTCGGGGCGGTTGTGCTGGGCGGCGCCGGCGCGATAATGATAACCGCGCTGTGGGCGGTGATCTTCCCGGAACTGCGCCGCGCGCGGACCTTTAGTTCCAAATACCTCCACGAAGCCCCCAGAGAGGAACCGACGCCATGAAGGCCGACAATGTTCTCGCCACCATCGGCAACACACCGCACATCCGCCTCGCCCGGCTGTTCCCCAGCCACGAGGTCTGGGTGAAGAGCGAGCGGGCCAATCCCGGCGGCTCGATCAAGGACCGTATCGCGCTTGCCATGGTGGAGGATGCCGAAGCCTCCGGCGCTCTGCGGCCCGGCGGCACCATCGTGGAGCCGACCAGCGGCAATACCGGCATCGGCCTCGCCATGGTCGCCGCCGTGAAGGGCTACCGCCTGGTGCTGGTGATGCCCGAGAGCATGTCGGTGGAACGTCGGCGGCTGATGCTCGCCTATGGCGCCACCTTCGACCTCACGCCCAAGGAACGGGGCATGAAGGGCGCGCTGGAACGCGCTGGCGAGCTGGTGGCCAGCATCGAGGGCGCCTGGATGCCGCAACAGTTCGAGAACCCGGCCAACATCGCGGTCCACGCGGCCACCACCGCGCGCGAGATCCTCGCCGATTTCAGCGATACCCCGCCGGCGTTCCTCATCACCGGCGTCGGCACCGGCGGCCATTTGACCGCCTGTGCGGAGGTGCTGAAGGCCCAATGGCCGCAGATGAAGGCGTTTGCGGTGGAGCCGAGCCTGTCGCCCGTGATCTCCGGCGGGCAGCCCGGCCCGCATCCGATCCAGGGCATCGGGGCCGGCTTTATTCCCGGCAACCTCCACACCCAGGCGATCGACGGCGCGATCCAGGTCGATCCGGAAGACGCCAAGGAGATGGCCCGCCGCTCCGCCAGCGAGGAAGGGCTGCTGGTCGGCATCTCCAGCGGCGCCACCCTGGCCGCCATCCGCCAGCAGCTGGCCGAGTGCGAGCCCGGCACCCGCGTGCTCGGCTTCAACTACGACACGGGCGAGCGGTACCTTTCCGTGCCCGACTTCCTGCCCGCCGAATGATCCCGGTCCCCTATCACGACGGGGAGGTCGCGCTCACCGGCCTCCTCGCCCAGACCGCGGGGCAGCCGCGCGCCGCAGTGCTGCTGTTTCCGACCATCATGAACCCCACGCCCGCCGTCCTCGCCAAGGCGCAGGCGCTGGCCGACGCGGGCTACCTGGCGCTGGTGGCGGATCTGTACGGCGCCACTCCGGCCGACATGGACGAGGCGCGCCAGCATGCCCTTGCCCTGCGCGCCACCCCCGACGGCTACCGCCGGCGCCTGCGCGCCGCATTGCGCGCCCTTGCCACGCTGCGCG
>Ga0210040_10001641_pt1 | contig 33246 bp, 28 predicted proteins | sample CryGeyCG12114_NA_FD_185462 | JGI IMG/M metagenome (GOLD analysis project Ga0210040, IMG submission 185462) | Groundwater microbial communities from aquifer - Crystal Geyser CG19_WC_8/21/14_NA (SPAdes) (version 2) | ecosystem: Environmental > Aquatic > Deep subsurface > Groundwater | place: USA...
GTAAAGAATGAAGTTTTTTTTTTACTCTAGGCAAAAAAACTGCTAATATTATAAGATTCTGAAGACACGCAAACTAGTTGCAAGTCGCAGATTTAATTTCACTTGTGTTTGATTTCAAGAGGAAGTGAAGAAACCAAATAGGGGAAAACCTGAACCACTGATTTATGCTGCTGCTACTGAACTAGGGTTGTTGTTGTTTGTTTTTGTGTGAAAATAAATGCTGCATGCTGCCAAACCGCTGCCACACACGCATACTCTAAAAGGGGAAAAAATCAAACAAAAATAAGGGAAATCACTATAGAGAACTTGGAGACATACCGGAGGATGTCCATGCACATTTGTACACCAGATTAGTGTAGTTTCCAATACAAACGAAAACATTAATCAGAATAAAGCAATTTTTTAGCCCATGCAATAACACGGCGACGGCTGGAACATTTCCAATGAGTTTGTTTTCCATTGTATAGTGCTACTAAGAAAGATTGTAAGAAGTCAATGAGTGTATCTTTGCCTTTCATGATCGTAAAGTTTGCTCTCTAGGCAAAATAATAGAGAGACAAACATTGCTATTTGTCTGTATCAAAGCTGCATAGTGATTCCTTTTTTAGTTAGTTAGTCAATAAACAAAATTTTTGCATTGCGAGCATAACACATTATGCAAGTAAGTGATGAAGTTTTATGTCAAAAATGTACATGTAAGATGCAGTATCGAATAACTAACTATTTACGCCTTGAAGACAGGAAATATGATATATAGGATTGGAAAAACAACTTTGGTCAAGCATACAAAGACCTAAATAAGAAGTCAAAAAAGTCAGTCAAGAGTCAATGCTTTATAAACTCTGATTTTCTGTATCTCTCCAGTCCGCTTCCCATCCATCTTCACAGCGCATTCATTAACGCTCCAGAATCAGGCTACAATTTGACTGAAATGGAGGATTCATAGAGCCGTGTTAATTTTCACTCAAGCGCACATTATGGGTTTAGATTTTGAATAAACAGATGTGTTATATTGCTATGGCCTAACCTAAAGAAACGAATGAATGCTACAATTAGGATCAGTGTATTTTTGTAAAAAGTGCAAAAATCTTTACTCACAGGTGAAAAAATGGATCCTAATTCAGATTAACTTATGAGGTTACATTTTTCATGTCCTTTTCATATTTGGAGGTTAGAGACTAAACTTTTTATTGACACACTTAAAACTACTGTATAATACAATCTGCTCGAAAATAGCCCCTTTTTATGGATTTGCTGAGTGAGCATGTAAATTTTAAAATTTTTGAAGCCATACGTGCAAAATAATTTTTTCTGTCCATTCCATGCATTAGGAAAGGAAAAGGAAAGTGCTAACTTTTCCAGGATAATTAAGAGAGTTATGAAAAGTGGCAGCATACATTGAAATCATGGTCTTGTTTGGGTTATATATTTCCTTTTCTAGGAGATCGAATGAGAAATGAGAGGAAGTGAGATTTTTTCGTTTCTTTTATTATTAAAGGATCAGTTTCTTTTGACCATTCATCACTAAGAGAAGGAAATGTTATGCTTGTTTTTCCAAACCATATTTATACAAGCTATGGTTTTACGGGAGTTGTGTGTACTACAAGGATCATGAGAAAAAGACGATTCTTTATGGTAGAATGTTAAAAATATCCCTTTCTTTTAGAGGCATCTGCACTCAAAAACCACCCTGTTGTATGCTGCCATTTACTCACTTCTCACTAAAGGCAGTCTTCAATGCGCATTAATCATATTTTTATGCATAACTACCCTTTGCTTCCTGCAGCAGAGCTGTTAATCATCAAGTTTAGGATTTTCTTTATAAAAGTTGCCTCTAAAAGTATATTTTGGGATACAGCAGATTTTATCCCCTGATCAGATACAGAAATACCATGCCATGCGTGCAAACAAAATACAAACAGATGGAGGCTAAAGGCTATAAAATGCAATGCAAGTGAACTGAATATTAGACTACTATATGAATGAGCTAAAATATTAACAATAATGCATCGCAAAATTTTTTTACTAGGCTACTTTACATTTTTTTTACTCTTTTTACTGAAATTTAATTGTTTTATGCTATCAATATCTAAAATGCATCTACTTGCAAATTAGTCTATGGATTTGTATTAAGTTAGATTCCGTTTTCGATTCTGGAAATCAACAGAAAGATTAATATCAAACACCCGTGTTTTGTATTGAAAAAAACCATAGATAACTACTATACAGCTAACAAATGCAAATAAATCTCACCCCCAGTATTCAAAAGTTGATGAGGGTCCACAATTTGCTCATATTGAGGCAATCATCTCCTTGAATCCGTTTGCATGTGCCCCATACCCACAGAGTAGGGATATCAGTAAGCTGCAGATTCGGATCTTTCCTATACACATTCTTTGGGTTTCTGAACTCTAAAGGAGTGCCCACATAAATCTTTATGATAGTAGTTCCAATTTTGAACATTCTGATCATTGCCTCAACAATCCGCTCAACCTTATAGCAGTCCCTACTCCAAGTGACTCCCCCCTTTCCTTTATTTCCCAAGAAGAATACAATAGTTTGATTGCAGAAAAATGAATCTTTCTCTTCATACGGATGACAAATGCTTGCTTTTTCCAATAGCTCCAAAGCCTCACAGTATGTTTTAGCCTCCTTGATAATCAACTCCTTGTAGCCAAATCCAGCAGGGTCTCTATAACCACTTGGATCCTGCAAGCAAGTCTCCTCGTATAAAAGATTGCAACAATCCTCCACTTGTACACATCCCGCTTTTCCCCGTGTCATGCTTCGCCATAGCCTTTCTTGTGGAGACAGACATTTACCTCTGAAACCCTTTTGTTGGTATGTTTGTCCTCCTTTGTACCTCGCCAGTTTACCGATTACATCACTTTTGATGAGGAATTGACTAAATTCATCTGTTGGAACAGGCTCTTCTTCGGGTAGGTTGTTCTCTTCCTCATCCAAGTTGATATTTTTGTTTTTCAGCAACTCTGCATGTTTTTTGCATACAGGGTTTCTATGTCTCAACACAGGATCTGGAGTGGACATTACATTTTTCTCAGAGTCAGACTTCCCTTCTTTGTTTATAGTGACAGAAGAACAGCTTTCCATGTTTTCATCTGAGAGAGTGAACAATTGGTCACACAAAATACATGCAGGAGTTTAGAGACATACTAATTTACTAATTGCTTTATTCGTGCGTAAGAATTTATGAATAATACATTGCATACCTCTGGATGCACATGGATCAGGTGTATCGTCTGCTTGCGTATGTTTTTGTTCATTCTGGTGAATCCATTCTTTCACTTTGTGCTTTTCCGTTTTTACAATATCTCGAATTTTCACATTCCGTTTTTTGTCTTCCCAGTCGGCAAATCCACTGAGATAACTCTGAACAGAAACCGCCTCGGTGAGAGTAACATGGGATTCATCACTGCGGTCATAGATATCGCTGCCAGATGGAGTGAAAGGGTCCACATATTTCCCATATTTGGATGGCACACTCTCTGTACTGTCCTTGCAAGATTCAAATTCTTCTGAAGGACGATGAAAGGAGGCCTTGACCACATCAGGAACTACAGGATCAGGCTTCTCGCCGCCAAAAATCGTTATCTCCTCATTTGATTCCTGTTGTTGCAGTTTTTTACTAACCACAGTCTTGAGGCCAAAGAATGACACGGTTGACTTTCCTTTCAATGTGGAACCCGTGCTTTCAGGTTCGTCTTCATCTTCCTCCACTATAGGCTTTAGATCTCGATCGTTTACACATTTTCTATGACGCTCTTTTCTTCTGATGGTCCTTTTGGTTTTGGATAGCTCTTGGATCACAATGGGCAGAGGAGAAGGTTCTGGTTCTTCCACAGCGTGAACAATAGGAACTAATGTTTTTCTCACTACTCCGTATTCTGTGTCTTCCGGTTTGTTAATGAGATCTGTATTTGGCACTTCCAAAAGTGGAGAACTATCCTCAGAAAATGTGGAGTGGGATACAAGGGACACTTCGGAGCCTCCGTATTTTCGCGCCTGACCCTCGTCAGACATGACGGACAGGAGCTTTTTAAATGTGTCACTAGCATGATGATCTTGGTAGAGCTTCAATTCCTCCTGATATTCTAAAAGGCGACGCTCCTGTGCTTTTCTTTCAGCTTCTTCTCGAATTATACGCATCTCATTTTCAATTTTTCGCCATTTGTGCATGGAAGAGCTACTCCCTTTCAGACGGAATTCAGGGCATCCACCCCGGCTTGAGGAATTTCTTTTTACTGGGTTCTCACCGTCTGGTGAAGTGTCTTTACTGTAAGAAGAATTTTTACGTGGAGTGCATTTCTGAGTGGTGGAGATGTCAGGTTTTCCTTGCAGGGGCTTGGCCTTTTTGAAAGAGTATTCTTCTCTCTTCGTTTCTAGTATGAAATGCTTTGGTGTTTTTGATAACGTCAACTTTTGCAGTCTTTCTTGTTCTTGAATAATTTCATTCATCCGGGAGATGGACATTACATCTGGTGCCGTTTTTGGTCTAGGCTTTGATCGTGCTAGTAAGTTAGTTGAATTTGCATGGCTGAAAGCAACGTTTCCTTTAGACAGTGGACCTGAGGTGAAAATTGTTCACAAATTTTATAATTTTGGAGCATTTCAGATATTAACAGAATGCTAAAAGTGCAGATAAAATATATGCTAACCTTTTTTGGAAGCTTGTTCTAGATTACTCATTTTTGGGGGGTTCCTAAGCGGTGAAAAGGGTAATTTTAGGAATACGGATTTTAGCAAAAATAATAGAAATGGAGATGATTGATCAGAGTTGTAGACGGTGCAGTTTTAAAAATAAAACTGATTATTATACCTTTCATTGCATCTGTTTGTTTACACTTCTATTAACCATAACTCCTTGACAACTGAAATATTTAACATGGGACTTTGACTTTAAACTCAACTGACCCTATTCTTTTTAAATGCCAGCACGCTTGATATGATTTCTTTACTTCGTAGCTAAGTAATTTTCTTAATTATCTTTCTTTGAATATGGTTGCATAGCACTTTGCATGTTGGAAAAAGTATAAGCATAAAGTATAGATAGATTAATAGCCATTGCCATCTTATATCCTTGAGACTGGAGGGGAATGCTTGAATTTCTTTTTCTTCACGCATAGACTGATGTTTTGTTAAAAAAATATTTTTTACAGAAAATGCGCAAAAAAACCGAGGGTAAAACTGAAAATTGATAATCAATATGGAATTCTTACAGAATTTGTCATGTCTGAACAAAATGAAAAATTCATTGCTTCTTTTTTTGTAGCTGCAAACATTTGTGTTTCTCAAGTAGCCCACGGTGACAATTTCACGCCTCATTAGTCATATTAACAATTAGTGGTAGTCGTGCGACAGACTAGTCGTCGCCTTTTAATGTTCAAAAGCGGGTTAATTGACCATGACAGTCTATGAACTGAATTGTTTGTACAAATATGTTTTGGATGTTGACCACCCAAATGTAAAATATGTACAAAATCATTATTTATGGTAAACATACAATATTATCCTCCAGAGGGTAACTTTTATTTACTTATTTGTATTTTTCCATAGGATAGCTTATGTAACTTTATCCACCAACAATGATATATTTTACAATTTATTGTTAACAAGTGGTCGTTTGGAATTATGGGTGAAACGATGGGGTAAAGTTTTGTTTATTATCTCCGGTTGGGTGCGAAAAACACTCAAAAAATAATCACGTTTAAGTGTACCAGTTCTTCATTTTATTGTAATTAGTTTAAATCAGACTGATCTGTTTTTAATCAATAAAAATCATTGACTGTCTCAATAAAGAACGTAAGTGAGTAGACCCTACTCCCTACTGATTTCTAAGTCAATGGCATCGAAAGAGAAAATGTGAGAAAGTTGCCTATTCCCCTGTTCCCCTTATTGAAAGAAACTGACTAGTACTAGTTTGTCTTTAATGTATCGAATAACAAAAGCTGATTCTGCCCATGTGCGTATTTATCTTGTATTTCAATTTTCAATTGGTTTCTCTCTCCTCAGAGCCTTTGCTTGGGCTATATAGCTACATATATACTTACGGTAAACAGGAGATCGCATGGAATAGGCCAAGGGCTCATAGCTTGTCTATTACAACAGTAGTAGGTAGCATAAAAAAATATATGTTGTTTGCTATCTCTATCTGTCTGTAATATATTCCGGGTGAGCACAGAACAGTAACGGAGAAAAACTCATGAATCTGTCAACAAAATATATATGGAAGGAAGGAAACTGGAAGTCATGACAGGAGATTTCATCGGGATGGCCCAACTGTGAAAACTTTCTGGTCTGTGCACAGGTTTATTTTGCAAACAGAGAAAAGACAGCTGTTTACATAGCCCCGTACTCCAAAAGTCTTCGTAAGGGTGCTTTCATTCAATGTATAGTTTTCAAAATTTTATTTCTAGTGGTCTGGAGCTGTGCAAGGAAAACCCCCTAAGAATTTAGTCCCGACGCAGTACCCGCTATCATTTCAAAAAATGGTAAATATCGATGTCGTTGAATATAAATATAAGTTATCACTCAAAACATTAGTTTTACTTTTCGTAGGATTGTATGTGTTGAAGACTATTCATCAGTGAAACGAGTGAAAACTAATTACGTAAAGAGTATTTCCGGACGAAATACTAAAGTGTAGTTGTAAACAAATGCTACTCACTCTCATATAGCTCGTTCACGTTTGATTTTAACGGTATATTTAGATTTTGTAACTTTTACACTTTTCCACCATCCACCATAGAAATAATTTTAGGATTAAAGTTAACCCACGAAATGTTTTAGCAACGACAAATACAAAAAAATTACATGATAATTTATTCAATTAGATTTTTGTTGAGCATTCCAAATGTATAAAATACATTGCAGCATGAATGATGAAAGCAATCTATATAAGCTAATATGACTATGACCAATAATATAGCATATAATAAAATAATGTTTACATATACTACACATTACACCCTGCATGATAAAAACAACCTAAATACAAATACCTAAGCTTAACTTTTAGTTAATTATGAGGACTATGATCACCAACAATACAAAATAAACTGTTTGTTGAAGATATTCTACTCTTCCTCGAAAGTTGCTGCTCGTCCTTCGTCAATGACGAGTGTTGGACCGAAGTACGGATCTCGGCCATTAATGGGATGTGTCCATACAGGCACTTCCCCCTCATATATGTGCGCTACACGATGAAGACAAATGAACTGAAAAACAATGATTCATTAATAATTATAGTAATAAAACCAAACAAAACAAGGTTTTTTTGCATATTTTACATGAGTTTTTTACACTTACAAAATAAGTAGGAGGTGCACACTCCTTTCCATTTTCAGAACGTAAGAGTATAATTTTCATACTCAGCTTCTGCCAGCCCACAAGTTTTCCCTCGTGCAACCCGCGCCTTCCATCAAGGATATAGTGAACTAAAAGGCAAGAGGAAAAAACATGCAGTTTCCAGGCACTTATAATCAACGATCATTTCCACAATTCCACGAGAATGAGTATACGCTAAAGGATAAGAATTGATCAGCAGCAATAATTATATATCGATTTTTGAGATTACTTACCTTCCAGGTGCCGGCCAAGAAGCCTGTAACACAGAAAACTCGGATTAAAAAATTAAAGGATTTTACGAACGTTGTGCAAACGCAAGCCGCGAGCGACGTAAAATTTGTATTATACGAGTGCCGGAGGTTTTTTTTTTAGAACTCAGGCGTTCATTTTCAATATTTTATATGCTAAAGCATGGACAACTGTGAAAAAGGATATTGGGAATCCGATGATCCATTAGTCGAAACTTAAACTTATTATAAAACTTACCGAGTTAATCCTTTCGGGAAACTAAAGCTTCGTATTGTCGCAATTGGAAAATGCATGTTCGAAAAGCTCATTGGTTAAGAAACGAACCAAAAAAAGGTGAAAAACTTGGAATTATTGGCAGCGAAACTAGTGATGAACTGACCGATCAATGTGAAAGACACGAATGACAAACATGATGGTCAATGGTTTTCATTTTTCTCTCAAAAAGCTTGCAAAATCAAAACAATGGAGACAATGACCTCCCATGGTCTTTTGCATTGAAGCTGATATACCAATAGCTAGGCACCCTTGTGTGTGGTCATGGCTCGCCAGAAAACGAATAGAGCAAGGGCGACAATAAAAAATGTAAACACCCTAAAATCAATGAGTGAGCAAATTTCAGCGCGAGCCAGCAGCTCATTTGAATCTATTCGTTCCAATTCAATTCAAGTCAAGTCCATTCTTTTTTCTTTCTCATTTTTAAAAAGTTTACTGAAAAATCAGGCTCTTTTTCAATTTTCAAAACAGCTATCAATCGGACCAATGAATAAATCTGAAGAATTCTTATTATTTTAGATATATTAAATACAATTTTAGCCATAGGGAAGCGGTGGGCCCACAATTTTCTACGGACATCGTAACTTTTCACAATAGGTAAATAGGATAGTATGTTTGGAATTCTGCTGCTATTCTCTTTTTTTAATGAAATCCAGTTTTCTCAAAGCATAATTAACTGATGTTTGCTGACTTTAAAGAGATTTTTGTATTTGTTTGTCACAGGATTTCACCGTATATCATCATGAGTGGGAGTGGGAAAGCAGTCTCATCGACCTCTTGTGATTCCAGTTCAAATTCCAATATTAATAATGTAGAGGCTGCCGTCAGCCCGGCCAGCACTCCCTCTTCTGTAGTAAGTCGGAAATCTAAATCGAGTAAAAAGGATGTTGCTGTTTTCAAACTTCCAGAATTGTTGCCACCTATTAAAAAGCGCAAAGTTCTTGAAGAAGACAAATACGCTGAAGTAAGTGGGTCATTTTATACAAAAGAAGCCTATTCTAGTTATTGATCTAATAAGTTTTGGGTCCGTTTTACTCCTAGGAAATTGAGAAAATAATTCAACGCGATTTCTTCCCTGATTTGGAGAAGTTGCAAGCTCAAAATGCGTACTTGAACGCAGTGGACAACAATGATATACATATGCTTAGAGAACTGTATTCAAAATACAGTCATGGAAAACGAACTCCAAGGCGTAAGCTGTTATAATTTAATTAATTTCAACATACAATTCGCAATATCAGCTAAAGCGATCGCAATACAGAATGTAAATATATTTTTATACGTTTAGTTTCTAGAGGATTAGAAACACCTAGCACATTCGAAACACCAGCAGAATTAGGAAGCACTGGCCGTAAGCAATCATTGGATACGCCAAACCCAGAAGTGACACCTACTCATCTTCCCATGGAGTCTCCATTTCGTTCGGAGTGTGATAAAGAACATGAAAAATCTAAAGATAAAGAAAAAGGCATCAGCCTCAACGATTTTCTTAACTCTTATACCAGCGAAGACAACCAGAGTTTTCAGGATATAATGGAAGAGTCTGATAAAAGGCATCGAATCAAGGTTATACTAGTTGGAGAGTGACTTAACTCTTTCACATTCTAGCTATTCCTCATTCTGAATACAAAGCTAAATGAGTTTCCTTATTATTTTACAGTATGCCTGGCTGTACGACGCAGAGAAAAAACATAGCGAAAACATGTCAAATGCATTAGCTCTCCCATCAATAGAACAGCAAGCTGCTGAGTACAAAAAACCTGTCAATATTGATACTTGGACGTACAAAAACTTGAACTCTGTGATGTACGTTCCGGAAGGTATAGCTGAATCTGAATTTATCGTATTATTATTGCTTGCCAATCTATTTTTTTAAACGAATTTCTTAGCAAAAAAATGACCAAACTATGTATTTTTCTATAGGGGCCCCATATACACCAGAGGAAACATTAAAATTAGCTAAAATGAAGACAGAAGTCATGCACAGTAATACGAGATTTAAGAAAACTCCGTTTAAAGCTGCTACTGCACCGGTTGAAACTGATGGATCGGGGAAGACACCGGCTATTCTCCAAGCTCAGGGACGAATAGGGATTGATGGCAAAGAATTAGAAAAAGAAACTCCAAAAATAAATGGCCACAGTCTTGTGCGCACTCCTTCACCTACACCAGGTGAGCAAAAAATTTACGACTCTGCCAGGATTCGAACCTGGAATCTTCTGATCCGTAGTCAGACGCGTTATCCGTTGCGCCACAGAGCCTTTGATGAGGCCTGAGCAAAATAAACACACACAAGTACATGCTATTGCTAGTAGGGTTTTTTCATGCACATTCTCTCCCTTTGTAAAGCAAGTAAGTAGATGATAGCTCTGTTGCTGTATGTATCATGCGTTTTTGGTTTATGTTTATGTTTTTTATGTTTTTTGTCTCTTTTTGTTGCTTAAAATGAACTGCTTAAAAAATGCACACATGTGACTAAAATGAAAAGTTTAAGAACTAAAACATTAGGAATAAATACCTGTTAGTTCTTCGTTGGGAATAGAAATTATCGTTTTCCGGTTTCATGATTGTGGGCTCCTTTATTGGAGCATGTTTTGGAGCCTGCACTAGTTTGCTTAATGAATGGTTAATCGGTTTCGTTTTTATCTCATATTCCGAATAAATGTTGAGTTGGTAATTTTTATGAATGGAAATTGTACTTTTCTTATCTATAAACCTTATAGTGAACTCTTTGAAACTAGCAACGTATCTGGGTTTTGACCTACTTGTTATAGGGGATGCAATTGAAAACTGAATGTTTCAGATCATATTGATTCCGTGTAATTTTTTATTATGGAAATAGATATTAGTATGATACGCAGATTAGTATGATGGTTTTGATTAGCGATAAAATAAATTTTTTTATAACACTGTCGAACTAGCTTTTCGTTAGTATCATTTTTTAACCTTTTTTGGACACGCTAAAATGTACTTGAGTACATTGATAAGGAAGGTGCTTGATAAATATTCACTGTACTTGGCTTTTTTCTTTTGGTATTTAATTGCCGTTTTATCTAAATTTTTAATTAAATATTTATTTTTCGTAATTATTTATAGATAATTTTTATTCTTGCAGGAGAAGAAGAGTCGCCGTTCATGACCTGGGGAGAAATCGAGGGGACACCATTTCGATTGGATGGTTCGGATACACCTCTACCGCATATAAATACGGCACCATACAAAATGCACGAGCAATCAAAACGAGAAAGAATTGCGTTGGAGCTTGCTGAAAAAGTGAGTCAACGGTATCGAGATAAAAAGGCCAAAGCCATCGAAGCTGCTCGCAGTCATTTAGCAACGTATGTACAATTAAAATTTCCAAATATTTGTATCTACTATGGACTTTTTGTTGACTGATTTTTGCTTTGATTTTTGTAGGCCTTCTCCTCGCCCTCAAAGTAGCCTTGCACGGTTAAGCTCCATGTCTCCTGCTGCTCGAAAATTGGCCGCATCTCATCTGAGTAGCCGAGTTATGGACAATGCCCTAAAAGCATCATATACACCTATTCGAATTTCTACCCCTAGTATGAAAACACCAACTCTTTCAAGTAGAGGCAGCAAAACACCTGTCCCTGGAACTCCTTTAGGATTCAGCGGCAAAATGACTCCTGGTGTAAATTTGACTGATAATTTGCTGAATCTTCCTAAATCTTCGAAGAATGCTTCTATTAGTAGTGGTAGTTCTAAAAAACGACCTTCAGCTGCGGAATTTTTTAACTCGTAATTACTTTGACATAAATATTTAATGCCAATTTTGTGCATTAATATTGTAAAAGGCTTTGTTAAACATGTATCTCGAATAAAATCTAAATCGTCGTGAGTGAGAGTGAATTGCAAATTGAAACTTAATAAAAAACAAATGTATTTCTCGAATAATTATGTTGGTGTAGATTTTTATTTCAAAAATGTTTACCCATCACTGGACTGAATAGATCCTTGATTTCAACATTCAACTTATTTCGTAGATTCTGGGTTTGGGGCAACATGAGGTATTCATGTAGTACTGAAGCAGCAGATCCCAATTTTGAGGAGGTTGGCTAAAGAAAGTCAAGGATGGATTTACAAACGAGTACTTTTATGTTGAGATGTATAGTTTCAAATTTTGCAGCTAAACTTACCGCAGCATTAGATATCAGACCCAACATGGATGATATTTGAATGCTGGCTGGTGAACCCACTGATCGCAACATGCTTGTGGTAACATAAGTCCACATGCCATCTTTTTCTAACTCATGGCTGATAATTCCATTCATGAGTATATTAGCTGACTCCTTCAACGCTTTGTCTATCACAAGTGTTTTTAGAGCTTTCATGAAATTCACCTGATGAAAATTTAAAAATTACGTCATTAGTTAAAGCTCACTGGGATGCTTGCTTGCTAAACTTTTGAGTAAAAGACAATAAACAATAGCAGATTTGAGTGAGCAAAAAAATCTTAAAAACTAATTCTTACTCGCAACTTTTCTTCGTAATCATCCAATGGGTCATCATGCTGTACTTCACTCCTTGGTTTCTGCAATAAAGTTTTTCAAAATAAATGGACCTTGTAGCGATTCACTTCTATTTAGTTAGTGTGCAGAGTGGTTAATTTACAATATATGTTGATCCAGTGTTAATGACGGTGTTAATGAATATTACGATGACACATATAATTTGCACTGCAGAACACTTCATTTTGTAGCTAATAAAGTATTCAAGTTTTGGATCGTCACCGGAAAATAAGAAGAAGCCTTATCCACTCCTCAACTTCTCGTCTTATTTTATAGGTTTATAAAAATATACTGATTACCAACACCCAGTCACATACAGTTTATATTGTTTCTCCGAATTGCCTATTTTTTTGACCCAAAATCGTGAATATTGTGCTCACAACTAAGTCACATTTATGACCTCTAAAGGGTTGATTATGCACTGCACCTATCCATAGTAATTTGTCATATTTGCTTACTTGCTGCGCAATTAGGATATTTATGTCATCGTTATATTTTTTCATATTCGTATTCGTATACTAAATCATTATGCTAATATTGTTTTAGTGTGCACCGTAGTGGTAAATTCCGATTTCATTGAATCATGATTCATTGGTATAGTCACAACACGAAACGTATTGAACATAAACGTAGAAAAAAAACACCTTGAAATTATTTTGTTCATTAATATGAAATGTTGGTGTCATTGCCCCTCCATAGTTTTTCCCATGATTACAGTACAGTATTCATATTTTTTCACTGACTGAAACAGAAGAATATATTTATCAATGGACTATGCATAACCACCCACAATTAGTTATTTACTTGGCAGCAAAAGTGTCCCTTATTGCTTATTACTTATGCTGCAAAATGATGAGCCGAGGACAAAATCTCAATATGCCCCTTGTTGATTTAAATGTTTGGTTCGTTTTTTTTTCGTTTTGCACAACCCACATATTTCAAAGGGTTAAGGGTGATCTTTGACTGAGTTTCAAAATTAATGCCACCAATCGACTGATCTCGTTACTTAAATTCTTATTCCATAATCATATCATACCATGATGACCCATCAATTATATATATATATTTAAGCATATGCATGCATGGAGGCTCATGGATTTGGCTTATCAGCTTACATAGACAAAAAAATTTCTTAAATTCAGCTAGTAATATTTTCTTTCAATTGATTATGTGCTAATTGTTCGATTAAGCTCGTAAATTATTTGTAAACTATGTAGAGCAGGGTAAAGGCTGCAGCAACATGACATTGCTAAATAGTTGCTAATGGTTGCCATGTTAGCAAACTAATCCCTCTCAGCCAAACAATATTGATGATGATTCAATTCAATAACAACCTTGATGTATTTAATTGAATGAGCTCTAAATTTTTAGTAGCAGACTTAATTTTTTTTTAATTTTTCTAAATTCTTTGTTTTTATAAATTAATAATAAACCATCCCAGCAATATGGCTCCTAACGTTGACAGAAATAATAACAGTTGTAAGAATCCTGGCTTTTTCCATTAAAAATCAATAAATTGCAGCACTTTTAGATATTTTTACTAATTTTGTCTAGCAGCAGCTGCAGACATCGGTCCAGTTATTAAATCACCACTGGATTTACGTGAAATAAAGGCCATTCGATTACCAAATGGACTTCGGGCGCTCCTAATCTCAACATGTGACCATCCTGTTCGACCATTTGACCGGGATCCACAAACCGGAGAAATCCGAGCAGTTAAGGAATTCAACAAAAAGTATTTAAACTTGCCATACTCAGCTTTTCGAAACCAGTCCGGCGACAATAAAAGTTGTAACGAGAACCATAAGCCTTCAAAACCTAGAGACCAGGCTTGGAGTCGTAACAATGGTTGTGAAACTAGCCCACATGGTGCGAATCCTCGAATAAAATGCTTTTCAAGGGAATCTGCTTTGGTCGTGGCCATGATTGGGGTAGGTTTTCTCGATGATCCAGACGAAATGCCTGGAATGGCACATTTTTGCGAGCACTGTGTAAGTTTTCTCTTTCATATATTAAAAAAATAGAATATGGGTTACACGAAAAAATGCATGCACCAAAATGAAAAATGACTGAGGCTGATTTCTTTTAACATTTTTCCAAACAGTTGTTTTTGGGCTCGACAAAGTTTCCTGAAAAATATGACCTGTTCAACTATGTGAAAAAGAAAAGCAGAAGTGGGTATGCCAATGCGTTTACCCGAGCTATGACAACTGCATTTTTTGCGTCCACAGTCACATCGGAAGTTCGGGCAGTATCTGAGCGCATTGCTGACATGTTACATTCGCCATTGTTTCCTGAAAAAGCGGTCCGAGAGGAAATTAAGGCTATAGATTGTGAATACCATTTACGACAACATGATATTATCAAGTATTGCCAACTACTCCATTCATTGTCCACGAAAGGACATCCCCTCCGTAAAATGGATTGTGGTAACATGGAGACTTTGAAAATAGACAATTTTTCTGGAAGATTAGCTGCATGGAAAAAAAAGCACTACACAGCTGGAAAAATAACATTGCTGATACGGGCATCCAAACCTATTCAAGAATTGGAGAAAATTGTAGTGGAATACTTCTCCGCAATTCAAGCAGATTGTATTCCAGTACCAAATCCAATGGATATGCTTTTGTCCCCTGCATTGGCTTTCAAAAATAAAACATTCCATAGTATTTATCATGTGAAAACGATAAACAAAGCGCACAACATGACTCTTCATTGGGCCTTGGATTCCCAGTACTGGAAAAACATGGATGTGAAGCCACTAATGTACTTGGGTGTACTATTATCTTTCAGAGGGGCTGGGGGACTGCGAGACTATTTGAGAAGGAAAGGCCTCGTATTAGAAATGTTTGCAGGATGTTATGAAGACGACTATTTGCGGAACCCATATGTATCTATGTTTGCTATCCAGTTTGATCTAACTCAGAAGGGTTTCGAGGACACTGGCGAAGTCCTTTTAGCTACATTCAGCTATATCAAAATGCTGTCAAATAAATCAGTGCATCACCAATCCTTCTTTCAATATTTGCAAATGCTGAATGCCGAGTTTTTCCACTACGTAGAACCTGATGCCGACATGGTGGACCAGCAAATAGCTCAATGTCAATGGCTCCAATGGATGTGTCCCAAACAGGTCATGTTGGCTTCTGTGTGTACAACTAATTTCAATGAGCGCTGCATCTTAGACACGGTAAAGAACTTGCGTGCAGACACAGTGAATATCATGTTGTTCACCCAAGCACTCCCAAAAGGGAGAAGGAAAGTTCTCGTCGAACGATTTTACAATACCAAATATGTGGTAGCTTCTTTCCCCTCAGACTTGGAAGGAAAATTGTCCAATGTTCGATGCCGTAAAGATTTCCGTATTCCTGTGCCCAATGAGCTCCTCAGTAAAGGGTTGTATCAATGTCCATTGCAATTGACAAAGAACCCAAGACCTGGAAAATTGATTTTACACATTCCCCAAAGACTTGTGATCTTGTACAAAGGAGAAAATCTACAGAGTTTCCACGATGGGGGCCAGTTGCCTTTGGCCACTTATGAATTTAGCATTGCTTCCAGTGCATTGACATCAAGTCTCAATTCAGTTACTCTTGTATCCCTAATGTGCACATTGATGCAAGAGATGATAGAACGTGCGTTCCACCCAAGTTTAAGTCACATAATTGGCGTGGAATTTTCGGCTGGAGCAAGTATGATGAATTTTTACATTTACGGACAATCCATTCCTGTGTTTGAAATGGTCAAAGAAATTTTGGACATATTTTTCAATTTGGATACGTATTTAACACGACAAGAGTTCCACATGTTGCACACAGATTTCAGAGAGACTGTTGAGAATCATGTTTTGGACAATTTTTCGTATGCCACAAGTCTGAATAAGTACATGCTCAAGGAGTTTCAGTATTTGGTTAGTGACCAATGGTCCTATTTACAGAGTGAGTTTTTCATGTTGAACCAATATCTTATTTGTTTTGTGTCTGGAATTAAAAATACCAAATATTACTCATCAAATGCTGACATATCCTCTAAGTATTTTTTTTAAATTGCAGATTTGACGTTTACAGAGTTTCATAGGTTCATAAGATCCTTTCGTAGTAGTATGTTCATCACATGCGATATGTACGGATGTATTTCTGAATCTCAAGCGAATGAGGTGGCGGCAATTTTGAATAGTGAGACTTTCCTCAGCATGGACGATGAGGATATTCTGGTTCATCGTTGTGTGATGGTACCCCATGGTGAGAATTTGCTGCAAGTTAAAAGTCGCAATCCAGCCGCTAGGACATCTGTTGTGTTCAACACGTACCAGCTAGGCATCATTCCCAAAGCCGAGGAGCCAGTAGTTGTGTACATTGTCAAGTGCATCTCTCATGCTGCGTTCAATCAACTGAGGTTAGTTATAGTATAGTTAAAAATCGGCCAACCAATAATTTGCAAACTAACTGACACAATTTTACAAGTATCGTTTTATTGTGATTCAATTTTTCCGTAGAACCCAAGAGCAATTGAGTTATGTTGTGAGATGCATGCTAGAAGTGGCGTTCAGTGTGTACCATTTGCATTTTTACCTGCAGCCTTCCACCAGACTCACTACAGAATATGTGAACAAACGAATTGACGATTTTTTGCAGAGTTTTTATGATATGCATTTCTCAACGGAGGCCAAGTTTTGTAGTTATAAAGGGGAAAATTGTGTTATTTCATTGGAACGGATTCAATCTGTGTATAACAAGTATTTGCTGTCCAAGGGAGAATGTTACTCGAAACTTTCCATACAAGTGATTGGGTACACGGACGAAGAAAGTGAAGAACTGCCCAATGGGGGCGAGTCTGTCGCATTTCCTGAGGACATACAATATATCATTCCATACATTCCAAAAAACCGAGTAATGCACAAAAGCAAGCGTAGTGCGAAAAAAGAGCCACCCAAAATTGTTCAAAATGTCAAGGAATTTAAATATGGCCAGAAATTGTTTCCAAATGAAGGGTATTAGTTGGACGCATTTTTGGAGTACGCTTCATCCATTACTTCACTGCACGGTGCTTCACTGGGTGACTACTGAAACGAACATCTTTTTCAGCCTTTTAGCCACATAGGTTCAAATGCAGTCTATTAGTCTATTCTTATAGTGTATACTGTATGTCTACATGTGATATCACTATCAGCTCTAGATGTAGCTGTGAAAGTCTCAAAATGTTTTTATTGCATGTAAAATTAAAAAAAACAATGTATTGAGCGCATTATCATGAATTTTTTTATGAAGAAAATTATTTAAAATTACATGATGCATATGAATATAGTCTGCAAGTTTGCGATGTTAGATGTTATAATAATCATACAAAAACTGAAATCAAGCTTTGTCCACTGCTCGGATTCTGAACCCATAAAACGAGGTAACGAAGGTGATTTACATACCATACCATATCTACAGTAAAAACACCTAAAATTTTACTTTTTTGCATAATAATGGTAGCTACGTTACAATTTGAATTACACAAAGAACAGATGTCAACTCTGTATATGGTAAAAAGCTTAATATGACGGTATTTTAAAGTTCCAGAATAAAAAGTTTTGCTTAGTTAGTCGATCGCTTCATTTCATTCCGTACGAAGCAGCAGCAATAGTTTTAAGAAAATAATATTTCAGTTTTATGTTATGTGAAACGGAGAGACAGACTATTTTGCAAGCTTTCACTAATTATAATCAAGAGCGCGCAGTTTGAGTACGGTGTTTAATTCAGTAAGTATTTTTTATGGACCGTTTGGCCGAACCTGCGTTTTTAAGACAACTATTGGACTTCTTAAAAGCGCCAGGAACAATTAACATGACTTTACACATCAATGACATAAGATTTATATCTGGTCCGTATGGCAGACATTTTTATCACTTTTGCTCATCTATATTTATATTTAGCTAGTTCCTTCATTCATGACCCCTCATAATTAATCCCCTGCAAATTAAGTGTTCTAATCATAGAGATCAGAACAGTTATCAGTTTGCTCTAATTCTAATAATTAAATTCTCAACTTTCTAAACGCAGATAGAGCAACTTTTAGTTCTAATGCAACTCAACACCTCCAATACATAGTTTATACTATAAATATGTAATGCGTATACAAATTACAAATATCCACTACCCAAATATCCAATATCCAAAGTAGGTGGACCTAACGATTTTACTCCAAAGTGCAAATAATGAAGTTTTTATAGCCTTAAGCGAACCAACGGTGGTTGTTTGTATTTGTAAGATACGTTGGTTTAACCCAACCTTAACCTATCTTTTCTGTTTGGCGTGCCAAAAAGATTTTCAGGACAAAGCAATGAGTTCATTTGGCGGTGGAACCAAAAATGGCGTCGGGAGTACAACCATTGCCGAAAAAGGTGAACAGTGTGGAATGGTAGTTAATTGTACATTAACTTCTACCGGATCAGATCATTTGAAAGACAGAAAGTTGGAGGAAAGTGGAAAAAGTATACCAAGTGAAAATTCTGATGAACAAGGAAAGTGGTCTAAGCTCCCGAATATGATGAAGCCGATTAAATGTGAAGAGTCCGCTCCACCTGATGGTGTCAGTAATCAGGGGGAAGGTATGAAAAGTTATATTTTATTAAATATGCAAATATTTATTAGGCGAAGAGTGTGTGCTGTGGTCGTTTTAGCTTTGGCTCGAATGAGCACTGTGAGCACTACAAATAGTGCAATACAAGACATGCTCATCTACGCGTAGTAAAATTGTTTCCTCGTAGCTTCTCTTCCAGTTAGGTTAGGTTGTCTGTCCAACCATGAGCGTAGCATTTACACTTTGTGGTGAACTTTGAAATTTTTTTTGCCCTACATACTGAACTCGGGCCCACTTGTTCACAGCGAACACTGAATACCGTAATATTTTACTGCACATATAATAAGAATGTCCCTATTACTGTGAGGCTGTTACTTTAACGTTTAATAAAGTGTCAATCGATTAATCAGATTTATCAGATTGATTGTGTTGATTGATTGTTTTATCTCAAATGCAGAAACGATTAAAATGGAGGAAAAGCCACGTGCCCCCCTGACGAAGGATCAATTCGAAGCTATTGCTAACAAAAAATGCAAAATTCCTTTGGATTTTGATTTTACCAGTAAAGAGCAACCTCTTAAATTTGAAGGTACATGTATTGCATAAAAGTTAATTATAGATTTCGATGAACGGAACGACCATGCTGTCTCGTCTTTAGTTCAGCAGTTCAGCTGTGTCCGTCCAGCGTACAGCTATAATACTAGCTACTAGCTATAGTAAGTACGTAAGTAAGGTTCGGTTCGGCTTACATTGTTAATCAATCGGCTTAAGTTATTATGAGCACGGGTTACTAAATGGAAGCAAAAGTAAAAATCTGAGCTGTAATTCAGTTGAATTCTTAGTATTTTGTGCTTGTAAATATGTACAAGTAAATGTTTTTTTGTTTTTTACATGTTGGTTCTAGGAAAAAGTATGTATGAGTGGCTCAAAGTCTCCATCTTCGACGATGAATCGTACTGGAATGAACAAAGCAGCGAATCTCGCAAATTGATTGCTGCTCGAATCTGTAGCTTATTGTCCCAAGCAAGGGTTATGAATCCCGAAAATGCAGATAGTACTAATGGCGATGGACTTTTTGAAGTAAGATGAAAGTACTATAAACTTTAAGTCTTGTTTTCGGATTTTTAGCAAGGGTAAAATGTTTTTTTTGTTTAGTTGAAGGGTGTGTACAAATGGAATGTCAAAACTATCGTGAAAGAAGCCCCAGCCCCCAACAACGTACCTGCTGCTTCCAACGATTTTGATGAATGGGGAGAAAAACCAGGGCCGACCAAGAGCTCAGGAGGAGGTTGGGCAGAGAAAACTTCAGGGGGTGACGACTGGGGGGATGGTGATACCAAGTCGTCGGACAATGACGGGGGCTGGGCCAGTAAACGTTCTGGATCTAGTAGTGGTGGTGGCTGGGGCGGCAGAGGTGGAAAATCAGATGACGGAGATAGCTTTGGGGGTGGTAGTTCCTTTGGAGACCGAGGAAATCGGGGAGGATTTCGTGGCGGTGGACGTGGTAGAGGGCGTGGAGGCGGAGGAGGCTCTGGTAATTTGGATTTTGTGGGTTAAAAATTAATTAAAGAGTTTGAGTGATCTCGGTCTCACGTCATGTCTGTGGAATTTGTAGGTCCAAGAGAAGGTGATTGGCCATGTCCGGAATCAGGGTGTACTGTAAGTCTGTGTGCTCATATTATTTCGGCTTTTTTATTTGCATATATGATTGTGATTCTGATTAAATGTTTGCTAAATGATGCCCTAAATCTAAATATTTAGGCAAATAACTTTTCCTGGAGGACAGATTGTTTTAGATGCCATGCTCCTAAACCAGGTATAATTAGATGAAACTACTAAAGGGCTTAACGGCTGACTGAAATACGTAGTTGTACAAGATAAATCCACCTTTAAGATAAATAATTATTAATTATCTTTAACTTTAGATGATGGGAGTGGATGCTCTGATAGTAATGGAAGGTCTAGTTTTGGTGGTGGTGGAGGTGGAAGAGGAGGCGGATACCGCGGTGGACGTGGAGGTTTGTTCCTCGATAAATTATTGCTGATATTTTGCTTATACATATTTAAAATGAAAGTTGTTCGTAATAAAATGTAATTAATGTTGTAGGTCGAGGGGGATATAGTGGTGACAGCGGGAGTGGATTTTCAGCCGGAGGATATGATAATGATTCCCGATGGGGAGGTGGCAAGAAAGGTAGAGATGGAGATGATGAAGGAAGTGGAGGCCCTAACAAAAGAGCTCGAAATGGAGACTCTTGGGGAGGTGGCGGCGGTGGTGGAAGTAATTGGGCTCAAGGAAACTCTGGAGGAGCAACTGCTGCTGCCGTAGAAGACGAGTCATGGGATTAAAAAATTCCTGTAACGCAATAATGTAAAGGACTTTTTGTAGAAGGAATTAATCATAAGTTATGCTCAGAAATTTAATTGTATTTTCTATACGCGTATAACAATTTAATAAGTTTTCCGCTTCGCCTATTTTTTTAATGATTCTAACAACAATATCTGAGTGTTTCTGTGTTTTTCATACTGTTAATTTTAGGTTTGATTAAATAAATGATCCGTGACCGTGATAAATAAATGATGTAATATTTTGATAATTGAAAGCTTATTAAAAATCGTAATAAAAAATATGGGATAATATTTGAAGATGTCGGGAACTTAAAGCGCTTTTATGCATTTTTAGTAGCGTCACTCACTCGTCACTCGCTTAACTGTTTACTGTTTTGTTCAATATACTTTGACCTGCTCATTTCTGTATCACTCTTCGGCTGCATACCTCCCTCAAATTTTGGGGAGTTGAAAATAGAAGGCCCGTCGAATCCGAAGAGTTAATGCATGTTCCTGCTTGCAGAATTGCAGATGTTTTCCTTGAGGGAGAGGCTGATTAACGATAGCTTACGCGATAACGATAGCGCGGTAGCGATAGCTTTGTTAGTCCAGTGTGAACGAACCTGTGAAATAAACACAATTTTGAACTATTTGTCCAAATGGAATTCGCATAAAATATATAGTAGCTCTGCCTAAGCTAAAAATTTTATTCAATGAATGCATCGCTTGTAATTTATTCTGTCTTCAAAGTCAATTAATCAATTTTAGAGCAGAATTTGTAAAAAAAACTGTTCTATTCGAAACCACTTACAAGTGTGCTCTCGGCTATCAGTCAGAAGGTAACATTTGTTCAAGTTTTTTCATGGCCTTTATCAATTAATGAGTGCGATTGAAGTCTGTCACAATTGGACACAGATTTCATATAATAATGCTTGAGGACATCCCTGATTGTTGATCCAGTTCTCAATAATTACTGAGCAGACTGACCAGAGTCATTTCAATAATTGTTTTGCATACGAAGTCCGCATTCCAGCTCCACATTTACATAGGAATTGGAACTGGACGCTAGTGCATTTTTTCTTTGTGCAAGTGCATGCTCCCAATATACTCAAATGTGTAGTTGGGTGAGTTTGAAGTCGTTACAAATTTTTGTCCGTTGCTTTTATATGAACTTGCAATCAGTTGGGCAGTATGTATTTATTGCATCTATACATATAGTGGAATCAACGCGCGGTATATTTCCGATGTGAGTGAGTACAGAAATTTTATATGTAATCTACTTCTATGGGAAAAACTTAACGAACGAATACTTACCAAAGAAGCTTTTCGAAGTTTGAAGCGCCTAAATATCAAGGATTTTAGTAAGATTTTGCTTTAGGGATTTTCTTGTTTATAGTTTTTGATCCGAGTTCGATTAATTTGTTAACTCTATTTTTGTTGAATTTAATCTAAACTTTCAGTTGGGAACTATCTTACGAAAGCGATTGCAAATCTGCTTTATAAATTGCTTACTTTGGCTACTTATGCTGATGCAATAAAAATACTAAAGCAGCAGTTGTTTTTGCACTTGGTGACTTGGTGCTTTTGCTTTCTCGATTTGGTTGTGAAGAAGCATTTACGACTACTTTTGGTGTAGTTTATATTGTCATCATATTTTTAAGTAGTCTAATAAGGTGAGGTCTGTGAAAAAACTCTATCTGCAGCAGAACCAACTCTCAGTCTATCTGTCGGTGCCTCGGTAGGCGATATACATTACGACTACTAACTTTATCAATTCGAATCGAATCCAGAATTAGTTTTAAAGTACGAATGCCAGTTTGGGTTGAAACAGGACTGAACTTTCAAGAATTTTGGCGCGTCCGTTGTCATTTTGCAATTTGATTTCCCTTGTCAGAAGTCTCAGAAGAAAGTTTTCTTCGTTTTTATAATCATCAATATTGATATAGGATAAGTTAGCTCAGCTGTGATCTGTGAATTCTGTGATGCACCTGGTGGATAATGCACCCCAGGTCTTGGTCGATGATTGACCGATCTGATCATTTGTAGACATAAATTCTACTGTTGCTATTTATATCACTATTAGATCTTTTCAAAATACACTTGTAGTATATAAAAATTTTTGCCTCTTATGTGGCTATATGTTGTAGGGCTTTCGATTACATAAGCAAAAATGGCGTCTGGATCAGAAGGTGACTCTAAAATTACTGGTGGAACCACGAGTAGCGATAATGAGGTCGACGGAGGCGATTCTGTTTTAAATTCTGTGGCCTGTGGTTCACGGCCCTGGAATGACGGGGTGGTTCTTTGTCACAAAGGGACGATTTATGGGGTTATGAGCGATCTACGGACGTGTCCGTATAATGAAAGCCACAGGGTCGGTACAGGAAAATTCGCAGCGCACTTGGGCGGTTGCAGGAAAGTAAGTTTTGTTAATTTTAATTATTATAATTGCAATTTAGATTAGATTGCAATTATTGTAATTGGAATCTAAAATATTCATGTTAGTAACTATCTCAGGAGATATAATCTAATCTTTTTTTTCAGTCTAATCCTGACTTGGCTCGTCAAATGGTCATATGCAGATATGACAGAACGCATCATGTTCATAAAAGTGTGTACCCTTATCACGAAACTGTATGTCTAGCTCGACAGCAATATATGGGTGGCAAATGTCCTGTTCCGCCTGGTAATCTCCGTTTAAATTATTGTAGAAAGAAAACAGGTTTCTTTATGCATTTATAAATAATATTCTGATGACTTATGGTAATATTGTCAGCATTTGCGGAGCAGCAGAAAGAGGAGGAAGAAAAGTTGCTGCGTCAACATGCTGAGAATGCTAATAAATTGGCTGATTTTACGGATGAGGAAAAAGATATCCGAGAAAGGATAATATTGGACACAATGGAGGGTATGCAGACATTTCTCAATTTATTTTTCTCATCTGTCTCTTTTCCTAATCCTGTGTAGTATAAAGTCTCTTATTGACAGCTAATTTTCATTTATTTTTTCGCTTATTTTGCCCTCAGAATAAAAGATAATGTATGAATATTTTTTTCAGACTGGTGCTAATCAACCCAGCAGTTTTTTAAATTTATGCATTCATTGATTAATTTTACTATGAAATTGTAAAAACTAATGTAAGCCTTATGCGAATCGAATTTTATGCAGTGTGTGCAATTAGCAGATTCGCTGCTTGTTTTTTTTGTACGTTTTATAAACCTGGAATGGGTAACTAAAACAATCCGTGTTTTATTGTAGTGTATAGCCTATGTAAAGGTTTTTGTTTTTGTTATGTATATTTTGTTAGTTAATAAAGTTTTTTTTAAAATGGTTCAGGTTCACAGTTGCTGGTGTTTTTATTTATGGTGAAATGAAATTATTATTCATGAATTTATATGGACTTTTTCTCGTGGCTTCATTGAAAATAAATACAAATATAAACTCTATCTTCTGACTCCAAAAACGAGAATCATTACTATACTTACTCATGTCCGATCATGCATACAAAAACTTTTTCAATCAATGGGATCCCATGGGATCCCTAGCCTGTAATATGCTCCGGGAGATTAAATTCTTTAATTCCTATAGGAGACCACATTGGTGAGAGCACATGACGGAGTTAATCGTAATGCTTTGAGTTTTGAGATGCCTTATTTGTAGATCCAAGTTAAGTGCCACTGCTTTTACAATCTGAGACTTCAGTTGGTTGAAAGTATGCTGCCTATCACTATATAAAGTGCAACGGCCAATTAATTGGCCCTCAGTTGAAAAAAAGTGATAAAATGAATGTGATGAAGGAACAAACAAAATCTTTCGGGCTTAACAAACCACATACTTCATATGCTGATGGATTACTAGCAAGAGTTTGAATTGAGAAATTTCACATGCACAGAATTATCAATAAAAATGGATGCATATGGGCTTGGTTGGGCTTGGTGGGGTCCGTGATAAGGTTTTGGTCAATAGGGCCGTTGTACGTTGCTAATGTAGCGAGGAGGATCCAAATAAAAATTATCATAGTTTGTAGTGGTCTGGTTGCGTGATTCATGTATAATAGTAGTCAGAAGCAGTCGAGCAGTGGAGTACAAACTTGCCGGATACGTGTAGCCTGAATTCGGGATCCATTTTATTAATGCAGTTCGTGGTAAGATACCACAGGATGAACTTTTTCATCGTCTGCTGGGGACTGATGGAGCCCTTCTAGTATATATAATGGATGAGAGAGCAATTGTAACATTCTTCATAGCAAGGTTTATGCAAAAATTATTAAATCCTCCATAAAATGCTCCAAATATCCCTGAAAAAATCTAACATTACCTCGGAGTTTAAATGCAGCACATTGCTTCCGACAAGTTACCTACTTCATACAACTTACAAGTTACATTGTTTAAATAAATCAAAAGAAAATAGCGATTGATCATTGGGCAAAACAATCAGAGTATTTGCTCAATCATTTTCAACACTTTAACTCAAATATATAATAAATAATGTATCTTATACATTAATATATACATCTTATCTTATATGATTGACGTATGTGTGATTTGTATTTACCATGTTGCGTGAAATAATAGTGTGCTTCCGCCTCACACTTGCGGTATTATCAGTCATTGTATCGTCAGTTGAATAGTCTCTCGTATATGGTGATAAAGTTAAGTCAAGAAGATGTTTTCGAGGCATGGGTTTTAGGCTAACTAAACTAAGTTAGTGCATATAACTTTGTGCACAAAATGGAAACATAGGGTTGGATATTGCCTTTGGTGGAATTGCATTTCATATCATTTTTATGCATGCTGCTGCATGAAACTGTCCCATTCCACTTTTTTTGCAAGTGTGTATTTTATGCGCAGTTAAAAAATGCGTTTATGATGGCACAGATTTTAGAAATAAAAGATTCATCAAAAGCTGGCAAATTGTTTGTTATTTACATACTTCAGTTCCAGTTGAACTACCGATTCCGCTACTACTCAACTCTTAACATTTCTGATTGTGGTTATCTGAGGAAGCATTTCCATGCTAACCGCTACAAAATTATGCATCAGCAGGTAAACGTAAAATAGGATTACTGCACAAGCGCAAGGTAAATTATAAACATGTTTCAATGAATTCGATGCTTGATGTTACTTTAGTACAGTGTAGTGTAGTAGTTTAGCAACCGGATTCCAGGTTGAGACTTCCGTCTCAAATGTATAATGATTAACTGCTACAAGTCTCTATTAGATTTACAATTCATTACTGCTTGCTAAATAGAGCAATTGAGCAACATCCTTATTCCAAGGTTCATGAAACGAAAAATGTCTGTCGCAAACTAGCATATGAAATACACAACTCCACATTTCTCATGCTTTCAACTGGATCATTGCGAAAATGTATTTGAACTGGAGGATGCATTCTGAAATTAAACTCCGTATGAAATGAAGAACGAGAAAATATATTTTTAAGAAGGCTATGTAAAAAATTTAAAAAATTGAAAACACTTAGTAGGAAAAAAAGTTAAATAAAAATGGGAATTAGGGCGTTTTTGTTGCGCATTTAAAATGATGCAATCTATGCATGATATAATGTATAAAGCGACTGCAGGCACATAATCCACAAGCTATAGTGTTGTCAAGGTTGACCCTTTTAGTTGCCATTAACTGGAATCAGGAATTAAGCAAAGGTATTTTAAGGGCTAGCAAGTTCTTTTAGTTCCAAAGAGTTATCGTATGGGTGGTGCTTTGCTGGATGTAAAATGCACCTAAACTAACAGCTCACGGCGTGAATCTCATAAATTTTAAATTTTTCACGGATAATTATTTTCATAAATAATCTCAACCCAGCCCATTATCAAGTCATTATGAAGTCTTAAAACCGCAATATAATAGTATGCAACTCTTTTTATTCACACAGGGTTTACAAGCTGCAACGTAATTCGTAGCATCGTAAAGTACTTATAAAGTATTTATGCATGTGTGACTGTATCGACGAAAAATTGCCCTGAAGTTCTAACATTTTTGCATTGTTGATTCCAAAATTACACGTTTTTAATAATTAGAATATTTTTGTATGATTGAAACTTATAACATATACTTTTAGATGTCCAATTAGCTAAACTGATAAGCTGTTACAGACAGCGTAGGTTTTTCAAACAAATGGTGTTTTAGTCTCTGATTCAACAAAAGGAATGAAAATGCAGAAATTTATCATCTATTCATAGCACTAACCAAATCAACAAGTAATAGCCTGAAGAAGAAGAAGATGGTTTTCAAAATAAAAACTCGAAGCAAGCTCATATGATATTCAAATATAAAAACAAATTTATTGGGAGAGCATCTTTAGAGAACAAAGGATTTAGGGATTTAAAAATAATTACTCAGGTTAAACCAATTGTTACCAATATTTTTTCAATAAAAACCATAAAGTAGTCAACAAAATATGTGTCAATCGCTACAAATCCTTCGCTGGTGTTTCACCTTCTCCATTGCCTATTCACTCACACCGTCAATCAAAAGTTTGTCTGTAATAATGACAATGGTTAATACAATAACACATGCTGACTAAAAAAGAAGACCCTTGACGATAAAATACGCTGTGCCTTTCAATTACCAACCACTCCGGTTAACACACTAGCAGCAGCTCCAGGGACCTGAGGAGCATATTCTTCCGCAGAGAAGTCTCGTGGATTCGGATAAGGTGCAGCTAGAAATAATCAAATACAAGACTGAATTGTAAAAACTATGCGTGTAGTACATCTTATGAATGTAGCATCCTCACGATTATAATCCTGTGGAGCCGTTGCCGCAAGCTGAGAAGTAGCGTATTGCGGGTTTGCATACTGAGGAACTCCATAGAGAGAATATTGAGACATGGCAGCTGTCTGAGGCAAAGCCATATAGTCTCCATAAGCAGGATTGACTGGACCGTAAGCAGAATTTACTGGACCGTAGGCAGAATTGACTGGACCGTAAGCAGACTTTACTGGACCGTAGGCAGAATTGACTGAACCGTAGGCAGAATTGATTGGACCGTAGGCAGGACTAACTGGACCGTATGCAGGATTGATTAGACCGTAGGCAGAATTGACTGGACCGTATGCAGGATTGACTGAGCCGTATGGAGAATCATAAGAATTGGCTGGATTATATCCAGTGCCATAGTTGCTGACTCCACCTCCACTACAGATGTCCACTTGAAATTCATTAGCGACACCTTCCAAAATTTTTTTTTGGTCGTGTTGGCCAAAGTTCTGCATCATAGTCTTCATGATGTTTGTAGTGGCTTCAACATTGTACTCGGATGTTAAATCAGGAACTGCTTCCATGTCCCCACTATATCCACCTCCTTAAGTAAAGAATAATTTGTTAGTGACATATGAATGGAAGGTGGAATATTAATTGATGCAAAATGTCTATAGTTGTTCTGTGCTATATGCATACTAAATATTATTTTTTCCATCTGGTTGGAATAAGCTAGTTTGGTTCTTTATGACGCAAGGGCCTTGCAATTTAGGATGTCACAAATAAAGTTAAAATTCAAATAAGTTCTGTCGTCATTCAAGTTGGTAAGCTTTTGCATGTACCTATATGTATAAAAAGATCTTCGCATTGCTGATATTCTGGCCCTGGAATTGATATGCGAAGAAAAATAACTCAAAACCGCATAGAAGTCTAATAAATCTAACCTGCTCCTTCAACTTCAAAATAAGTGGATTTCTTGATTTTAATATCACCCTCAAATCAAAACTCCATAGCTACCCTAGACTCTAGCCTTTACCTAAGCTAACATTTGACTATAACTTACTCACTATGTCAGTCAGTATCAGCACTGAATATTATACAGGAATCACACCATTGTTTCAATTTTTGCAGACTTATTACAAAATTATTAATATGTACAAAATATGCTAATGCTAAATTTGATCCTTTTGCTACAGCTTCGAAAAATTCCAACCGTATGGAATTCCCCCATGCATGCAATCCGGGTTTTTGTGCTCTATATCAGATTTTACCAGAGCTACACGGTGAAATATAAGGTGACGTACCTGAATAGTAGCTTTCCAGATTTCGCCCGGCAAGGTCCGTAACTCCAGATGCACTTCCAACTAAGCTGTCAGCTCCATCCAGAGGTGAAGATTTTAGTTTTAGAGCACTGGTTCCTTGGGAAAGAAGGGGCGAAGTAAGCTCACTAGCTCGTCCTGCAAGAGGAGCCGCTTGAGACGCCTGGGAGAGAGTAGATCTGGCTGAATTCAAATCGGAGACACTTGAGAGAAAATTTCGTCCACCCAAGGAACGAAGTATCTCTTCATTGCTAAGTCCAACGACTGTAAAATAAAAAGAAACGAAAATTAACAAGTCATGGTAGCACTTTCTTGTTAAAATCACATTCCATCAACCCATACATACAATATGACGACTACAATACTAGTTCGTTAGGAGTGAAAATTGCAAAGAAAAATTACCAGAGCTGTCTCTCACATACCGATGTTGCGGCCGGCTGGAAAAGTGGAAATAAGAGATAAAAAAATGTTTCGTAAAAGTGAAATGCATTGTGGTTACGCATTGTTGTTGGTAGCAATGGAAATCTTAACGCAGCAACTTTTCACCTACCTAATGGAGAAGTGGTAAGCGGCGTTCGACTCGTGAGCCAAATAAAGAATCGTAAAGGAAAAAAGAAAAAATCCTTTCATTTTGAAAATGTAAGGTAAGTAACTGGGCAATTAAATTGGTTTGACAGAATAATTCAAGTTGATTCAACGTCTCCACTCCAAACGGATTTGTAATGCCTTGAGCAAAGAAGCTTCCTTATATACATGTCCAAGAGGGGAGAAATTCGTTGCATTTAGTTTTGACTGACATTGCGTATGCGGTAATTTAATAATTTTACGAGCGAGCCTTTCGCACGACGTAACATCACTTTGTACAAATAGCATGAAGCGTGTACGCATCTTGGCCTTACCTTGAAGCAAAAATAATGATAAATTCAGTGCATTCTTGCTTTCTACATACTGTTAAGATTATTGAATTATTGTGCAGTACAGCAGTCTATAGTAAGTCTAGTTAGGAATATACCGTAAACTTATTTAATAACATAACCCTTCACTCAATCCCTGGATGAAATGTTGAAAAAACAAGTCTAAAAAACATACAGTACAAAGAGTTAGTTCTAACAGTGATACACAATAGGCAAAATTTGAAGAGATTAATTAATCATTTGATTTTATAGTGACTTTATTTCAACAATTAAAGTTTTCATTTATTGCAAAATTTGCTGGCTACAGTAAAATAACTGGAGTCCTCATGTTTAGATTGAGTATTGACGCGCTCAATATATTAATCAGAATCTGGCATTGTCAATGAGGAATTTTTGCAACGCACGTAAAAAATATTCATGGTATGCACATTTGTACCAGCTTTTTGAGGAGATTTTTTTACAGATGTAATAAACTGCTGTAAAACAGATGCAAAAATGCAGCGGTAGAAATGTAAAATAAATTTTAAACACAGTGATTCATTTTTAAACTCTATTTATGCGGCATTATATCAACATTAATCAACTTGAGTTACTTGAGGTTGTCATATTTGAAACCAACAAATATCTATGACAATAATAGGCAGAGCGTTTTTTCATTCAATATCCAAATTTCGTAAGAAATCAAACTACTCGGTTTTTTAAGGTCAATTGCTGACCTTAGAAAGGTTTTATTGTGATACTTTAAATCAGCACGATTGACAACTCTAGTTGGCAAAAAGATTTTTATCTCCCTTAGAAATTACAAAAAAACGAATAACCCGGTTCCCGACTTCTCTGATTTTATTCATTTTTGCAACTGTGCATCTAAATAATCCCCAAAGCATTTGTGTTAAATTTCATCATATTCACCCCTATCCATCAATAGTATTTTAGTATTCAAGATTTTATCCTCCTAAGTTCGAAAAAATAGTTGACCTTTTTTGGGGATCCCATGTCTACAAATAGTCTCAAGTATGTGAGCAAGATTTCATACTGTTCGTGTGAAACTTTTCTTGGTACATCTAGCGGACAGTCCGGCGGACAGATGGACGGACAGATGAACGTGACTGACAGAGCATTTCCAAAGAATTGTGATTTCCTTTGTGTAAGGGTTCGTTTTTGAACAATTTCAAGATGCTTTTGAACTGGCCTACATTTATTGAGAATTTTTTGGAAAGGTATTGGGAAATGAAATATGAATTGATTTGAATCCTAACTTCGGCATTTTTAAATGACTACATGGTGTGCAGTTTTTCACTATCTCAGTGTTTTGAGTTTTGATTTAAGTTATCCCTCGATGATGGAATACATTAAATGCCTAACTAAGAGTTTTTAATGGAGCTTATGACGATGCTTCCAGTTTTTTGAAAACTGGATATTTACACGCGAACTATCTGCTTCAAAGGAATATTATCATTACAAAGAAATAAAAGAAAAAATCAGTTTTTGGTAGTGTACTGTGCCCATACATACCAACTTTCAACAACATCTAAATTGCGTCCTTAAATAAAAAATAATGAATAATTTTGCAACTAATGACTGACTGAGTCATGTGAACACTGCTTTCGTTTTTAAGTATTTTAATGCAGTGCGAGAATGTATATAATGTGAACTATACGTTTTGAAAAAAAGCTAATGTAACCACACGTTTAGAGATTGAAAAATGGAACGCTGCAAAATAAAGAAAATTTTTTGGAGGTTATTTGTTTTAGACAAGTATTTCCTATTGTACAATATATTGGCCTGAATGAATAAAAATAAGCTTTTGCTTTTACTTGCCAAATATCAAGCATTTGCTTGAAACAATATGAATAATAGCAAGTGAAAAGCAAGTGCTAACCTAGCAAATGCTTGATCAAAAGCATTTACTTGGTTAGCAAGCATTTGCTTAAACATTTTATAGCATTTGCTTGAAATGGTATGAATAAAATCCAGCAACTTCAAGCTTTTGCTAGAAATTAATCAAGCCACGAAGTAGTAGCTTGAAAGCATTCACTTGTTCAGTAAGTGTGCCAAAATGGCTCGTATTTCAACTTTTTCGAGTAAAATATGTAAAAATACGATAGTTTAGAGCTTTATGAGCTGTGCAATACAACAATTGTTTATGCAAGAAAAAAACCTGAAGTGATAACGTAATTATAAAAGTGTAGACAAAAATTGGGAATTTTTATGAGTCGGAATCACCAACTTAAAGCTCGGTAGCATTTGCTCTTACTTCTTGGCAAACGAAAAGTCAACAGATGCGTGTATGGCCTTTGATCTAGCATTTGCTTGAATCGGTCTAGTAAAAGCAAAAGCTACCAAACTTTATTTATTCATATGGTTTCAAGCATTTGCTACCTAGCGAAAGCTTGTACTTCAAGCAAAAGCTTTTGCTTGACACTTTTTACTTTTTAGCAAAAGCTTGATTTAATTCATACGGCCCATTGTTCCGCGATGGTACTTAAAATCTAAAATCTTAAAAAGAGAGTGGAAAAAACCGCTCTGACTTGAGTTGCACCTCATTATTGTGTTTTTATCATAATAATGTTTTGGACGTCCCGTGCACATTTTAGTACCCGTTGCTGCGAGACTTTCTCATCTCAGGAAATTAACATGGGATCTCATCTCAGGAATTGAGAATTTTATGCATTATTTTGAGTCAGACACCAACGACTTGACGACACTTTTTACGACATGACTTAAATAATGGTGACATCATCGCCTGGAATTCAAACTAGACTGGAGTGTGTTCTAATTCCCCAGATCATAAAAATACACCACAAGCATATCAGTGTGAAGTGTAATGAATGGTAAACAATCATAGAAATGTTCTGCGATACAAAGGACGGTATCGGATTTGCATTGGCGAAAAAAAAATTGAGATGAAACCTAAATTTTGTAGCGCTTAAAATTCTACATCGAATAGCTATTTTAGTTTTTGAAAAAAATGCGTGCTTATTCCAGTGGG
>Ga0210040_10001642_pt1 | contig 33204 bp, 26 predicted proteins | sample CryGeyCG12114_NA_FD_185462 | JGI IMG/M metagenome (GOLD analysis project Ga0210040, IMG submission 185462) | Groundwater microbial communities from aquifer - Crystal Geyser CG19_WC_8/21/14_NA (SPAdes) (version 2) | ecosystem: Environmental > Aquatic > Deep subsurface > Groundwater | place: USA...
GCTCGGCGCGGCCAACCGGGACCCGGTGCGGTTCGTCCGGCCGGACGTGTTCGACCCGACCCGGACGACCCCGCACCTCTCCTTCGGGGCCGGCATCCACTTCTGCGTCGGCGCCCCGCTCGCCCGGCTCGAGCTGCAGGTCGCCGTCACCGCCCTGCTCGAGCGCTGGCCGCGTCTGGAGCTGGTCGCGGCGGTGCGACGACCGACGTTCGTGCTGCGCGGCTGGTCCGAGGTGCGCGTACGCCCGACCGCTGCCTGAGCCGAGGACGCCTCTGAGCCGAGAACGCCCCCTGAGCCTGTCGAAGGGCCACGAAGTGGTCGGCGTTTCGAGCCAACCTCTGTGAGGCCCTTCGACAAGCTCAGGCGGCGTAGCTGAGCCTCGACATCAGCCCAGCAGCCGGGTCCGGACCTCGCCCAGGAACCTGACGAACCCGTCGAGGTCGGGCTCGTCCCGCGTGGGCTGGAACGCCAGCGAGGTCACGCCCAGCCCGGCGAGCCGGCGGACCGTGGCGACGAAGACCTCCAGGTCCCCGGCCGTCCCGCTCGTCCCCGGCTCGCGGCCCCAGAACGGCAGCTCCGCGTCGACCCGCGCCTGGGCGCCCGGGCCCGTCGAGGCGATCTCGACCGCCCCGACGGGGTGGCCGATGCCGCGCACCGCCGTCACCCGGGCGCTGGCGTCGGCGATCTCGGCGTCCGTACGCGCGTTCGCGAGCAGGTAGCCGTCCCCCAGCCGCGCGGCCTGGTCGACCGACCTCGGGCCGGTGCCGCCGATGAACAGCGGGGGAGCCGGCGTCGGGGGCCAGTCGAGCTGCACGGCGTCGAGCTGCACGTACGCGCCGTCCGTCGTCACGGACTGCCCGTCCAGCAGGGCCCGCAGCGCGGTGGCGTACTCCTCGAGCAGGCCGAGCGGGGACCGGGGGCGGACGCCGACCTGGCCCATCCACTCCTGGACGCCGTGGCCGATGCCGGGCAGCAGCCGACCGGGGAACTGCCGGGCGAGGGTAGCGACCTCCATGGCGGTGAGGGCGACGTTCCGCAGCGGGGTCGGCATCAGCCCGATCCCGACGCGGATGCGGTCGGTGCTCGCCAGGGCCACGCCGGCCGACGCGATCCCGCTCTGCTTGAAGCAGTCCTCCCACACCCACAGCTCGTCGAGCCCCGCCGCCTCCACCGCGCGGGCGAGGTGCACCAGCGCCTCGGGCGGCAGCGTGGGGACGAAGCAGAAGCCGAGGGCGGGGACGGGCGTCACGGCCCTCATCCTGCTCCCGCGGCGTCAGAGGTGCTCGTCAGGGTCTGGCCCACACCCCGAGCGCTCTCGAGGAGCAGGCCCAGCGGCTGACCGAGTGAGGTGGAGCGAGCCTGACCGCCGTGGACTGGCTGATCGGCTGGGATCCTGCACCACCATGGTGCAAGATCCCGCCCAGTGCGGTCATGGCCGCTCCCAGACCACCTCGGCCGCGTTCTTGTCCGGCCGCAGGCCGCGCCAGACCGGGTGCCGCATGCGACCCGGCCCGGTGAGCTCGGAGTAGGTCACCTCGCCGACGAGGTCGGGCTGCACCCAGTGCGCGTCCCGGGCGTCCTCGCGCGGGACGTCGACCAGCGGCGAGGTCGTGCTGGCCCGCTCGTCGAGGCGACGCTGGACGTCGTCGAGCGCGGCCCCGTCGAAGCCGGACCCCACCCGGCCCACGTAGCGCAGCCCGTCCGGACCGGGGATGCCCATCAGCAGCGACCCGAACGTCCCGCTCCGGCCGCCCTGGCCCGGCCGCCAGCCCCCGACGACGACCTCCTGGGTGAGGAAGTTCTTGATCTTGAGCCAGGTCCGTCCGCGGCGGCCGGGGGCGTACGCGGAGTCGGTCCGCTTGGCCACCACGCCCTCGAGCCGGAGCTGCCGGCTGATGTCGCGGGCGGCCTGGAGGTCGCCGTGGAAGACCGGCGGCACGTGCACGCGGTCCCCGAGCGCGTCCAGACCCAGGCCTTCGAGGACCTCGCGGCGCTCGGCGTACGGGCGGTCGAGCAGGGAGCGCCCGTCGAGCTCGAGGACGTCGAACACCATCAGCTGCGCCGGCCACGTCTGCGTCGCCCGCTCGATGTCGGCGGCCCGGCTGAGGTTGATGCGGTTCTGCAGCAGCCCGAAGTCGGGCCGTCCGGACGGATCGGTCACGACGATCTCCCCGTCGAGGACGGCGTCGCGCACCTCGAGGCCGGTGAGCGGCAGGGCGACGTCGGGGTAGGCCGCGGTCTCGTCGCGGCCCTTGCGGCTGAGCAGCCGCACCCGGCCGCCGGCGAGGTAGACGACCGCGCGTACGCCGTCCCACTTCATCTCGAACGCCCAGCCCTCCTCGGGCCCGAAGTTCGTGCCGTCGGTCAGCGTCGCCAGCATGGGTTCGACCTGGGCCGGGAACTCGTGCGCCACGTCCCCTGAGTCGCCGACCACGTTCCCTGAGCCTGTCGAGGAGCGCTCGTCGAGAGCCTCGACGGACGTGTCCTCGGGGTCGGGGGCCATCAGGTGCATCAGCCAGTTCCGGTCCGCCTTCGGACCCTTGGCGCCCCTGCCACCGCCGGTGTGGATCAGGGCGTACTTGCGGACCTGCCCGAGTCCTCCGTCGGGGCGTCCGTGGAGGGTCACGATGACCTCCTGGCCCTCGCGCCACTTGTGCAGGCGGTAGGTGCCGGAGTCCCAGATGCTCACCGAGCCGCCGCCGTACTCCCCGTGCGGGATGCCGCCCTCGAAGGTCGCGTACTCCATCGGGTGGTCCTCGGTCTGCACCGCCAGCCGGTTGCTCTTCGGGTCCGTGGGCGGCGACTTGGGCACGGCCCAGCTGACCAGGACCCCGTCGTGCTCGAGCCGGAAGTCCCAGTGCAGCGCCCGCGCGTGGTGCTCCTGGATCACGAAGACCGGGTCGCCGCCGGCCTCCGACGGCGACGGCGGTGTGGTTGGCACGGGCTCGGGCGTCTTCTGCGCGTCCCGCATGCTGCGGTAGGTGCTGAGCCGGTCACGGTCCGGCGTGGCTGGAGCGACCGGCGGGGTCAGGGGGGTTGGTTCGACGGCGTCCGCGGCCAGCGCGGCCAGCAGGTCGCCGTGGGAGGCGACCCGGTCGAGCACCTCCGCGTACGTGAGCTGGGCGAGGTCGGGGTCCTCCAGCTCCTCCCAGGTCCGCGGGGCGGCGACCCAGGGCTGTGGTCGGCCGCGCAGGGAGTACGGCGACACGGTCGTCTTCGCGCCGTTGTTCTGGCTCCAGTCGACGAACACCTTCCCGTCGCGCTCGCTGCGCCTCATGCTGCTGATCACCCGGTCCGGGTGGTCGGCCTCGAGCAGCAGCGCGAGCTCGCGGGCCACGGCGGTCGCCTGGTCGGGCGTCTGGTGGCCGTCGAGCGGTGCGTACAGGTGGATGCCCTTGCTGCCGCTGGTCACGGGGACCGGGTCGTGGCCGACGTCGCGCAGGATGTCCCGGGCCCAGCGCGCGACCTCGGCGGCCTCGGCCAGGGTCACGCCCTCGCCGGGGTCGAGGTCGAGCACCAGGCGGTCCGGGTTGGACGGCCGGCCTTGGGCGTCGAAGCGCCACTGCGGGACGTGGATCTCCAGTCCCGCCAGCTGGGCGATCCAGGTCAGCGTGGCCAGGTCGTCGACGACGGGGTAGTCGTTGTCGTGGTCGCGGTGCGAGATCGTGCCGCGGCGCACCCAGTCCGGCGTCCCGGCCCCGAGGTCCTTGTTGAAGAAGACGCCCCGCGAGCTCCGGTCGTCCCCGACCCCCACCCCGTCCGGCCAGCGCTTCCGCGTCGCCGGCCGCTGCCACAGGTGCGGCAGCATCGTCGGCCCGACCTCGGCGTAGTAGGCGAGGACGTCACCCTTGGTGGTCTGGGTCTCGGGGTAGAGGACCTTGTCGAGGTTGGTCAGCCGGAGCGTTCGGCCGTCGACGGTCACGATCTGGCTCTGCGCCGTCCGGGCCATGCCGCAGGGTAGCGCCCGGTGTGCCCTCGCGCGGTCTTCCCCTCGGGAGCGAGCCGGGCCGAACCCGCCCCCGCCACCGCCCTCTAGATTGGGGGCATGGGAATCGGGACGGGCATCGTGCTGATCGTGCTCGGCGCGATCATCGAGTTCGCGTGGACGGGAAACATCCCCTACGTCGACGACGACGTCCTCGGCACCATCCTGATCATCGCCGGCGTGCTGACGATCGTGCTCGTGATCATCGTCAACGCTCAGCGCGGCCGGACCAAGAGCGTCCAGGAGACGCGCTACCGCGGCCCTGGCCAGTAGCTCGTCCCTGCGCCCCGGCCACGTCCCCTGAGCCTGTCGAAGGGTCCGGGACGGGTCGCGGACCCGTCGGGCAGGTGCACGGGAACGCCGGCCTCTTCGAGGCTCTTCGACAGGCTCAGGGAACGTCCGGGCTCAGCGGAAGATGTGCGGCAGCACGAGGAGCATGCCCATCGACCAGGTGACGTGGGTGAGGATCGGCGCGAGCACGCCGCCGCCGGCCCGGCGCTGCAGGCCGGTGACCAGGCCGAGGAACGCGGCGGCGAAGACGAGGACCGGGTTGCCGCCCGCGACGGTGGCGAGGGCGTAGAGCAGGGTGGAGATCACGACCGGGTTCCGCCTGCCGATCGCGGCGAACAGCGCCCCGCGGAAGAACAGCTCCTCCGCGACCCCGTTGACGAGGGTCACGAGCGCGACGAGCCAGATGCTGCCCGCCTTGGCGTAGCCGAGGACGTTGTTCGTGTAGCCCGCCAGCAGCGGGATCTCCCGGGTGATCAGCCCGCCCACGACGAACACCCCGGCGAGCAGCAGCCCGACGACGATCGGCGTGACGACGGGCCGGCGTACGCGGCTGCCGAACACGATGTGGCCGAGGTGCAGGGGGCCGGAGGCGAGGCTGCCGACGACCCACGTCGCCGCCAGCCCGAAGGTCAAGGGGTAGAAGGCCGCGTCACCGGGCTCGGTGGCGAAGGACAGCCCGAGCAGGGTGGCGCCGACCACGATGGTGACCGCGACGACGATGCGGCGCCGCAGGAACTGGGCGTCCGTCTGGTGGTGGTCGCGCTCGACCTTGTCGATCAGCACCGGTCGGACGACGTCGACGGCACGTTCCGCCAGCCGGGGGAGGCGGTGCGGCGCGCCCTCGGCCGGGCTCTCGCGGGTGGGCTCGGTGTCCATCGCGGCCTCAGTCGGCCGACGAGTCGGCGAGCGACCGCTTGCGGTCGGCCATGGCCGCGCGGACCGCGTCGTCGTAGCCCAGCAGCCGCCGCGGGACGATCCGTCGGATCGCGTCGTCGTGGACGACGACCTCGTTGCTCATCGAGCCGATGAGGTTGCGGGCCGTCTCGAGGTCGACGTCGGTGACGAACGAGAGCCAGTGCGACGACAGCCGGGGCGTGAGCAGCGGCACCGCGAGCATCGGCAGCGGTCGGTTCTTGATCACCCGGGACGCGCGCTGCATCATCTCGGCGTAGGTCAGGACGTCGGGCCCGCCGATCTCGAACACCCGTCCCTCGGCGTCCGCCGGCTCCAGCACCCCGACGAGGTACGCGACCGCGTCGCTCAGGGCGATCGGCTGGGTCCGGGTGGTCGTCCAGTGCGGCACGACCATCGCCGGCAGGTGGTCGACGAGCTGGCGGGTGATCTCCCAGGAGATCCCGCCGTGCCCGACGACGATCGCCGCCCGCAGGACGGTCACGGGTACGCCGCCCGCCGCCAGCAGGTGCTCGACCTCGCGGCGCGAGCGGAGGTGGGCCGAGAGGTCCTGGTCGTCACGGCCCAGGCCGCCGAGGTAGACGATGCGCCGGACCCCGGCCGCTGCGGCCGCCGCGCCGAAGGCCGTCGCCGCGTCCGCGTCGGCGGTCTCGAAGTCCTCGCGGCCGAGCGAGTGCACCAGGTAGTAGGCCGCGTCCGCCCCGGCCAGGGCCGGCCGCAGGCTCTCGGCGTCGGAGACGTCGCCGAAGACGGGCTCGCCCGCCCCCTCGTACGTGTCGGGGTGCCGGGTCATCGCCCGCACCTCGTGGCCGGCCTCGACCAGCGCCTGGCAGAGGTGGGAGCCCACGAAACCCGAGGCTCCGGTGACCGTCACGGTCAGCGGCACGTCCTGCTCCTTCGTCGGTGGAACCTGTGCGGGAAGTGGAGGGTCGCCCCCACATGGTGGTTCCGAGCGCTAGCGAGTGGAACTCAGGCCGGGGGTGTGGGGGTTGCCCCCCACATGACGCGGACTCGCCCCGAACGTACGGTCCGTCACCGACTCTTCGGCGGTGCCTCGTCGGCCCGATGCGGCGCTGCGGCGCGGATCCGGAGCGAGCCGGGGTCGACCTCGGCCACGAGCACCCGGCCCTGACCCTCGACGTCGCCGTCCAGCTGGTAGGCGTCGGACTCCTGCAGGCGGATCTCCACCCGCTTGCCGGTCCAGATGCGGACATGGTCGTCCTTCTGGGGCCGGCGGGTGAGGATCCGGATCGCGGCCCTCAGCCAGTGGGTCGGCCGGGTCGGGAAGGCGACGTAGACGTGCAGGATCCCGTCGTCGGGGCGTGCGTCGGGGATCAGCCCCAGGTTCCCGGGCAGCTGCCCGCAGCTGGCCAGCAGGGAGACGACCGCGTTGCGCCTGTGGCGCTTGCCGTCGACGGTGATCTGGACCGGGACGGGCAGGTGGCCGATGGCCTTGGTCGCCGCGATGAAGTAGGCGCCGGGTCCGATGAACTTCTTCAGCCGGTCGTCGACGTTGTCCATGATCAGCGCGTCGAGGCCGGTCCCGGCCATCACGGCGAACCGGTCGGGCTCGCCGCCGTCCACCGTGAGGACGACGGTGTCGACGTGCCGCTCGGCCTCGTTCATGGCGACCTCGAGCGCGCCGGGCAGGTCGAGCGGGATGGACAGGTTGCGGGCCAGCAGGTTGCCGGTGCCGACCGGGAGGATCCCCATCGCGACGTCGGTCCCGGCGAGCACGGCCGCCACCACCCGGATCGTCCCGTCCCCGCCGGCCGCCAGGACCAGCTCGACGCCGGCGTCCAGCGCCTGCTTCGTCATCGCCCGACCCGGGTCGTCCGCGGTGGTCTCGAGCCAGAGCGGGTCGTGGCCCGCCTCGGTCAGCCGCTGCCGGACGAGGTCCGCGTCGGCGTCGCTCAGCTTCGTCGGGTTCGCCACGACGGCCCATCGTGGTGTCTCGGTCATGGGCGAAGAATAAAGGGGACGCGCGCCTCGCAGCGCCGGTTCCACAGGCGTCCGGCAGGGTGGGTGGCATGGACCGAGCGGACGACGTGCTCACCGAACGCCTGCGGCTGCGCTCATGGACCGAGGCCGACCGGCCCGCGTTCGCCGCGCTGAACGCCGATCCCGTCGTGATGGAGCACCTGCCGACCGTCCTCGACCGGGCCGGGAGCGACGCGCTGATGGACTGGGTCCGGTCGGTCCGGGCAGAGCGCGGCGTCGGGCTCTGGGCGGTCGAGCGGCGGGCCGACGGCGTGCTGCTCGGCTGGGCCGGCCTGAACCCGATGCCCGACGGCACCCCGGGTGCGGGTGAGTGGGAGGTCGGCTGGCGCCTCGCCCGGCACGCGTGGGGGCACGGCTACGCGACAGAGGCGGCGACGGAGGGCGTACGCGTCGCCCGCGAGCTGGGCCTGCCCCGGGTCTGGTCCATGACCGTCCCGGCGAACGTCCGCTCGATCGCCGTCATGCGTCGACTCGGCCTGGTCGAGCACGGGACGTTCGAGAACCCGCGCTTCCCGCCGGGCCACCGGCTGCGCGAGCACGTCGCGTACGTGCTCGAGCTCCCCTGAACCTTCCTCCTCGACAGCCGCACACTTCGCAACCAGCCGCACAGGTCGCGGCCTGTGCGGGTGGCTCGACCCTGTGCGGCTGTGCCTGAGCTGTGCGGGTGCAGCGAGAGGTGTGCGGCTGGCGGCTGGCGGGCTCAGGCCTCGTCGGCCGCGCGCCAGGCCTCGTCGGCCGCGTCGGCGGTCGCCCGGCGGTCCCGGACCTGCTCGCGGGCGGCGCGGGCGGCCGTACGCGCGCCACGTTCCGCCTCCTCGGCCTGCGCCAGCTCGTCCCTGAGCCGGTCGACCTCTGCCGCACGGCGGTCGGCCTCCTCGGTCGCCCGGTCGGCGGCCTCCGTCGCCTCGGCCAGCGCGTCGCGGGCCTCGTCGCGGGCCGAGGCAAGCGCGGCGCGACGTTCCTCGGCGGCCCGGCGTCTGCGCTCCGCGACCTCGTCCTCGGCCGCCGCCGAGGCCTTCGCCGCCCCCGAGCCCTTGGCCGCCGGCATCGACGCCGCGAGCAGCGCGGCGAGGTCGCCCCCGCCGCCCGCGGCCTCGTCCGGGGTGGCGGGTCCGCCGAACCCGCTGTAGACCGCGGCCCCCGCCAGCCGGGCGCCGCGCACCTGCTCGGCCACGGCCGGGTCGCCGAGCGCGGCCTGCAGGGTCTGGGCCACCTCGTTGAGCGTCGACTCCGCGGGCGGGTGGCCGGCCTCGCGGCCCAGCACGGTGCCGCGGCGGACGAGCGCGTCGATCGCGCGCCGACGCTGCGCGGAGAGGTCGCGCAGCGCAGCGCCGTCGCGCTGCTCCTGCGCCGTCCGCAGCGCATCGCCGAGGTCGAGGAGCGACCCGATCGCCGCCGGGTCGTCGCGGGCGAGCAGGTTGACCAGCCAGGCGGTCCGCGTGGGCTTGCGCAGCGCCCCGATCGCGGCCGCGAGCTCCCGGTCACGGGCGGCGCGCGCCTGCTTGACCAGGGCCGTACGGGCGCCGACGAACTCCTCGGGCGCCAGCGCGTACAGCTGCGCGGCGGCGTCCTCGAGGTCGGTCATGACGGACGTGCCCAGCGGTGCCGCAGCCGGATCAGCGCGGCGAGGGCAGCCGGGGCAGGGTCGGCGGGACGACCGGTTCGGGGTGGTGCAGCATGACGTTGTCGATCAGCCGTACCGCGCCGACCCGGGCCGCGACGACGAGCAGCGCGTCGCCGCCGTGGTCGATGCCCACCTCGGCGAACGTGTCCGGGTTGACCGCGGCGAGGTAGTCGAGGACGAACCCCGGCTCCAGGCTCGCCCGATCGAGCACCTCGCGGGCGGCGTCGAGCGCGCCCGCCAGGGTCGTCTGGGCCTCGGCCTTCTCGCACGCGCTCACCAGGCTCAGCGCCAGCCCACGGTCGGCGGGGCTGAGGAAGACGTTCCGGCTGGACAGCGCCAGCCCGTCGGGCTCCCGGACGGTCGGCGCGCCGACGACCTGGACGTCGAGGTTGAGGTCCACGGCCATCCGGGCCACGCACGCGAGCTGCTGGGCGTCCTTGCGGCCGAAGACCGCGACCTGCGGACGGACGAGGTTCAAGAGCTTGAGGACGACGGTCAGGACGCCGTCGAAGTGGCCGGGGCGGACCGCACCCTCCAGGACCGTGCCCATGGTCCCGGCGCTGACCGAGATCTGCCGCCCGGGCGGGTAGAGGTCGCTGACGGCGGGCACGAAGACGAGGTCGACGCCGAGCTCGGCGCACCGCTCGAGGTCGGCCTCCAGCGGGCGGGGATAGCGGGCGTAGTCCTCGTCCGGGCCGAACTGCAGCGGGTTGACGAAGATGCTGACCACGACGGTGTCGCTCTGCGCCTGAGCCTGCGCGACCAACGACGCGTGCCCGGCGTGCAGCGCGCCCATGGTGGCGACGAAGCCCACCCGGTCCGTCGCCGGGATCTCGGCGCGGAGACCGACCAGCTCGGCGATGCTGCGTGCGACCTTCATGCGCGCGCCGGGGTGGAGGGTCCGGCCGGGACCGGCGCCGTGGGTGCAGGGGCGGAGGAGTCGGCGAACGTGTGCTCCGCGGCCGGGAACACCCCGCTCGACACCTCCTCGACGTAGGTCGCCGCCGCCTGCTCGAGGATCTGGCCGATCTGGGCGTACTGCTTGACGAAGCGCGTCGTCGGGCCCTGCCGCAGGCCCATCGCGTCCTGCCACACCAGGACCTGGGCGTCGCACCCCGGCCCGGCGCCGATGCCGACGGTCGGGATGTCGAGCTCGGAGGTGACCTGGGCGGCCAGGTCGCCCGGAACCATCTCCATCACGACCGCGAACGCACCCGCGTCGGCCACGGCGTGGGCGTCGGCGAGCAGCTGCTCGGCCGCGCTGCCCCGTCCCTGCACGCGGTAGCCGCCCAGCTGGTGCTCGCTCTGCGGGGTGAAGCCGATGTGCGCCATGACCGGGATGCCGGCGCCCGTCACCTTGCTGATCTGCCCGGCGACGCGGACGCCGCCCTCGAACTTCACCGCGTGGCAGCCGCCCTCCTTCATGAAGCGGATGGCCGTCTCGAGCGCCTGGGAGGGGCCGTCCTCGTACGAGCCGAACGGCAGGTCTCCGACCACGAACGCGCGGCGGGTGGACCGGACGACCGCGCGGACGAGCGGCAGCAGCTCGTCGACGGTCACGGGCAGCGTCGTGTCGTAGCCGAACACGTTGTTGGCCGCCGAGTCACCGACCAGCAGCGCCCAGATCCCAGCACCGTCGAAGATCGAGGCCGTGTACTGGTCGTAGCTGGTGAGCATGGCCCAGCGCCGGCCTTCGCGCTTGGCGCGTACGAAATCGGTCAACCGGATCCGGCGCACGTCGGCCGGCACGCGGTCACCACCAGCCGTCGACGTCATCCGTCGAGCCTACCGTCGGGGCCGGACCGGCCTCGTCGCCCGCGTCCCCAGCACGACGACCGCGCCCAGGTCGTCGTCGGTGCGGACGGTCCCGGCCAGGCCCGCGTCCTCCATCGCGGCAAGGGCTGCGGGCTGCTGCCGCTCGCTGGTCTCGACCAGCAGCGACCCGCCGGGGGCCAGCCAGGTCGGCGCCGCAGCGGCCACCCGCCGCAGCACCTCCAGCCCGTCCGCCCCGCCGTCCAGCGCGACCTGCGGCTCGTGCTCGCGGGCCTCGCGCGGCATCAGCGCGAGCGCGGCGGTCGGCACGTACGGGACGTTCGCGGTGAGCACGTCGACCCGGCCCCGCAGGTCGTCGGGGAGGGCGTCGACGAGGTCGCTCTGCAGCACCCGGGCGCCGGGCAGGTTGCCCCGGGCGCACCGGACGGCGACCGGGTCGACGTCGGCGGCGGTGACGTCGACCGCGGTGCCCGACGCCCGCAGCGCGTGCGCCACGGCGGCGGCGACGGCCCCGGACCCGCAGCAGAGGTCCAGCAGCACGACGGGGCCGTGGTCGGCCGGCAGGGCGGAGGCGAGGGACACCGCGGTGGCGACCATGAGCTCCGTCCGTCGCCGGGGCACGAACACCCCCGGCTCGAGCGCGACGCGTACGCCACCGAGCTCGGCCCAGCCGAGCACCTGCTCGAGCGGGAGCCCGCTCTCCCGCGCGGAGGCCAGCCGGTCGGCCTCCGCCGCGCGGCCCTCCGGCTCGACCAGAGCCGCCTGCTCGAGGATCAGCGCGGCCTCCTCCTCGGCGAACACGCAGCCCGCCGCCCGCAGCCGCCGGACGAGCGGCGCGCTCTCGTCCGCGGTGAGCGGGGACGTCACAGGTGGGACAGGACGATGGCCGAACGGGTCCGGCTGACGCCGGGGTGGGTGCGGATGATGCCCAGCACCTTCTCGAAGTGGCCGGCGTCGCGCGCCCGCACCATCAGCATGCCGTCGGACTCACCGGTGACGGTCCAGGCCTGCACCACCTCGGGGATGGTCGAGACCATCTCCGCCATCCGGTCGGGCGGGACCCGGCCCTCGCAGTAGAGCTCGACGAAGGCCTCGATCGTCCAGCCGAGCGCGGCCGGGGCGACCTCCGCGGTGAACCGCTGGATGGCCCCGTCCAGGCGCAGCCGGTCGACCCGCCGCTTGGTCGCCGCCGTGCTGAGGCCGATCCTGTCGCCCAGCGCGGCATAGCTCTCGCGACCGTTCTCCACGAGTACCGCAAGGATCTTGCGGTCGATGTCGTCAATACGCAACGTTCTCCCCCAGACTTCGGACGACATCGTACGTCTCGTGCCGTCTGACGGAAATACTCTGAACGGGTGACCACCACCGCGTCGACGCGCTCTTCGCGGCAGCAGCGGCGCGTCCGCCCGCGGCACTACCTGATGTGCCCGCCCACCTGGTTCGACGTCGTCTACGCCATCAACCCGTGGATGGACCCCCGGGTCCCGGTCGACCGCGACCGGGCGTACGCGCAGTGGTCCGCGCTGGTGGCGGCGTACGAGGGCGCGGGGCACCGGGTCGACCTGCTGGACCCGGTCCCGGGCCTGCCGGACCTGGTCTTCGCCGCCAACGGCGCCACCGTGGTCGACGGCCGCACGCTCGGCGCCCGGTTCGCGACCCCGCAGCGGGCGGCGGAGGCGGCCGTGCACCGGTCGTGGCACGCACGTTCCGGGGTCCTCCACGGCGGGCTGGCCAGCCCGGTCGCGGTCAACGAGGCGGAGGGCGACTTCGCGGTGCTCTCGTCGGTCGTCCTGGCCGGCCACGGCTTCCGCACCAGCCTGGAGGCCCACGCCGAGCTCGCCGCCCTCACTGGCCGGGAGGTCGTCAGCCTGGAGCTGGTCGACCCCCGCTACTACCACCTCGACGTCGCGCTCGCCGTCCTCGACGCCGACACCGACCACGTCGCCTACCACCCGCCGGCCTTCAGCCCCCGTGCGCAGGCGATCCTCGCCGAACGCTTCCCCGACGCGGTCCTGGCCGACGAGGCCGACGCGCTCGCGTTCGGGCTCAACCTCGTCGGCGACGGACGGAACGTCTTCATGCCGACCGGGGCCACCCACCTGCGCGACGCGCTCGAGGCCCTCGGCTACGACCCCGTGGAGCTCGACACCTCCGAGCTGATCCGCGGCGGCGGCAGCGTCAAGTGCTGCACCCAGGAGATCCGGCCCGCCGCCGACCTCGAGCCCCACCACCCAGGAGACCCACGATGACGTTGCTCGACCTCGACGCCCCGACCGGCTCAGCCACCGTCGCGGCCCTGCTCGCAGACGAGTCGGCGCACGTCGCGCACAACTACCACCCGCTCGAGGTCGTGGTCTCCCACGGGCTCGGCGCGGTGGTGACCGACGTCGACGGCGTCGACCACCTCGACTTCCTCGCCGCGTACTCGGCGACGAACTTCGGCCACGGCCACCCGCGCCTCCTGGCCGCCGCCCGTACGCAGCTCGACCGGGTCACGCTGACCTCGCGCGCCTTCCACCACGACCAGCTCGCGCCCTTCGCCACGGCGCTCGCCGCGCTGGTCGGCAAGGAGATGGTGCTGCCCATGAACACGGGGGCCGAGGCCGTGGAGTCGGCCATCAAGGTCGCCCGCAAGTGGGGCTACACCGTCAAGGGCGTCCCGGCCGGCCGGGCGCAGATCATCGTCGCCGGCGGCAACTTCCACGGCCGCACGACGACCATCGTCAGCTTTTCCGACGACCCGGACGCCCGCGACGACTTCGGCCCCTACACGCCGGGCTTCGTCACCGTCGGTTACGGCGACCTCGACGCGCTGAGCGCCGCCGTCACCGACGACACCGTGGCCGTGCTGCTCGAACCGATCCAGGGCGAGGCCGGCGTGCGGATCCCACCGCCCGGCTACCTCGCCGGCGTGCGTGCGGTCACCCGCGAGCGCAACGTCCTCTTCATCGCCGACGAGATCCAGTCCGGCCTCGGGCGCACGGGCCGGACGCTCGCGTGCGAGCACGAGGGTGTCGTCCCGGACATGTACCTGCTCGGCAAGGCCCTCGGCGGCGGCATCGTGCCGGTGTCGGCCGTGGTGGCCGACGCCGACGTCCTCGGGGTCCTGCGGCCCGGCCAGCACGGGAGCACGTTCGGCGGGAACCCGCTGGCCTGCGCCGTCGGGGCCGAGGTCGTGGCGATGCTCGCGACGGGTGAGTTCCAGGAACGTGCCGCCCGGCTCGGCGACCACCTGCGGGCGCGCCTGGAGCGCATGGTCGGGCACGGCGTCGTCGGTGTCCGGGTGCGTGGTCTGTGGGCCGGCGTCGACGTCGATCCCGCGCTGGGCACCGGCCGGGAGGTCTGCGAGGCCCTCGCCCGACGCCACGTCCTGGCCAAGGACACCCACGGCTCGACCATCCGGCTGGCCCCGCCGCTAGTCATCACGACCGAGCAGCTCGACACCGGCCTGGACGCGCTCGAGGCCGTCCTGCTCGACCTCGCCGCCTGACCCGTACGCCCTCCGCTCGCTCCACCCCCAGGCGCCCTGCTCTTCACTGCGTCTGCTCGCCTTTGGGAAGTCTGCGCGTTGAACTCGCGCAGCCTCACCAGAGGCGAGCAGATGTGAGTGGGGGAGTTCGGCACCCGATCGGCGCGCCCATCGAGTGCCGCTCGCGAGGGTGAGCGGGTCGTCGCGGGGCCTTCGGCCGCGTCTGCTCGCTCTTGTGCCGTCTGCGCGTGTTTGAACTCGCGCAGACGCACCAAAGGCGAGCAGACGTACGTGGGGACGTTTGGCGGCCGGGATGCCGGCCCATCGGGGGTCCTCGTCGGTCTGCGAGCCCAGGCCCTGCACCCGATCGCGCCTGCTCGCTCTCGTGGCGTCGGCGCCTGGTTGAGCTCGGCCAGACTCACGAAGCGAGCAGACGTGCGGAAGCGCGGGGCAGGACTCCTCAGAAGCGGCGGCTGATGAGGCCGATGACCCGGTTGCGGAGCGGCTTGTGCGAGACGCGACGGACCTGGAGCCGGCGCCAGGTGAGGGCGGCGAGGGCGGCCATGGCGACGCCGGGGACCGAGAAGTCCTGGACGGTCGGCGGCGTACGGCGCGAGAGCAGCTCGGAGGCGCCGATGATCGAGGCCGAGGCGAGCAGGCCGTCGATCAGCTTGTCGATCACCTCGTCCGGGTCGTGCATCTTGACGTCGAGCTGTGCGCCCTCGCGGCGCAGCCGTACGGCCAGGCCCGCGAGCTCGTCGGGCAGCGGCCCGAGGAGACGTTCCCAGCTGCGCAGCGTGCGTCGCGCCTGCTTGAGCAGGGCGGCCGGCTTGTAGCGGTCGGCCAGCATCTGCGTGAGGTACGGCCGGAGCATGTCGTCCAGCGGGACCGTGCTGCCGAGCTGCAGGCCGAGGCCCTGCAGCCGCAGCAGCACGCGCAGCGGCATCAGCAGGTCGGAGGGGAAGGTCAGGTGGTCCGAGCGGATGAGCACCAGCAGGTTCTCCAGCGCCGGGCCCAGGTCCTGCTCGCTGACCCCGCCGCCGAGCCAGCGCTGCATCCACTCCTCGACGTCGCCCTGGACGACGTCCTCGTCCACCTCGACCGAGGCGCGGGTGACGGCCATCAGCGCATGGGTGAAGTCTCCGGCGTCGCGCTCGGAGATCGCGAGCAGCAGCGCCTGGAAGTCGAGGCGGCGGCTCGCCGTCAGGTAGCCCACGTCGCCGAAGTCCAGGATGGCCAGGTGACCTGCGTCGGGCACCAGGAAGTTGCCCGGGTGCGGGTCGGCGTGGAAGATCCCGTCGCGGAAGATCATCGCCAGGAACACGTCGCTCGTGCGCTGCACGAACCGTTCCACGGTCCAGCCCGACGCCTCGAGGCTCGCCCGTGCGTCGACCGCCCCGCCGTAGATGCGGCTCATGGTCAGCACGCGGGAGGTGGAGAGCTCGGGGTAGGCGTGCGGGACCACGATGTCGGGCTCGACGGCCAGGTTGGCGCCGATCTGCTGCAGGTGGCTGAGCTCGTGGGCGAAGTCCACCGCGCCGAGCATCAGGTCGCTGAACTCGGCCACGATGGCCACCGGGTTGTAGCGGGCCAGCCCGGGGTCGAGCGACTCGACGGAGCGGGCGAGCACCTTCATCAGCTCGACGTCGCCCTTGACCTTGCGGTCGGCGTCGTGGTGCAGCACCTTGACCACGACCTCGGTCCCGTCGTGCAGCGTCGCCACGTGCACCTGGGCGACCGACCCGGAGGCGAGCGGCTCGTCGGAGAACGAGGCGAAGGCCAGGGTGACGGACTGGCCGAGCTCGCTCTCGACGGTCGCGGTGGCCAGGCCCGGGGCGTCGGCGGGGACGGTGCTCTGCAGCCCGCTCAACGCCTCGGCGATGTCGGCCCCGACGAGGTCGGCGCGCAGGCTCAGCATCTGACCGAGCTTGACCCAGGTGGTGCCGAGCTCGGCCAGGGCGGCGCGCAGCCGTTCGCCGGTCGTCATCGCCACCAGCTCGGGGTCCGCGAGGCCGGCCAGGCGGAGACCGGCCCGGTGCAAGGGGAACCTCGGCGGCTCGTCGCCGGTGGCCGCGCCGAACACCGAGGCCAGCTGGGTGAAGCCGTAGCGGGCGAAGACGTCGACGATCTCGACGACGCGTCGGCGCTGGTGGATCAGGACCCCGCCGACGTCACTCATCTGGCTCCCCGCCTCGGGCGCCTGGACGGCACGCGTAGGGGCTCGACCCTAACAACGCGAGCCGCAGCCCCCGGGTGCCGAGCGTCGGGTCGTCCGCCGCGACCCGCCGTACGCCTCACGGCTGCGGGTCGTGGGCGTCGTAGTCCCAGAACCGGCGCTGCAGCGCCACGACGGTGACGAGCACCGCCACGCACAGCAGCCCGCCGCCCGCCGCGGCCCAGGCCTCGCCGACCCGGTCGGCCGCGGTGCCCAGCACCAGGTCGCCCAGCCGGGGTCCGCCCGCCACGACCACGATGAAGACGCCCTGCAGCCGGCCACGCATGGCGTCCGGGGTCGCGGCCTGCAGGATCGTCTGCCGGAAGACCGAGCTCACGGCGTCCGCGCCACCCGCCAGCGCCAGGAACACGAAGGCCACCAGCAGACCCGGGACCAGCACGTGCGCAGGGGACGTGCGCCCTGCGCTCAGCAGGACCACGCCGAAGGCGGCGACCGCCAGCCCGAAGACCACGATCGAGCCGACGATGACCCGGCCCTGCCGGCGCACCTTGACCAGACCGCCGGACAGCAGACCGGCCAGGACGGCACCGACGGCGAAGGCGGCGCTCAGCTCCCCGGTGGTCGCCGCCCCGCCGCCCAGCCACAGGACGCCGACGGCGGGCAGCAGCACCCGTGGCATGGCCAGGACCATCGCCGTGAGGTCGACGATGAACGTCATGCGCACGTTCTTGCGGGTGGTGAGGTAGCGCAGCCCCTCGAGGACCGAGGCGACGCCGCGCTTGACCGGCTCACCGGCCGCACCCTCGACCGGGGGCAGGTCGGGCAGCCGCTTGAGCGCCCAGAGCGCCGCGCTGAACAGCACCACGTCGACGGTGTACGCCAGCCCGTAGTTCCCGCCGGCGACCATGAAGGCGCCGAGCAGGGGACCGACGACGAAGGCGATGTTCCAGGAGACCGTCTGGAGCACGTTCGCGGCCGGCAGCAGCGCGGGCTCCACGAGGCGCGGGATGATCGCCGAGCGCGCCGGGTTGTTCACCGCGAACCCGGCCGACTGGACGGCGACCAGGGCATAGAGGACCGGGACCGAGTCGAGGTGGAACCAGGCCTGCAGCGCGAGCAGCCCGGAGACGACCCAGAGCCCGACCGAGGCGATGAGGGCGACCTTGCGACGGTCGTACACGTCGACGAGCGCCCCGCCGTAGAGGCCGAGGACCACGAGCGGGACGAGCGCGCAGATGCCCAGGACGCCGACCGAGAAGGTCGAGCCGGTGATCCCGTACACCTGCAGCCCGACCGCGGTGACGGTGAACTGGGTGCCGAGGTTCGAGACGCTCAGGCCGAGCCAGAGGCGGCGATAGGCGGGCACGCTGCGCAAGGGGGTCAGATCGAGCAGCACAGCCATAGCGCGGCTAACCTAGTCGACCGCCCCGAACGCGGTCGGTGCGTCCCCGGCCGCCCGGAGGTCCGCGGCGCGGGCCGGCGGCGGTGGAAGAGTGTGGGCCGTGTCCGAGGAGCTTCCGCCCGCCCGCCAGCTCGTGACGACCTGGTGGGTCCCCGAGCAGTACGCCGGCCAGACGACCGCCACCCTGCGGCGGGTGGGCGAGCAGGTGCAGCGCAGCGGGCGGCCGGTCGACCTGCTGACCTTCAGCGCGCTCCAGGACAGCGCCGAGATCACCGAGCGGCTGACCGGGCGCGGGACGCTGCCCGAGGGCGTGACGGTGCGGAGCCTCTTCAGCGACCTGCGGGCCTGGGAGGACGAGGGCGTCCTGCTGGAGCGGCTCGCCTCCCTCCCGCCGACGCCGCCGGCCCCGGACACCGGTGCGCCAACGGTGGAGGAGGAGGGCAGCCGCTGGTGCCTGCGCACCTACGACGAGCACCGCGAGCTGGTGCACTCGGCCATGTTCCGCACCGACGGCTCCCTGCTCGCCCGCGACTTCCCGGTGGAGGTCGACGGGGAGAAGAAGCGCTACCAGCAGTTCTTCGACCCCGAGGGCCGCCCGACGGTGCTGGCCGGCAGCACCTGGGACGTCTACTACCGCTGGCTCGACCACCTCGTCGGCGACGGGCCGGCCGTCATCACCAACGAGTCGAAGAGCACCGCGCGGTTCATGTCGCGCTACGTCAACCCGCGAGCGACGACGATCCACGTGTTCCACGAGTCGCACCTCGCCGACGCGTCCAACCCGTACCTCGGCGACCTCTACGTCGCGCACCGCCGGGTCATGCCCCACCTCGACCGCTTCGACGCGGTCGTCTTCCTGACCGACCTCCAGCGCCGCGACGTCGCCGAGCGGTTCGGGGACGCGCCCAACCTGCACGCCGTCCCGAACGCCGGTCCTCCGGTCGTGCCCGAGCCGCCCCGGCCGAGGTCGCTGCTGACCCGCCTGCGTCCCGGTCCCGACCGCCCCGAGCGCGGCGTCGTCGTGGCGACGCTGAAGCCGCTCAAGCGGATCGAGCACGCGGTCCGGGCGGTGGCGCTCGTGCAGGCCCGCGGCGGCCGCGCCCCGGACTTCGGGCTCGACGTCTACGGCAAGGACGCCGGGAGCCTCGCCTCGATCGAGCGCACGGTCACCGAGACCGGCAGCGCTGCCCAGGTCGTCCTGCACGGCTACGCCCCGGGTGCGGCCCGCCACTTCGCCGCCGCGTCCTTCTCGTTGATGACCTCGACCACCGAGGGCCAGTCCCTCGTGCTGCTCGAGAGCATGGCCGCGGGCTGCGTCCCCATCGCGTACGACATCCGCTACGGCCCCGACGAGCTCCTGGTCGACGGCGAGACCGGCTTCCTCGTGCCGGGCGGGGACGTCTCGGCGCTGGCCGACACGATCGGCCGTTTCCTCGCGCTGCCCGGGCGACGGGTCTCGCAGCTGCGCGAGAACGCCCGGGAGCGCCTCGCCGCCTTCACCGACGCTGAGGTGTTCCGTCGCTGGGTCGGGGTCCAGCAGGCCGCGGTGGCGGCGCGGTCCCGACGGCTGAGCCTGACCTCGCTGCAGGTGCTGACGTTCGACGTGCAGACGGTGGCGGGACAGTTCCTCCTGGCGGGCGAGGCGGTCGTGACCTGGGACGCGGAGGCCTGGACCGCCCCCGAGGCGCCGCCCGCCCCGACGGCGCGCTGGCTGCTGGTCGGTCGCGAGACCGGCCGGCCCTGGCGCCGCCCGCTCGTGGTGGACGCGACCGCCGTTCCCGGCGGGGCGACGCTGCGGCTGAGCGGCGCGCTCGACCCGCTCGCGGTGTCGGTCGGTGAACGCCTCGCCGACGTCTACCTCGAGGTCAGCGCGGGCTCGTCCGTGCGTCGGGTGCGCCTCAACGGCCCGACCGGCGTGGAGCTCGGCACCAGCCAGCTCTACTCCACGGCGTACGGGAACGTCAGCCTGCGGCGGCGCTAGACGCAGACGTCCCCGGCTCCCTCACCGGGAACCGGAGACGGTGGTCCTGCTCGGGGCGGTGACCTGTCGGGTCAGGAGACCGACTCTGCCGCCGACGTCGCCGAGCCGGTGGTGTAGCCGTAGCGCCTGGCCGTCGCGGTGACGCTGATCTTCTTGCCGCGGTCGGCGCTGACGAGCTTGTACGTGCTCTTGGTCGCGCCCTTGATGGCGACGCCGTTGCGCTTCCACTGGAAGCTCATCGACGCCCGGGTCGTCGGGTAGGACCCGGCGAGCCACGGCGTCGCGGTGACGTTCATCGTCTTGCCGACCTTGCGGGTGCCGTGCGTGTAGGCGCCGTACTTGGAGCGGAACGGCAGGGTGTCGAGCGTGACCGTGACGCCGGGGTCCTTGCTCGCGTCGAGGCTGGTGCTGTCGATCTTGAACCCGTCGCCCGAGTAGCTGGACCGGATCCAGTAGCTGCCGGTGTTGAGCCCCTCCAGCGAGAACTTGCCGTCCGAGTCGCTGCGGGTCAGGGAGATGACGTCGCGCTCGTCGCCACGGGCGGCGATGGCCGTCACGTCGACGTCGCGGACGGGCTGCCCGTTCGTCCCGACGACCGTGCCGGAGACGACGTGGCCGCCGTGGATCTCCACGTCAGGGGCGTTCGTGGTCTTGCCGGCGTCGACGACGATCGTGGAGGCCGCTCCGAAGGTCCAGCCACCGTCGCTGCCCGAGCGCGACCAGGCCGAGGCCTTGTTGCCGCCGCCGGTGTACATGAGCTGCACCTTGTAGTTGCCCGGCCGGACGTCCAGCGAGTACTTGTTGTCGGAACCGACCGTCACGGCCTGCGCGACGGCACCCGAGGTGGTGTACGCAGCGGCCGTCAGGTCGCTCCCGGACACTCCGTCGACCTTGCCGCTGATCGTCCCGCGGGGGACGAGCGACTTCGCGGTGACCAGCTCGCTCGAGGCGGTGAGCCGCTTGCCCTTGGAGTCCACGAGGTAGACGACGGCGAAGTAGGTGGTGTCGTTACCGAGCCCGGTCAGCTTGCCCGAGGTGCCCTTGAACTCGCCCGACGTCTTCTGGTGGTCGGTCTGCGCGTAGTTGTACGCGTACGAGACCTTGTAGCCCGAGCCCGACGGGGCACCGGCGACACCGGTCCAGCTCAGCCCGACCGCTGTCGGGCTCTGGCTCGTCACCTTGAGACCGTCCGGCGTGGCCAGCTCGTAGCTGGTGGTGGCCTGGATGATCTCGGGCGAGTTGTCGCTGAGGCGGGTCTCCGACGTCGAGCCCGCCGCCGGCTTCACCACGTACGCGCGGATGTAGTACGTCGTCGACTTCTTGAGGCCGGTCAGGTTGACCGAGCTGGTCGTCGTCGTGAAGTACTTGGTCGGGTTGCCCTTGGAGTAGACCCGGACGGTGTAGCCCGGAGCCCCGCTCACGGCCTTCCAGGACACCGTCATGCTGTCGCGGTCGACCTTGCTGCGGAAGATGTCGCCCGGTGCGTCGAAGCCGTACTTCGCGGTGGCGGCGGCCGCCGTGCTGTACGAACCGACCTTGCCCGAGCTCGACACGTCGGCGACGCGGACGTAGTAGGTCTTGCCCGTCGACAGCCCCGTGAGCGTGGTGCCGCTGTCGGTGATGGCGGGCTGACCCGCGGCGGGCAGGGTCGTCGTGCCGCTGCCGAAGGTCTTGCTCGTCGAGTACTGCACGCGGTAGGCGGCGGCGCCCTTGACGGCGGTCCAGTCCACCTCGAGGTTGGTGCCGGACGCCTTGTCGGCGGCCACCTTCGGCTTGGTCACGTCGGCGGCCGCGGTGCTGGTGCTGAGACCGGCGCCGACCAGGGCGACCACGACCAGCGCACCGAGGCTCGTCCGCACTCTTCTGACGGTCGTACCGCCGGCGCTCGTCACGATTCCCAACTCCACTCCTCGACGTCCAACCGCTGCGGATCCTACCAACGACGACGGCCCCGGGGCGCCCAAGACGGCCGCGCGCCCGACCTCGTCTGCCTTCCCGACCGCGAGAATTAATCTGAGAGATCCAACAAAGAGTTTGCTGAAGGTGTGTCGGTGATTGACAGAGAGGGATGGCTTAAGTCTGAGCAATTGGTTAAGGTTCCGGCACCAGGGGGGCTTGACGAATACGTATCTCTGATTCGAGGAGCCCAGCAGCATGGCCCATCTCCGCCCACGTCCGCGCCCCACCTCAACCAGCAGAAACCGTCTCGCCGCACTGGCGGTGGCGGTCATCGTCGGCCTGTCCGCCGCCGTCACGTTGGTCCTGCCCGCCTCGGCGTCGACGGCAGTCCCGACCGGTCTGACGGTCGGTTCGCCCGGGGTCACCACCCTCGCCGTCTCCTGGAAGTCCGTGGCCGGCGCTCCCCGCTACCGGGTCGCCTGGTCGACCAGCAGCTCGATGGAGGACGCGACCTACAAGCGGGTCACCGCACCCCGGCTCGGTCTGACCGGGCTCCGCGCGGACCAGCGCTACTACGTGAAGGTCCGCGTGATCGACAGCACCGGCGTGGCGCTGAGCGCCTACTCCAAGGCGGTCGCCGCCACCACCAAGCCGGCGTACGCGGCCCCGAGCGGTCTCGCGGTGACCGGTGTGCAGGCCACCAGCGTGGCGCTCCGGTGGAGCAGCCGTGGCTCGGGGCTGACCTACCGCGTGCAGTGGGCGGACAACGCCGCCATGGCCGGTGCCTCGTACAAGCGGTTCCACGCGACGGCCGGCACGGTCACGGGGCTCGTCGCGGCGCACGGCTACTGGTTCAAGGTGCGCGTCATCAGCAGCGGCGGTGACAGCTGGAGCCCCTACTCCGGTGCCGTGCGTGCGTCGACCGGCAAGGCGGCGACCCCGGTCACCCCGTCGGGGGCTCAGCTCCGGCTCGGCACCTTCAACGTCAAGTGCTTCAACTGCGAGGCCGACCACCCCAACGAGCGTTCGTGGTGGGACCGCCGGGCCGACGTGGTCGCCGACATCAGGTCCCAGCGCCTCGACGTGCTCGGCGTGCAGGAGGCCAGCCAGGCCTGGCTGCCGGCCGTCCAGGGCGGCAAGGGCCAGGACCTCAGCCAGTTCGAGGACCTCCGCAACCGGATCGGCGGCGGCTGGAAGGTGACGAACGCCAACCGGAACAACTGCGTGAAGGCCAAGACGCCGACGCACTGCGTCTACAAGGACCAGGGTGCGTCGAAGGACGCGCGGATCCTCTACGACTCCGCGAAGGTGACGCTGCTGAGCCAGGGGTCCAAGCTGCTGCCCAGCCCCGAGGACGACCGCTACATGGCGTGGGCGATCTTCTCCCAGCGCAGCACCGGCAAGAAGTTCTTCTTCGCCACGACCCACCTGGAGCCGGACAAGGACTGGAACCTGCACGTGGCCGAGGCCACCGCGATGGCCAAGGAGGTCGCGAAGCGCAACCCCACGCACCTGCCGACGTTCATCACCGGGGACATGAACGCGCACAAGAACTCGCTCGACCCGGCCGGCAAGAAGGACAACCCCGTCTACGACGTCTTCGTCGACCGCTACGGCTACGTGGAGCCGCTGGGCAACCGCTCGGGCTCGACCACCGCCACCCCGGGAGCGACCGTCGAGCACCGCATCAACACAGCGCTGAGCAGCTTCAACGACTTCATGCCCACGCCGAGCCCCAACTACTTCGGCCGACGCCCCAACGGCACCTACATCGACTACATCTTCACGTCGAAGAAGGTCCGCGTCCTGGAGTGGGACGACGTCGCGCACCTCAACGGGAGCCACGCCTACGTCGGCAAGCAGGCCTCCGACCACAACCTCCAGCGCGCGACGGTCCTCCTGCCGTAGTCCTGGCCTCGCCGCATCGTCGGTCCTCGCTCCGCTCGGACGCTCCCGGCGCTCTGGTCCGCCGCCTTCCTCCCTCCCCGTGACGCCGCCGCTGGTCGCTGCCTGACGTACCTCTGCACGAGGGCGGCGACGTCACAGTCCGGTCGTCCAGGCGGCGGCGCGCCGGTCGGCCGTGGGGAGGTCGGCGGCGCGACGGCCGTGGCGACAGTCGAGCACCGGCTGTGACGGAACCTGCTTCTTACTTGCGGATCGCCAGCAGGCGCCGCACCACGCGCTCGGCGGAACGTCCGTCGTCGTGGTGGTTGAAGCGCTCGACCCAGGCGTCGTACGCGGTCGCGTAGCGCTCGCCCGCGTCGTCGAGCTCGCGGACGGCGGTGGTGACCTCCTCCTGGGTGGACAGCACCGGGCCGGGTGCCACCTCGGAGAGGTCGAAGTAGACCCCGCGCAGCGAGTCGCGGTAGTCGTCCATGTCCGGGACGTAGAAGATCATCGGCCGGCGCGTCACCGAGTAGTCGAACATCACCGAGGAGTAGTCGGTGATCATCGCGTCCGCGGCGAGGAACAGATCGGTGACCTCGGGGTAGGTGGTCACGTCGATGACGCCCGGCAGGTCGTCGAGGCTCGCCCCGAACCTGACCGTCCGGGAGTGGCCGCGCAGGAGGATGACGTACGCGTCGCCCAGGTCGGTGCTGAGCCGCTCGAGGTCGAGGAACGTGACCATCGAGGTCTGGTTCTCCCGCCAGGTCGGGGCGTAGAGGACGGCCGTCTGGTCAGCCCTGATGCCCAGCTGCGCGCGGATCGCGGCGCCGTCGCCGGCGTACGGGCTGCCCGGGGTGAGCGGGTCGTTGCGCGGGTAGCCCTCCTCGAAGAGGGTGCGGTGCCAGTCGTACGCGGACTCCAGGATCACGCTGCTGTGGTGGTTCTGGGACAGCAGGACGTCCCACTTGGCCTGCTCGCGCCGGATGGTCTCGATCTTGGACATCGGCTGTCCCGAGCGGTCGAGGCCGATCCGCTTGAGCATCGAGCCGTGCCACGTCTGCAGGACCACCTGGAAGGGCTGCGGGGCGAAGGTGCGGCGCAGCCAGTCGTTGGCGACCACGTAGCGCGAGGTCGCACGGGCGTGCCACCACTCCGCCGTGCCCCGGACGACGGCGATCGCCCCGAGCGGCACCGGCACCGACGCGTCGACCACTCCCCAGAAGCGGGTCAGCTGCGGGTAGCGCGCGGCGATCTCGCGGTCGATCGCGTACGGGTTGCAGGTGGCGCCCCGGCCGTAGAAGCTCTCGAGGTAGATGGCGTTGCGGGGGCTCCACGTGGTGCGCCGGTAGCTCCGCTCGAGCCGGCGCTGCTGGAAGGACCCGACCTCGTCGTCGCGTCGCGGCGGGGAGACGTTGAAGCGCATGGACCGCCCGCCGCCGGACTGCAGCCGCAACCGGAAGCCCTCGAGGTGGTGGAGCTCGGGCGTGCGGTGCGTGACGGCGGGGACGTTCGAGACCGGCAGGACCAGCCCGCCGCCCGTCCGGGCGCGCAGGACGTAGCCGCCGACGCGCGGAGGCAGCGGCTGACGGCCCCAGACCGACGCGAGCAGCGGGGCCCAGCCCTCCCAGGTGCCCTGCCCGTGGCTCGTCTCGGTGAACGAGGCCTCCACACCCAGCACCTGACGTGCCCCGGTGAAGGCCAGCGTCGGGGTCTCACCCTCGCTCACGAGGTCGCCGAGCACGTAGCGCCCCCGCAGGACCAGCCCGGGCGGGCGCTCGCTCACGGTGACGTCGTCCACCAGGACCCGCCCGGGGGCGTCGAGCAGCGACAGCAGCCCCTCGCCGTTGGCCGTGCTGATCAGCGTGGACCCTTCGACGAGCTGCGGGGTGGAGCCGTCGAGCGCGGTCGCCACCCGGAGCTCGTCGCCGTCGGCCGTGCGGGCGAGCACGTCCCAGTCGACGGAGAGCGGCGCGCTGCGGTCGGTGGCGACGGGCGTCCTGCTCGGGACCTCGCCGGTCAGGCGGAACAGCAGCCGGCCGGTCTCGTCGCGGCCCTCGGGGGCAGAGGTCAGCGCGGTGCGCTCGTCGGAGTCCCGCAGCAGGCCCCCCACGAGCTCGCGGCCGTCGGACGCGACCAGGAAGGAGACGGAGCGCCCGTCCAGGACGACCGACCGGGCGATGACCGCCGGCCGACGGCGGCGCAGGGTCAGTCCCCGACGGCCCGCCCATCGGGCCAACAGCTGCACGTCGTCGGCGGAGGTGGCGGCGAAGAGGTGGCGCACCGACCCCAGCCGGTAGCGGCTCGTGAACGTCCCGGAGCGGTCGCGGCCGGCGCCCACGACCCGGATGTGGACGACCCACGGCACCCCGGTCTCCTCGGGGTCCAGCATCGGCGCGAGGTCGAAGGTCGCGGTGAAGGCCGTGTTGGCGTAGTCGTGCTCGCTGCCGGGGGGTGCCGCGGCGTTGACCTCGGGGTCGTAGCGGTGGACGACCTCGGCCTCCAGGCGCCGACCGTCTCGTTCCAGCCAGACGCTCGTCCGCGGCGGGCCGTCGGTGTGGCCGTAGCCGCGCTCGTACGCCCAGCCGCCCACCTCGAACGTGGTCGGTCCGGTCCAGCGCGCCGTCCGCAGGTGCGCGACCCAGCCGAGCTGTCTGCCGGTCACCCGGGTGCCGACCGTACGGGCGAGCTGCCGGCCCTGCCGGAAGGCCCCGGCCACCCACGGGTTCTCGGAGCGGGACGCCTCGAGCAGGGCCACCCGGAGGCGCACGCGTGCCTGCCGCCGGGCCCGGACGAGGTCCAGGCGAGGGGCCCTCACCGCAGGACGGTGGCGTCGGCGCGCGCCGCCTCGATGATCGCGGCGATCGCCGTCGACTCGGAGGAGCGGAGCTTGAACGACTCGGGCGTGCGGTTGCGGATGAGCCAGGCGAACTCCGCGACCTCGTAGCGCAGCCCGTCGCCGTCGAACTTGTAGTAGTACTTCTTGTTGTCGCCCGGGTCCTCGAAGCGGGCCTCGAAGTACTCCGTCTTCCACCAGGGCGCGGGCACGTAGATGTAGCCCTTGGTGCCGGCGACCACCAGGTCACCCTCCGCCTTGACGCCCAGGCCCACCCGGGCCGAGGCCAACGCGTGGGGGTAGGTCAGGTCGATGCGGGAGAACGTGTCGACCTCGCTGCCCTCGGGGCGCAGCGACGAGCTCGTGACGTCGGTGTAGGCCGTCCCCAGCAGCTTGACGATGGCGACGAGCGGATAGCTCGCGAGCTCGGAGATCGATCCGCCGTCCGGGGCCTCCAGCTCGCGGCCGGCCTCCACGAGCTTGGTGAACGTCGCGTCCACCGAGCGCACCTGGCCGATCGAGCCGCTGCGCGCCACGGCCACCATGCGCTGGAAGCCGGGGGAGAAGGCGGTCTTGATCGCCTCGAGCAGGACGACCTGGTGGTGCTCGGCGAGGGCGTAGAGCTCGGCGGCCTCGGCCCGGGTCAGGGCCAGCGGCTTCTCGCACAGCACGTGCTTGCCGGCGGCCATCGCCTGCCGGGCCAGCTCGCCGTGGGTGCCGTGCGGGGTCGCGACGTAGACCGCATCGACCTCGGCCAGCAGGTCGGCCACCGACTCGGCCACGACGCGGAGCTCGTGCACGTCGGCGAACTTCTGCGCGCTGGTGGGCTGCCGGCTCCAGACGCCCTCGACGTTCACCCCGGACACGAAGCGGGCCTCGTCGACCATGCGGTTGGCGATGCGACCGGACCCGAGGACACCGATGCGCAGGATCCCGGTCTCGTCGCGCAGCTGGGTCGAGGAGACGCCCTTGGTGCGGTCGAGGTAGACGACCTTGCAGTAGTCGTTCAGGTAGTCGAACTTGCCCAGCCAGTCGGAGCCGATCGCGAAGATGTCGATCTCGTAGCGCTGGATGTCGTTGATCTTCTGGCCTTCGTACTCCTCGATGATCACCTCGTCGGCCAGACCGCTCTTCTGCACGTTGTGGATGCGCTCCATCAACGACTGCGACACGTTGAGCTTGCCGCGGGTGCTGTCGTAGTTCTCCGTGGTGACGGCGACGATGAGGTAGTCGCCGAGCGCCCTGGCCCGCTCGAGCAGGCGGACGTGACCCTCGTGGAAGAGGTCGTAGGTCCCGTAGGTGATGACCCGTGTGGACATGATCTCCTCCCGGCCGGGGCGCTGGTGCTCTCCGGCGGTCTCAGGACGTCGGGAAGAGGGAGGAGAGCGCGTCCGGACGGCCGGAGTCTAGCCCGCGGGACCGGCTCCACCGGCGCCGTGACACCCGCGCGCCGGGCGGCGTACGAGCGGTGCGGCGATACGCTGCCGCCGTGCTGAAGTCCCGGGCCAAGCAGGCCGTCCGACGAGCGCGACGTGTCTGGGACGCCGCGTCCGCCCCGAGCGCCCCGGCGCGCAGACCCGCCGCGCCGAAGCCGGCGGCCCCTCCGGCTGCGCCCGACGTGGCACCGCGCCTCGACCCGCTGCCGCTGCTCCGTCCGCTGCCAAGGGCGCGGTACGTGTTCGTGGTCGGCGCGGTCCCGCGCAACTTCGGCGGCCGCACCGCGTCGATCCTCAACAAGTGCCGGCTGCTCAAGGAGCTGGGCGGCGTCGACTCCACCATCGTCACGCTCAACTACTCCTCCGAGGTCGACGACATCGCGGCCGACCTGCGCCGGCGCGGCCTGCTCGTGGACGGCGTGGAGATCGTCAACCTGCACGACTACTTCGACGAGCAGTCCACGGGCGTCGCCGCGCCCGTCCACCACCCCGTGGACGAGCCCGGGATGGCGTCCATCCGCGACCCCGACCAGGAGGTCTACCGCTACTACGACGCGGACGGGGTCTACCGGCTCTACCAGCGGTTCGACCACGCAGGCCGGCTGATCGTGCGGGACTGGTTCAACGAGAACCGCGCGCGGACCCGGCGCGACGAGTTCAACGACCTTGGCTCGATCCGTCGCACCACCTACATGGACCTGCACCACAACAAGCCGCGCCAGGAGATCTTCTTCCGTGCGGACGGCACCCCGTACATGAACAAGTGGCTGCGGGTCGACCCGGTGTCGAGGACCAGCACCGTCGAGCGCATCACGATGCTCGACGAGCAGGGTGCGCCGTACGAGGTCCTGCTCAGCAACGTCGAGCTCATCCAGTCCTACCTCGACCGGCTGATCGGGGACGACCACACCTTCTTGTCGGTGGAGTCGCGCCGGTCGGACGGGGAGACGCTGACCTACCTCCGCCCGAACGTCAAGCACGTCTACGTCCTGCACAACCCGCACATCGCCCCGCCGTTGGACGACCTCACCGCGATCCGGCCCTCGTACAAGCCGATGCTCGACGGCCGTGACCGGCACGGAGCCGTCGTCTTCCTCACCAACGCGCAGCGGGCGGACGCCGAGGTCGTCTACGGCGAGCACCAGAGCTTCGCCGTCATCCCGCACCCGGTCGCGCCCGTGCCGCAGGTGCCGTTCGAGGACCGCGACCCGAACCTGGTGGTGATGCTCGCCCGGCTGGACAGCCAGAAGCACATCCCGCACGCCATCGCGGCCTTCGCGCACGTGGTCGAGGCCCTGCCGCAGGCCCGCCTGGAGATCTACGGCCAGGGACCGGAGGGGGAGGCGCTCCAGCAGCTGATCGACGAGCTCGGGCTGGGCGCGAGCGTCACGCTCGCCGGCTACACCAAGAACCCGGCCGCCGTGTACGAGCGCGCGTCGTGCTCGCTGCTGACGAGCCGCTTCGAGGGCTTCGGCCTGGTGCTGCTGGAGAGCCTCAGCCACGGCTGCCCCGTGGTGAGCTACGACGTCAAGTACGGCCCGGCCGACATCGTGGCCGACGGGGTGAACGGCTTCCTCGTGGGTCCGGCCATGCAGCAGCAGATGGCGCGTCGCGTGGTCGAGATCCTCTCCGACGAGAACCTGCGGCGCCGGCTCAGCGAGAACGCGGCGAAGCCCCGGACGGAGTTCAGCGAGGAGTCGTTCGTCGCCCGCTGGTCGGAGCTGTTCCACCGCCTCGACGACGAGGGCTGGCCGGACACCGACCCGGTCTGACCGGTCCGGCGCCCTGGTCCGACCCGGGTACCGCTCGGAGCCGCACGGCCTCAGTCGTGCTGGGCGGTGGAGCTGCTCTCCTTGTTCTTGTGCCACAGGCCGAAGGCGGTGCCGCCCACGGCGAGCAGGAGCAGCACGCCGCCGACGATCCAGGGCGCACCGCTGCTGCCCGAACCGGCGGCCGGGCTCGCCGTGGCCGTGGCTTCCGTGGCGGAGTCCGACGCCTGAGGGTCGTCGGTCGGCGGTCCCGGCGGGGCCTGCACGGTGGCCGGCGGGTCGGTCGGGGGCGGCGGCTCGGACGAGGGGGCCTGCGAGGTGACCTCGATGCCGGGGGTCCGGGTGGCTGAGGACGGCGCGTCGGGAGCCTCGGACCCGTTGGGGTCGGTGCCCCGCAGGACCGCCGGCTCGTCGTCCTCGCCCGACCACGACCGGTCCGGCAGGTCGGTGAACTTCCCGGAGCCGTAGCTGAACTGGTAGGCGCCGCCCTCGGGCCGGCCGCCGCGACCGTCGACGCGGTAGTGGACCGTGTACGTGCCCCGGCCCAGGTCGTCGCGCAGCCGGGTGGTGACGTTCGTGCCCTCGACGATCAGGGGACCGCTCGTGACGTTGTCGCCGTCCGGACCCAGCACGACGACCTTGGCCACGCTGGGGTCCACGTCGCGCGCGAAGGCGAGGGTCACCGCGTCCGGCGGTCGGGAGACCTGCTGGCGGACGAGCGGTTCCGCGGCGACCGGGGTCACCGCCTGCGCCGGGGTCGGCAGCGCCAGGAGGGCCCCACCCAGCAGCACCGCCACGAGCAGCCCGAGGGACACCAGCGGCCACGAGGTCCGCGCGGGGCGGGCCCTTCGTCGGTCTGTCACGCGGTCCTCCACCCAGCTGTTCTCGACCCGGTCTGAGCGCCGCCGACGCGGTCGCGCCAGGTCCTCCGGGCGGAAATCATTGTATGGTTCGGTGCGTCGTCACCCACGTTCCGGCGCGCGGTGCGACCGTAGGGCGACGCCATCGCGACTCTCGTCGGGGATGGTGCAAGGAACGCAGGGCTAGGTTTCGGAGGGTTCTTCAGGTGTCGATCCGAGCGTGGCGGTCGTTCCGCTCCCGCAGCGGTGCGCACACGCGCATGCTGGTCCTGCTGAGCGCGCTGGCGGTGACCTTCGGCCTGGTCGTCGGCCCGGCCAGCGCCATCACGACCGACAAGGACAGCAGCGGCAACATCGCGCTGCCCAGCGGCAACAGCTGCCCCACCATCGACACGCCGGCGCCCTACGAGGCCTGGTTCAACATCGACGACATGGAGCAGCGCGGCTTCGTGGACCCCAAGGACAGCACTCCCTGGGACTACTACAAGAAGATGTCGCAGATCATCTGCGGGGCGGCGGACAACTCCGAGATCAAGATCGGGATGTTCTTCATCCGGGCGCTGGGCACCATGCAGGAGAGCAGCCCGGGCGACGTCCAGGCGCTGGGTGACCGCCCGGAGTCCGACCCCGAGGTCGTCTACAACGCGCTCCAGTGGGTCCAGAAGAACCGTGGCGTCAAGGTCGGTCTGGTCCTGGACGGCGGCACGATCATGCCGCAGGGCGAGAAGGACAAGGTGGCGCAGCGGCTGAAGGACATCGCCGACGTCTACTACTGCGACAACGGCTGCTTCAACGTCAACAAGGCCAAGGTCTGGCCGTACGCGATCAACCACGAGAAGTTCCTGACGATCTCGGACACGGTCTGGCACAACGACGGCAAGGGCCCGCACCCCGCGATCCTGTCGATGTCGGGGAACTTCGCCCGGTCTCAGCTGCGGAACTACCACCAAGAGACCACGCTCATCTACGACGACCACCAGATGTTCAACCTCTTCGACGCCCGGTACGACGCCATGACGTCCTGTGCGAAGAAGGGCTGCGCGACGGCGGCCGGCTTCCCCAAGCTGATGCAGCTGACCAAGCAGCGCGGCATCTGGGTCGACCCGATCTACAGCCACCTGACCGACGCCGGCCGGGGGACCACGGTCTCCTTCAGCCCGGCCGAGCAGGACGCCCGCGACTTCTACGTCCAGCAGTTCGACGACGTCGACTGCACCGTGGACAAGGACATCCGCATCGCGATGTTCAAGCTGACCGACGCCAAGGCCGAGCAGATGGTCAGCTCGCTGACCCGGCTGCGCAAGCGCGGCTGCGACATCTCGATGCTGCTCACCTTCCAGGGCGGCAGCACGACGATCTCGCCGAAGGTGATCAAGGCCCTGAAGAAGGCCGACATCCCCACCCGCTGCACCACGGTGGCCATGCACACCAAGCTGATCCTCATCGGCCCGGAGCACAGCAACCTGGGACGCGTCCTGACCGGGACGCAGAACATGTCCGTGGCCGGCCTGCGCTACAACGAGGAGCACGTCCTCACGATGGACACCCGGGCGGCCTCGGGGAAGTACCTCGAGCCGATGCGGCGGGTCTACAGCCAGTACATGAACGGCTGGTACGAGCTGTCGAAGGACACCCGCTCCTGCACCTGAGCCCGGAGTCGCGCGACCCGGTCCTGACCGGACGGGCCGCGGACCGCACGTCTCAGGGGTGGCCGCCGGTGCCGTCAGGGTCCTCGCTGTGCTCGCCAGCCCGCTCGGCGTCCTGCACGGTGATGTCCTCGTGGGCCGCCACCGTGCCTGCTGCGTCCTTGGCCTCGTGGATGGAGCTCGCGGATCGGTCCAGCGCCGCGCTCGCGTCGTCCTCGACGGCTGGGTCGGCGGTGCTGGTGTCGTGCTGGGGACCGGTAGGTGTCTCGCTCATCGCTGCAGTCTGCCGGTCCGCCGCCGGTGCTGGACGGGCGCCCTGGTCCTTGTCGTGAGAGGTGGTCGGCCGTGAGTGGCGACGAGCAGAGGACGCGCCTCGACGCCGACCCGGACGACGGTCGGGACGAGACCCTCGACGAGCGGCTGGACCGCAACTGGGTCGAGCTGCTCCAGGAGCTGCGCGTCACCCAGACCGGCACGCAGATCCTCACGGGCTTCCTGCTCGCGGTCGCCTTCCAGCAGAAGTTCGGCGAGCTCGACCTCGCCCAGCGCCGCTTCTACCTCTGCCTGATCGTGACCGCGGTCCTCACCACCGCGCTCGCGCTGGCCCCCGTCAACCTGCACCGGGCCCTGTTCCGCCGGCACGAGAAGCTCGCGCTGGTGACCGCGTCCCACGTGCTCCTGCGGGTCGTCCTGCTCGGGGTCGCGCTCGTCCTGGGTGGCACGGTCGTGCTCATCTTCGACGTCGTGGCCGGCACGGGGGCGGCGGTCGTGGCGGGCGTGGTCTCGCTGGTCGTCCTGCTGGGGCTGGGCTTCCTGCCCCGGGCGGTGCGGGCGTACGACCGTCGGCACTGACCGGTCGTCGACGCCCGCGACGCGTCTGCGAGGGGCGCAGCCGGGGTCAGTGCGGGACAACGGCGGGCACCGTGAGGCGGAAGAGCGCTCCTTGACCGGAACCCGGCGCGGGGAGGCAGACCAGGTCGCCGTGGTGGGCCCGGGCGGCCCCGCGGGCGATCGCCAGGCCCAGCCCCGACCCTCCCGAGTCGACGCTCCGTGCGGCGTCGAGGCGGACCAGCCGCTCGAAGATCCGCTCGCGGTCCTCCGCCCGGACACCGGGGCCGTCGTCGACCACGTCGACCACCGCCGCCGGGCCCTGCGCGGTCAGGACGACCTGCACGCGCCCACCCGAGCCGGCTGCTCGGCTGGCGTTGTCCAGGAGGTTGCGCAGCGCCCCGCCGAGGGCCTGCGCGTCGCCGGTCACCG
>Ga0210040_10001643_pt1 | contig 33171 bp, 34 predicted proteins | sample CryGeyCG12114_NA_FD_185462 | JGI IMG/M metagenome (GOLD analysis project Ga0210040, IMG submission 185462) | Groundwater microbial communities from aquifer - Crystal Geyser CG19_WC_8/21/14_NA (SPAdes) (version 2) | ecosystem: Environmental > Aquatic > Deep subsurface > Groundwater | place: USA...
GCGATGGTCTCGTTTCCCAGGAAATTGACCTTCTTCTTCCCTGCTTTCGTGCGACCAAGAACTTTTGGTTTCACTTTCGGCTTTGAAGACCTGTTCTTGTGCTTCTGTAGTTCTCGTCCCATCGTGACAGATCTGTTGGGTGTATGGGTACTAAATCTCAAGTCTACCAAGTTAAGCAGCGAGGCACATGGTAATCACTGATGGTCTACTCTGGCGGAAAAAGTCTTATCGATAAGGGTCGGCTCCCGGCCAAGCCAGCTACTCCGTGAATAGATCAGTCCAAGAAAAAGCAGGGAACCTACGAGCGGACAGCCCCACGTTGACGTACAGGGGGTTATCCCTGAAATCGACCATATCAGGGCGCACAAGCCCTACTTTTGTCGCGTGCTCGTTCTTCAGTCGAAGCATAGGACGTTCTATTAGGTGTCCAAGCCAAAATGACTTTCCGAGCGTCGCGTCGAGCTATCATCAGCATTGCGTTGTGTTTCCTATTCGCACTTACAGCGGCAGATGCGCTCGACCAAATAAAACAGTCAACAAGCCTCGCAGCAGCCAATGCCCACCGCACAGAAGACTCAGCAGCACACATAATAGCAGATGCCCTCAACAAAACGAAGGAATCGACCGGCTATACGCTCAACACAGTCAAAGATCAAGCGAAAGAGTCGACCGGCCATACTCTCAACACAGTCAAAGACCAGGCGAAAGAGTCAACAGCCCACACCTTTGATACAATCAAGGATAAAATCTCTCTAGGCGCAGAGGACATCCAGAACCTGCTTCGTCTCGCCTCGCGAAAGGAGTTCGACTCCCAAAAGGACGGCTCGTTCACCACCAAACTCTTTGCTATTCTCTTCCCCTCCTCAAAACCAGCCGTCAATGCTCTGTTAGCAACAGCATACATCTCCGGCCCACCAAACTTTCTCCTAGCATTATGTCCGCCCAACATCAACCCCTCGTCCCTCAGCGTCATGGTTGCATTTGCAGTAGGTGGTCTCCTAGGTGACACCTTCTTCCACCTCCTACCTGAGATCTTCCTCGGTGAAGACGAAAGCCCAACCAAGATCCGCCTGGTGGCCCTCGAACCAAACCGGAACCTCCTTCTAGGAGTCTTCATCTTCATAGGCCTAGCCACATTCATGGCCATGGATAAAGCCCTGCGCATTGCCACGGGCGGCGGCAGCCACAGCCACAGCCATGATGTAGACCTGAGCAAACAAGCCAAGAAGATAGACAGCACAGACTACAGGTTGGAAGACGACCTGCAGAATCTCGCCAAGACGGAGACCCACACTGACCACAAGCATCGTCTATCCAGCAAGCCGTACAACGACACGCGTGTAGCAGGCAAGCCAGCAAGGGATATAATCTCCGACCTCGCAGCTACCAATGAAGGAATCCGAAAACGCAATACCTTCCCAGACATGGACAGATCCCGCTCGGCCCCTGCAGCCGTTCCTGAAAGCGCAGGCTCTGGAGAGAGCGAGTCCACCGAACCTACATCACTCACGGGGGTCAGACCACAGCCACATCTGCCAGGAAAAGATCTGAATCCTAGTGTAAAGTTGGCAGGCCTCCTCAATCTCATCGCAGATTTCACTCACAACATCACCGACGGTCTGGCGCTAAGCACCTCGTTCTACAGCTCGCCCGCGCTCGGCGCAACGACTACAATGGCCGTCTTCTTCCACGAAATACCGCATGAAGTCGGCGATTTCGCCCTCCTGATCCAATCAGGCTTCTCGAAACGGTCGGCGATGGGCGCACAGTTCGTCACCGCTGTTGGTGCGTTCATTGGCACAATAATAGGGATCCTCGTGCAGGAGTACGGTTCTGGCGAGGATCCAGGGGCTGTGGGAGGCCACAAGGCGGGCCTGCTGGGGACGAGTCTACAGTGGGCGGATATGTTGCTTCCGTTTACGGCAGGGACATTCTTGTATGTTGGGACTGTGGGCGTGATTCCGGAGTTGTTGGAGAATGAGAGTGGGAGTAATAAAGTGGCTGAGCTGAAGAGGACTATTATGCAGTTTGGGGCTATGGCTGTGGGTGCATTGATTATGGTTGCTATTTCATGGAGTTGAGGCAGGTAGGCGGATGAGTACTATGAGTGGTGTTGATGGGGATGACTGATGATTTGATGACGAGCAGGAGTGTGCTCTGGGTGTACAGAATTGGAGCGCACAGCCGTGACGCAGGTGATATAGGAAGACGATCTAACGCGTGTGACGAGAGTGGGTGAAGGAGAACATGCTTGCTCAAATCTATCACGCTTTCTGGCCTGCAATGGAAGACCGATACTCAAGGCTAACGCTACACATTCGGCCCTCTCCAGCAAACGTGGCTGATGGTTCTTGTCACGCTGTCGTAATTCGTCACTGATCGATTCCTTCATGCTCAACCACAATCAACGCCCACTTCCGTGTTCTGTTCCACTCTGTCCTCATCTACCACTTCGCCTCTTTACTAGCAAGGAAAGTCTTCAATATGGCTATCCGCTCCTCCAAGGCCCCCAGCCACTTCTCCTCCTCACTCTGAAACGTCTCAGCACCAGCCCCCTGCCCCAACATCTTCGCATACAGATCCTTCCGGTACGGCGTAGCACTCATAGCCGCACTGAAAATCGGCTTGACCATAAAACTGTGATGCGGCGCCAACGTCAATTTATACGCGTCGCGGAAGCTATCGGCCAGCTCCTTCTTGGGTTTCTGCTCGGTGATGCTCACGCCGGCGTTGTTGGTCAGGTCGGCGCGCAGGGCTTGGGCGGTGAAGTCGAGGCCGCGGACGAGCCAGAGGAGGCCTTCGGTCGCTTTGTGGGATTTGCTGGCGAGTTCGGATTTGCAGAGGGATTGCAGGGTGGACGAGTTGCCGGGGGAGGCTAGTTGGCGGTTCGCGGAAGCTATCGGCCAGCTCCTTCTTGGGTTTCTGCTCCGTGATGCTCACGCCGGCGTTATTGGTCAGGTCAGCGCGCAGGGCTTGGGCGGTGAAGTCGAGGCCGCGGACGAGCCAGAGGAGGCCTTCGGTCGCTTTGTGGGATTTGCCGGCGAGTTCGGATTTGCAGAGGGATTGCAGGGTGGACGAGTTGCCGGGCGAGGCTAGTTGGCGGTCGCGGACTTTCTTGACGTTGCCGATCATGTCGTTTTTGACCGGGGTGAAGGCGACGGAGCCGAGGAGGTCTGTGTAGGTTGGTGTTAGCTTGGGGGTGTCACTGTCACTGTGTGCAGGTGCAGGTAATTGGACTACGGACCGAAGAGGGTGGCTGTTGCTTCAGCAGCGTCGAGGAAAGTCGAGGTATCAACGCCTTGGTCTGAACCGATGGGCACGTTGACGAAGGACTGTTTGAGGTTGTCGAACCATGTTTTGCCTGCCGGTATCGATGCCATGGTGGAGGTTGCTACTGTGTCCTCGTGCTTAGATAGAATCTGTTCCGTGAACGCTGCGTCTAGGTACCAGGGGTGATTTGTGAGGGGCACTCATTGTCTATCTGGACTCGAGTCAGATCCCCACAAACTGCGGTCCAAGGGTGTTGCCGAGGAACTAGGCTGTTCTAGGCACGAGCATCGCCTAAGCCTGCTCATGCAAGTCCTCTGAAGCACTCTCAAGCCTTCGCGTCATAGGCTCGATAGTTAGCTCTTGCTTGTCCACATGGCTTAAAGCATGTCATAACAGGCGCCAGAGCCACTCCAGATCGTCCAGCAAAAGAGACTCGCGCCTGCATCATCTGCAGTTTTGAAGAGATGATTGCTTATCGCGACATGGGGGACCGAAGAGCGCATCACCATGCTATATACTAGGCGAACATAAGTGTATGAGTATAGCAATGGCAACATTCTTATTTCGAGCATGAGCTTTGTACAACAAACAATTCCGACATCCTCCTCGAAATCGAAACTATGGATGCAACATTAATGCCAGTGGGAACAGCCACATCCTCGCATGGCATTCCTGGCCTTGACCCCGACTCGTACACGGCTCACAAGCTCAAACACGCCAGTCCAGAGCATCTACATCTCACCACTCGTCGCTTTTTCATAGGTCCCATCCCAGAAGGCTGGCTGAGCAGCAACCGAAAATCATGGTACAAACGGAGGCTCGAACTGAGTACCTACTCCTCCAGAAAAGCGAGTTTCACCGCCCGCGAAGGTCAAGCCTATCGCCAGAGGACGATGACTGGTCTTGATCGCTCAGCAGCTGCCCGTATGAGTTTCAGCTTTCCCCAGCCTGAAGATTTTGACGCTTCTGCACCTAGTAGTGACAGGGAAGAGGAAGCAATGGCTACGGCGGACGAGGAAGAAGAAGAAGAGGAGGAGGACGAAGAGCCGATGGAGATAGAACCTGTGTCTACTCTGTTGCAAGAGCAAGACCTGCCACCCAGTGAGTACGCAAGCGCAAAGAGCAGTCCTAGTAGTCCTCGAACTGCCAGGAAAGATGTAACACGGGATGCTGTGAGCGGACCGGCCGACGTCTCGCCCTCCAACATAAGAGCTGCTGCCTCACCAGAATTTTCCCGCCAAGTAAAAGGCCAGGACGAGAATGAATTCCAGGTACAGGTTACTGGCTCTCCCAGTACTCAGCCTAGGTCTAGTGGAGATGCTGGCACGAATGATGGCAATAGATTGTCTGGTGTGTCTGCGACAGACACCCGTGAATCCTCGCTTCGCAGGGACGGTCTGTGGCCGCAAAACGACAACGTTGATGCAGGTAGTCGTACTAGACTTCTGTCACCAATCAGATCCAACAGCAGACAGCCACCAAAGTCAAGAGATGGAGCAAGATCCCTTAGCAAGCATGATCCAGCTCCTATCACTTCCAATCCCGACGAGCTTCAGACACGGACGAGACAATCAGAAGGTGTCCGTTTCAAAATTGGCGAGGCTGTTGCAGACAGGCAAAGGCGCGTGGGTAAAAGAGCAGAAAGTGCAAGAAATCGCGTTGGCAAGAAGATCGCTCGCAGGCAGACCCTCCAGGAGGGCACAATCGTCAAAATGGAGAAGATGCTTACAAGGATCGATTCGACCCTCCAGCAAGTCCCTGACGACTACGATGAAAATGCCAACATGGGGCTTAGCACCCTACAATTGCAGAAGTGGACAGAGTTTATGGTAGTAGCAAGGAGAAGTAAGACGAGCGATGAAGATGATTTTCGCCTACAATTTTACAAGACTCGAGTGATCCCTGAGATCGATGACAATACTACAAAGAAGAAGCCATACCGGGAAATCAGATTGGTCCGCAAGTCTACACACGTCAACTTGTTCTCGTCTCTCGACAAGTCTGTGGCAATATGGCACCCCTACAAAAAGGGCACCCGTATCACCATCATGAAGTGCGAATCGACAGCGCACTCAGTCGAGTGGTACACCTTCCTTAGAGATGCACTCGGTTGGAAGCGGCCTGACAAGCTACAAGTGTCAGTTCCTGACCTGGGAGTCAATCTCCAAATCGAGAAGCCATTCGATAACGTGGAAGCCGCGGGTCTCGAGGCGGAAGATGTGGAAACTGCACTTACGAAGGTGGCCGAAGCTGAGCAAGCAGTAGCTGGCAAGATCATAGCACAGTGCACGGAGATGCTGCAAGGAAATCCGGAGTGGACGAGCGTCATGGAACACTGGCAAGCTAACATCAAGCCTGGTCTAGCATGGAAGCGCTACGACCGCCTCGAATGGATACATGGTGTTAATGAACAGAAAATGTATGGCTCAATGGCTATGCAACAGTCTTACGAACTCGAACTGCGCCCCAAAGTCCACTACCCACAACACGCCCACGGCAGGAGAGGCAAAGAGCATGAAGAACCACCTCCGATAGAAGGCTTCCTCATTCGCATGACCTCGCAAAAAGGGGTCCACAAGCGTATGGGGAAGACGTTCTTCAAACGCCTGTATTTCAGTACACACGATAGTCTGCTCACTTTCAATCGTCCGGCTCAAGCGACGCCACCTCATCCACCACGCCTCCAAACAATATCCGGCACCAACATACCTTCCAGCCGAGACATAATCGAGAAGACACCTATCATGTACGACATCGTCCCCTTCCCGCTTAACAGCAGCCACAATCAGCTCGAGTTTCTCACTGGTGGTGATCAAGACCAGATCAACCACGCCGACCGCGAAGCTTACGAAGAGGCTCGCCGTAATCACGCAAACCTCTCCAGTTCCGAGGGCTATATAAACATGACCCGCATCCACACTGTCCGAGCAATGCGCTGGGGCACCGACTCCGTCGACGAAACTCTTGAATCCGGATCTGACAGTGACGTTGACTTCCACCAGTCAGTTCCCGACACTACCAGGGACGATGGCAGCACATCCGCGATCGACGACCAACGTGTCTTTGAATTGATCCTCGACAACGGCCTCGTTGTACGCCTCCAAGCCTACGACAAACACACAAGAGATGAGTGGGTTTCACGTCTTCGGAGACTGGTGAAGTATTGGAAGCTGCGCAAGACATCCGACGTGAATACCTTCAAATCCGTCCGCGCGACGAACCTCGCCCGTCTCAAAATCGACGAAGACGTCGAAGCAGAGCTCGGACAATTTGGCCACAAGTGGGAAGTCACAAGATCAGTAGCAAGTCCAGAACTGTACAACATCTGCAGTATCTCGTCTTGTCGAACAATTAGTCTATCGGGTCTACTTTACCGCAAGGCGCGACGACACGGCACTTTCCACCGCTGCGGGGTCGTGCTCAGTGGTGGGAAGATGCTAATATACCAATCTACCCTGCGCAAGACCTCGGGCGAGCAAGTACCCAATATCCACCAGGAGAAACAGCAGGTCATCGACTTAACAGGCTGCTACGTCTATTCTGGCCTGATAGTAGAGGATGATCTGCTCTACCAGAATCGCACGTTCGATGCAAACCACGTTGGTACCTTGGCTTCCCTACCGCGTGTCTGGACCGAAGACGGATGGACAAGCTCAGATGTCGACGTGATGTGCTGCTTTGTCGTCTGGATGAACACGCGGAAAAGCTGGTTCAGAACTGCGGGAGATAGCATATTCGGCACGAACAGGGAGGAGACCACACAGGTAGAGGGTGTGCCTGCTGCGGGTGCCAAAGAAAGCACCGGGAAGACAAGAGCGAGAATCAAACGTGTCAGGCAGCTTGGTGTTCCAGGTCGAGGAATGGTCTTCAAATGTCGCAGTCGTGCTGAGCGGGATCTGTGGGTGTTGAACCTCGGCATTGAAATCGAGAGGCTGGTTGAGAGGCAGCGGTGGGAGGATGAGAGCGGTGAAGGGGAGGTGAGATTTGCTGGCTAGGAGCCGTGGGGTTTCTGTTTCGATGCCAGTGGGTTAGGTTGTTTCTGAATTTCATCTTTATATCATCTTTTGCACGCATAGCCGGTACCTTTTGAGTGTTCGCGCTTGTCTATTAGGGTGGGGCCTAGGAGCATCGAGCATTCCATCGGCATTGGCAGCGTGTCGCATCTTTCAAGGACTGGTGTATACATGTATACAGTACTAGTATAATAGAGCAGGGTCCACCGTGGCCACAAACGCTTCGGTTGGTGTTTACTGTATAGTACTATAAGCTCTATGGTCGACCGACCCAGGTGAGCGACAGACATTGCGGAAGGGATAGGAACAGTGTTCATCGAGGAATCAAGGCCCACCAGGTGAAGCGGGTGTTCTCAATGCGATGTGCCGACGACTCCTTACACGACCCTTATCGTAAGCACGACCTTCGTAAGTGAACAGTTCAATTCGGTAGTTTCGTACCTAAAAGGTGGCAGGCGTGAACACCTTCTCCACATAACCAAGCCTTGTTTGACACATGCTTGTCGGGGGTCTATTTATTTACCTTTTGATAAAGAGAGGTCTCGTATCTAACTTTCGAACCTTGTCACACTGCACTCTCACTTGAGCTTACCCTCTTTCTCCTCCTCCTCAATCTCCTCAGCAACATCTTTCCCCACAACAAAGCCGCCCCCAAGCAAGATAGCCGGCTCCTCAATATTCTTATGCTCATAGCTCAACGTGCCCACCCCGCCAGCTTCCATGATAAACCTCGTCTCCGACAGGGGCTTCTCGATCCATCTCATGGCAAACGCCCTGAGGATATGTCCGTGCGCGACCACGACGACATCGCCCGAACACGGGTCGTCGGACTCCTCCTGATCCTGCCCCATATAGGGCTCGTGATGCTGCGTCCTGATCTCACTGATGAGCTCGTCAACGCGCTGGATCACGTCCTCGGGCGACTCCCCGCCCGGACACCCGTCACGCCAGATATCCCAGGTGTCCGTGCCGGCGTCGGCGCGCTGCTTCTTGATCTCTTTGCTTGTGATGCCTTCGTAGTCGCCGTAGTCCCACTCGCGGATCTTGTCTGTGACCGTGATTTTCGCGTCCGTGTGTCTGGTGGGATTCGTGAAGGTGCCGTTGCGCGGCGTTGCGGACGAGGGGTCTTGCCAGGGGTATGGCGGGGGAGAGCCGAGATTGAGGAGCTCCATTGTTCGTTGGGAGCGCTGCATGGGGGAGACGTAGCTGTGTTTAGAAGCGTTAGCCTTGGACAGAACGGACCTATTCTATGTGATGTGCTGTTGCAGCGTGTGCGAGCTATGTCTCTCTGCTGAGCCGTGCTGGTCTTCGCTTCCGTGATGGTGATGGTGGTCTCACATGTGCTTCAGCTGCTTGGGCACGATGAGCCTGTCGTCCCCAACCAGTGCCTTGCCCGTCGCTCGGACTCGTTTCTCGCCGTTCGCTGTGAGTGGAATGTCAGAGTTGCCCGTGTGTTTACCAGACAGTGACCATTCTGTCTCGCCATGTCGGATGATGAAGCAGCGGGGTGTAGTCATGGCTGTTGTTAGCGCAGCTGTGGCCCTGTTCCAACCGGTTATGGTTCGAATTAGTAAGAGGAACGGATGCTGCTGGCAATGAATTCAGTTATATGAGGGAAATGCGATCAATGGCACGAGCGACAGAACTCTTGCAAGCAATATTCTCAGGCCGGCAAAGGTTGTGATGTACGAATTTTCATCATAGTCAGCTTTTTCATCTTTACTCAGTCAACTTATGACGACGGATAGCGAGGAAACGAAGAACAATTTCGATGTCATGGTAACTTAGAAGTATGGAACTTGATCCCCACAAGATGATGGCAGACCGCGGCACCGATTAGGTAAGCACATAGCCGGCTGTCGTTCTACGTCAAGTGGATCAAGCAGGCCACTGAATGCTCTTCCTGCACTCGAAAAATAATCCACGAGCTTTTGAGAGATGACTAACGAAACTTCTGCTGCTAGTGAGATGTCCTTTGGAGACCTCAGGGCCGTATGACACCAAACGCTGAATCTCCCCTACCAGCCAGCACCTCCAGCAACCCCCGAGTTTGGAGCACCCCAGGGGCCACCTTCATTACCAGATTTGTTCTGGTCTTCATTTCCCCAGCCCGTCCCGCCATCATTGGTCCCTTGGTCTTGCTCTGCCCATTGACCAGGTGCCGGCTCCTGCTGCTGCTGCTGCTGAGGCGCAAAGTCGATTGGTTGTTGATACCCTTCCGGTGTTGGTGGCCGCGCGGGAACATCATCAGGCACATTCCAGCTTCCGTTCCCAGCAGTTGTTCCTGGATCCGTCGCTTGCGAGTTTTGTCGTGATTCAGCTGCATTGGAAGTTCCACTCTGCTGCCCCTGCTGGGAGGACGCTGGCTGCGCTGGGCGGGTGACTGACGGTCCGTCCTAGTTACCGTTGCCACCTCCTGCGCCCCATGCAGCTTCATTTGATGGGCCATTGTTGTTCCAGTCATTACTGTTTCCACCTGTGGGGTTCCAGTTGCCTTCGTTCTCTTTGTTGGCATCCTCAGCCTTAGGAGTAGTCGCGACCCCGCCGCCCCCGCGAGATTGGTTACCGTTTGGTATCGGTCGCAGAGGAGGCAAATTGTACTTGGAGTAAGGACGGCTCGGTACGTCGACCGCCCTTGGAACGCCAGTATCACTCTCTGCTGGGGTGGAAGGTGTCATTGGCGGACTTGGGACCCTGCCTCCAAGTGCACTCTTTGCCCGCATAAGCAAATTGATCAGTTCTTGCTTGTCGAGGTTCTGGTATTCTTGGATCTCCTGATCACCAGAAGGCTCAACGTCGATCTCAATGCCCACTTCGTCCCGCAATTGTTCTGTGGGTTGTTAGTGGTGCCCTTCTAGCAATTTTGGCAAGATAGGACTTACCTTTCGTACGATACTTGAAGACGAAACGAGCATATGGCGTCTCCATAGAATCTATGTAGTCTGGAATCACCCTTTTCTTGAAGTACCGATATCCTGGACCCGGCTGAACTTGCTTGGTCGAGCCACGCTGTGCGGCAAGTAACTGTGGGACGTCGTATCTGGGTTCTTCTTCTGCATCCGGGCGAGGCTCATCGGGTCGAAGTGTTCGAAACGAATAATATGGACCATGAGGACCATACAGCTCTCGGGCAATATCTGTCGCACCAGTAAGTGCAGGATGCGCTGTCTCAACCTGCTCTCCGCCAGCGTCAGCCGCCCAGCCACCCCCAGCAGCCTCAACGTTCGCTGTGTCGGCTGCCCATCCATTGCCATTGTCATTACCAGTACCACCACCATCATTATTGCCGCCAGAGTTGCCATTGTTGCCCCAGTCATTAGTACCTCCGCCGGCAGCATTGGCGTCGTTATTGTTGTTGTCCCAGCCAGACCCGTCAGCATTACCTTTACCGTTCTGATTTCCATCATTTGCACCCTCGTTCCAGCTGTTTCCGGTATTGTCTGGTGGGCCTCCCGAATTATTGTTCTCATTCCAGTCTCCACCCTGATTAGGTGCGTTGTCACCGTTGCCTTCGTTCTGCCAATCGCCGCCAGCGTTGTCATTGGTAGCATTGTTGTCCCAGCCCCCACCGTTGTTGCCTGCGTCTTGAGTATTGCCGTCTGGGTTAACTCCACCACCCCACGATTCGCCCCGGTCGACGTTGGCATAAGGCGCGTTAGTTGTGTTCATAGGACTGATTTGCTCCTCTGTCTGAGGTAAAACAGCATTTGATACTTGGCCGTCGAGGGGAATGTGCTGTACCGTAGGTATAGGTGGCGGGTAGTGAGGGTATTGGATGGGGTAGTACATGGGCCAATATCCAGGTTGCTGCACAGGATGGTGGTACTCTGCTGGAGCAAGTATTGGCATGTGGTGTGGGTGATATCGCAGCGGAGGCTGAGAGGGGTGCTGTCGTTGGTAGTCGTAGGCTTGGTAGTGAGGCTGTGGCTGCGGCTCGCTGGGTGTCGGCTGATTGATGCTTGACAATGGCTCTTGTGGCCCATATTGCGGCGGTGGGTCAACTGAGTGTGTTCCGGTTGGTACAGACTGCTGATGCTGCTGCTGCTGCTCCCTCTGTGGTGGACGGGCAGCATATGCATTATTGTTGTGCCCGTAGAAGCCGTCGTTATATCCTCCCTCCTGCACGTTGTCACTGCGATATCGCGAGTCCCCAGCCGATGCATTGTGAGGCTGGTGGTAGTCCTCCCAATATCTTCCATCTTGTCCCACGTGGATATGCTGTGGCTCATATGGCCGCCCAGAAGAGGTCCCGTAGGTTTCGGACGGCCTCCTCTCGACTGGGCGCACTCGTTGTCGTGACGGCGGTCGGTGTGGTGGGCGAGACGTGTTCGAAGGTCGTCTGAGGTCTTGTCGACTAGAAGCTTGGTGCTGCCCGTTTGGTGGTCCCATGTCGAAGTGTACATTCTTCGTCGAGGGGCCTGAAGGGTTACGCTGTTCTTCCGTTCTATCGGAATAAACATGGTGGTTCGGCTGGTTGTGGCTTGGTGTACGAAAGCGCTGCGGGGGAGGCGGTGCTGGATGATGGTACTGAGGAGCAGGATGATGGTACTGCGGTGGATTCATGTGTAGGAGCTCTGGTGTGCCCAGCTGGTGCCAAACCCACCGACCGCGCTGTCCATCACGGCCCCCGTCGAGGTTGTATGGTTCGTAGGAGTCGTCGGCGCCGTCGAACAAGCCTATGCCACCAAGCATACCACCTAGCGCCTCTTCTTCAGCTGCTGGCTCTAATGCCGACGTGGGTGCAGAAGCAGCTGTAACAGTGGCAGGCTTGGCCTCTTCGATCACCCTGGCCTCCTCTTGCTCGTCTTGAATAGGCCTATCACCGAAAACGTCGCTGTCTTCACCAGATGATGAACCTTCGTAGTCTGCGTCTACGGGCCTTGTTGCTTGACATCGAAGCACAAGCACCTCGATCGTGCCAAGGTCATCGAAATGGCTCTCTTTGAATCCTTCTGGTGCTTCGGCGACTAGACAGTTGATAAGCTTGTGTTGTCGAGTGCTACCAGGAATCGTTCTTACCAACATTGTGATTGTCGAAACGCCATTCTCGACCCATATACATTCCATCTCCGTGAGCCTTTTCCTTCTGTCGAAGTAAAAAGTCAACCTCAGTTCTGTGGGTTGGCAGACCTTTCTTGGGTGGGCATAGGTTGACTCGGGTACGATTGCACTGGTAGTTTCCGTCAATGAATACTATCATAGAAAGCCCTTCGCTTATGAAGCCCCGAGAGATCAGTCGAATGCAGAAGCCTTGCGGCTTGTTGGGCACGATGATGAAGGTCTCAACCACGCCATCGCCATAGACAGTGCCATGTTCCTGGAAAGGTGCATTCGTGTCGGACCAGTGGACACAGCACGACAGCTGCTTCAGCTGTGGCATCCTGCAGCATCGAGGTCGAGAACGAGGCGAGAAAGCGCGGTTATGCCGAAGATACTGCTGAGGAAGGCGTGAAGTGAAGAAAGGGAAATGGGAGCACGTTGTAGCACAGCACTTTCACTACAACAGTGATCCAAGTAAGTTCGCGCGTACTCTTACGCCCTACAAGTCCTCAGATGCACTCACCTGACCTCTTTCAGCAGAGTTGCTCACTACCGCATTATCTCATGTTTGCCTCAAACCCCCACATCACACCGCCCAACGCAGCCTAATATACCTTTTCCGCCTACAGCCACTTCACTTCGCTATGGTTCATTCTGAGCACTCTCACAGGGCCTACTGTAAGAAGTCCAGTTCATAAGTAGCTCTACTGGGGGTCGGTGATACCAACCTCGAGGCGAAGACATCTAAGAATGTCTTCCACCGTGGTAGATGCAATCATGGCGACTGGCAAGCAGGAGATCATCGAGGGTCGCACTTACTCTCAGTCGTTGGCCGCATCGGTCATGTGATCCTGTGAAGCTCTCCTTGATATAGCTTAGCCCCCGGAGAAAGCAGCTACTACTTCGGAGCTGCAGTGATGGTTTGAGGTGCTTCAGGATTTGTGAGAGCAGCAGTCCATTCTGGTCGGGATGGCGACCGGATATCTGCCACCACTGCAGGCGAATGATGAAACCCGCTGCTTCAGTGGTGCCCCTCCGAATGCGATGGCACGTCATAATTACTACCCGCTCGTTGCACGCGAACAAATTGTTGTGTTGCAACACCCTAGATCTGTATAGAGCTCCTCGCGATACTCCAATCCTTGGTCCTCTAGAACCTTTACTAAGAAGCATATCACTCCTTGTGCACAATGACACCCCCGGCTATCATAAACCCAAGTGTACTGTCCGCAGACTTCGCCGAACTCGGTAAAGCATGCCGCGATGCAATGGACTGGAAGAGTGACTGGCTACATTTGGATGTCATGGACGGCCATTTCGTGCCAAACATGACCTTCGGACATCCAGTCATTGGAAAACTCAGAAAGCATGTTGACAAACCAAAAGAGGCGGGCGGGCTGGGAACATTCGACTGCCACATGATGATCGCTGAGGTAAGAGGAAATTGACCCATGTACGATACTGATAGGGAAGCAAAGAGGAAGACCTCAACAACAGCAGGAGAACGGTCAAGCTGACAGTCTCTCCTCCCCTAGTAGCCGATGCGTTGGGCCTCCTCCTTCCGAGACGTAGGCGCAGACATGTACTGCTTCCACTACGAAGCCGCTATGACCTCCGTCGCAGCCAAAGACCCAGCCGATAAAGACACCACAGAGAAATGCACGCCCAAGAGCCTGATCAGATACATACACGAGCTAGGCATGCAAGCCGGAATCGCCATAAAGCCAAAGACCGGAGTCGATGTGCTCTGGGATATCCTCGAGGCAGAAGACGAGAAAGAACGGCCAGATGTAGGTGACTATGGTCCAATAATATCATACAAGAGCTGACGCTGCAGCAGATGGTCCTAGTAATGACAGTCGAACCCGGCTTCGGCGGCCAGAAATTCATGGCAAGCGAACTGCCCAAGGTCACGGCTCTGCGCGAGAAATACCCCAATCTCAACATCGAAGTCGACGGCGGGCTAGCGGAGGGCACAATTGACCAGGCGGCCGAGGCTGGTGCAAACGTGATAGTGGCTGGAAGTGCGGTGTTTGGAGCTAAAGATCCGGCACATGTTATACAAGTCTTCAGAGATGCCGTCGACAAGAGAAGAGGTAGCGAGAAGCTGTGAAGACGAGAATGTTCGAGGCAATAGGGGGCGGAAGTAGCACCGTCAATAGACAGTCAAGAAGAAGCTTGCAAGTTTGTTGAGGGCAGTACGGCATACTCAGCGAAAGGAGGGATGAGTATGAGAAGATACCATGTCACACGGATTCGCGGTTCTCAAAACCAAATACACTACGTTCTATGCAACTGGAGGCTGGAAAGCCCCTTAGACCAAAGAAAGAAGCCCGATAGCTCTTGCTGTTAGCTTTTGACTTTTGCAAGACCGGTCCCGATCAACCACAACTCCAGCCGCACCATACCATCCTACCATCCCCCTCATCCAACCCAGCAAATCATAGTCATATCAGGAGAAACGATCTGGCCTTCTCCAGCTCCTAACCAGAAACCTTAATCATCTTCTCATGACTCGGTCGCCTCTCCGGCTCAACAGCCTTGCCATTTTCCTGCACCTCCTCATGACTCTGACTCTGACTCTGCTGAGCAGCTTGTCCCTGTGCCTGCCCACTATTCCGCCTCGCCGCACTAGCGACCAACTTCTTCAACGCATCCGGCGCATCCTCCCGTCCCATAAACACCTCCACAATCGTCAAGCCCTTGCCCTCCTGCACCTCCTTCTGCCCCACCACATCCCACAGCTCGCCGTAGTTACTCGCCTGTTTCGTGACGATCGGGTAACTCGCATCGTCCATGTCTGCGCCGAAGAATTGCGGCGCGAGGAGGTACTTCCACGGCTGGATGTCGTTGTAGGGCGCCTTCATGCCGTGGATGAAGCGCTCGATGGTGTACCCGTCGTTGTTGATCACGAAGAGCGTGAGGGGGAGTTTGTTGCGGATCATGTCGGAGATGGATTGCACTGTCATTTGGAGGGAGCCATCGCCGATGAAGAGGATGGTGCGGCCGCTGAAGGTGTGTTGGGAGGAGCGGGTGCTGGGTGGTGTTTCTGCGATTAGGGCGCCGGATGCGTCTTTGGTGGTGTTGGGGGAGGCGGTAAGGGAGCGGATGATGTCGCGTTGGGCGAGGGCGGCGCCTTGGGCGGCGCCGAGCATGTAGCCTATCGAGAGCCAGATGCCGCTGTTGATGAGGGTTGTTTGGGGTGGGAGGACGAAGTCGCGGCCGCCGATGGAGGGTGTGCCGGTTTCGGTGAGGATGATGTCTCCGGCCCGGAAGAAGGTTGAGATTCTTTGCCAGAAGGTTGCTTGATCGATGAGGTTTTCGGGTGAGGTCGAGGGAAGCGCTTCTAGGAGTTGTCGTGGATTGCCTAGGTCAGGTAGCGGGTCGTAGCGTGGCAGTTTAGATTTGTCCAGCCTTGAGAGAATCTTCTGAAGGAGTGGCTTGATGTGTGCGTTGGTGAAGCTATTCGTACCCCCTATTTCCACTGTGTTTCGGTTGAAGTCAATCGTAAGTTTTGGGTGGGTTTTGGTTGAGAAGCCGTAGGTGTTGACGTCGGAATAGAGACTGCCTATCCTCAGGATCAGATCACAAGATTCGACCCATGGTCTATAGACCTGCTTTCCTGCTTCGCCTGCATAGATGCCAAAGAAGTTGGTATAGGTCTCGTTCACAGTACCTTTGCCGAAGGATGTTGTGCTGCAGGGGAAATTTGTGACTCTAACAAGCTCGTCTGCTTCTTTTGCTATACCCAGGGCTGCTGTGAAACCGTCGATTATGATGAATGGCTGTTTCGAGGCGTATATTCTGGCGAGTATCAGCTCGACTTCGGCGTCCTCGAATCCTTCGTCATTGTGCGGTATCGAGAGCTCAATGGGCAACTTGAGACCTCTAGCAGATACCCTAGCTTTGACCATGTTCGTCGGCAGCTCGATATACACTGGCCGACTCTGTAGAATACATTCTCTGAGAGTGTGATCGACCATGGACGGAGCCGTGGCAGGGTCTGTCAGGTTGGCTTGTGCCACCGTAAGCTTGGCATACATATCTGCAAAGAGCCTGAAGTTTCCGTCGCCCAGTGAATGGTGCAGACACATTCTTGCCTCTGTTGCTGCCATTGGGGGTGTCCCAACTATGTGCACAACTGGGGACATTTCTGCATAGGCTCCTCCTATAGCATTAATGGCCGACAACTCGCCCACGCCGAACGCGGTGACCAGCGCCGACACGCCTTTGATGCGTCCATATCCGTCTGCAGCATAACCAGCGGAGAGTTCACTTGCGTTGCCGGCCTGCCACCTTGTCAATACAGCACAATAGACGGTTTTGGTAGCACGTTACCCAGTTGATCCCAGCTGGCTCAATATAATCCAAAGCCTGCAAGTTGTAGTCGCCAGGGACACCGTGTATGGAATCGACGCCAAGCTGTCGAAGCCTTGTGAATAGATACTCTGCTAGGTCAACCTGTTCATTCATTTTGACTGTAATGTTGGACGGCAGTGGTGGTAAAAGTGTCAAGGGTCGAGGAGGAATCCGGTACTTTTATGTTGCACATTTGACGTACTGAGGCCTGACTGACAATAAAGGGTCAGCTTGATTACTTTTGAGGCTGTGAACAATGTCTTCCTTTCTTCGCAAACGTAACCACGTTCCGCCTTCATTCCGTGAGGCCTTAAGCTGAGGACCGAACGATTGCTTGAAGAGGCAAGTGTGACGTTCGGTTAGCGGCGGGGCTCCACTCTGGGAATGCACCTGTCCCTTCTGGCGTGGTGATCGGTACGAGTATTTACGAATAGCTCCCTACCAAGACTCAAATGCGGCGGCTCCCTAACACTGGGTGGATAAGATTTTGTCATGTGTGCGCTTATTGCTGGAAGCGCTCTCAAGCATGCGCATTGCAACTCGTTCTGCGAGGATTTCGGAGATCAGATCTTGTATGACCTACAAAGATGGTATAAGCCATAGAATCGTCGAATCCCAAGCGAGGCGGCTTCTTTGCCACCGGTCACCGTTGCAGTCACAACTTCTAGGCCAACACCCGACGGTTGATATCAGATTGAGGATTGAAAACCGAGCGCACAAAAAGTTGCATACTGCTTTCCAAGGAAGCCAAGGCTACTTTCTTGGAATATAAGGAATGTGGAATAAGCGACCGCCAGAACTGCTGTCGCTCAGACTTTGGGATTTCATCCTAGATAGTTGTGGTGCAGGCCATCTCGTGTTGATCATGCAAGGTGATCGCGGTTGGACAATCCGAGGAGAACTACTCCCCGCGTTCATGTGCTTCTTCCACTGCCTTGCTCCAGTCCGCAAATCTCATGTAGAGATATAGTATCGAGGCCACCATCCCAAGCCCGATCAAAGGTCCGATCCAGAGGCCACTCAGCTCCAATCTAGGAGGCCCGAAGGTCAGCAGCAATGACAAAGGTATGGCGAAGCAGTAATAGACCCCAAGATTGGACCAGCCAGCAACAGCCTGTCGTCCGAGACCTCGAGTCAGAGCGTTCGATAGCGCACTAATGGCATCGAACAGTTGAGCTGCAGCTACTATCGGCAGAACAGTGACAATGATTCGGCGTACAGCCAGATCGTCTGTGAAGGCCTGTGCAATCATGTGCCGAAGGGAAGTCAATAATATGATGTCGAATATTCCAATAGCAACGAATATAGTGTAGTATGTGTTGAATGCTATGCGCGCCGCAGGAAGGTCGCCTTGGCCAATCAAGTTGCCAAATCGAGTTGATGCCGCAACCGAAGTAGGGAAAGGGATGTGGTACATCAGGACGGCAATTGTCATCAAGACGGATTGGGCCGCTAGATGCTGCTCGCTTAAGTAGCTGGCTGCGAAGGTCAAAATGTCGAATGCAAGCCCTGTTCTCATGTCAGTTGATTTTCTGGCGAGTACCAGGTGTTGACAAACATTCGGACAGCACTGTAATCACTCCGGGAGCAGCCAACTTGATCATGGGACCCCAATTCTCGAAGGCACCTCTGAGGCGCAATCCTGGCCAGCATTGCAACGCTTCCGGAGCAAACAATCTGATATACAGCAAGAAAACTAACGGCTGGGTGTGATTCGATATCGAAACCGCGATGCCCGCGCCCCGAAATCCGAGGCCTAGTTTCTATTCCGAGTCAGCGCCTGCCTGGAATGATCCACAACCAGAACTCACAAATACCAGCAACCAATTCCAGAAAACGTTCAGCGGTGCGCAAATCAATGCGGTGACCATAGGACCCATAAAGTCACCTTGAGCTTGAGTAAAGCGTTTGACTGCTTCAAATACGCCGTAGCCTGGTGCGCCGATCAGGTAAAACCTGAGGAAGTCGCCAGCCAGATATGCAACGTGCTTTTGTGGTACAAGTCTTGCCAAGATCCATGGTGAACAGATCCAGAGTGCGCCAATAGGGATAGTTGCCAGCAAGGTAAGTGCAATCATGCGTTGGACATGCAGTCCGACTTGTTGCTTCCTACCAGCACCGAAAGCTTGCGAAGTCAGGGTGTCAAGGCTTGTTGCGAGCCCTTCGTAGATAGCCAGCCCAGTGATTTCAGCCATCATGGAAGCTAACGAAGCGGCTGCCAGCTCACTGGTACCTAGTCTTCCAGCCACAAGCACTGTCACAAATGAGTACGAGTACTGAAGGACATATGTGACGACCAGAGGAGCAGAGTAACGCGCCAAAAGCTTGGTCTCGTTCTTCCAGGTCGTCTCCGAACCATGTGTCTCGCCGCTCGCTGGTATTGTATCGTACTTCTGTAAATGTCCGTTGAGAGTCTCGCCATTTGCTTTGCTGAGAGATGCTTGCCTCAGCAGAGGGGCGGTCTCGGACGAGGCTGCCATGCTTAGTCTTCTTTCCACCACTAACTATGTTATCTCAACCAAATATCATCTTGCTATATGCAAAATGAGACAGAGCGCAACGGAGAATGTTGCTTCTGACGACACTCAACACCAGGTGCAAGATGGAGGGCGCAGGAGTCTTGCCTGCACCTGCCCATCTGATAGCATTCTTGTGAATTTTAGTGAGCAAGAACTTTCAATGGTTTTTTTCGGGTCGAAGTTTTAGCCAATGTCAAACCGGCCTTTGTGTGGACCTGCATTGTGTCGACGCCGCAAGTCGACGCCGAAGTCTTGATCTATGCCTACAACGGCATGGGTAGCTCTTTAGCTGTCGCATTAAGAATCATAACAACGACCAGTCCCTTTCGACACGTGAAAGTGAAGAAAGCAGAGGAAGACCTGCACGTCCAGGTCTAAAGGAGTGATTTCAAGCTGACAAGCGGAACTCTGCCCACCAACAGGGGTGTTTCCGCCAATAGCTGAGCCGATGGGCTGGCGCGTTAACGCGTCTTAGTTGACACGAGCTGCGGGCAGCCATCGCAGAAAACAACCGACGAGGTTGGGACACTCTCTTTTGCGACAACGACTTTGCGCGACACTACAGGCTTTGAACTCTTATCTCGACTGTTGAATCGCATCAATCGCCACACTGCGAGTGAAAGGACTTCCTCCTGCGTGCACCTGCTCTTCGCACGATGAATGCCTCGCCAGATAAAAACATTCGCAGGCTCAAGTCGCATCAGCAGTTGTCCAGCATAGCAAGAAATTCCTACCATGCTGCATCCAAGAATACTATAGCTGCACGACCTGTCCGCGAACAACTACCTGCTCTATCCAAAACTACCGACTCTTTATCTACTCGCAACAGGGCCAACAGCGATGTCCCAATGCCATTCGAAAGAGCTCGCTTCCAACGGAAACCCCTACAGCATGTTTCGAATCCGAGCAATGGCCATGCACGGAAGGCAAGCTTGGAAGTGACTCTAAGAGAAGGTCCCGCACCTGGCACGAAGCCATCCGCCTCGCTTGGTGTGCTGAGACACTCGATCTTGACTTCTGGAGTACAAGCCACTAAGGAAGGCATGTCAGACTACAGGATATATCTTTGGCTCACACTACTAAACGTCGCTCCCTTTGCGACCGACGACTATCTTGCTTGCATCCATCGAGGCCGCTCACCAGCCCACGACAAGATTGCCAACGATGTATTCCGAACTCTAGCTACCGACACTCTCTTCAAGAGGCGGGTCAGCGATGCCAGCTTGACAAGGGTCTTGAATGCGACAGCATGGCGAATATACGATACGCAAAAAGCTATACCGTCAGAGACACCTGTCATACAATCGAGCTACATACAGGGCATGAATGTGCTTTCTGCCCCCATGCTGTACGCGGCCCGATCAGAAGCACAGGCCTATGCTCTTCTTGCCTCTTTGCTGACCGCCCACATCCCCACATACCTCACCTCAACCTTGTCTGGCGTTCACGCTGGCCTGGAGCTTATCGACAAGATACTCGCAACCATACAACCAAAATTGTCCCAGTTCCTAATGTCGAACTGTCTACCCGCCAAGATCTACGCATTTGCACCAGTCTTGACATTATGCGCTTGCACTCCGCCACTGCCCGAAGTACTCAAGTTATGGGACTTTCTGTTCGCTTTTGGTGTTCACCTCAACATCTTGTGCATCGTCGCCCAGATTGTCCTGATGAAGGACGATATATTGGAGAGCTCGAGCCCTGGGAAGTTGCTTCGGAGCTTTCCCAACCTTAGAGCCGAAGAGGTGATAAGGACAACCTTAGTGATCGTTCGAGATCTGCCCGAGGACATCTACGCTGAGGTGGTACGGCATGGCCGGGTCTAAGGATGCTTTTTCCGCTCATGTTGAACCAAAACATTGTACAAGAGCTTGGGCCAGGCGCATACTGGGGCTATTTACATGATTAAAGTGGTCGATGCAGCACACTTGGCCTGACGACTGACGTGATTATGACATTATGAGACTTTTACAGTTACGTAGTACTAGATACAGGTCCTGCTGAGGCGAAGACGACTTGAGTAAAAGTACAGCTTGCATGAACACATGCCAAGAATTCCTACACAAGCGAGAAGTCGAGAAGGCGAGAAGTCACTTGTAGGTATCACTGATGCAGGTAGTGAACTGCTGCCAACGTTGTATTGTCCAACAGATCGTGGTGAACTGCATGTCTCTTATTCCGAGGTCAAATCTTTGCTATACTAACTGGGTAGGTTTGTGGCATCGGTGGCTCGTCCTTAAGAGCTGAGAAAGGCCTTACCTCGAAGCTAAAAATACGAGTGTGAACATTCATCCTTCAGGCGCTTTTCACATCAGCTGAACTCTCCTGCAGTCTTCGTCGGACTCTTCCTTATTCGCATAGTTTGGTCAGTAATGCATCAATCCTACGGTTTACCAAGGCCTGACCTCGTACGATGCCCGCTTTCCGCATGGTCAGTAACCCTGTCCTGATCGCGGAAACAGCCCATATCGTGACTCTGGCGGCAGCCACTTCGCTTGCGTACTACAACGCAGTTCCAACATGCGAGAGTGCCCTGATGGCTTGCTCAAGACAGTTGAACAAGCATGCCGACTTGAGCCAACATCCATGCTCTATTCAGCTTACTTTCGGTATTCGTTAGAACCAAGCTTAGGACGTCCTTGTCCTAAGTCCCGCTCCTATTACTGGCTGGCTGGACCTGTCGTGCTCTCCCCCGTGTTGAGCCGTCGAAAGGCGGTACACTGACAGCCACTTCACGTACCAGCAGTGCCGAGCATGCATGGAAGAAAGTAAGGGTGCCAGGTATGTAAAGCCTTTTTAGGAGGTTGTGCTCTCATTGCAACACAAGGAACTCTCTTGCAGTGACTTGCTATCTCAGATCGCAAGACAAGTCGACGCGTCAATGTAGCGCAGACGTATAGGGGCTACTTCGAGATCTCTAAAGAGCAATGACGATCTCAGATCAGGTCAAACAAAACCTCATGGCATGGCAACATATCTTCCCTTCACCTTGGGCTTTACTATGTGCAGCGATATCATGCGCGCTTGTTGCAACGTTCTTACGAAGAAGGGCCAGTGGCATCGCTATCATGCAAAAACTACCAGAGGAGGGCCTCCTCGATATGGACAAGGAATCCGTGCAACACTCTCCGTTCTTCGTCTACCTGGGCCACAATGCAATCACTGAGTCCGGACCACAGAACGTAGGCAACACATCCAGACATGCGATGGACAGCGTTGCCAGGCACATCAAGTCCGGAAATGCAATAGCAGCCCTGGCAGTGGAGCCTGACTCCTACAACTTGGTACAGCCTGGTGACTACGTTGGAGAGGGACAGTGGCGAAGCTACTCTTATGCGGGAACATCCAAGAGGCAGGTGAGCTTCAGCCATGTTCGGCGGATGCGCGATGAGGAGTACGGCCGGCAATGGTCAAGGCGGACAGTGCAAGTTTGTGGTATATGAGAGTCCTAGGCATCACACGAAAGACTGAGCCCATGTCGCAAGCACAATCTTCGTAAAGCGAAGATCTTCGATGTGCACGATTAAGGAAAGTTTGTAGGAGTTATTCCAGTGGACAGTCAACCCTCAGCAACAGCTTGCTCACTATCACCAGTCCGAAATTGCTGAGAAGCGCTAATACGCATCCATCGAATGCCTCAGTGCCGGTGGACAAGGAAGTTTGCAGAATCTCCAAGCAGCTTTGAATCACAGATTATGGAAGCAAGCAGTGGGTGAGCAAAGCGGAAAGCCCACTGCGCAGGCGGCTCGGCAACACGCGTCTGGTATGCTATGTTAGACAGACAGTGGTTCTTTTGCACCATGACGTCTCGTTGCAGAAGAAGAGAACAGTAGACCCGTTGAGCGTTCTTCATAAAACTTGTGGCTCAGTAATACTCGTTGTTCTTGCCGCGAGGAAGTCAGAAACCGCCACGCATGACCTTGGCTTGCCACAGATATCACGACCTCGCTCAAGTTGACAGATTCAGATTCTCCAAGATCATTCTATACTTGGAGCATGTTTAGCGAGCGTAGACGAGACAAAGACAGTTTCGAACTAGCCAAGCGCTAGACGCCCTCCAATTGCGAGGATGAACTCGACATTCGTCTATCGCTCACAGCTGAACATCCAACCACAAAGTAACCGAAGCAGCAGCGAAACGGCTCTCGCTGTGTCCGTGCCAGTCAAGATGCTGCAAGGTGAAGTGATACGAAAAGCTCGCCACTCTTTCGATGTTAATGCCACGGAGCCAGATGTCAGCCTCAAAGCAGATGCGAAATTGATGCAGCTGCGGTTACCGCTCAAGGATGTTGCAAAGTCCAGGTCGATCCTTGTCATGTTCGAGCTGAACCAGAGACCAATGTGGCATGGTGTGACTCGTCACCTTCCAGGCTGACAACAGGGCTTAACACGCTTAAGCTTTGGTCTGGGCCACCTTAAAGCACCACCCAAGACTTTGTCCTCCGCTTTCTCATGCTTCGCATCTCATCATTGATTCTTCTTAGCACCTTCTTCACGCTATTATTTCGAGTTCACAATCGCATCTTCTCAGCGCTCGGAAGTCAAATAATCGCGACTCGTCCGCCGTTGATAAGATCGTTCTGTTAAACAATTTCCACTATGTCTGCCCAGGGTTACTACCAGCAAGGTGGTCCTCAGTACCCGCAGCAAAGGTACGTCAACACTTTGAGGGCTCATGGGCCGATTGTCGCACAGCTTTCGTAGCGAAACATACTCGAAATTTTGCTGTCACACCTGAGCAATGGAGCAGCAAACCTTGCTGACCCTCCTCCAGCTACGGTCCTCCGCAAGGTAACTACGGCCCTCCGCAGGGCTATGGCCCACCCCAAGGGTACTACCAAGGGCCACCACAGGGTGGCATGCAATACCAGCAGCCGCAGCAAGTTGTTGTAAAGCAGAAGAAGGACAGGGGCTGCCTGGGCGCATGGTGAGTGCAACAATTACCCCAGGCATAAGACACAAGCTCACATCAAATTAGCTTGGCCGCTCTTTGCTGCTGCTTCGTTTGCGAAGAGGGCTGTGAATGCTGCGCAGACTGCTGCGAGTGCTGTATGGATTGTTGAAACCATCCGAGAGGTTGACGGCGTTACAAGCTGGACGCTGAATGCACTTCTATCTGAGAAGTCAGCTAGTAGTATCGCCACTCGATTCCCACAAGACTCAAGCCACCACAGATGCGCCCACACCGAAGGTTTTGTCAGTACCGCGCTTCGCCATACTTCTCTATTCTACGCTCGAAAGCAAGCGCGATCAACACCGGAGTTCCAGACCCTCAGAGTCTTTTGCGTTTTTCTTTCGTCATCTTTTCGATAGCGTCTGTATGGGCGGATCAGCATTTGGAACAGTATACACCACAGAAGACAGTAATGTGGGACAATCAAGAAGCGCTTAGTGGACTAACTATCCTAAGGACGTCTGCAATTCCAGCTGCTGTTCTCGTGATATTGTTCCACATGCGCAACGCCAGAGTGGCATCGATTCATTCCTCCCCTGGTGGGCTTTTAAAATTTCACCTTGCTCGCCAAGTCTATAGACGGAGATGAACTTCCCCTCTACCGTACGCCCTCAACGCAACATCGTTCTCTTGCAGCTCTACCTGTCCAACAAACCGTTGATTCGCATGCGCAACCCACCATTATTGCGGTATGCCTACTTCATGACCAGAACCCAAACAGACAGCGCCACAAACAAAAGACGATACACAAGTGCGTGCTTGTCATGGCTCACCTCTCTTACGAATCAAATGGTCCAACGCACAGATATAAAGCACGACTCTGTTTGCTTTGAACCCCGGTCCCAAAGAGTCTGAGCCCGATTCAGTTCGACAGATTTCTACTTGTTTGTGCTTATGCATGATTCTATTCGGCGTTCGATGGTACTCATTGCAAAGTCGAGTTCGAGACGACAACGGTACTTCGACATGCTACATGCCCCTGCATTATTCAGTACTCATACTGACAAACCCATGCCTTTTGCGATGAATTGGGCTCTTCATCGTCACGAATGTGATGCATGGCTGTCTCAGAGGTCCCATCGCCTGCGATGAGTACTGCCTATTGTCTCATTTCAGGATGAGCAAGCTGAACATTGCAAACAGGAAGACCCGATTTGATCAGATATAAGAAGTCGCTGCTCTCGGGTGCCATGGAACTCTCCATACAAGCACAACCGTTACAAACTATACACTGTTTAGCACAGACCAAGTTTTGTACCATTGACTTATCAAAGCAGGAGTTATCAGAAGGTTCAGAGAAAATGTCGGTGAGCATGATCTACGACCACTCCCTGCTCTTGTGCAACGACACAATCGGACAGCTCGTGAATCCTGAAGATCCCACAAAACTCAGCGAGAGACTGACTGGTGTGCACATCCTCGCCCTCTACCACAATCTGCTCGATGAGGACCTCAAGCCCTTAGAGGAACAGCTTCTGCAAGACGAGTGCAACCTTGCGTCAATTCCACTGGAGATCGGTGGCCTCTATCCTTACAAGGGAGCAAAGGAGAAATGTCTTACTTCCAATCGGCATCTCAGGAAGCTCTTGTATGACCTTGGAGAGTTCACTGTCGAAATGGACAAGATGATCGATGGAACAAAGAGGGTAATCTCGGTCCGAGATCAATTCCCCTCCCCACCGACGAACCCTGACATGTACGAGAACTTGGCAAATGAGGATGGTTCTGAGGATGAACGATATCTGTTCAAACTGTACGACTGGTTGGACAGCCTCGACCTGGTCGTGCTACGTTTGTGGGGGTTATTGCATGGCATGTTGCAAGAGATTATCGACCAATATGGCCTAGGTTTTGCGCGGCGCAGAGCAGATTCCGAGGCCGACACCTTGCATGAGGAATAAGAGGAAGAAGAGCATGAAGGTGTCGTCGGACGATATCACGACTAAGGAGGAATATCACCCTTTCAGCCGACACGCCAGCATCTTCCAAGTGCGGAGTTTTGCTAGTTTCTTTGGTCTACGAGAGGATAAGCTGAGGTACAACAAGGATGTCTGCTGTTGGGAAGCGTAATACTTGACAAGGACGCGCTTGCTGGAGCCTGGAGGTTGTGTAGGCACCAAGAATCGAGCTTTGGGCTGATAGACATGGAGCTATAGTGCTTATGGCGATCTAGCTGCAGTGGTAATGAAGGACATCATCACCATCTGCTCTTGCCTTCTTTGCATTGCGTGCAGTTGTCGTGCCAAGTGTTCCGCTGTCATCGTCACCCCTTTGAGAGACTGGGTGGCTGATTCCCTGTTCCCGGATTATTCTGGTATGACTCGAGAGTCGCTTGGGCAATGGTGTGCGTGACAGGCTGTGCCCACTACCTATGATATATTGTATATGAATGTCTCGTCCAACAGACAAAGTCGCCAAAGAGCCGGTGACGCGCGGCGCCACTTGGCCCGATTCACCAGCCGTAGCCACCTCCATCCAGAACATCAACGTGGCCGAAAGATATATTATTGCTTGAGACAACGACATGCCCCGTAAGGTTCAGACAAGGGTGTGTAGAAGAGGTATCGTGGCTTATGAAGGACGAGCTCGATTCTAACACTACTGTGTGTCTTACCATCCGCATTCGCAACTACTAGGGTGCTTCCAGCTTGCAGCAAAACAGTGGGCCAACTCGGTATTCCACCCAGCGTCAGCCAGATCCCATCTTCAACCATCAACAGCATTCAGCTTGTGAAGGATGTCTGACAACAACCGGAGGACTAAACATGGGTGACAGCGGCTTCGTAATGCACGCATGTCCTGATGTGGGCTCACTAATAACAGTTACTTCCGCCCAACTAAACACTGCTATCCTTGGCTTCCTAAAATGCAACTTGACATAGAATCTCACGATACATTCATCTCAGCTCAGCACACTCGCAAATAGTATCACGATAAACGCGACATCCAAGTGTAAACGAAGGAGACACGACGGCGAAATACACGATCCCACTTCCCTCACAAGAGGACTTCCTACCTCGCTCGCCAAGCACAGCAACATTGAAGACCAGACCGCAAGCACAATGAAGAAACGACGCCTAATAGCAGTCGGCGCATGCGCCATAGACACGATCCTCCAAGTCCCTCACTTCCCGCAACAAGATTCAAAGCTACGCGCCACAGGCCTCACAAAGCGTCGAGGCGGCAACAGTCCGAACAGCCTCGAAGTGCTGCAGCAGCTCTTGCACGCGGAACATGCTCGCCGCATCAGAATATCTGGACCTGCAGAGAACATCGCTGTGCCGGAGCTCGCGCTCATAGCGACGTTGCCGTCTCGCACGTCGCACCAGATTCCGTTCATTCTTTCGTCGTTCCGTCTTCGTACGGGTGGCTCGGAGGCCGGCAGCAGCGCTGTTTGTGCTTCTACAGCGGTGAGCCAGCTTCAGAAGCCAGACATAGACTTCTCACATTGCATCTACCGCGAGGCTCACGCCGAACCAATCTCATCCTACATCATCTCAGACCAATCGACAGGATCGCGTACGATCGTGAACCATAATGACCTAGAGGAGATGACGCTGGACGAATTCATAGCTCGAGCCGACGAGATCCTGAGGTCGATATCCCCAGGCATGGATGCGCAGCAAGAGAACGAGGTCGAAGTAGAGCAGATATGGTTCCATTTCGAAGGCCGCATCCCGCCAACCACACTCGAATGCATCAGGTACCTCCGACGTCATGCTGCGGTCGCCGGGATAGGAACAGTGCCAGCCACAGTTATCTTGAAGCTATCGGTTGAGCTCGAGAAGCCCTACAGGGAGGGTCTTCAGGACCTCGCGTACGAAGCAGATCTCATATTCTACTCACGCAGCTGGGCCGAGGGCGAGGGGTACACCTCTGCTACTGACTGTCTAAGGAAGCAGGCTGCGGTGTTGAGCTTCACGAGTTATGACCTTGCTCACTCCAAGCGAACTCTGGTCTGCACGTGGGGTGATCAGGGCGCTTGTGCCTTGAGCTTACCTTGCTCGGCTGATAGATTGGAGGGTAGCATGGTCAGCAGTCCAGCATTCGGATCAGACGGTAGCAGAGTGATCGATACTGTTGGGGCTGGCGATACGTTTATAGCGGGAATGTTGTTCGGGTTCTTGTGTCGAGATGATGGGGTGTCTGATGCAGATGCTCCTTGGTCGTTGCGGCAGAAGCTGGACTTTGCAAACGGGCTTGCGGGGCGAAAGGTGGTTCAGCAGGGTTTCGGAGGATTGGGAGAGCAGATGGAACGAATACTCGCTGAGTGGAGATGACCACGTAGATGTCGTGGTCTGGCTCATCGGCCGACGAGCGTGCCATCGTTGCTCAAACATATCCCCTGTTTGCAAGAGCCTGGTTCGGCAGGTAGTGCAAGATAGAATGAAATCCCCAACAGGCCTCGATAGCCATTTTCTCACCTCCACACTCACCGAGCAAGACGCTTGTTGGGCTTTCGATATTCTTCCTCAAGGCTACTGGGGTCGTCCCTATCCGCAGAGCTGGAAGACGCCGGACATGTTCAGTTCGCTACCGGCGGTCGTCGAAGAGCTGCGATGTCCGGTCACAGCAAAGGTATCGAAGAGGAAAGTGGTCCAGTCATCTGCGCAAAGCATTTGGCTGAACCTGTCACCTTCTGGATAAGTTCTTAGGCAACCACAGGCCTTGCCTCTTCGCACATAGAGGTGGATCCAACACTCATGATAGTGCTTTCGATGCGGTGCTTGAGCATGTTAAGATAACTTTTCACACCTGTGTGTCAAAACATAATTGGCCACATGAAAGCGACATGCAAGTGCACTGGAAGAGGCATAATTGTGCTGGTGACGATGAGATCAGAAAGTGGCTTAGCGCATCAAGAGGTGGTCGGTATTGGGCTTACCAGTAGCATTTGAGATCAGAGTATGGAGCGTGCTCGGGTGTGTTATCGCAGGCACCGTGAAGCGAGCCATGTCTTCATGCACTGTTGTCGTGTAGGATGTCAGAGCTCAGGTGCTTGAGGCTGCTAAGTCCCCTCTCATCCCGCAACGTGGAGATAAAGTCATGGTTCGTGGACATGTACCTAGAGCTGTGTATGAGTCCTAGGTACAAGGCGTCGGCATAGTCGGGAGTGCAGAAAGCCAGCAATCATGACGTTTTCGTGGGGGTGGAGTATGGCCAAAGGCAGACAGCATAAAGGTTCGAAGGACGAGAGACAAGGCTGCTCGGCCAGATGCCTATCAGGCAAGGCATGAACCAATAGCATTTGGCGGGGGAAGATGGTATCAGGCACAAACACCTCGAGGCGGCTGCTTCATATCTGGTCAAGCTTCTTGACACCTCGATACAAGCGCACGACTCGCGCCCAACCTTGGCCTGCTCAGGTGATCATGCTCCATTAGTGATCCGTTTCCTTAAGACCAAAAGCCAGGCTTGTAAGGCAGTAGCAAGCTCGGCCCTATGCCGTAGGGTTAGATTAACTCTTCAGCAAGACTGCCGGGCGGCTCTTCCTGGTTCGCTCGTCCGCTAACCTCAGGTGTGTTTGAAGCTACTTTCTAGCAGACTGTGCACGTGGGTATTCTTGGGGCGCGGGGTGTGACTCGGCCAAAAGTCCGGCAAGCTTCCGATCCTTCGTGTGAGCGCCCAGCAGCTGGGGTGTGCTAAGTTGTTCGTCGTCGAACAGAGCGCGTGGTTTCGAGATAGGCAAGAAAGGCCTCCGTTCAATTCCTTCCGCGCTCGATCCCGTCGAATAGTCCAAGATGGTTCATAGATCTATGGAACAGCTAGTCACTCACTCACTATTGTGTGAAACACTGCATTGTCCTTCCTATAATAGCCCGAGACCATACAGCAGTATGTCCTTTGTGGCTTGTGACACAACCCAGAACATTATGTTGCTATCACAGCCATTTCCGAGGTACTTGAGGGACGTCTTGGTGGTACAGATACGTACTTCGTGGCTCCGATTGCGTATGAGATCGTTCGATCGGAGGTGTTTTGAGCACATGGCCAGATGCGTAAGGTACAGTGCATATTCTGCGACGAAATCACACGACGATTGGCATGGGAGTTGTCATGCTATGGATTGGAGCAAGTACCGCTGCTGCAGCGTGACAGACTTGGTGAGGGTTGGGCAGTAACAGAGATCATGAGCACAGTTGTTACTGGTCACAAAGGATATTCGGATCGAGAAGGAGCAATGAGGTCGCAGTGGGACGGCCGCAGAAAGTGTAATTGGATCGCCGTTGTCAAAGTGAAGCACCCAATCAACATCGGGTTTGCTTCGAGAAGTGAGTTTATCGTGGACCGCTCCGATGGCCCAACCCGTGCTAGACTTGACCATTTGAGTCAAGAGCCAGTTGTGCGAGTCTTCCTCACAGCTGTGACTAGGTTTGCTGCCTCCGGCATCTCTACAAGCCTCCGTAGCCTGCCACACCTCGTCTCTTCGTGGCTAGTTGGTCCTGAATCAGGAGTGCCGATCCTTGCGTGAGTCTCGTCATGAGCAGTCCACTTCCCGCCTGGGCTGGCTAGCTGGATTCGACCTTGGGGGTACTTCCTTCCACCGGCCATGCCTTTCGCTTGTTGTTTTGCCTAACTCCCTCGCGATTCCCTCGCACAACCAAGCACTGCTAAATTTGAGCGTTGAGCGTACAACTATCCCGTCTGCTCAGCCGATCTAGTGTTTTCTCCTCTTCTCACCATATACATCTGCCTTTCAAAGACCGAGCTTCTATCCACGAGTCCAACCTTCATTTCTCACGTTTTTGAGCAGGTAAGTTAGCGACACCTTTACTATTGTTACTCCCTCTGCTTTCCAGCTTGCCAAAGTACTGGGCTGATCTTCTCGCTTAGCCGCTATTGATTGGCCGCACTGGAAAACGAGATCTACATCTTCCACCATCTCTCACTTCATCATGGCTAGCGGCGACGCCTTGGTAAACACAATGAGATCATCACAACTCGCCTTCTACCAGCAGACAGCAAACCTCCCTGACGCCGAACGACAAGCGAAATGGTCCAAGTACTTGCAGTGGGCTGCCGCTCAAGCCAACGGCTCCGAGGCCCAGCTCTCAAGCAGTATTCCCCAGAAGCGGTCAGGATCTGGTGCTTCAATGATTGGTATGGAACCTGGATCTAAACGCCCCTCCATCGTAGGTCCCCTAGCTATTGTCTATACTTCTCTGGTTTGACTGGCCCCTGCAGCCCATGGCCTCGTCGGCGCCTATGCTTGAGCGACAATTTTCTGCTCCCATGCGACCAGTTGCTACGAAGTCCCGCCAGACCTTCTCGCCCAACGTGGAAACCACAGCAGAGTCCTCGCCAATCGCCATCCCACGTCGACATCAATCATCGTCTGCGCGACGCCTCTCAACTTCAGCTGCATCCTACCCAAGCCGATCCTTCAAACCTTCCACCCTCCACCAGATCGATGAGGTTCAAGACTACTCACCAAAAGCCTACTTGGCTCAGCAGCAGATGGCTGTCGACCTCTCACCCTCCACTTCGCCATTCTATGCGCAGGCACATCTGCATACGCAAGATTGCACCCAGACCAGCCCGCTTGGCCCAGGTCAGGCTGTAGATTACTCTCCAGCAACAATCTCTGGTGGTTCGAGCTTGACAAATGCCACTACCTTTGCTAGTGAGCCGATGTCTCGCAACAACACCAACGACATGCTGTGTGACCCCTTGATCATGTGCCGAGTCGGATCTTCCGGCTCGGACAGTTCGAGTGGAGAATCGCAGGAGCTCTTTCCTTTTGTCAATGATGTACCCCTATCTTTGGTGACCAGCTCTGCTGGTTATCAAAGTGCCCCTCTCTTTTCTGTCTCTAAATATTCCCCAATCCACTCAACAACCCCAGTTGAGGTCAAGCAGTCACCTTCGCAAGAAGGTACTCAATCTCCTTCAACTCAATCTCGCGTCACAAAGAGAGTTCAAGAACAGAATGCTCAAGGCGCGCGGCCTATTGCGCCGAAGAACAAAGATGATGTTTCAGGTGAACCACCTGCTCCAAAACTCAAAGCCTTCAAGAATGAAGATGGCACGATCGTGCACAAAGCTGAAATTGCTCGACATACACGTCAGCAAGCTCCACGTAAGACAACATTTTGCCAATTTTGTAATGATCAGCCGCAGGGCTTCCATGGCGACCACGAACTTCGCCGACACATCGAACGACATCACACTCAAATTCGACGTGTCTGGGTCTGCCGTGACGCTTCCGACACCGGTCGCTTCCTGATCAACTGCAAAGCTTGTCGTACCGGTAAGACATACGGCGCCAACTACAATGCCGCTGCTCACCTACGACGTGCTCACTTCAACCCCTGTAAAAACAAGCGTGGCGGCCGTGGCAAGAAATCTGAGGGTCGTGGTGGTATGGGAGGCGGTAGCTGGCCATCCATGGACTTCTTGAAGGACTGGATGTTCGAAACCTTCGAGATGAACATGAACGGTCGAAACATTGTTCAAAGCTTTGCACCAGACGCCAACATGGTCTCGTATCCAACTGAGCAGCTCGCCGAGTTCGAGCAAACTGATGCTCAACCTGATGCCGATTATGACGAGTCCTTCGACACCAGTCCCGAGCAAGAACCACTTTACTGCGACTTTGAGGGTTCCAATCAGGTGGCATACCCGACACAGACAAATCAACAATTCACAACCCCACCACAAGCCTTCATGCAGCAACAGGTGCCTTTCCCCATGCAGAGCGGCTCTTATCCTCATGCCCAGCCTATGTCTATCAGAATGCATTCGCAGCATTACAATATGCAACGTCAGACTGCTTTCCAGCCCGTCTCATATTGAACCTCCTCGCAACGTCGAGGCCAAGTACGGTCCATGGCAACTCGGGCTTTCACGACCTCATGACACTCATGACTTGACGGCTTCACGATGTCTATCTCCAACGGATATCAAGTCCGATATGAATCCTCACTTTTCTGAAGTTTAAGATCTCTGGGCAGGTATCGGGTCCGATCTATTTCAATTCTGCATTGTACATAAATTGAAGCCTTATTGGGCCGTG
>Ga0210040_10001644_pt1 | contig 33162 bp, 30 predicted proteins | sample CryGeyCG12114_NA_FD_185462 | JGI IMG/M metagenome (GOLD analysis project Ga0210040, IMG submission 185462) | Groundwater microbial communities from aquifer - Crystal Geyser CG19_WC_8/21/14_NA (SPAdes) (version 2) | ecosystem: Environmental > Aquatic > Deep subsurface > Groundwater | place: USA...
CGAAGGGACTCGAACCCCCACATCTTGCGATGGCAGGACCTAAACCTGCTGCGTCTACCAGTTCCGCCACGCCCGCATCGGACACCGCCGGTCGGCGCGGGTCTATACCAGCCGGATGCGGATGGGCAAGCCGTGAGGCAACCGCACCCGCCGGCGCGCGTTGACGGCGGACAAGGAGATTATCCGATGGCAACCCAACCTCCCCCCGAAAGCCCGACGCCTTCGTCTCAGCCCGCCGCACCCAGCGCGCCACCGCCCGAGGTGACGCCGATCGGCCCCGATATCGATCAGCCGTCGCCCGGCATGCCTGCCGGCGACCCCGGGACGTCGCAGCCCGCCGAAATCTGAAGGACCGCGCCCATGATGAACGAACCAGCCGATCGCGTCGGAACCGACCCGGATTCCACCCCAATCGAGCGCGAAGCCGACCCGCGCAGCGACATCGAACAAGCCGTCGAGTCCCGCTCCGACGCGGTGGACCGCGGCGAAGGCGGCCCAGAGCCAGAGCCGATGACCGCGCCCGGCGATTATTCGGGCGTCAGCGGCGATGGCGGCATGGTCAAGAACCAGGACCTGACACAGCAGTAACACCACAGCGCGGCGGGTGATCAGTTCTTCACCCGCCGCGCGCTGACGATGCGGACCGGCTGCACCGGCACTTGTCCCTTAAAGGCGCCGCGCAGCGTGGCGGTCGGCGACACGGGAGCGTCCATGATGTTCGTCACCACGTCCATGCCCTCGACCACATGGCCGAAAGCAGCATAGCCGAGGTTGTCGCCAGGCTTGGACGGATCCGCATCGAGGCCGGGCTGATCGCCAACGGAAATGGTGAATTCGCCCCGCGCTGTTCCGGGTGCGAGCCGCGCGGTCGAGATGGTGCCGCTCAGATGCTTCAAGCCCGTCTTGGTCGTGGGTTCATGCTTGATCGGCGGCAGCGAGCGCTTCGGGTCGCCGTTGGGTCCGAACTGCACGAAGCCGAAGTTGGTCTGCACCTTGACGTCGCGGTAGAAGGTGGTGCCGTCGAGCCGCTTCTGATCCACATATTTCAGGAAATTGGCCGCGCTGATCGGGGCCTGGACGGTGTCGGCCTCGATGACGATCCGCCCGGCGGTGGTGTTGAGTGCCACCCGCGGCAAAGCTGGCGCGGCGGACGTCGGGCTCGCCGCGGGTGCGGGACCGGGGCCAGACGGCTCCTGCGCGGTCACCTGGCTTGCCAGCAGGGCCAGCGGCAGAGTCACGATGATTTTCATCAGCGATGTCGCTCCTTGTTCGGACCTGTCCGGCCGATCAATTGGTGCCCGCGTCCAGCGCCGTCCTCAACCGCTCGTTGACGACACCCGGATTGGCCTTGCCGCCCATCGCCTTCATCGTCTGACCGACAAAGAAGCCGAACAGCTTGTCCTTGCCGCCGCGATAGTCGGCAACCTTGTCGGCATTCGCGGTCATCACCTCGGCGATCACCGCGTCGATCGCGCCTGTGTCGCTGGTCTGCTTGAGCCCGCGCTCCTCGACGATCGCGCCGGCATTCTGTCCCGTCTCCAGCATCACCTCGAACACCTGCTTGGCGAGACTGCCGGACAAGGTGCCGTCGGCGACCAGCGCGAGCAGTTCCGCCGCTTGGCCCGGGCTCACCGGGCTGTCGGCGATGCTGCGGCCGGTGCGGTTGAGCGCGCCGAACAACTCAGACGACACCCAGTTGGCCGCCGCCACCGGCGCCGCGCCGGTTGCCAGCAGCGCGTCGAACCAGCGCGCCGTTTCAACCTCCGCGGTGAGCACGTCGGCATTATAGGGCGTGATCCCCAGGCCGGCGTAGCGGGCACGCTTGGCGTCGGGGAGTTCGGGAAGGCTCGCGCGGCAGTCGTCGAGAAACGCCTCCTCGAGCTCCAGCGGCAACAGATCAGGATCGGGGAAGTAGCGGTAATCGTGCGCATCTTCCTTGGAGCGCATGGAGCGGGTGACGCCCTTGTCCGGGTCGAACAGCCGCGTTTCCTGGACGATCTTGCCGCCGGCTTCGATCACGTCCACCTGACGGTTCGCCTCATGCTCGATGGCGGCCATGACGAAACGGACCGAGTTGACGTTCTTGGTCTCCGTCCGCGTGCCGAATTCGTCGCCTGGCTTGCGCACGCTGACGTTGACGTCGGCGCGCATGGAGCCTTCCTCCATGTTGCCGTCGCACGACCCGACGTACCTCAGGATCGCGCGGAGCTTGCGGAGATAAGCACCTGCCTCAGCGGGAGAACGCATGTCCGGGCGGCTGACGATCTCCATCAGCGCGACCCCGGAGCGGTTGAGGTCCACATAAGAGCGCGTCGGGTGCTGATCGTGCATCAGCTTGCCCGCATCCTGCTCGACATGGATGCGCTCGACACCGATCGTCTTGGTGGTGCCGCCGTCCTCGATCTCGACCGCGCCCTCGCCCACCAGCGGATGGTAGAGCTGGCTGATCTGGTATCCCTGCGGCAGATCGGCATAGAAATAATTCTTGCGATCGAACCGCGACCAGCGGTTGATCTGGGCGCCGATCGCCATGCCGGTACGCACCGCCTGGCGGATGCATTCGCGGTTGGGCACGGGAAGCATGCCCGGCATCGCCGCGTCAACCAGGCTGACCTGCGTGTTCGGCTCGGCGCCGAACGCCGTCGCCGCGCCGGAGAAGAGCTTGGCGTTGGAGGTCACCTGCGCGTGGACCTCGAGGCCGATCACGACCTCCCACTCGCCGGTGGCGCCCTGGATGCGGTAGCTGGTCTCAGTCATATGCGTTTGACCTAATCTTGGAACGTCCAAAGAGTGGATGCCTGATACGTGCCTGGCACTGCACCAAAGGCTTCCTGCGGCGCCGCGCCGGCTGATCGTCAGATCGCGATGGAGTCCAGCCCGGGATCAGATCCGCCAAACCTCGACAAGATCGATCCAGTCGATCACCTACCACCACGCCTCCGGCCGTGCCGTGAACCCGGCCCGTTCCTCGATCGCCAGCCCGGCATTGAGCACGCCTTGCTCGTCGAGCGGCTTGCCGATGATCTGGAGACCGAGCGGCAGTCCTGCCGCATCGAGCCCGCCCGGCACGCTCATCGCCGGCAGCCCCGCGAGCGAACTCGGCACGGTGAACACGTCGTTGAGGTACATGGCGATCGGATCCGCCGACTTCTCGCCCAGCGCGAACGCCGCCGACGGCGCGGTCGGCGTCACCAGCACGTCACACTTCTCCCAGGCCTGCTCGAAATCGCGGGCGATCAGCGTGCGAATCTTCTGCGCCTGTGTGTAGTAAGCGTCGTAAAAGCCTGCCGACAGGACATAAGTCCCGATCATGATGCGGCGCTTCACCTCCGCACCGAAGCCATCGGCCCGCGTCGCGGCGTACATGTCCTGTAGCCCCGCACCGTCGGGCAGGTCGCGCAAACCGTAGCGCACGCCGTCATAGCGCGCGAGGTTGGACGAGGCTTCGGCGGGTGCGATGATGTAGTAAGCGGGCAGCGCATATGTGGTATGCGGCAGCGACACCTCGACGATCTCGGCGCCCGCATCCTTCAACCAGTCGATCCCCGATTGCCACAGCGCCTCAATTTCCGCCGGCATGTTGTCGACGCGATATTCCTTCGGGATCCCCACGCGCTTGCCAGCGAGGCTGGGCGAAAGCCCATGTTCCCACGCGGGCACGTCGAGCTGCAACGAGGTCGCGTCGCGCGCATCGAACCCCGCCATCGCCTCCAGCAGGATCGCGCAGTCGCGCACGTCGCGCGCCATCGGTCCTGCCTGGTCGAGGCTGGAGGCAAAGGCAATCGTTCCCCATCGCGAGCAGCGGCCATAGGTCGGCTTGATCCCTGCGATGCCGGTAAAGGCGGCCGGCTGGCGGATCGAGCCGCCGGTATCGGTTCCCGTGGCGGCCGGGCACAGACGCGCCGCCACCGCAGCGCTGCTGCCGCCCGACGAGCCGCCGGGCGCGAGCGGGGCATTGCCGCCATCGCTGCGGCGCCATGGGGAGACGACGTTGCCGAAATAGCTCGTCTCGTTGGACGACCCCATGGCGAACTGGTCCATGTTGAGCTTGCCGAGCATGCCGGCGCCCGCATCCCACAGGTTCTGCGACACCGCGCTCTCGTAGGGCGGCACGAACCCTTCCAGAATGTGACTGGCGGCGGTGGTGGCCACGCCGCGTGTGCAGAACAGGTCCTTCATGCCGATCGGCACGCCAGCCAATGGCTTGGGCGTCTCGCCGGCCGCGCGGGCGGCGTCAGCCTGTTTGGCGGCGGCGATCGCGTGATCGGGGGTTTCCACCAGAAATGCGTTGAGCGCCTTGGCCCGGCTCACCTTGACGATGAACGCGTCGGCCACTTCGCGGGCGGAGAACGAGCCCGTCCGCACCCCGTCGCGAATTGCCGCAACGCCGAGATCGGTAACGTCGGTCACTATTCGATCACCTTCGGCACGGTGAAAAAGCCATGTTCGCCCTGCGGCGCGTTGGCCATCAGCAGGTCGCGGATGCCGCCGTCGGTGACCACGTCGTCGCGCAGCCGCGTGGCGTTCGGGATGACGGCAGTCGTCGGCTCGACGCCGCTGGTGTCGACCTCGCCCAACTGCTCGATCCAGCCGAGGATGTTGTCCAGCTCGGGCGCGAGGCGCGCGGCGTCCTGATCGCTGATCGCGATGCGGGCGAGCCCGGCGATCCGCTTCACGGTGTTGGTGTCCACTGACATGACGCTGCGGCTAGCACCGGGGCTCGCCGCGGCGCAACCGGCGATTGCCTCCCGGCGTCCGCTCGTCCACTAAGGGGGCGTCCTGCCCCCGGGGAGCGCCGATTGGCCCGCAAGTTCCTGTACGTCGTCGCGGCGCTGATCGTGCTCGCTATCGCGGCGGCCTTTGCCTATCGCCTGTTCGGCACCCAGCTGATGCGGCTCGCACTGGTGCCCGGCGAAGCATTTCGCGCCCAGCCTGCGGTCTCGTCGCGCGCCTATGACAGCCCGCGCATGTGGGTCGCCCGGCCTGACATCGCCGGCAATCCCAGCCTGTGGACCCCTGCAGGCTATCGCCCGGCCGGGCACGCGCCCGCCGCCGTGTTCTTCATCCACCCCACATCGTACATCCGCCGCGATCATTGGAACGGACCGCTTGACGATCCCGACACCAACGCCCGCACCGAGATCTTCGTGCGCGGCCAGGCGAGCGCCTTCAACGAAGTCGGTCAGGTGTGGTCGCCGCGGTACCGCCAGGCGACGTTTGGCGCCTTCCTGACGAGCGCCGCCGATGCCGAACGCGCGCTCGACCTCGCCTATCGCGACGTGTCGGCGGCGTTCGATGCGTTTCTCCAGCAGGTCGGCCCCGACCGGCCGATCATTCTTGCCGGGCACAGCCAGGGCGCCCTGCACCTCACCCGCCTGTTGCGCGAGCGGGTCGCGGGCAAGCCGCTCGCCCGTCGCATCGTCGTCGCCTATGTGGTCGGCTGGCCGGTATCGCGCAGCACCGATCTGGCCGCGCTGGGACTCCCCGAATGCACGGCCGCGGCGCAGGCGCATTGCTTGCTGTCGTGGGAGAGTTTCGCCGAACCGGCCGATCCTTCGCTGATCACCGACACCTACGATCGGACCACCGGTTTCGACGGGCACCGCCGGCGCGGCACCCCGGCGGTGTGCACCAATCCGCTGACCGGCACTGCGTCGGCTGCGGCGCCGGCCGCCGCGAATCTCGGCACGCTCTATCCGTCCGCGGACCTCGGCTCGGCCAGCATCGTCGCTGGCAAGGTGGGCGCGCGGTGCGACCAGCGCGGCTTTCTGTTGATCGGCGAGCCGCCCGACGTCGGGCCGTACGTGCTGCCGGGCAACAACTATCACGTCTACGACTACAGCCTGTTCTGGGCCAATGTCCGCGCCGACGCCGCACGCCGGCTGGCGGCGTTCGGGCGATGATCGCGACCGACGCCGCGGCGTTCCGCGCTGCCCTGCCGGACGGCGGGCGCCTGCTCGGCCTCGACGTCGGCACCAAGACGATCGGCACCGCGCTTTGCGACGCCGGCTGGAGCTTTGCGAGTCCCGCGCTGCTCATCCGCCGCACCAAGTTCGCCAAGGACAAGGCGGCGCTGGTCGAGCTGGTCGCGCAGCAGCACGTGCGCGGGCTGGTAATCGGCCTGCCGCTCAACCTCGACGGCAGCGAAAGCCCGCGGTCGCAATCCACCCGCGCCTTTGCCCGCAACGTGGAGGAGCTCGGCCCCGTGCTGTTGTGGGACGAGCGCTGGTCGACCCAGGCGGTGACGCGCACGCTGATCGAACAGGACGCCAGCCGCGCCCGGCGCGCCGAGCTGGTCGACAAGATGGCCGCCGCCTACATCCTGCAAGGCGCGATCGATGCGTTGGTGTCGGTGCCACCGGAGATTGCCTCATGACTCCCCTGGTCCCGATCGAGGAAGCGCAGCGACGGCTGTTCGCCGCCAGCCGCCCGGTTGCGCAGGAAAACGTGCCGATCGCCGACGCCGCTGGCCGCTGGGCCGCCGCCGACGTGCTCGCGCGCCGCACCCAGCCTGCGGCCGACCTGTCCGCGATGGACGGTTATGCCATTCGCTTTGCCGACCTGCCGGGCCCGTGGCGGGTGATCGGCGAGAGCGCGGCGGGCCGGCCGTGGCAGGGCGATGTCGGAGCCGGCGAGGCCGTTCGTATCTTCACCGGCGCGGCCCTGCCCGCCGGCACGGACACCGTGCTGATCCAGGAGGAGGCGGGCCGCGAAGCCGAGCGCCTGCTCCTCACGGGAGAAGGTCCGGCCTACAAGGGCCGTAACACCCGCCGCAAGGGGCTCGACTTCAGCGAAGGCGACCGACTTGTTGCTGCCGGCGAGCGGCTTACGCCCGCGCGCCTCGCGGTGGCGGCGACCGGCGGCCACGGCACGCTGCGCGTCGGCCGCCGAGTGCGGGTGGCACTGGTCGCCACCGGCGACGAACTGGTGCCGCCCGGCGCGCAAGCAGAGGGGCTCGCACTACCCGAATCAAACCGGCTGATGCTCGCCGCGATGCTGGCCGACCTGCCGGTGGAGGTGATCGACCTTGGCATCATCCCCGACGACCTACCGACGCTGACAAGCGCGTTCGCTTCGGTGGACGCGGACCTGCTGGTCACCACCGGCGGCGCCTCGGTGGGCGATCACGACCTCGTCCGCCCCGCGCTGGAAGCAGCGGATGGCGTTATCGATTTCTGGCGCATCGCGCTGCGCCCCGGCAAGCCGATGATGGCGGGCAGGCTTGGCGGCGCGGCCGTGCTCGGCCTGCCCGGCAACCCGGTGTCGGCGTTCGTCACGGCCGTGCTGTTCGTGCGGCCGCTGGTGGCGCATCTTGGCGGTGCGGCCGATCCGTTGCCGCTCGTGACGCGCACCACGCTTGGCGAGGACCTGCCCGCCAACAACGGTCGAACCGATTATCTTCGCGCCGAACTGCGCGGTGGCCGCGCCTTTGCATCCACGATTCAGGACAGCTCCATGCTGCTGACGCTGGCGCGCTCAACCTGCCTGATCGTGCGCGAGCCCGATGCGCCGGCGGCATCGCCGGGCGACTCGGCGGAAATCCTGATGATCGCTTGACGCAAGGTTTTGCGTTCCGTATAGGTTCCACGTCTGTTCCTGACGGAGTTTCCGCCATGCTCACGCGCAAGCAGCACGAGCTCGTCTGTTTCATCAACGACCGCCTCAACGACACCGGCATTTCGCCGTCGTTCGAGGAGATGAAGGAAGCGTTGGACCTAAAGTCCAAGTCGGGCGTGCATCGCCTGATCAGCGCGCTGGAAGAGCGCAGCTTCATTCGACGCCTGCCCAATCGGGCCCGCGCGCTCGAAGTGCTGAAGATGCCCGAACGTCCGGAAGCGGCGAAGAAAAAGAACGATGCGACGCCGGCCGCTACGACGGCGAACGTGCGTCCCCTCCCCCAGCCAGCCAATGACGTGGTAGAAATCCCGCTGCACGGGCGGATCGCGGCGGGCGTGCCGATCGAGGCGTTCGAAGGATCGTCGATGCTCGCGGTCCCGGCGGCGCTGCTCGGCTCGGGCGAGCATTACGCGCTCGAGGTGGCTGGCGACTCGATGGTCGAGGCGGGCATCCTCGACGGCGATTATGCGCTGATCCGCCGCACGGAAACGGCACGCGACGGCGAAATCGTGGTGGCGCTGATCGAGGACAGCGAAGCGACGCTCAAATATTTCCGTCGCGAAGGGGCGATGGTCCGGCTCGATCCGGCCAACCGCGCTTATGATCCCCAGCGTTATGCGCCCGCGCAGGTGCGTATCCAGGGTAGGCTTTCGGGCATTCTGCGCCGCTACGACTGACGGGAAGGCGCGGCGGCGCACGCCAGGGGTGCGCGTCGCCAGGCTGCTGCACCGTCACGATGCGTCCCGACGACAGCGTCACGGCAACGCCGCCGGTTCGGGCGAGGACGGGCCGATCGAGCTTCAGCCAGCGCGGGGAACAGGCGCGCGGGAGTCGGCGGTCGCTGACCACGACGTCGGCGGCGCGGCAGGCGGCGATCAGGTCACTGGTGGACACCATATAGGCGCTTCGCGTCGCCAGCACCCGCCAGTACCGATCGCCAGCCCGTAGCTCCGCCAGGCACAGGTCGCGGCTGCATCGTGCGCCGGACAGTTCGCTGAGCGCGCTGACCTGGTCACGTCCGCCACCATTCTCGGCGAGCATGTCGCGGGTATAGTCTCCCGCGCGATCGCGCAGCAGCGCAAATCCGCCGCCGCTGGTCCTCAGCGCAAGGTGGCGGCCATCGCCGGTAACCAGCAGGTCGGGCGGCGGCGTGGCCAGTGCCCAGAGCGCGCCCGCCACCAAGGGCACCGCACCCCAGCGGCGCACCCGCGTCCGCCACAGCGCCAGCCAAAGCCCGCCGGCGACCATCAGCGCGAACGCACCACCCGGCATGGCGGGCAGTGCCGCCACTGCGCCGGGCGCCTCCGCCACCCGGTGAGCGATCCACAGCAACGCCGCCAGCGCTTGCCCCGCCAGCCACCAGAACGGCCAGCCGAAGCCCATTCCGTCTAGCACCAGCGCGGCGGCGACCAGCGGCATCACCACGAACGTGGTCAGCGGGATGGCGACGATGTTGGCCAGCGCGCCGTACATGCCGGCCTGGTGGAAATGGTACACCGCGATCGGCATCAGCGCCGCCTCGACCATCAACCCGGTGAGCAGCAGCGAGGCTCCCCCGCGGAACAGCCGTGCGAACCCGTCCTCGTCGTGCGGGCCGAACAGCTGCTTGATCCGAGGGTGTTCGTGAAATCCGATGATGGACGTGATCGCCGCGAAAGACAGCTGGAAGCTCGGCCCGGCCAGCGACTCGGGGCGAACGAGCAGCACCGCGGTGGCGCCGGTCGCGACCAGCCGCAGCGTCATCGCTTCGCGCCCCAGCGCCAGCGCACCCAGCACAAGCAGCGCCGCGACGCAGCTGCGGATCGTCGGCACCTGACTGCCGGTCAGCAGCGTATAGCCGATAGCCGCCGCCGCCCCGGCCAGCGCGGCGATCAGCGGCAGCCGCGTCCTGTGCGCCAGCCATCGGCTCAGCGCCAGCAGGCGGAGGACAACCAGCATCGTCGCGCCGACGACGGCGGTGATGTGCAGACCGCTGACGGACAAGAGGTGCGCGAGGCCGGCGCTGCGCATGGCATCTGCATCGGCGAGGGCGATCGCTCCTTCATCGCCGGTGGCCAACGCCGCGGCGATGCCACCGGCACTGCCCGGCAGGCGCGTGGTGATGAGGGTCGTCAACCGATGGCGCAGGTCGAGGTCTCCCCTGCCCTGCTGATTGACCGTCACGGGCGCCGAGCCGCGTCCGGTCGCACCGATGCCGCTGAACCAGGCGACGCGCGCGAAGTCATAGGCGCCCGGCACGCCCGGTGAGGGCGGCGGCATCAGCCGTGCCTGGAGGCTGACGACGCCGCTCCGGCCCAGCCCCGGCGGCAGGTCCGTTTCGGCAAGGTTGACCCGCACCCGCCGCGGCAGGGCAACGGCGGCCCCTTTCGAGTCGCGCGCCAGCCCAAGCGGAGCAAGCGTCAGCCGCACCAGTTCGCGCGCGGGCAGCGGCTCGATTCCCTCAACGCGCGCCTCGAACGTCGCCACCACGGGCCCGCCGAGCACTGCGCCCCGGACATGATCGGCTCGCCACCAGATCAAGGTGAGGCCGACCAGCGCCAGCGCCGCCGCGATCGCCACTGCCCGGGCCGCGCGCCCGCCCTGCCCCCCCGCGATTGCGGCCAGCGCCACCGCCGCGAACAACAAGCCGGCGATCGTCCAGGCGCGGGGATCGGGCAGCACGAACCACAACGAGATTCCCGCCCCGATTGCCACCGGGATCCACAGCGGCAGCGAGTCGCGCTCCGCCTCCAGCCACCGTTCCAGCACGTCTCGGAGGCGGACAAGCGTTGCAGGACCGCCGAATTGTCGGTGCCGGAGCGGTCTGCTAGAGGCGTCGGCGGCTGCACTGGCCATTATTCCTTCAGCTTGGGAGCATGCGCGGTTGAGCGCAACAGATCAAAATGCAGGCGGGCCGGCGATCGGCGTGGTGACGCGCTTTGCACCGTCGCCGACGGGCTTTCTGCACATCGGCGGCGCGCGCACGGCGTTGTTCAACCTCTTGTTCGCGCGTCGCCACGGTGGGCGCTTCCTTTTGCGGATCGAGGACACCGACCGCGCGCGATCAACGCAACCGGCGATCGACGCCATCCTGTCGGGCCTGCGCTGGCTTGGCATCGACTGGGACGGGGATGCGGTGTTCCAGTTCGCGCGCGCGGCCCGTCACGCGGAGGTGGCGGAGGCGATGGTCGCGGCAGGCCACGCCTATCGCTGCTACATGACCGCCGAGGAGCTGGCGGCGCTGCGGGCGGAGGCGGACGCGGCCCGAAAGCCGTTGCGGCTCCGCTCGCCGTGGCGCGACCGCGACCCCGCCGACGCGCCGGCAGGAGCACCCTTCGTGGTCCGCTTGAAAGCGCCGCGCGACGGTGAGACCACCATCAACGACCTGGTTCAGGGCGCCGTCACCGTTCAGAACAGCGAACTCGACGACATGGTGCTGCTGCGTTCAGACGGCACGCCCACCTACATGCTCGCGGTGGTGGTGGACGACCACGACATGGGGGTCACGCATGTGATCCGCGGCGATGACCACCTCAACAACGCGTTCCGCCAGTTGCCTATCGTGCGCGCGATGAACTGGCCGGAGCCGATCTACGCCCACATCCCGCTGATCCATGGCAGCGATGGCGCCAAGCTTTCCAAGCGCCACGGGGCCGTCGGCATCGAAGCGTATCGCGACGAACTCGGTATCCTGCCCGAGGCGCTGGACAATTACCTGCTGCGGCTCGGCTGGGGTCATGGCGACGACGAGATCATCGCCCGCGAGCAGGCGGTGGCGTGGTTCGACCTCGCCGGGGTCGGCAAGTCGCCGTCGCGGTTCGATCTCAAGAAGCTCGAAAACCTGAATGGTCATTACATTCGTGCCGCGGATGACGGGCGGCTGGCATCTCTGGTCATCGAGCGTCTGGGCCCGGAGGGCGATGACGGCCAGCGGACGTTGCTGACCCGCGCCATGCCCCAGCTCAAGCCGCGCGCCGCCAACCTCAACGAGCTGGCGGACGGCGCCCGATTCCTGTTCGCGGCCCGACCGCTTCCTATGGAAGAGGCAGCTGCGGCCTTGCTGACCGGAGAGGGACAGGCAACGCTTGCGGCGGTCCACGCAGCGCTTGACGCGGTGCACAGCTGGGATACGGAGGCGCTTGAAGCCGCGGTGCGGCTCGTGGCTGAACATCGCGGGCTGAAGCTCGGTCAGGTCGCCCAGCCGCTCCGCGCCGCGCTTACCGGACGCAAGATCTCGCCCGGCATTTTCGACGTCCTCGCGCTGCTCGGGCGGGAGGAAAGCCTCGGCCGGATCGCCGACCGTCTGGCGAATGGGAAGGATGACTAACATGACGGACGCCGCAAAACTCTCCCTGGCGGGCAAGGACTTCGACTATCCGGTGATCAGCGGAACGGTCGGTCCCGACGTGATCGATATCCGCAAGCTGTACGCGCAGACGGACAACTTCACCTACGACCCCGGCTTCACCTCGACGGCGAGCTGCCAGTCGAAGCTGACCTATATCGACGGTGACGCGGGCGTGCTGCTGCACCGCGGCTATGCGATCGGCGAACTGGCCGAACAGTCGAGCTTCATGGAGGTCGCCTATCTGCTGCTCAACGGCGAGCTGCCGTCGCGGCAGGAACTGGACGGCTTCACCACCACCATTACCCGCCACACCATGGTGCATGAGCAGCTGGCGACCTTCTTCCGCGGCTTCCGGCGCGATGCGCATCCGATGGCCATCATGTGCGGCGTGGTTGGCGCGCTGAGCGCTTTCTACCACGACTCGACCGATATCCACGATCCGGTGCAGCGCACCATCGCCAGCCACCGGCTGATCGCCAAGATGCCGACGATCGCTGCGATGGCCTACAAGTACAGCGTCGGGCAGCCGTTCCTGTATCCGGACAACTCGCTGAGCTACACCGGCAATTTCCTGCGCATGACCTTTGGCGTTCCGGCTGAGCCTTATGAGGTCAATCCGGTGGTCGAAAAGGCGATGGACCGGATCTTCATCCTCCACGCCGATCACGAGCAGAACGCTTCCACGTCGACGGTGCGCTTGGCCGGATCGTCGGGCGCGAACCCGTTCGCATGCATCGCGGCCGGCATCGCCTGCCTGTGGGGCCCGGCGCATGGCGGCGCCAACGAGGCGGCGCTCAACATGCTGCACGAGATCGGCACGCCCGATCGCATCCCTGAGTTCATCGCTCGCGCCAAGGACAAGAACGATCCGTTCCGTCTGATGGGCTTCGGCCACCGCGTGTACAAGAACTACGATCCCCGTGCGACGGTGATGCAGAAGACGGTGCGCGAGGTATTCGAGGCGCTGAACGTCTCCAATCCCGTGTTCGACGTCGCGCTGCAGCTCGAGGAAATGGCGCTCAACGATCCGTATTTCGTTGAAAAGAAGCTGTTCCCGAACGTCGACTTCTATTCGGGCGTGATCCTGTCTGCCATTGGCTTCCCGACCTCCATGTTCACCGCGCTGTTTGCGCTCGCCCGCACGGTCGGCTGGGTGGCGCAGTGGAACGAGATGATTACCGATCCCGACCAGAAGATCGGCCGTCCGCGCCAGCTCTACAACGGGCCGACGCAGCGTCCCTACGTTCCCGTGAACCAACGCTGATGTCCCGCCCTTGGCGTTCCGCGATGTTCCTCATCGGGGTGCTGTGCGCCCTGATGGGGGCGCTGTGGATCGCGCAGGGACTGGGATACATTCATTGGCCTGCGTCGAGCTTCATGCTCGACCAGCGCCCCTGGGCCGATCGTGGTGCCGCGCTGGCGGTGTTCGGGCTGCTTCTGATCCTCGTCGCGCGGCGGCTGCGGCGCTAGGCCGCGCCGGCAGGAAGTGTCAGCGTGAAGCGCGCGCCCTGCCCAGGCGTGCTGGTGAGCGTGATGTCGCCGCCCATCGCGCGCGCCAGCCGCCGGGCGATATAAAGGCCAAGGCCGTTGCCGCCCGCCTCCGTCGGATCGACGCGTTCGAACTTGTCGAACACGCGCGCCTGATCCTCCGCGGCAATGCCCTTGCCCTCGTCAGTCACCGTGATGCTGGCCCTGCCCGCACCGGAAACCGCGCTCACCACCACGATAGACCCCGCGGGCGCATAGCGCACGGCATTGCCGATCAGGTTCACCAGGATCTGTAGCGATCGGCGGAAGTCGCCGACGGCCGCGAGTTGCGTGCCGGTCGGTGGCCGGTCGATCACCACGTCCTTGTCGATCGCCCGCACCGCCAGCAGCCCGGCCGCACGGCGAGCGACATCGGCGAGGTCGATCGGCTCCGCGGCCAGCAGGAAGTCCGGGCGCTCGATCGCCTCCAGGTCGACGAGGTCATCGACCAGTGCCAGCAGGTGCCGGCCCGCATTGGCGATGTCGGCCGCATAATCGGCATAATCGGGCGGCACTGGACCATCGGTCGCGGCATTGATGCTGTCGGCGTTGGCGATGATCTGTGCCAAGGGCCGCCGCAATGCCTTGTCGAGGCCCGCGGTGAACTCGGCGGCAAGCGGCGGTGGGGGCGCAGCGGGCGCGGGCGGTTCTTCGTGAACGAGACCGACGAAGCCACCGAATCGACCGGCGGCGTCGCGCCGCACCGTCGCGGACAACAGCACGGGCGTGTCATTGCTGCGGAGCTTGGCAGGCTGACCCTTCAGCGGTTCGCGGCGGGCAAGCGCCTCCACCAGCGGCACCGCGCCGTTCGACGTCGCGAGGGCGAACAGGCTGGTGATCGGCTCGCCAAGCAGGCCGATCGCATCGAAGCCGTGCCGTCGCCCCGCTTCGATCGACACGCGCGTCAGGCGCAGGCCGGCATCGGCCTCCCACGCCCAGTCGCCGTGGTCGCGCAGGAAATCGGGATGCGACTCGTCCACGCCGTCGACCGGTGCCCACGCGCTGCGTTCGCGCCAGCCGCTGATCGCCAGCCGCACGCCATCGCCGTCCGGCTGCGCGCGCACCCATAATTCGAGATCGGCCTCTTCGTCGGCAACGACAACGCCGCGCGACACGATGATGCCCAAGCGTCGAGCGAGCCGCGCCACTGTCGCAACCGGCGCCAGCGCTAGCGGCCGAGCGATGGCGCCACCGGCGCGGGCGTTCAGCTCGCCAAAGGGGAACTCGGCCGCCAGCAGCAGACCTTCGCCATCCAATGTCGCGTGGGCGACGGTAGCATGTGCGTCCATGTCGCCCCCGCTCATCCCTGCGCCGATCGGGCAAGCGCGCGAATGGCGCTACGGAAGCTACGCGGCAGCGACAGCGGCGCCAGCGCGGCACGCGCCGCCTCCGCGGCGATGGCGGCAATGCCGTCGAGCTGGTCGGCAAACTGCTCGATGTCCCGCCGCGGATCGGCGTCCGCCAGCGACAGGGCGATGCGCGCGATCGAGGGTCGGTCGAGCCCCACGGCGCGCAGGGCGGGCCACAACCGCTCGCCGCGCGGCTCGATCACCAGCGCGCGCGCCGCGTCGAAGTCGATATCGAGCGCCCGCGCCAGCACCGCGATGAACAAGGATAGCCGCCGGTCGCCAATCGCTTCCACCATCAGCACGGGAACCTCGTCGGGCAGCGGGTCGATCGCCGCTGCCAGCCGAACGGCCACCGCCTCGACCCGTTCGCTCTCGTCGTGTGCGGCAAGGCTGCGCTGCGCCGCTTCACCGATCGCGCGATCGGTATCGGCATCCGCCGCCACGCCTTCGCGAATGGCGGCGGCAACCCACCAGACCAGCCGGTGGTGCAGCTCGGCGGGCAGCTCGGCGCCGACCGCGTGCTTGTGCTCGACGAGATTGCCCCGGCGGTTCTCCTGCACCAGCAGCGCGGTTGCGGCCGCTGCGACGACCGTGTCGGGCAAGGCGGTCAGCCGCACCAGCAGGCTGGGCGCATCGGGCATGTCGATCGCGACCGGCAGCGCGTCCGCGAGCAGTTCGGCGCGCACGCGGCCGAGCAGCTCCTCCATCAGCTCGCTATCGCGCAGCAGGCCCGCGGCGCTCAACCGGGCGAGGACGTCCGTGCGGGCGGCCAGCAGCGCATCGGCCTTGCGATCGGCGCCGCGCCCCGACAACAGCCGCGCGGCATGGCGGCGGACATCTGCTTCCACCGCACCGACGATCGACCCGAGGACGCTGCCGAGCAGCAGCCGCGCGCGCTCGTCCAGCCGCGAATCATCGGGCAGGAAGAAGTCGGTGATCGTTTCCTCCAGGCGCGGGTCGCCGAGCACGCCGGCGCGCGCTGCCGCTTCGTTGGTGGGGTGAGAGCCGACGGACATGGCGATCACCTGTAGGGCGCCGTCGTTAAAGTCACGCTAAGGCTGGCGGCGAAGCGTTTCGACCTCATGCGCCAGCGTTGCCGTTGCGTAGGCGGCGGCCAGCACCAGCCCGGCGAGCGGCCAGCCGAGCAGCGTGAAGACGGTGACGATCAGGAGAAAGGCGGGCGCACTGCCCCACCAGTTCATTGGCGTCGCGCCCGCCGCTCGGTCGGCGATTCCGCCAAGCGCAATCAGCGCCGCGGCGACTGCGAAGGCCGTGTGAGTGGCCGTTGCCAGGTCGGTCTGCCGAGCCAGCGCAAGCACGCACAGCGCCGGAACAAGCTTCACGCCCCAGGCATGGACCCGCGCCAGCCCGGGCTCATCACGCAATCCGCCCAGCGTCGCGCCGACGGCAAAGGCCAGCGTTCCCGCCAGCCCAACCAGCATGCCTGCCCGCTCCCAGCCGAGCACGATGGCAACCACCCCAAGCACGGCCAATGCCAGCGCCACGGCGGCGATGATCGCACCCGGCACGCTTCGCGCCACCAGCGCGGGCACGATCAATCGCGCGAGCGGACCCACCACCCAGCGGCTGAACCAGCCGCGCTCGGCCGAGACGCTAGCGGCGACGATGCGGCGTCCCCGCCAGTCGAGCGCCTGCGCTGTATGTTCGATGCCATGGCCATCACGCAGCGTCGCCTCGGGCAGCGCGACGTGGGTCGCGCCCGCGGCTTCGGCGACTCGCACCAGCGTAGATTGCGGATCATAATCGCGCGGCATCGCCGCAACCGCCGCGACGCGCCGTGGATCGAGCCGGGCGATCCCCGCCCACGCCATGCCGCCGCCGACCCGCTCGAACCCTGCCGGGGCCCCGTCGCCCGGCGTAACCAGCAGCGCATCGCCACCTTCACGCGCGAGCGCGGCAACGGTGGCATCGGTGGTAACCAGGCCATCGGCGAGCATCACCAGACGTGCAAGCGGATGCAGCTTCTCAGCCGCTTCCCCCGCCCCGCGCACCGGGTCCACCGCGACGCCGCGGCGGCCGATGCGGTTAAGCGCGCCCATCAGCTCAGGCGTGAGCCGGCCGACCACCACGATGATCTGCGACGCGCCGGCGGCGATCAATTGCCGCGCCTGATGCTCGATCAGCGTCGCCCCGGCGAACGGCAGCGTCGCAGCCAGTCGGTCGGGCCGGTCAACGGCATCAAGGGTGGCGAACAGAAGCCCGGCGAGCATCGCCGGCTGTTAGGCGGCTCGCGCCGCCGATGCAAAGCCCCCGAAGCTATAACTGCGCTGCTACAGCCGCGCCGCGGACCGCCGCAATTTGGCGACCACCGCGGCATCGCAAGGATCGCCCTCCGCCGCTTCGGTGGCCAGCGCCATCAGCCGCACCGCGCCAAAGCTCGCCGCCAGCCCCTTCAGCCGCCACGCGGCGGCGCGCCACTTGTCGGGGTCGCTGGCCTCGGCCAATTGCGCCAGGCTGCGCTCGACGCTGTCGGTGAAGGCAAGCCGCAATTCGGCGATCAGCGCCGGCTCGTCGCCCACTGCTGCCGCCAAGGTCGCGTCGATCGCTCCGGGGTCGTATGCCATGCGCCGTGGGTACCAAGGCCATGCTTAAGAATGTGTTACGCTATTCGGCTTTGTTGCCGGGGCTTTCGTGATAAGCTTGGGGCTGAATTGGGGGTAATATGATCGTCGAAATGCGGGCCGATCAGGAGCGCGAAGGCGCGAGCGTAGCGGATGAAGTGATCGAGTCGCCACCGGTGGCATTGGAAGACGTGTTCGACTTCGGCACGGCCAACGCTCCCGAGCGGCGGAGCCTCGCGCGCGTGTCGCTGGTGCTGGCGCTGATTGCGTCGGTCGCCTGGGTGGCGGGCACGCTGTGGGTGGCGCGCGGCTCCCTGCCGACACTCGATGGCGTGGCGCTGGTGGAACTGATCGCGGCGATGGCGGCCATCCCTGCGCTGATCGGCATCGTCTGGCTGCTCGCCATGCGCACCAGCTATGCCGAGGCACGCCGCTTCGCCGACACTGCCGCCTCGCTGCGTGCCGAGGCCGCTAGCCTGGAGCGGACCGCCGCCGTGATCGGCGGCGCGCTGGAGGCCAATCGCGAGACGCTGTCGACCCAGCTGGCGCAGCTTGCCGCGCTCGGCGATGCGGCAAGCCAGCGGCTGGGCGCGATCGGGCGCGGCATGGCGAGCGACATCGCCGAAGCCGACGCGCACGTCCATCACCTGTCGGAAGCTGCCGCCGCGGCGCAAGCCAATGTCGGCATTCTGCTCGCCTCCCTGCCCCGCGCGCGCGCCGAGACCGAGGACATGGCGCGCCTGCTCGACGAAACCGGCCTGTCCGCCGGCGAACATGCCGCCGCCCTCGACGCGCAGCTGGTGGCGCTCGCCGAACGCGGGCGGGAATCGGATGCGATTGCGGGCGGTGCGGCAACTCGCCTGGCAGCCCACATCACCCGCATGGAAGCGACCAGCGAAACCGCCGGCGCGCGCCTGGAGGCCGTGACGGGCGGCATGTCCGACGCCGTGGACGCGCTGCTCAGTCGCACGGCCGAGGCGATCGGGGAGGCGCGCAAGGGCATCGCCGCTCAGGGCGATGCGATGCTGGCGATGGTCAGCGCCAATCAGGCGGCGCTCGACAATGCCGCGCGCGACAATGCCGAAGCGCTGGCGGCACGGATCGCCACCGTTGAGACGGCAATCGACCGTCTAGCTGCCCGGCTGGAAGCGCAACGCCACGTTGGTGACGAATTCGTCGCCAACGTCGAAGGCGGTCTCCAGCGGGTCGATGCGCAAATGCACACGCTGCAGGTTCAGGGCATTGAGCGGTCGCAGATGCTGGCCGCCTCGATCGGCGCGCTGGGCAGTTCGGCCGACGCGATGACCGAGGCACTGCGCACCGGCGACGCTCTTGCCACCCGCACGATCGGCACCGCCGAGTCGCTACTGATCGCGCTTGACGCCGCAACCCGCGAAATCGACGAGACCCTGCCCGAAGCACTCGGCCGCCTTGATGCGCGGATCGCGCAGAGCAAGGGTGTGGTGGTGCAGGCAAAGCCGGAGCTGCTCGCGCTGGTCACCGCCGCCGAGAGCACGCACGATGCGATCGAAGCCATCGCCGGTGTGGTCTCGGAGCAGCGGCGCACCCTGGAAAACCTGTCGACGACCCTTCACGACACGCTGACCGTCGGCCGCAGCAAGGCCGATGCGCTTGGCCAGATGGTCGATGAGACGATCGGCCGCAGCAACGTGTTTGCCGAGGAATCGGCGCCCCGCCTGATGGAAGCGCTGCTGCGCGTCCGCGAAACCGCCGCCGCGGCGGCCGAGCAGGCGCGCGAAACGCTCTCCACCGTCATTCCGCAAGCCGCCGAACAGCTGCACGATGCGAGCGCCGAAGCGATGCGCCGCGCCACCACCGACACGGTGAAGCGCCAGATCGACACCATCAACGAGGCTACGGACCAGGCGGTCGCCGCCGCCACGCGGGCGACCGAGAGGCTGGCCGAACAGGTGCAAACGCTGCTCGCTCAGGCCGACACGGTGAAGGCCACCATGGAACAGGAACGCGCCGAGCGCGAGGCGATCGAGCGCGACACGCTGTCGCGCCGGGTGTCGCCGCTGATCGACGCACTGAACTCGGCGTCGATCGACATCACCAAGGCGTTCGCGCCCGATGTGTCCGACACCGCATGGCAGGCCTATCTCAAGGGCGACCGCGGCGTCTTCACCCGGCGCGCGGTGCGGATCATCGACGGTGCCACCGCCCGCGACGTGGCGCGGCTGTATGACGAGCACGACGACTTCCGCGAGATGGTCAACCGCTACATCCACGACTTCGAATCGATGCTGCGTGCGATCCTGACCGAGCGCGACGGCTCGCCGCTCGGCGTCACGTTGCTATCATCGGACATGGGCAAGCTGTATGTCGCGCTCGCGCAGGCGATCGAACGGCTGCGCTAGGCCCGGCGCCACCGCGCGAAGAACGCGCCGTCAGACCGGCGGCGCGTATCCCCTGACCAGGTCGACCACCTGCGGCGTAACCCAGCCATAGTAGTAATTGAGCTGGAACAGCGCGAACAACAGTGTCGCGACAATCGTTACGCGCAGCGCCAGACGCCCCAGCTTGAACTCGTGCGGCGCGCTTTCCGCTTGGCCGGGAATGTAGTCGCCCCCGGCCTCGTGCGTGGTGCGCACGCCGAAGGGCAGCACCAGGAAGACCGAGAACGCCCAGAACAGGATGTAGATCGCCAGCGCCGAACTCCAGCGCATGTCAGGCCTCGATCAGCAGCACGTCGACGATCGGCTTCTTGCCCGTCCAGCGCGTGGCGACATGCCGCACCGCCAGGCGCAGGTCCTCGCGGAGCTTGTCGCTGCCGCCACGCCCGCCCTTGCGCATCGCGCTGGACACCGCCTCCGTCGCGTCGTCAATAAAGGCCTGCCGGTCCTCCTCGACCGGAATTCCCTGGATACGCAGCTGCGGCTGACCGATCGGCCGCTTGTCCCGGCCGATCGCGACCGCCACGGAAATCTGGCCATTGATCGCGATCTTGCGCCGCTCGTTCATGGACGCGCCGTCCGCCGGCAGAATCACGTCCCCGTCGAGCACCAGCCGCCCCACTGCCGCCGTGCCGATCTTCGCGCCCGGTCCGGGCAGCAGCCGGACGATGTCGCCATCGGTCTGCACCAGCGTCTGGGGGATGCCCTCGGCCAGGCCAAAGCGGGCCTGCTCCATCAGGTGCCGCATCTCGCCATGGACGGGAATCAGCAGGTCGGGCTTGATCCAGCCGTACATCGCCTTCAGCTCCGGGCGACCCGGGTGGCCGGAAACGTGGACATGCGCCTGGCGCTCCGTGATCATCGACACGCCGCGCCCGGCGAGGACGTTCTGAATGCGGCCGATCGCCACTTCGTTGCCCGGGATCTGCTTGGACGAGAAGATCACCGTGTCGCCGCTTTCCAGCGAAATCTGGTGGCTGCCGTCGGCAATGCGGGCAAGCGCCGCGCGCGGTTCGCCCTGGCCACCGGTGGCGACGATCAATACCCTGTTGCGCGGAAGGCGCATCGCCGTGTCGACATCCACCGTCTCGGGGAAGTCCTTGAGGTAACCGCACTGCCGCGCCACGCGCAGGATGCGATCCAGCGAGCGCCCGGTGACACACAGCTTGCGGCCCGTCTCCTTGGCGACCTCGCCCAGCGTGTGCAGCCGTGCGGCGTTGGAGGCGAAGGTGGTGACCACCACCCGCCCCGGCGCGTTGGCGACCGTCTCGGCGAGCCCGCGGCGCACGTCGCTTTCAGATCCCGACGCTTCCGTGTTGAACACGTTAGTCGAATCGCACACCAGCACATCCACCCCGCGTTCACCGATGGCGGTGAGCTGTTCCGCCGTCGCAGGATTGCCGATGATCGGCGCCGCATCGAGCTTCCAGTCGCCGGTGTGGAACACGCGGCCCTCGTCGGTTTCGATCAGCAGCGCGTTGGCTTCGGGAATCGAATGCGACAACGGCACGAAAGTGAAGCCGAACGGGCCCACCTGCGTCGCCTGACCGGGCTCGATCACGCGCAGCGTCACCCGGTTGGCGATGCCCTCTTCCTCCAGCTTGCCGCGGATCAGGCCGGCGGTGAACGGCGTCGCGTACAGCGGCACGCCCAGGTCCTCGGCGAGGTACGGCAGCGCGCCGATGTGATCCTCATGCCCGTGGGTGAGGACAATGCCGACCAGGTCGTCGCCCCGCTCCTCGATGAACTGAAGGTCAGGCAGGATGATGTCGATGCCGGGGTAGCCCGCGTCGGCAAAGGTGACGCCACAGTCCACCATCAGCCACTTGCCGCGGGTGCCGTATAGATTCACGTTCATGCCGATCTCGCCGGACCCGCCGAGGGCGACGAAAAGAAGTTCGTTCTTGGGAGTCATTGAGTTCTTTCAGGAAAGTCGTGGCGGCCATCCGCCGGAAAGGGGCGCAACGCGCCGAGTCAACCGTTCATATGGGCGCTCGCCCACATCATCGCCAGCCCCTGCACCGTCAGGTCGGGTTCGATCGCGTCGAACACCGCCGTATGCGGCTCGAACAGCGTCGCGAGGCCGCCCGTCGCGATCACCTTGACAGGGCGGCCGATCTGCGCCTTGAGGCGGGCCACCAAGCCTTCGATCATCGCGACATAGCCCCAATAGATGCCGATATGCATTTGGTCGACCGTGTTGCGGCCGACGACGCTGGTGGTCAGCGGCGCTTCGATCGCGATGCGGGGCAGCTTGGCAGCGGCGGTCACCAGCGCATCGAGCGACAGGTTGATGCCCGGTGCGATGATGCCGCCTTTGTAAGCGCCGGAAAAGTCGCTGACGTCGAAGGTTGTCGCCGTGCCGAAGTCGATCACGATCAGGTCGCCCGCATGCAGCGCGTGCGCGGCGATCGTGTTGACCGCGCGGTCGGCCCCCAGCGACTGCGGCTCGTCGACATCGATGGTCATCGTCCACTCGACCGGCGCGCGTCCCGCGATCAGCGCCTCCGCGCCGAAGTACTTGGATGCCAGCACCTGCAGGTTGTGCAGCGCGCGCGGCACCACGGTGGCGATGATCACCCCGGTCACGTCGAGTCGGTCGAATCCGGCGAGCGCCAGCAGCTGGCTCAGCCAAACGGCATATTCGTCGGCCGTGCGCCGCGGATCGGTTGCGATCCGCCAGCGCGCTTTGATAGCAGGTTCGTCACCGTCGGCGGCCACCAGCGCGAAGACGATATTGGTATTGCCGGCGTCGATCGCGAGCAGCATCGGAAGCTCCCTCAGAGCAGAAAGACGTCGCCGGCGTAGATGACACGCCGCTCGCCCGACGCCAAGCGCAGCATCAGCGCGCCGTCGCAGTCGAGGCCGTCGAACAGGCCATCGGTGATGCTGCCGTCCGGAAGCCGTGCGGTGAGCGCGGTGCCGACCGGATGCGCCCGCTCAAGCCAGCGGCCGCGCACGCCGGCCAAGCCCGCACCCCGCCAACGGCCGAGCCAGCGTTCGAACGAGGCTGCCAGCGCTTCGGCGAACGGCCCGGCCGTGGCGCCGGAGCCGTGTGCGGCGAGGCTGGTGGTCGGCCGGTCGGCAAGGTCGGGGTGGTGCGTCAGATTGACGCCGACGCCGACCACGACCGCATCCTGGGCGCGCTCAAGCAGGATGCCGGCAAGCTTCGCGCCATCGAGCAACAGGTCGTTGGGCCATTTCAGCCACAACGCCCCATTCGGCTGAAATGCCATCACCGCGTCGTGTAGCGCCACTCCCGCCACCAGCGCCAACGACGCCGCCGGGGGATCTTCGCCGCGCAGCCGCACCAGCGTGCTTCCGGAAAAGTTGCCCATCGGCGAGGTCCAGGCCCTGCCCTGTCGCCCCCGTCCGACAGTCTGCCGTTCCGCACGCAACCAGAGGCCCTCCTGGGCGCCCTCGCGGGCCAGCGCGAGCATGTCCGCGTTGGTCGAACCCGTCTCACGGACGGTGCGAATCACAACCAGCGCTAGTGCCTCAGAACAGCGCCCGTGCCGCCGCCATCGTCCAGGCGCCCAGCGCGGGAATCGCGAAATAGCCCAGCGGCGAGACAAAGGCGGCCGTGAGAGCGATCAACCCGCCTTCGACGGGGTTGGTCATCGGCGCAAATGCAGGCGCAGGGTCGTCGAAGTACATGATCTTGACGACCCGCAGGTAGTAATAGGCCCCGATCACCGACGCCGCGATGCCGATCGCGGCAAGCGGGAACAGCCCGGCCGCGACCGCCGCATCGAACACAGCGAACTTGGCCCAGAAGCCGAACAAGGGCGGAATGCCGGCAAGCGAGAACATGAAGATCGCCAGCGCCAGGGCGAGGCCCGGACGCGTGCGCGACAGGCCGGCAAGGCTCGCCACCTCTTCGACGGGTTCGCCATCAGCATCGCGCATCTGCAGCACCACCAGGAACGATCCAAGCGTCATGGCGATGTAGATCGTCATGTAGGTGAGCACGCCCGAGACGCCTTCGCGCGTCCCCGCGGCCAGGCCGATCAGCGCGAACCCGACATTGTTGATCGATGAATAAGCGAGCAGCCGCTTGATGTTGGTCTGGCCGATCGCTGCCACCGCGCCGAGCACGATGGACGCCAATGCGGCGAAGATCACGATCTGGCGCCATTCGCCGAGCGCCGGCCCCATCGCGACCACCGCGACGCGCACCGCGAGCGCCATGGCGGCGACCTTGGGTGCGGAAGCGAAGAACGCCGTCACCGGGGTCGGCGCGCCCTCGTAGACGTCGGGCGTCCACATGTGGAAGGGGACGGCCGACATCTTGAAGGCAATGCCGGCGAACACGAACACCAGCCCGAACAGCAACCCCATCGAGCGGGGTCCGGCGTACGCCTGAGCGATGTCGCCGAACAGCGTCGTGCCGGTGAAGCCGTACACCAGGCTGATGCCGTAGAGCAGGATGCCGCTCGCCAGCGCGCCCAGCACGAAATATTTGAGCCCCGCCTCCGCCGAGCGCGTGTCGCGTCGCATGAAGCTCGCCAGCACGTAAGCCGCCAGGCTCTGCAGTTCGAGGCCGACGTAGAGCGTCAGGAGGTCGGACGCCGACACCATCATGCCCATGCCCGCCGTGGAAAGCAGGATCAGCACCGGATATTCGGGGCGAAGGTCGTCGCCTGCCGTACGCTGAAAGAAGTCGGGCGCCATGATGATCGCCACGGCCGCCGCCACGAAGATCAGCACCTTGGCGAACGCGGCAAAGCCGTCGGCTCGATACAGGCCGCCGAAGGCCACGCCGCCGGATGACGCGGGGCCGAGCAACGCGAGGCCCGCCCCTACCAGGACCAAGACCGACGTGATCGACACCGCTCGCGTCGACCGGGGACCACCCCAGGCTGACACCAGCATCAGGAGAATGGCGCCGAATGCCAGGATCTCTTCCGGCAACACCATCGCGAAATTGGAAGCGAAGTCCATCAGCGCACCTTTGTCGACGCAATCGCGACCGATCCGCCACGCGGTCTCGAGTCACTTGGCGGCGCTGCGCGGTCGATGCGCGCCAGCAGCGTGGTCACATCCTTGCGCATCGGCGCCAGGAAGCTCTCGGGGTACACGCCCATCCACAGCACCACCGCCGCGACGGGGGCGAGCAGCCACAGTTCGCGGCTGGACAGGTCGGGCATGGCGCGGACGTCGCTCGACTTGATCTCGCCATAAGCGACCCGGCGGTAAAGGTAGAGCATGTAGGCCGCGCCCAGGATGATGCTGGTGGTGCAGAGCAGCGCCGTCCAGGTCGAGATCTGATAGGTGCCGAGCAGCGACATGAACTCAGCGACAAAGCCGCTGGTGCCCGGCAGGCCGATCGACGCCATGGTGAAGAGCAGGAAGAACAGGGCGTAGCGCGGCATGTTGATCGACAGCCCGCCATAGCGCGCGATCTCCCGGGTGTGGAGGCGATCGTAGATCACGCCCACGCACAGGAACAGGGCGCCCGACACCAGCCCGTGGCTCAGCATCATGATCATCGCGCCTTCGATGCCCTGGCGATTGAAGGCGTAGAGACCGATGGTCACGATCGCCATGTGCGCCACGGAGGAATAGGCGATCAGCTTCTTCATGTCTGCCTGCACCAGCGCGACCAGGCTGGTGTAGATCACCGCCACCGCCGACAAGGTGAAGATCAGCCAGGTGAGCTGGCCAGACGCTTCCGGAAACATCGGCAGCGAGAAGCGCAGGAACCCGTAACCGCCGAGCTTCAGCAGCACGCCCGCGAGGATCACCGAGCCTGCGGTCGGCGCCTGAACGTGCGCGTCGGGCAACCAGGTGTGGACCGGCCACATCGGCATCTTCACCGCGAACGAGGCAAAGAACGCCAGCCACAGCCAGGTCTGCACCCGAGGATCGAAGTTGAACGCCTGCAGCGCCGGGATGCTCGTCGTCCCCGCCTCGCGCGCCATGTAGAGCATCGCCACCAGCATCAGCAGCGAGCCGAGCAGCGTGTACAGGAAGAACTTGTAGCTCGCGTAGATGCGGTTCACGCCCCCCCAGATGCCGATGATCAGGAACATCGGGATCAAGCCGGCCTCGAAGAAGACGTAGAACAGGAACAGATCCTGCGCCGCGAAGGTCCCGAGCATCAGCACCTCGGTGAACAGGAACGCCGCCATATACTCTGGCACGCGGTTGGTCACCGATCGCCAGCTCGCGCCGATGCAGATCGGCATCAGGAACACGCTGAGCATGATCAGCATCAGCGCAAAGCCATCGATGCCGAGCGCCCAGGCGAAGCGGCCGAAGACGGGGCTGTACTCAACAAACTGCCACTGCGCGCCGCCGATGTCGAAGTTGGCCCACAGCACGATGCCGAGCACCAGGTCGACCAGCGTTGCAGCCAGCGCGATCATCCGTGCGGTCTGCGCGGGCACGAACAGGCACGCCAGTGCCCCCAGCGCGGGGATCACCAGCATGATCGACAGGATGGGGAAGCCGCTCACTGGCTGATCGCCCAGGTGACGGCGGCGGTCAGGCCGATCAGCATGACGAAAGCATAGGTATAGACATATCCGGTCTGGAGACGGCCCGCGAGGCGGCTGCCCACCTGCACCAGCCAGGCCGAGCCGTTGGGCCCGAAGCGGTCGATCGTCTTCTCGTCACCGCGGTGCCAGAGCAGGCGGCCGATCGCGAAGGCAGGGCGGACGAAAAGCAGGTGATAGAGCTCGTCGAAATAATATTTGTGGAGCAGGAAGCGGTATAGCACCCGGAAGTGGCCCGCGAACGCCGCCGGAAAGCGGGGCGCGCGGATATACGCGTACCAGGCGGTGACCAGCCCGAGCAGCATGGCAATCGTCGCACCAAGCTTGATCGGCACCGGCACGCCATGCATCGCATGCATGAGGTGCTCGCGAAAAGCGATCACGCCCTTCCAATAGGTCTCGCCCGACGTCGGCTCGATGAAATAGCGCTGGAACACGAAGCCGGCGGCGATCGCGCCGATCGACAGCACGATCAGCGGGATCAGCATCGGCAGCGGGCTCTCGTGCGGATGATAGCCGCCGGTGCCCGCCGGCAGGTCCTGCTGCGCGGGGCCATGCTCCGACGGCTCGTCGCCGGCGCTCTCGGCCCTGGGCACGGGCGCGCCATGCTCATCGGCGTGGTGCGCGCCATGGGCGTGGTGATCCACATCATGACCATGCGCGTCATGGAGCGCATGCTGGATGTGCTCGGACGCTGCCCACCGGGGCGTGCCCCAGAAGGTGAGGAACATCAGCCGCCAGGAATAGAAACTGGTGATCGCCGCTACCAGCACGCCCACGAACCACACGCCCGGCTCGCCTGCGGCCCAGCCCGCCTCGATGATCGCGTCCTTGGAGTGGAAGCCGGCAAAGCCGATCTGCGGCAGCCCGAAGATGCCGGGAATGCCGACGCCGGTGATCGCCAGCGTCCCCATCATCATCGCCCAGAACGTCAGCGGGATCTCGCGACGCAGCCCGCCGTAATAGCGCATGTCCTGCTCATGGTGCATCGCGTGGATCACCGAGCCCGCACCAAGGAACAGCAGCGCCTTGAAGAAAGCGTGCGTGAACAGGTGGAACATCGCCGCTCCATAGGCGCCGACGCCGGCGGCGAAGAACATGTAGCCGAGTTGCGAACAGGTCGAATAGGCGATCACGCGCTTGATGTCGGTCTGCACCATGCCCACGGTCGCCGCGAACAGGCAGGTCGCCGCGCCGATGAAGGTCACCACGTGCAGCGCCGTCGGCGAGGTTTCGAACATCGGCGACAGGCGGCACACCATGAACACCCCCGCGGTGACCATCGTCGCCGCGTGGATCAATGCCGACACGGGCGTCGGCCCCTCCATCGCGTCCGGCAGCCAGGTATGAAGGCCAAGCTGCGCCGACTTGCCCATCGCGCCGACGAACAGCAGCAGGCACAGCACCGTCATGGTGTCGGCGCGGAACCAGAGAAAGCCGATGGTCGAGCCGGCCATCTGCGGCGCGGCAGCGAGGATCGCCGGAATCGACACGGTGCCGAAGACCAGGAACGTGCCGAAGATGCCGAGCATGAAGCCGAGATCGCCGACGCGGTTGACCACGAACGCCTTGATCGCCGCGGCGTTGGCGGACGGCTTCCGGAACCAGAAACCGATCAGCAGGTAGCTGGCGAGGCCGACGCCCTCCCAACCGAAGAACATCTGAACGAGGTTGTCGGCGGTCACCAGCATCAGCATCGCAAAGGTGAACAGCGACAGGTAGGCGAAGAATCGCGGCTGGTCCGGATCCTCGGCCATGTAGCCCCAGCTGTAGAGGTGGACGAGCGCCGAGACGCTGGTGATCACCACCAGCATCACCGCGGTCAGCGCATCGACACGCAGCGCCCAAGCGACGGCGAAATCACCCGAATGGATCCACTCCAGCACCGGCGTCACGGTCGCCTGGTTGGCGCCCGAGAGGAAGCCGAGAAAGATCGGCCACGACAGCAGGCACGAGACGAACAGCATCGCCGTCGTCACGACCTTCGCCGGCACCGCGCCAATGGCCTTGTTGCCCAGCCCCGCGATGATCGCCGCGAGCAGAGGCAGGAAGACGATAAACAGGATCGACGTCACCTGGCGATTACCCCTTCATCCGGTTGACGTCGTCGACCGCGATGGTGCCGCGGCCACGGAAATAGATCACCAGGATCGCCAGCCCGATCGCCGCCTCGCCCGCCGCGACAGTGAGCACGAACATCGCGAACACCTGCCCGACCAGGTCGTGCAGCGCCGCGGAAAAGGCGACCAGGTTGATGTTCACCGCCAGCAGGATCAGCTCGATTGCCATCAGGATGACGATCAGGTTCTTGCGATTAAGGAAGATGCCCAGCACCCCCATGGTGAACAGGATCGCCGCGACGATCAGGTAATGGATCAAGCCGATCGAGCCGTTCACAGCTCCACTCCCTGCCCGATCGCGGGCTGCGTGTTGCGCGTCGCATCCTGCGGGCGCCGCTGGTTCTGGCGAGCGATATTCTGGTAGCGGGTGCCGCCGCGCTCGCGATGCGTCAGCACGATCGCGCCGATCATCGCGACCAGCAGCACCAGCCCAGCGCCTTCGAAGACGAACAGGTAACGCGTGTACAGCAGTTCGCCCATTGCCTGGATGTTGGGCACGGCTGCATCGGTTGGCGCCACGCGCCGTGACAGGTTGATGCTGCCTGCGCTCCACGCGCCGATCGCCACCATGACCTCGGCGGCGAGGGCCACCGCCAGCGCCAGGCCGATGCCGAAGTAGCGTGCGATACCGGCACGCATTTCCGTGAAGTCGATGTCGAGCATCATCACCACGAACAGGAACAGCACCGCCACCGCGCCGACGTAGACGATCACCAGAAGCATCGCGATGAACTCGGCCCCGACAAGCACCATCAGCCCCGCGGCATTGAAAAAGGCGAGGATCAGCCACATCACCGAATGAACGGGGTTGCGCGACGAGATCGTCATCGCCGCCGAGACGATCACCACGATCGCGAACAGATAAAAGGCAAACGCCTGGATCACGATGTCACCGGCCCCCCGAGCCTAAAACGAGCGCTCCGACCGAGCGGCGGAATCGATTGAGCGGGCGCATTAACGGTAGGGCGCATCGGCGGCAATATTCGCGGCGAGCACGCTTTCCCAACGGTCGCCATTGTCGAGCAGCTTGGCCTTGTCGTAGATCAGTTCCTCACGCGTTTCCGTTGAATATTCGAGGTTCGGCCCCTCGACGATCGCGTCAACGGGGCATGCTTCCTGGCAAAGGCCGCAGAAGATGCACTTGGTCATGTCGAGGTCGTAGCGCGTGGTGCGGCGGCTGCCGTCGTCGCGCGGCTCCGATTCGATGGTGATGGCCAGCGCCGGGCACACCGCCTCGCACAGCTTGCACGCGATGCACCGTTCTTCGCCGTTGGGATAGCGGCGCAGCGCGTGTTCCCCGCGGAAGCGAGGGGACACGGGGTTGATCTCGTATGGATAGTTGATCGTCGCCTTGGGCTTGAAGAAATAATGCAGCGTCTTGGCGTGCGCCTTCAGGAATTCCCAAAGGGTGAACGACTTGACGTAATAAGCGAGGTTCATTGTGCGATACCCACCCGCATCCACATCAGGACGCCGGACACGAGGAAGACCCAGAGCAGCGACAGCGGCAGGAATACCTTCCAGCCCAGCCGCATCAGCTGGTCGTAACGGTACCTCGGCACCGTCGCACGCACCCAGCTGAAGATGAAAAAGAACACCAGCATCTTGATGAACAACCAGATGATGCCGGGGATGACGTAGAGGAACGGAATGTTGAGCGGCGGCAGCCACCCGCCCCAGAACAGCGTCGCATTAAGCACGCACATCAGAATGACGTTGGCATATTCGCCGAGCCAGAACAGCGCAAAGCTCATGGACGAATATTCGGTCTGATATCCGGCGACGAGCTCCGATTCCGCCTCGGTCAGGTCGAACGGCGCGCGCTGCGTCTCGGCCATGGAGGAGATCAGGAACACCACCCACATCGGAAACAGCAGCGGGTTGAAGCCGAAACCGTTGAGCAGCCCAAAGATATGCCCCTGCTGCGCCATGACGATATGGGACAGGTTGAAGCTGCCGGCCCACAGCACGACCGTGACCAGCACGAAACCGATCGCAACCTCGTAGCTGACCATCTGCGCGGCCGCACGCAGCGCCGAATAGAAGGGGTATTTCGAGTTCGACGACCAGCCCGACAGGATCACGCCGTAGACGCCGAGCGATGACGCCGCGAGGATGTAGAGCAATCCGACGTTGATGTCGGCGAGCACCACGCCCGCCTGGAACGGCACCACCGCCCAGACGATCAGCGCGACGGTGAAGGTGATGATCGGGGCGAGCAGGAACAGCCCGCGGTTCGCAGCCGACGGGACAATGGTTTCCTGCAGAAACACCTTGAGCCCGTCGGCGAAGCTTTGCAGCAGCCCGAACGGTCCGACCACGTTCGGGCCCCGACGCAGCGCCATCGCCGCCCAGATCTTGCGATCGGCATAGATGATCATCGCCACCGCCAGCATCAGCGGCAGCGCGATCACGAGGATGTCGATGATCGTCGCGAGAAAGAAGGCCCAGCCATAAGGCAAGGCGGAGAACCAGGAAATCATTCCGCCGCCTCCGCAAAGGTTTCGCCGTGGATCAGTTCAGCCGAGCAGCGCTGCATCGTTGGCGAGGCGCGACAGATCGCATTGGTGAGGTAGAAATCTTCGATCGGGTAGCGCTCGATGCGGCCGCTCGCGGTCGCGTCGATGGCCGGCGGCGCCCACGCGAAGCTCGCCAGCCCCTGGTGACGCAGCGCCGGCACCGCCGTGTACATCTCCTCGCGCAGCCCCTCCAGGCTGTCGAACGGCAGCGTCTGCCCGAGCACATCGGACAGCGCGCGCAGGATGCTCCAATCCTCGCGCGCGTCGCCCGGCGGGAACACCGCCCGCTCGCCGCGCTGGACGCGCCCTTCGAGGTTGACCCACGTGCCCGATTTCTCGGCATAAGTCGCGCCGGGCAGCACCACGTCCGCCGCCGCCGCGCCGCGATCGCCATGGTGGCCAAGGTAGACCTTGAAGCCGCCAAGCTTAGAGAAGTCAGCCTCGTCGGCGCCGAGCAGAAAGGTCAGCTTTGCGTTCGCCAGATCGGCGACGCCGCCCTTTTGCGCATAACCGAGCATCAGCCCGCCCATCCGGCTCGCGGCCATGTGGACGACGTTGAAGCCGTTCCAGCCGTTCCGCACGAGATTGAGCGTTTCGGCGAGCTTGAGCGCAGCGCCATGGCCGCCCTTCAGGCCTGCACCGCCAACGATCACCATCGGCCGCTCGGCCCTGCCGAACACGTCGGCCACGGCCTGCGGCAGGTTGCCCAGCGCCGACAGGTCATCGCCCAGCCACTCGACCTTGTAGGTCAGTTCCGTCTCAGGCCCGATCGCGAACACCCGCGCACCACGCTTGATCGCCTTGCGGATGCGCGTGTTCACCAGCGGCGCTTCCCAACGCAGGTTGGTGCCGACCAGCAGGATCGCGTCCGCCCGCTCGGTGCCGGCGATCGTGGTGTTGAAGTTCACCGCCGCGAGGCTGGACGTGTCATAGTCCATGCCGGTCTGCCGCCCTTCAAGCAGCGTCGAGCCCATCTTGCCGAGCAGCAGCTTGGCCGCGAACATCGTCTCGCAGTCAACCAGATCGCCTGCGATCGCCGCAACGCTGCTTCCCGCGTCAACGGCGGCAATGGCTGCAAACGCCTCGTCCCAGCTTGCCGGCTGTAGCTTGCCGGCGCGCCGAACGTAAGGCCGATCGAGCCGGCGGCGCACCAGGCCGTCAACGTGGTGGCGCGTCTTGTCGGTCGCCCATTCCTCGTTCACGTCTTCGTTGATGCGCGGCAGGCAGCGCAGCACCTGCCGGCCGCGGCTGTCGAGGCGGATGTTGGTCCCCACCGCGTCCATCACGTCGATGGTCAGCGTCTTGCGCAGCTCCCAGGGCCGCGCTTCGTAAGCGTAGGGTTTGCTGGTCAGCGCACCGACCGGGCACAGATCGACGACGTTGCCCGAAAGCTCGCTGGTCACCGCCTCTTCGAGATAGGAGGTGATCTGCATGTCCTCGCCGCGATAGATCGCGCCGATCTCCTCGACGCCGGCGACTTCCTCGGCGAAACGGACGCAGCGGGTGCACTGGATACAGCGGGTCATCGTCGTCTTGACGATCGGCCCCATGTACTTCTCGGTAACCGCGCGCTTGTTCTCCTGATAGCGCGAGCGGCCGCGGCCATAAGCGACGCTTTGATCCTGGAGATCGCACTCGCCGCCCTGATCGCAAATCGGGCAGTCGAGCGGGTGGTTGATCAGCAGGAATTCCATGATGCCCTCGCGAGCATGCTTGACCATCGGCGAGGTGGTGAACACTTCCTGATTGTCCGCGGCCGGCAACGCGCACGACGCCTGCGGCTTGGGCGGGCCGGGCTTCACCTCGACCAGGCACATGCGGCAATTGCCGGCGATGCTCAGCCGTTCGTGGTAGCAGAAGCGCGGGATCTCCTTGCCGGCGATCTCGCACGCCTGCAGCACCGTCGCGCCCTGCGGCACCTCGACCTCGACGCCATCGACTTTGAGCTTGGGCATTATTCGGCAGCTTCCATCATCGGCGCAAGGTCGCCGCCACGATCGCGAATGCGGCGTTCGAGCTCGGGCCGGAAATGCTTGATGAGTCCCTGGATCGGCCACGCCGCGGCATCGCCCAGCGCGCAGATCGAGTGGCCCTCGACCTGCTTGGTGACGGCCTGGAGCATGTCGATCTCTTCGATGTCAGCGTCACCCGTGCGCAGCCGCTCCATCACGCGCCACATCCAGCCGGTGCCTTCGCGGCACGGC
>Ga0210040_10001645_pt1 | contig 33162 bp, 36 predicted proteins | sample CryGeyCG12114_NA_FD_185462 | JGI IMG/M metagenome (GOLD analysis project Ga0210040, IMG submission 185462) | Groundwater microbial communities from aquifer - Crystal Geyser CG19_WC_8/21/14_NA (SPAdes) (version 2) | ecosystem: Environmental > Aquatic > Deep subsurface > Groundwater | place: USA...
CGCGCTCGGCGGGGAAGTCTCCGTTCACGCCAGCACCGAGGGCACCCGCCTCGACGTCGCCGCCCACCTCCGCGACGCCCGCCCCGACACCCTCCTCTACTGCTGCGGCCCCGAGGCCCTGATGCTCGCCGTCGAGCAGGCCACGGCGTCCTGGCCCCAGGGCAGCGTCCGCTTCGAGTGGTTCACCGCCCGCGCCCGCCCCGAAGGCGAGACGGCCGACACCTTCGAGGTCGAATGCGCCCAGCGCGGCCTCACCCTCACCGTGCCGTCCGGCCGCTCCATCCTCCAGGTCCTGAACGACGCCGGCCTCGACGTTCCCTGCTCCTGCGAGCAGGGCATCTGCGGCACCTGCGAGGTCGCGGTGCTGGAAGGCGAGGTGGACCACCGCGACAGCATCCTCTCCGCCGCCGAGCGCGCCTCGAACTCCACGATGATGTGCTGCGTCTCCCGCGCCAAATCCCCCCGCCTGGTGCTCGACCTGTGACCACAGCCGACGAACCGAAGATCATGCTCACGATCTTCCTCAAGCACGACCAGTCCCAGAACATCGACCGGATCCAGGGCACGCTCGCCGAGCGCGCCTGGTGGGACCGCTTCCCGCCCGAGGGCTGCGAGATCGTCTCCTGGACCGTCGCCATGGGCCTCGGCCAGATCGTGACGCTCCGCCTGCCGCCCGCCCTGCTGAACCGCGTCAACATCGAGATCGAGCGCTCCGCCTGGGGCGTATTCTCCACCGAGTTCTTCCCCACCTACGACTTCGTGCCGGTGCGCGAGCGCCTCACGCGCGAGTGGAAAGCCAAGCGAGAGGAGAAGGCCCCGTGAGCCAGACGGTCAGCAACACCTACCAGTTCCCCTATCTCGAAGCGCGACAGACCCTCACGCGCCCCGTCACCGACTGGGAATCCGACCTCGCCGACACGATCGAGGCCGCCTTCGCCAAAGGCAACTACGAACTCGAAGACCTCGTCGCCGCCCTCAACCGGTCCCGCGTCCGCCCGCCCAACGGTGGCGCCTGGACCGCCGAGGGCTTCACCGCCCTCATCCACGAGCTGGGAGCCTGAACCCCATGAGCGCGACCCTCACCCGCCCGGCCGCGATCACCGAGGCCGAGATCCGCGACTATCTCTCCACCGGCCTCCGCAACCGCTGGTGGCCCGTCCTGCCCTCCCGCTTCGTCCAGACCAACGGCAAGCCCGTCGGCCTCACCCGCCTCGGCGAGAAGATCGTCCTCTGGCGCGACCACGCCGGCACCGTCCGCGTCCAGGCCGACCGCTGCCCGCACCGCGCCGTGCCCCTCTCGCGCGGATTGAACGAGGGCGACCGCCTCCGCTGCAACTACCACGGAGTCGAGATCGGCACGGACGGCACGGTCCTTTCCGTCCCCGGCCAGCCCGGCTGCCCGCTGGAGGGGAAGAAGGCCGTCAAGACCTACCCCTCCCAGGAGATCGCCGGCGCCGTCTTCGTCTGGTTCGGCGACGCCCTGCACGAGGAGCCCGAGCCCTTCACCCCGCCCCCGCAGCTCGCGGGCGGCGAGTACGAGGCCATCCTCTGCTACGCCGACTGGGAGATGTTCTGGCGCTACCTCTACGACAACAACATGGACCCGATGCACGGGACCTTCCTGCACGCCAATTCCCACACGATGTACCAGGGCGACACCCAGGCCCACTTCGTCACCCGCGACACCGAGAAAGGCTTCTTCTTCGAGAAGGAGGGCCAGCGCGACGTCAACTTCGACTGGTCCGAGCTGGTGGACGACAACGCCCTCTACGTCCGCCTCGAAATCCCCTATCCGCCCTCCGGCGGCCCGGGCGGCAACTTCGGCATCATCTCCTTCGGCTGCCCCATCGACGAGAACTGGACCGCCTGCTTCTTCTGGCGCGTCCGCAAGGTCCAGGGCTGGCAGCGCGACGTCTGGCGCTTCCTCTACCGCACCCGCATGGAACCCCGTCACTGGCACGTCCTCGAACAGGACCGCGAGATCCTCGCCGGCCAGCGCCCCGGCCTCGAGAAGTTCGAGATGCTCTACCAGCACGACGCCGGCCTCATCCGCCTGCGCCGCCACCTCGCGCAGGTCGCGCGCAAGCAGCTCACCGAACTGCGCGCCGCCGGCAAGGCGTAGCCGCATGGCCTACCGCAAGGTCACGTCCCCCGAGGTGCCGGAACCCCCGGGGGAGATCTTCTCCCAGTGCCTCGTCAGCGGGAACACAGTCCACATCTCCGGCCAGCACGCGGGTGTCCCCGGCGGCGGCGTGCTGGGCGACGGCAGCGTGGCCGACCAGGCCCGCCACAGCTTCCGCCGCGTGATCGCCCTCGTGGAGGCCGCCGGCGGCACCGCCGCCGACATCGCCAAGCTCACCATCTACCTGACCCGTATCGAGGACCGCCCCGCCATAGGCCCCGTCCGGCGCGAGTTCTTCTCCGACCCCATGCCCTGCTCCACCCTCGTCGGCATCTCCGCCCTGGCCGCCCCCGACCTTCTCATCGAGGTGGACGCGGTCGCCATCCTCGGCGCCGGCGCCTGATGGACGGCCTTGCCCCCGCCTCCCCGCGAAGGGACCCCGGCATGGACGCCGACCTCCGCCGCATCGTGGCCGTCGAGGTCCACCGCCGCCGCACCGGCCGCTGCCCCGTCCTCGTCCACGCGCTCGGCACCGGCGAGACCTTCCGCATCGAGCCGCAGGGCAACGGCTTCCGCGACCTCGCCACCGGCCTCCGTGCCCAGGCCACCCCCGAGGGCATCGACCTCGACGGCACCACCATCGCCCTTCGCCTGACCGGCGACATCGCCTTCGAGGGCCAGGACATCGCCTCCGGCGAACGCTTCACCGGCCACGCCGGGGGAGGGGCCTCCGTCACCCTCTACGACGCCCGCCGCACCGGCTTCTTCCAGTACGCCGTCTCCGACCAGGACCAGCCGCCGGACCTGCTGCGGGCCTGACCCTGCCGCCGCCAGAGAGGGCTCCGCCCTCCCCGGCACCTCTCCCGCCAAGGGCCTGAGGCCCTTGGATCCCAGTCTGGCTGTCGCGGAACCTTCCTGAAGGTGCCCCGGCCGCAAAGCATCCCCAACTCAGAAAAGAAGATGATGGAGGGGGTCCAGGGGGAGGGAAGAATTCCTTCTTCCTCCCCCTCGGGCCACCAGCACCGCCCCATCCCGCGTAATTCCTTGACGCCGCCCCCCCGCGCCGCTAATCCGCCCGCTCCCGGGACCTGTCCCGCCCGCCGGTCGGCCGCCCCCAGAGGGTGCCGGCTCCGTCGCTCCGCGAGTGTTCGCGCAGCGGCGCGATCGGTCATGGGCTGGCCCCAGCCAGTAAGGATCGACCCCGCCCGCATGTTCGAGGCGCTCTCCACCCGCCTGAACGGCGTCTTCGACAAGCTCCGCCGCCGCGGCGCCCTGTCCGAGGCCGACGTCACCGAGGCCCTGCGCGAGGTCCGCGTCGCCCTGCTGGAGGCCGACGTCGCCCTCCCGGTCGCGCGCGACCTGATCGCGAAGGTGCGCGAGCGCGCGGTGGGCGTGGAGGTGATCCGCAGCGTCTCCCCGGCGCAGCAGGTCATCAAGATCGTCAACGACGCGCTGGTGGAAGCGCTCGGCGGCGGCGAGGGGGCCGAGGCTCCGGGTCTTGACCTCAACGCCCCGTCCCCCCTGCCGATCCTGATGGTCGGCCTGCAGGGCTCGGGCAAGACCACCACCTCGGGCAAGATCGCGCTGCGCCTGCGCACGCGGGACAAGAAGAAGGTCCTGCTGGCCTCGCTGGACGTGGCCCGCCCCGCCGCCCAGCTCCAGCTCCAGACGCTGGCCACCCAGGCCGGCGTGATGAGCCTGCCCATCGTCCCCGGCCAGTCCCCGCTGGAGATCGCCGCCCGCGCCATGGACATGGCCCGGCGCGAGCTCTTTGACGTCGTCATCCTCGACACCGCCGGCCGCCTCTCCATCGATGACGCGCTGATGGAGGAGGTCGCCGCGGTCAAGGCCGCGACGAAGCCGCATCAGACGCTCCTCGTCGTCGATGCCATGACCGGCCAGGACGCGGTGAACACCGCGCGGAACTTCCAGGACCGCGTGGGCGTCAACGGCATCGTCATGACCCGCGTGGACGGCGACGCCCGCGGCGGTGCCGCGCTCTCCATGCGCGCCGTCACCGGCGCCCCCATCCGCCTGCTGGGCGCCGGCGAGAAGCTGGACGCGCTGGAGGACTTCCACCCCGACCGCATCGCGTCCCGCATCCTCGGCATGGGCGACATCGTCTCCCTGGTCGAGCGCGCGGCGGAGACCATCGACCGCGACGAGGCCGAGAAGCTCGCGGCCCGCATGCAGAAGGGCCAGTTCAACCTCGAGGACTTCGCCAACCAGCTCAAGCAGGTCGGCAAGATGGGGAACCTTTCGGGGATCCTCGGCATGCTGCCCGGCCTGGGCGCCATGAAGTCGCAGATCCAGAACGCGAAGATCGACGACAGGATGGTCGGCCGCCAGGCCGCCATCATCTCCTCGATGACCGCCAAGGAGAAGCGCAACCCCGACATCATCAAGGCCTCCCGCAAGAAGCGCATCGCCGCGGGGGCAGGGGTGACGGTGCAGGACGTGAACCGCCTGCTCAAGCAGTTCGACGACATGTCCGCGATGATGAAGCGGATGAACAAGCTCGGTCAGAAGGGGCTGATGCGGGGTGGGCTCGGCGCCCTCCTGCCCGGCGCCGGAAACCGGCGACCTTTCTGAACACCAGAGACAGCGAGAAGGACTACGACATGGGCCTCAAGATTCGCCTTGCCCGCGCCGGCGCCAAGAAGCGCCCCTACTACCACATCGTGGTGGCCGACAGCCGCTCCCCGCGCGACGGCCGCTTCATCGAGCGCCTGGGCTCCTACAACCCCATGCTGCCGTCCGACCATGCCGAGCGCGTGCGCCTTTTCGACGAGCGCCTGAAGCACTGGCTGAGCCAGGGCGCCATCGCGACCGACCGCGTGGCGAAGTTCCTGGGCAAGGCCGGCCTGGCCCCGATGCCGGTGTTCCCCGAGCAGCCCAAGCAGTCCGCCCCCAAGAAGCGCGCCCAGGAGCGCGCCGCGGCCGCCGCCAGCGCCGCCTGAGAGACCCCAGCGCCAAGCCATGTCCGCGTCGCGTCGCATCCTGGTCGGTGAGTTCGGCCGCCCGCACGGGGTGAGGGGGCTGATCCATGTCCGCTCCCACACCGCCGAGCCGGCGGCCATCGCCGGCTACGGCCCGCTCTCGGATGAGAGCGGGGAGCGCCGCTTCGTGCTGAAATGGCTGGCCGAGGGGCTCGTGCAGGTGGATGGCGTCACCGACCGCGACGCCGCCGCGAAGCTCACGGGCACCCGGCTCTTTGTCGCGCGCGAGGCCCTCCCCGCGACGGAGGAGGACGAGTTCTACCTCTCCGACCTCATCGGCCTCCGTGCCGAGACGGAAGCGGGCGAGACCGTCGGCACCGTCACGGCCGTCGAGGATTTCGGCGCCGGCACCATCGTCACGCTGCGCGACGCGAACGGCAAGGACACGCTCCTTCCCTTCACCCGCGCCGCCGTGCCGGTGGTGGACGTGGCCGGCGGCCGCATCGTCGTCGCCCCGCCCGAGGAGCAGGTCGTGCCCCCTCAGCCCGGCGAGGGCGACGGCGAGGTGCAGCCCGGCGACACGCCGCGCCCGCGCCGCCCCTCCATGCGCCGCCGCAGCGGCGGACGGGACGCGGCATGACCTGGCAGGCCACCGTCCTCACCCTCTTCCCCGGCATGTTCCCGGGCCCGCTCGGCACCGCGCTCGCCGGGCGCGCGATGGAGCGCGGCCTGTGGTCGCTGGAGGCCCGCGACATCCGCGACGCCTCCACCGACCGCAACCGCCGGGTGGACGACACGCCCTTCGGGGGCGGCGCCGGCATGGTGCTGCGCCCGGACGTGGTGGACGCCGCCTGCGCCGCGGCCATCCCCGAGGGCGACGCGCGCCCGCTGGTCTTCCTCACCCCCCGCGGCGCCCCGCTCCGGCAATCCCTGGTGCGCGACCTCGCATCGGGCCCTGGCGCGGTGCTGCTCTGCGGCCGCTACGAGGGCGTGGACCAGCGCGTGGTGGAAGCCCGCGGCATGATCGAGGTTTCCATCGGCGACTACGTCCTTTCGGGCGGCGAACTCGCGGCGATGGTTCTCCTCGACGCCTGCGTGCGCCTGCTGCCGGGCGTGATGGGCGCGGCCGAAAGCGCGGAAGAGGAAAGCTTCTCCGAAAATCTGCTCGAATACCCCCACTACACCCGCCCCGCCGAATGGCAGGGCCTGCGCGTGCCGGATGTCCTGCTCTCGGGCCACCACGCGGAGGTCGCCCGCTGGCGGCGCGCCCAGTCGGAGGCCGTGACCCGCGAACGGCGTCCGGACCTCCTGACCAGTGAACAACGGCGCGATCCGGCCCCCCGGGCGCCATTGCATCCGGCGGCAAGCCCCGCCTAAACGCACAAACGAAAGGGACCACGACGATGAACCTGCTCCAGCAGTTCGAGCACGACCAGATGACGCGCCTCGCCAGCGCCCGCAGCACGCCCGAGTTCCAGGCCGGCGATTCGCTGCGCGTGATGGTCAAGGTGCAGGAAGGCGAGCGCATCCGCACCCAGGCCTATGAGGGCGTCTGCATCGCCCGCTCCAACCGCGGTCTGAACAGCAACTTCACCGTGCGCAAGCTCTCCTACGGCGAGGGCGTGGAGCGCATCTTCCCGCTCTACTCCCCCAACGTGGCCGAGATCATCGTGACCCGCCGCGGCAAGGTCCGCCGCGCCAAGCTCTACTACCTGCGCGGCCGCACCGGTAAGTCGGCCCGCATCCAGGAGCGCGCGGCGCCCCGCAAGGCCGCCGAGGAAGCGCAGCAGGCGTAAAAACGGACCGCGGCCCGCCCCATATAGGGCGGGCCGCTTTCCGTTCGGGTTGAAGAGGAGAAAGCCATGCCGGCCACGAAGCCACGCACCCTGTTCGACAAGATCTGGGAGGCCCACGTCGTGGAGACGCTCCCCGACGGCACCGCCCTCCTCTACATCGACCGCCACCTCGTCCACGAGGTCACCAGCCCGCAGGCCTTCGAGGGCCTTCGCGACGCCGGCCGCGGCGTCCACCGCCTCGACGGCACCTTCGCCGTCACCGACCACAACGTCCCGACCGACAGCACCCGCTTCTCCGGCATCCAGGAGCCCGAGAGCGCGCTCCAGGTCGCGACGCTGGAAAAGAACGTCGCCGAGTTCGGCGTCACCTACATCCCGCTGAACGACAAGCGCCAGGGCATCGTCCACATCATCGGGCCGGAGCTGGGCCTCTCGCTGCCCGGGATGACCATCGTCTGCGGCGACAGCCACACCTCCACCCACGGCGCCATGGGCGCGCTGGCCTTCGGCATCGGCACCTCCGAGGTGGAGCACGTGCTGGCCACCCAGACGCTGCTGCAGAAGCCCGCGAAGAACATGCGGGTCACGGTGAACGGCAAGCTCGGCTTCGGCTGCACGGCCAAGGACATCGTGCTGGCCATCATCGGCAAGATCGGCACCGCCGGCGGCACCGGCCATGTCATCGAGTTCGCGGGCGAGGCCATCCGGGGCCTCGACATGGCCGGCCGCATGACGGTCTGCAACATGTCGATCGAGGCCGGGGCGCGGGCCGGCATGATCGCTCCCGACCAGACCACCTTCGACTACGTCCGTGAGCGCCCCATGGCGCCCAAGGGCGAGGCGCTGGAGCGCGCCATCGCCTGGTGGAGCACGCTGCCCTCCGACGCTGACGCCGTGTTCGACAGGGAAGTGGTGCTCGACGCCTCCGAGATCGCGCCCATGGTGAGCTGGGGCACCTCGCCCGAGGATGTGCTGCCCATCACCGGCACCGTGCCCGATCCCGACTCCGCGACCGACGAGGCGCGCCGGATGCAGCTCCGCCGCATGGTGGACTACATGGGCCTCACCCCCGGCCAGCGGCTGGAGGACCTCCGCGTGGACGCCGTCTTCGTCGGCTCCTGCACCAACGGCCGCATCGAGGACATCCGCGCCGCCGCCGAGGTCGTCCGCGGCCGCCGCGTGGCCGAGGGCGTGCGCGCCATGGTCGTGCCCGGCTCCGGCCTCGTGAAGGAGCAGGCCGAGCGCGAGGGCCTGGACATCATCCTCAAGGAAGCGGGCTTCGAGTGGCGCGAGGCGGGCTGCTCCATGTGCCTGGGCATGAACCCCGACAGACTCTCCCCCGGCCAGCGCTGCGCCTCCACCTCCAACCGCAACTTCGAGGGCCGTCAGGGCAAGGGCGGCCGCACGCACCTCCTTTCCCCCGCCATGGCCGCCGCCGCCGCCGTGACGGGCCGCCTGGCGGATGTGCGCGAGCTGATGCCCCAGGGCGAGCAGGGGGTTGCCGCATGACCCCCTTCACCACGCTGACGGGCATCGCGGCTCCCCTGCCGATGGCCAATGTCGACACCGACAAGATCATCCCGGCCCGCTTCCTCAAGACCATCGAGCGCAAGGGCCTCGGCCGCGCCGCTTTCGCCGACATGCGGTTCAACGACGACGGCACCGAGAAGCCCGACTTCGTCCTCAACCAGGAACCCTACCGCGCCGCCGAGATCCTCGTGGCGCACGAGAACTTCGGCTGCGGCTCCTCGCGTGAGCACGCGCCCTGGGCCCTCCTCGACTTCGGCATCCGCTGCGTCATCGCGCCCGACTTTGCCGACATCTTCTTCAACAACTCTTTCAAGAACGGCATCCTCCCCATCCGCCTGCCGCGCGAGATCTGCGACGCGCTGATGGAGGATGCCCGCCTGGGCGCCAACGCCCGCATCACCGTGGACCTCGCCCGCCAGGTCGTGGTGCGCCCGAACGGGGAGGAAATCCCCTTCGAGGTGGACGCGCTCCGCAAGCACCGCCTGCTCAACGGCCTCGACGACATCGGCGAGACCATGCAGCGCGCCTCCGTTATCGAAGGCTTCGAACAGAAGCAGCGTGCCGCCCAGCCCTGGCTCTACGGCTGAGCGGCGCCACGCAGAAAGACCCAAGCATGCCCGCGAACAAGAAGCTGCTGGTGCTGCCCGGCGACGGCATCGGCCCCGAGGTCGTGCGCGAGGTGCGCCGCGTCATCGACTGGATGGACCGCCGCCGCAGCGTGACCTTCGAGATGGAGGAAGGCCTGGTCGGCGGCGCCGCCATCGACGCGCTCGGGCATCCCTGCCCGGACCGCACCATGCAGCAGGCCGAGCGCGCCGACGCCATCCTCTTCGGCTCCGTCGGTGGCCCGAAATGGGACAGCCTGCCCTTCGAGAGCCGCCCGGAGCTCGGCATCCTGCGCCTCCGCAAGGAACTCGGCCTGTTCGCCAACCTGCGCCCGGCGATCGTCTGGTCGCCCCTCGCGCAGGCATCGTCGCTCAAGGCCGACCTCGTGGACGGCCTCGACCTGATGATCGTGCGCGAGAGCACCGGCGGCATCTACTTCGGCGAGCCCCGCGGCATCGAAACCATGCCCAACGGCAAGCGCCGCGGCTTCGACACCGAGAGCTACACCGAGGAGGAGATCGAGCGCGTGGCGCGCCTCGCCTTCGAGCTGGCGGCCAAGCGCACGGGCCGCCTCACCAGCGTCGAGAAGGCCAACGTGATGCAGTCCGGCCGCTTCTGGCGCGAGATCGTGACGCGCACCGCGTCCGAGTTCCCCGGGGTCGAGCTGTCGCACATGTATGCCGACAACTGCGCGATGCAGCTCGCCTCGCGCCCCAAGCAGTTCGACGTGATCCTCGCCAGCAACCTCTTCGGCGACATCCTGTCGGACCTGGCCGCGGCCGTCACGGGAAGCCTCGGCATGCTGCCCTCCGCCACCCTCGGCGCCGCCGACGCCAGCGGGCGCCGCCATGCCCTCTACGAGCCCATCCACGGCTCCGCCCCCGATATCGCCGGCAAGGGCATCGCCAATCCCTGCGCGCAGATCCTGTCTTTCGCCATGCTGCTGCGCTGGTCCTTCGGCATGGACGAGGACGCGCGCCTGATCGAGAACGCGGTGGAGAAGGTGCTGGCCGGCGGCCTGCGCACGGCCGACATCATGGTGCCCGGCGCCGCCCGCGTGGGCACCTCCATCATGGGCGAGGCGGTGGTGCGCGAACTCGATAAATTGGCGGCCTGAAAGGGGTTGCGCCGCATCCGCCTTGCGGCTATTCCCCGCGCCAAGGACGAGCCACTACGGCTCAACCGGTTGTCTGCCTTGGTTTTGCGCCCGTAGCTCAGCTGGATAGAGCACCAGACTACGAATCTGGGGGTCAGGAGTTCGAATCTCTTCGGGCGCGCCAAACTCAGTACCGGCCAGCCGCGCAGCGGCCGGCCGCGCCAGGACTTCGCTTCAGTAGCGGCGCGGCCTTCTCAGCCTGGCAGATGCATGAAGTTCGCGGCGGCACTGGCTCGCGCCAGCAATGCGCGCATCGCCGGGTTCTGATCCCCATCCTCCTCCATCAGCGCTTCCATCGGGCAGAAGTATTCGTGGGCCTGCGGCATCTGGCTGCGCGCAAACCCCTCGTACTGGCGTGCCTTGAGGCCATAGAGCACCCGCACGTCCCGCACCGGCAGCACCAGTGAATCCTGCGGTTCGCAACGCAGCAGGCGGATCAGGCGCCAGCGCGGGGTGGGGTCGTTGGGCTGGCAGGGGGCGAGCAGCCACGGCACCGGACAGACCGCCAGCAGCGATGTGGTGGAGGGTGCGAAGCGGGAGCGCTTGTCCAGCAGGTTCTGAAGGCTTGAGCAAGCCTCGATGCATAGGATGTCGGCATAGGCGTCCATAGGATCGGGCGAGAAGTGCAGCCACAGCCCGTCCGGCAGGGTGCGGAGGCGATTGCTGCCTGGAAGCTTCAGGAAAGGCTGGTTGGCCGTCCTGGCTTCTCCGGGACGGGCCCGGAGCCAGGTGCCGGGCTGCTTGGTCGTGACGGGGGCACCCGGCGGCCGCTGCGGCCATTTGCGCAGGCGCCGGCGGACAAGCTCATCCGCGGACAGGTTGTTGGGCACGGACACGTCTGAGGAAATGTTCACGGGTGTGAGGCCCTTGGTCTGCAACTAAATATAGAATTCCCTCTTCAAGACATTGTGAACAAGAGAACATTACGAAAACAGTATTAAATATACATCCGCTGATTGCAATGCTGTTCCACCTACCCGTGAGCAAGTGAGAGGACAGGCGGCTTCTGAGGTGAGGATTCTAAATTACTTCACATGCGTGCGGCATCTTCTTCTTGTGAAGTCTCATGTCGCTGCCGCGAAACAAAAAACCCGTCCCTCTCGGGACGGGTTCTTGCTGGCCGATGGCCCGAAGCAGGCGCGTGCGTCAGCCGCGGCTGTTGATCGCCGCGTAGTCGCGGGTGGTGGCGCCCGTATAGACCTGGCGCGGGCGGCCGATGCGCTGCGAGGGGTCCTCGATCATCTCCTTCCACTGGCTCACCCACCCAACGGTGCGCGCCACCGCAAAGAGCACGGTGAACATGGAAGTCGGGATGCCCATCGCCTTCAGGATGATGCCCGAATAGAAGTCCACGTTCGGGTACAGCTTGCGCGAGACGAAGTAGTCGTCATGCAGCGCGATCCGCTCCATCTCCATCGCCATGTCCAGCAGCGGCTCGTCCTTGATGCCGAGCTCGGCCAGCACCTCGTGGCAGGTCTCCTTCATGATCTTCGCGCGCGGATCGAAGTTCTTGTAGACCCGGTGCCCGAAGCCCATCAGCTTCACGTTGCTGTTCTTGTCCTTCACCTTGCTGATGAAGTCCGGGATGTTCTCGGGGCTGCCGATCTCGCCGAGCATCTTCAGCACCGCCTCGTTGGCGCCGCCATGCGCCGGGCCCCAGAGCGCCGCGATGCCCGCCGCGATGCAGGCATAGGGGTTGGCACCGGTGGAGCCCGCAAGCCGCACCGTGGAGGTGGAGGCGTTCTGCTCGTGGTCCGCGTGCAGCACCAGGATCCGGTCCATCGCGCGCGACAGGATCGGGTTGACCTTGTACTCCTCCGCCGGAACGGCATTCAGCATGTAGAGAAAGTTCTCGGCGTAGTTCAGGTCGTTGCGCGGGTACACGAAGGGCTGCCCGATCGAGTACTTGTAGGCCATCGCCGCGATGGTCGGCACCTTGGCGATGAGCCGGAAGGCCGCGATCTCGCGCTGGCGCGGGTCGTTGATGTCCAGGCTGTCGTGATAGAAGGCCGAGAGCGCGCCCACCACGCCGCACAGGATGGCCATGGGGTGCGCGTCACGGCGGAAGCCGTCGAAGAAGCGGCGGATCTGCTCGTGCACCATGGTGTGCATGGTGACGTTGCGCTTGAACTCGGAAAGCTCGCCCTCCTTGGGAAGCTCGCCGTTCAGCAGCAGAAAGCAGACCTCCACGAAGTCGGAGTTCTCCGCCAGCTGCTCGATCGGATAGCCGCGGTACAGCAGAACGCCCTGGTCGCCGTCGATGTAGGTGATCTTGCTCTCACAGGCGGCGGTCATGCCGAAGCCCGGATCGAAGGTGAAGACGCCGAGGTCGGCATAGAGCTTTCGGATGTCGGCCACGGCGGGCCCGACGCTCGCCTGGACCAGCGGTGCCGTGCTGGAACGGTTCGTACCGTCGAGCGTGAGGGTGACGGAACCCTTGGTGGACGCGTCGCTCATGCGTTGATCCTCGGCGGCCATTGCCTCTGGCCGTGTTGATGGGGAAACGGCGCCGGGGGCGTGGAAAAGCCCCCTGTCCCGGTGCCCCGGGATGGTGCGCCGCAAGATAGGCCTGCGCGCGGGCTTGTCCATCCATCGGGGAGCGGCGGGTCCCCACGGCGGACGGCGTGACGAAATCGCAATGTGGGAAGCAACAACCCACAAGGCGGGCGCTGCTCTCCTGCAAACGCCTGCCGCTCCGCGGCGCCGCCGCTCAGGCCGTCAGTTCAGGCCGTCAGTTCAGGCAAGTCGCCGGGCTGGAGAAAGCGCACCAGCCGCGCGCCGCCGGGCGCCAGGGAGGCCCATGGCCCTGACAACGCGAACTCCGCCAGCGCGGCGGTCGGATAGGCCGCCGCCAAGCTCTCGGGCACCCCCGCGCCATCCCGGCCCCCATCCCCGGCCAGGGAGAGCGCCAGGTCGTGCAGCCCCGGGTTGTGCGCGATCAGCAGCACGCTGCCCACCGCCTCCGGTACCTCGCGCAGCACCTCCAGCAAGCGTGTCCAGGGCGCGAGGTAGAGATCGTCCATCGGGTCCACCCGCGGCGGCCCCTCCAGCGTCCCCAGCGTTTCCAGTGTCTGGAGCGTGCGCCGGGAGGACGAGACCAGCACGAGCCCGGGCCGCAGCCCGAGCCCGCGCATGGCCGCGGCCATGGCGGCGGCCGCACGTCGCCCACGGGCATTGAGGGGGCGGGCATGGTCCGAAAGGGCCGGATCGTCCCAGGCGGACTTCGCGTGCCGCAGCAGAAGCAACTGGTGCATGGGCTGCAACCTGCCACAGCAGCCGCCGCCTGTCGCGGGGAGGGGGGGCGGCTCCTTCGGCGCGGGAAGGTCAGCGCCGCGGCGGCGCGTTCATCACGCGCCCAGGATCATGTTCAGGATCACGTTCAGGATCGTGCCCAGGCGGCAGGGGTGCCACCGGCCCCGGCGTGCTCTGCGCCTCTTCCCGTGCCGCCTGCCCCGGGAAAACGGCACCCTCCGTCACCCCGCCCGGCGACCGCTGGAAGGCCACCTGCGCCACTCCCACCTGCAACCCATGCCAGGACACCGCGGCGCGCGAGAGGGCGGTGTCCTGCCCCGTGCGCACGAACCACTGGTCGAAAGCCAGGCGCCGCCGCTTCCCCGAGAGGCTGGGCATGTCCAGCTCATGCTCCAGGTGAAAGGCGTTCCCCGCCGTGCGCCCCCGCACCGGTCCGGTCGCATCCGTCGCCTCGCCCACCCAGGCCTCCCCGCCCGGTTGCGACGGGTCGCGCCGCAGCACCCAGAAACGCCGGTCCTCGAAGCCGTCCTCGTACCGGAAGTGCTCGTCGAAGGTCAGCACGGCGCCATCCCAGGCGCCCACCAGCCGTGCATTGAACCAGCTCTCGATCCCCCCCAGCCGGGTCACGAACAGCCCGCTGCTCCGCAGCCGGCCCGCGAAGAACTCCTCCGGCCGGAACGGCGGCTCCCTGGAGACGAAGGTCTCGGGCGCCGTGCCGCATCCGCTGAGCGGGATGGCGGCGAGGGCAGGAAGGGCGCGAAGCAGGGATCGGCGATCGGGCATGGCCCGCGACAATCCGCCACACGAACTCTCTTGAACAGGCCGCTCAGGGGCGGGGAGGGGAACTGGCACGGCCCTTGCTGATCCAGCCGGTGCCACATCGCACCGCCGCCGGTGCGCGGAGTTCCCGATGCGCCGCCGTTCCGCCCTCCTGGCCCTTCCCGGCTTGGCCCTTTCCCGCCGCGCCCTGGCGCAGGGCACCACCGGCCAGTGGCCCATGCGTCCCGTGCGGATCGTCGTCACCTTTCCACCCGGCGGCGCCTCCGACATCGTCGCCCGCGTCATGGCCGACGTGCTCTCCCACCGCATGGGCGCCCGTTTCGTGGTGGACAACCGGCCGGGCGCCGGCGGCACCGTCGGCGCGGCCCATGTCGCGGCGCAGCCGGCGGATGGCTACACGCTGATGCTTTCCAACACGGCCCCCATCGTCACGTCGCCCCCGCTTTACGCCAGGCCCGGCTACGACCCCGTCGCCTCCTTCACCCATGTCGCCTTTCTCGGCACCACGCCCGCGGTGATCACGGCGAACAAGGACCTTGTCCCGGCCACGGACTTCGCGGGCCTCGTCGCCTGGATCAAGGCGCAGCCCCAGCCCGTCGCCTACGGCTCCTCCGGCATCGGCTCCGTTCCCCACATCCTCGGCGTGCTGCTGGAGCGGGAGGCCGGGCTGCGCCTCAACCACATTCCCTACCGCGGCAGCGCGCCCATGCAGGCCGAGCTCCTCGGCGGCTCGCTCCCGCTCGGCTTCGACGTGCTGCCGGACACGGTGGAGAACATCCGCGCGGGGCGCCTCCGCGCCTTCGCCGTCACCGCCGCGAGCCGCCAGCCCCTGGCGCCGGAGGTCCCGACGATGGCGGAACTCGGCTTTCCCTCGATCAGGATCGACAACTGGCTGGGCCTCAGTGCCCCCGCCAACCTGCCCGCTCCGATCGCGGAGCGGCTGCGCGCCGAATCGGTGGCCGCCCTCGCCACCCCCGAGATGCGCCGCCGCCTGGACGAGCGCGGCATCGCCGGCGAGCCCATGGCCCCCGCCGCCTTCACCGCCATGATCGCCCAGCAGGTGCGGGACATCGGCGGCGCCGTCTCCGCCCTCGGCATCCGCCAGGACTGACCCGAACACGAAGGAGGGGAGGGGCCCGTCCTCAGCGGCGGGCGCGCAGCGGCGGCGCCACCACCTCCGCCGGGATCGGGCATTCATACGCCGCCGCGCCCCGCCGCTTCGCCAGCTCCGCCTTTGCCCGCGCCAGCAACTCGGGGTCGCGGAACCCGTCCAGCGCCGTCGCGGCCATCACCTTCGCCGCCTGCGCCATGCCCTTGTGCGCGTGGGCCGACTGCCCCTGCGCCACGGCCTGCCAGGTGTGGAAGGGCGTGCCCACCGCCCAGCAGGCCCCCCAGGCCTGCACCGTGGGCACGATCTGGGAAACGTCGCCCACATCGGTGGACCCCGCCTGGAACAGCGGCGTGCCGTCGAAGGGCAGCACCGCCTCGTGCAGCGCCACGTCCCCCAGCGCCGGATCGGCCGCGAAGCTCGCCACCTCCGAGGCGATGTCCTCCGCGCTCAGCGACCGTCGGATCTCCCCCGCGAAGCGCTGGTCCGCCTCGTCGTATTCCGCGGCGCCCAAGGTCTGGAAATTGCCATGCAGCACCGTTTCCAGGGTGCGGTTCGGCAGCACCTCCGAGCAGGCCTTGTCGATCTCGAAGCTCCAGGACGTGCCCGACATGATCGCCGCCCCCTTCGCGCAGTCCTTCACCCGCTCGAACAGCGCCGCCGCCTCCGCCACCCGCGGCGCCCGGACCAGGTAGAGCACCTCCGCCTCCGCCTGGACCACGTTGGGCGAGACGCCGCCCGAATTGGTGATGGCGTAATGAACCCGCGCCTCCTGCGGCATGTGCTCGCGCAGGTAGTTCACGCCCACGTTCATCAGCTCCACGCCATCCAGCGCCGAGCGCCCCAGATGCGGCGACCCCGCCGCATGCGCCGCCTTGCCCTTGAAGCGGAAGTACACCTGGAAGTTCGCGAGGTTGCGGATCGACATCACCCCGTTGAAAGCGCCGGGATGCCAGGTCACCGCCGCGTCCAGCCCGTCGAAGGCACCCTCCCGCGCCATGAAGGTCTTGCCCGACCCGCCCTCCTCGCCGGGGCAGCCGTAATAGCGCACCCGCCCGGCCATGCCGGCCTCGCGCAGCGCATCGCGCGCCGAAACTGCGGCCAGCATGGCTCCGGCGCCCAGGAGGTTGTGCCCGCAGCCATGCCCGTTGCCGCCCGCCTCCAGCGCCCGCTTCTCGGCCAACCCGGCCTCCTGCGAGAGCCCCGCCAGCGCGTCGAACTCGCCCAGGAAGCCGATCAACGGCCCGCCCTCGCCGGCCTCGGCCATGAAGGCGGTGGGAATGCCGGCCACGTTGCGCGTGACCCGGAAGCCCTCGGCTTCCAGCTGGGCGATCTGCGCCTCGGCCGAGCGGTGCTCGGCGAAGCGCAGCTCCGGCATGGCCCAGATCCGGTCGCTCAACTCGGCATAGGCGGGCGCCTTGGCCTCCACGAGGTCGGAAAGCCGGTCCAGTGCGATCGGGTCGTTCTTCATGGCCCCGTTCTAGGGCGGCCGGTCAGGTCACCTCAATCACCAGCTTGCCGAAGTTCTTCCCGGCCAGCAGCCCCATGAAGGCCTCGGGCGCGCCCTCCAGCCCCCGCACCACGTCCTCGCGGTACTTCAACGATCCCTCGCGCACCCATTCGCCGCCCGTGCTCCGCCAGTCGGCGAAGGCGCGCGGGTGGTCGCTCACGATGAAGCCCCGCAGGGAAAGCCGCTTCCGCACCACCTGCATCAGGTTCGGCCCCGGTGCCGGCGAATCATCATTGTACTCCGCCACCATCCCGCAGAAGGCCACGCGGCCGAAATCGTTCAGCAGCGGGAACACCGCCTTCTGCACGGCCCCGCCCACATTCTCGAAATACGCGTCGATCCCCGACGAACAGGCCGCGCGCAGCCGCTCCGGGAAATCCGCCGCCCGGTGGTCCACGCAGTCCGGGAAGCCCAGCTCATCCCGCACGAACGCGCATTTCTCGGCGCCCCCGGCAATGCCCACCACCCGCGCGCCCATTCGCATGGCGATCTGCCCGGCCACGCTGCCCACCGCGCCCGACGCCGCCGAAACCACGAAGGTCTCCCCCGGCCGGGGCGCCGCAAGCTCCGTGGTCCCGACCCAGGCGGTGGTGCCGGGCATGCCCAGCACGCCCAGCGCCGTGGTCACCGGCCCCGTCTGCGGGTCCAGCTTCCGCAGCCCCGACACCGCCACCGCCGAGAAGCGCTGCCACCCGAAGCCCCCCAGCACCCAGTCCCCAGCCTGGAACCGCCCCGTCGGGTCCTCCACCACCTGCGAGACGCATTGCCCCTCCATCACCGCCCCGATCTCCACCGGCGCCGAATAGGACTTCGCCGCGCTCATCCGCCCGCGCATATAGGGGTCGAGGGACAGGAACCGGTTCCGCAGCAGCGCCTCCCCGGGGCGCGGCGAGGGCAGGGGCCCTTCCGAGACCTCGAAATGCTCTGGCCCCACCCGCCCCTCCGGCCGCGCGCGGAGAAGGATGCGAAGGTTGGTCTCGGTCATGGGCGTGTCTCCCGTTGAGGCCGCCAGCCTCGCACCCTTCGCCACCCTGGTCACGGCTACGCCGCGCCTGTGGTCACGGCTACGCCGCGCAGGGGGTCACGGCTACGCCGCGCAGGGGGTCACGGCTACGCCGCCTGGCGGCTGGCGCCCCGCGCGCCACGGGGCTAGAGCCGCAGGGCAGGACCGAGGGCCAGAACGGGATGCTTCCTCACCGATGCGCGTGATCGGCCTCGCCGGCTGGAGTGGGGCAGGGAAGACCACCCTCCTCGCCGCCCTGATCCCCTGGCTGAACGCGAAGGGCATCACCGTCTCCACGGTCAAGCACGCCCACCACGACTTCGACGTGGACCACCCGGGCAAGGACAGCCACACCCACCGCCTGGCCGGCGCCGGGCAGGTGCTGGTCTCCTCCTCCCTCCGCTGGGCGCTCATGACAGAGCTCCGCGGCACGCCCGAACCCGCGCTCCCGGCCCTCCTGGCCCATCTGGACCCGGTGGACCTCGTGATCGTGGAGGGCTTCAAACGCGACGCCCACCCCAAGGTCGAGGTCCACCGCGCGGCCAACGCCAAACCCTGGCTGCACCCGGAGGACCCCGCCATCCGCGCCGTCGCCGCCGATTCACGCCCGCCGGGCTGCCTGCCCCATGCCGCGCTGGACGACATCCCCGCCATCGGCGCCCTGGTGCTGGAGCACGCCGCCGCATGGCCGGGCTGAGCCAGGACTGCTTCGCCCATGGCGGCGCCCTCCTTCCCGTCGAGGAAGCCGCCGCCCTCCTGCTCGCCCGCGTCGTCCCCCTGTCAGGCACCGAAACGCTCCCCCTCCGCGCCGCGCGCGGCCGCATCCTGGCCGAACCCCTCATCGCCCCCCACGACCTGCCGCCCTTCCGCAACAGCGCCGTGGACGGCTACGCCTTCCGCCTCGCCGACCGCCCGCCGGACGGCTGGATGCCGCTGGCCGCCCGGATCGCGGCCGGCCAGGCCGCAGCCCCGCTCCCTCCCGGATCCGCCGCCCGGGTCTTCACCGGCGCCCCGGTCCCCGAGGGCGCGGACACCATCGCCATGCAGGAGAACACCACCGCCCTCCCCGGGCAGGCGCCCGCCACGGTTTGCCTGCCCCCCGGCCTTGCCGCCGGCGCCAACATCCGCCCCGCCGCCGAGGACATCGCCCGGGGGGAGCAGGCGCTTCCCGCGGGCCACCGCCTCGACGCCGCCGCCATCGGCCTCGCCGCGGCGCTCGGCCGTGCCACCCTGTCCCTCACGCGCCGCCCCGTGGTCGGCGTCTTCAGCACCGGGGACGAACTGGTGGAGCCCGGACACCCGCTTCGCCCCGCCCAGGCGCATGACAGCAACCGCCACACCCTGCTCGCCCTGCTGGACACCCTGCCGGTGGAGGCCCGCGACCTCGGCATCCTCCCGGACCGCGCCGCCGCCACGGCCGATGCCTTGCGCCACGCCGCCTCCCGGCACGACCTCCTTCTCACCTCCGGCGGCATCTCGGCGGGGGAGGAGGACCATGTCCGCGCCGCCATCCAGGCCCTGGGCACGCTTCATTTCTGGAAACTGGCCGTGAAGCCGGGCAAGCCGGCCGCCATGGGCGTGGTCGGCGGCACACCCGTCGTGGGGCTGCCCGGCAACCCCGTGGCCGCCGTGGTCGCCTTTCTTCACCTGGCCCGGCCGCTCGCGCTCCGGCTGGCGGGCGCGGCTCCGTCAGCGCTGCCCCGCTACCCCGCCATCGCCGGCTTCGCCCACGCCAAGAAGCCCGGCCGCCGCGAATACCTGCGCGTGTCCCTCCGCAACGGCATCGCCGAGCGACAGGGCCACGACGGCGCCGGCCTGATCGGCTCGCTGGCCCGCAGCGACGCCCTTCTGGAACTCGCCGAACACGCCACGGCGATCGAGCCCGGCGCGCCCGTCAGCGTGATTCCCTTCGCCGGCCTTCTGTAGGTCCGGATCAGGGCTGTTCCTCAGGCATGCAGCGCCGCTTCCAGCAGCGCGAGATCCCCCGGTGCATTGGCATTCAGGAAGGGATCTCCTTCCCAGGACACCACCCCGCAGCCCTGCCCCCCCGCCCAGCGCGAAACCTTGCCCTCGCCCCCGCGCACCGCCGCGCGCAATCCCTCCCGCAGGGAGACGGGCCAGTACCCCACGGGCGGATGCACCCTTCCCAGCGAGGCCGCACAAGCCAGGGGCTTCGCCGCCGCGTGCAGCCGCTCCACCAGATCCATGGGAATGAGGGGCGTATCCCCCGGCACGGACACCACCGCCTTCAGCCCCAGCGTCGCGGCGAAGTCCATTCCCGCCAGTATGCCGGCCAGCGGCCCCGGATATCCCGGCTCCCCGTCCGCCACCACGGCGACGCCCGGCGCGGCGGCGGCGAATCGCCGGGGATCGCCGTTCGCGTTCACCGCCACAGCCGCCACCTGCGGCGCCAGCCGCTCCAGCAGATGGGACAGCATCGGCCGCCCCGCGAGCATCAGCAGCGTCTTGTCCCCGCCGCCCATCCGCCGGGCGAGCCCCCCGGCCAGGACGACGCCGAGGACGCCCGCCCTATCCCCGTCCACGCAGCGCCAGGGGCCGCAGCAGAAATGCGGTGCCCCAGCCCCAGGCCGCCCCGATCAGCGGCAGCACCCAGGCAGGCGTGCCGCGCGGCAGGTGCTGCGGCACGAGGTAAGCCGCGGCCACCCCCAGCACCGCGCCGCAGATCAGGTCCGGCAGCGGCACCAGCCGCAGGAACAGCGCGAGGATGCACCCCCCCGCGCCGCCCAGGAGGCAGAACCAGGCGAGCCAGGGCAGGCCATAGGGCCCGGGCGCCTGGAGATAGGCCGCCAGCGGCATCACCTTCGCCACCTTGTTCAGAAGGAACAGGGTGGAATCGCGGAACACGATCACCGAGAGCGCCCCGCAGGGCACGCCGTAGAACACGGCGCGCCGAAGGCTCTCCCTCAAGCGGTCGCGCGCTCCGCCACGCACTCGCGCAGCGCCTCGCCCAGCATGTCCATGCCCTCGTTCACCAGGGCGTCCGAGGTCGTCAGCGGGCAAAGGAAGCGGATGACGTTGCCGCGCACGCCGCAGGACAGCAGCACCAGCCCCTTCTCCGCCGCCCGCGCCACCAGCGCCCGCGTCAGGTCCGGGTCTGGCTTGTCGGCGTCCCCGTCCGCCACCAGCTCCATCGCCACCATGCCGCCCACCGCGCGGATGTCGCCGATCACGCCGCGCAGCGAATTGCCCGTCTGCAGCTCGCGGATGCGCCGCACCAGCAGTTCCCCGATCTCGTCGGCGCGCCGGCAAAGGTCCTCCTCCTCGATCACGTCCAGCACCGCATTGGCCGCGGCGCAGCCCAGCGGAGAGCCGCCATAGGTCCCGCCCAGCCCGCCCGGATGCGGGCTGTCCATGATCGCGGCCGTGCCCGACACCGCCGAGAGCGGGAACCCGCCGGCCAGCGACTTCGCCATGGTCACGAGGTCCGCCTGGACCCCCGTGTGCTCCATGGCGAACATCTTCCCGGTGCGCGCGAAGCCGGTCTGCACCTCGTCGGCGATCAGCAGCATCCCGTACTTGTCGCAGATGGCGCGCAGCCCCTGCATCAGCTCCGGCTGCGCCTGGTAGAAGCCGCCCTCGCCCTGCACGGGCTCGATGATGATGGCCGCGATCCGCGCGGGGTCGATGTCCGCCTTGAACAGCGTCTCGATCGCCTCCAGCGTCGCCGCCACCTCCTTGCCGTGGTAGGCGATGGGGAAGGGCAGGTGGTAGATATCCGCCGGCATCGGCCCGAAGCCGACCTTGTAGGGCACCACCTTTCCCGTCAGCGCCATGCCCAGCAGCGTCCGCCCGTGGAAGGCGCCGGAGAAGGCGATCACCCCGGGCCGCCCGGTATGGGCGCGCGCGATCTTCACCGCGTTCTCCACCGCCTCGGCGCCCGTGGTCAGGAACACGGTCTTGGCCGGCCCCCGCACCGGCGCGATGGCGTTCAGCCGCTCCGCCAGCCGCACATAGCTCTCATAGGGCGTCACCTGGATGCAGGTGTGGGAGAAGTTCTCCAACTGCGCCTGCACCGCCGCCTTCACCTTGGGGTGCAGGTGCCCGGTGTTGAGCACCGCGATCCCGCCGGCGAAGTCGATGTAGCGCTTGCCCTCGACGTCGGTGATCTCCGACCCCTCGGCCTTGGCCGCGAAGACCGGGAGCGACGTCGCCAGCCCCCGCGGCACCGCGGCCTCCTTGCGCGCCTGGAGGGTCGCGTTGCGCGGCCCTTCCTCGAGCGGCGCGGTGGTCTCGCCGGTGATCGTGGTGCCCATGCTGGAAGCTCCCTGAAGAAGGGCGGAAATTGCGCCGCCCCGCGCGGCTCGGCAAGGCTCAAGGGAGGCCCCGGACAACCCGGTCGCGCCCGCGTGAGCCGCCCCACCCTTGCCGGCCCTGCCCGCCGCGCGCAACTTGCGCCGCCTTCAAAGGGGGAGTCCGCGTTCCGTGAATGGTGCCCATAGCCTTGTCCACACGCTTCTCAAGTCCGGCGTGGACACCTGCTTCAGCAATCCCGGCACCAGCGAGATGCACTTCGTCGCTGCCCTCGACCAGATCCCGGGCATGCGCTGCGTCCTCGGCCTGCAGGAGAACGTCGTCACCGGCATGGCCGACGGCTACTTCCGAATCGCGGGCAAGCCCGCCTGCACCCTGCTCCACTGCGGCCCGGGCCTGGCGAACGGCCTGGCCAACCTGCACAACGCCCGCCGCGCCCGCAGCGGCATCGTCAACATCGTCGGCGACCAGGCCACCTACCACCGGCCCTTCGACGCGCCGCTGACCGCCGACACCGAGGGCTGGGCCCGCCCGGTCTCGGCCTGGGTCCGCACCAGCAACGCCGCCGCCGAGGTGGGCCGCGACGCCGCCATCGCCGTGCAGGCGGCGCGGACGGCGCCGGGCGGCATCGCCACCCTCATCCTCCCCTCCGACTCCTCCTGGGACGAGGGCGGCATCCCCGCCGATCCCCTCCCGGTTCCGCACGCGATCGCCCCCGATCCCCACGCGGTCCGCACCGCGGCCCGCATTCTGCGGGAAAAGAAGAACGTCCTCGTCCTCCTCGGCGGCCCTGCCCTGACCGAAGAAGGCCAGCGCCTCGCCAACCGAATCCTCCAGGCCACCGGCGCCAAGGTCCTCGCGGAAGGGTCCAACGCCCGCGTCGCCCGCGGCCAGGGGCGGATGCAGATCGAGCGCGTCCCCTACGTCGCCGACGTCGCCATCAAGGCGCTGGCGGGCTTCGAGCACATCATCCTCGTCAACGCGAAGGCACCGGTCGGCTTCTTCGCCTATCCCGACAAGCCCTCCCGCCACTACTCCCCGGACGCGGAGGTCCACGTCCTCACCCGTTTCGAGGGCGACGCCCTGGCCGCCCTCTCCGCGCTCGCCGACGAACTCGGCGCCCCCGAGGCCGCCATCCCCGATCCCGGCCCCCGCCCCGAGGCCGCCCGCGGCGCCCCCACCCCCGAAGGCCTCGCCCGCACCGTCGCCGCCCTGATGCCGGAGGGCGCCATCGTCGCGGACGAGAGCGTCTCCTTCGGCCGCGGCTTCTACGCCGAAACCCACGCCGCCCCCGCGCATGACTGGCTCCACCTGACGGGCGGCGCCATCGGGGCCGGCATGCCGCTCGCCACCGGCGCCGCCATCGCCGGCGGGGACCGCCGCGTCATCAACCTCCAGGCCGACGGCTCCGCCATGTACACGGTGCAGTCCCTCTGGACCCAGGCGCGCGAGAAGCTGCCGGTCACGACCATCCTTCTCTCCAACCGCAAGTACCAGATCCTGATCGGCGAATATTCCGGCGTCGGCGCCAATCCCGGCCCCACCGCCATGAACATGCTCGACCTCGGCAACCCCGACCTCGACTGGGTGAAGATCGCCAACGGCCTGGGCGTGGAAGCCGCCCAGGCCACCACCCTCGAAGGCTGCGCCGACCTGCTCGCCCAGAGCACGTCGCGCACCGGCCCCTTCCTCATCGAACTCGTCATCTGACGGAGACACCGCCCATGACCGCCTATCCCAAGGTCCAGCTCCACATCGACGGCGAGTGGCGCGACTCCCGCTCCGGCAAGGTGCTGGAAATCATCAACCCCGCCACCGAGGAGGTCATCGGCACCGTCGCCCACGCCGAGATCCCCGACCTCGACGAGGCGCTGGCCGCCGCCGAGCGCGGCTTCGCGCTGTGGCGCAAGGTTTCGGCCTTCGAGCGCGGCAAGCTCATGCGCAAGGCGGCCGACCTTCTCCGCTCCCGCGCCGATGCCATCGCCACCATGATGACGGCCGAGCAGGGCAAGCCGCTCCCCGAGGCCAAGATGGAGGTGCTCGCCGGCGCCGACGTCATCGACTGGTTCGCCGAGGAAGGCCGCCGCGCCTATGGCCGCGTGATCCCCGCGCGCGCGGACGGCATCTACCAGCTCTCCCTGCGCGAGCCCGTCGGCCCCGTGGCCGCCTTCACGCCCTGGAACTTCCCGATCAACCAGGTCGTCCGCAAGCTCTCGGCGGCGCTGGCCACCGGCTGCTCCATCATCGTCAAGGCCCCGGAGGAAACCCCGGCCTCGCCCGCCGAGCTGATCCGCGCCTTCATCGATGCCGGCGTGCCCAAGGGCGTGGTGCAGCTCGTCTACGGCATCCCCTCCGAGATCAGCGCCTACCTCATCCCGCACCCGGTGATCCGCAAGATCACCTTCACCGGCTCCACCCCTGTCGGGAAGATGCTGGCAGGGCTCGCCGGCCAGCACATGAAGCGCGCCACGATGGAGCTCGGCGGCCACGCCCCGGCCATCGTCTTCAACGATGCCGACGTGCAGAAGGCCGCGAAGACCCTGGCGGCGGCGAAGTTCCGCAACGCCGGCCAGGTCTGCGTCTCCCCCACGCGCTTCCTCATCCAGGAGCGCTCCTTCGACGAGTTCCTGGAAACCTTCACGGCCGCCGCCAAGGCCATCAAGGTCGGCCCCGGCACCGAAGCGGGCGTCGCCATGGGCCCCCTCGCCAACGAGCGCCGCATCCCCGCCATCGAGGCGCTCGTGCAGGACGCGGTCGGCCGCGGCGCGAAGCTCCAGGCCGGCGGCAAGCGCATCGGCAACAAGGGCTACTTCTACGAGCCCACCGTCATCTCCGACCTCCCGCGCGACGCCCGCGCGATGAACGAGGAGCCCTTCGGCCCGCTCGCCCTGGTGAACCGCTTCTCCGACCTCGACGAGGTGGTGGAGGAAGCGAACCGCCTTCCCTTCGGCCTCGCCTCCTACGCCTTCACCGGTTCGGCCGGCACGGCGCAGGCGCTCGGCGCGCGGGTGGAAACCGGCATGATGACCATCAACCACCTCGGCCTCGCCCTTCCCGAGGTTCCCTTCGGCGGCGTGAAGGACAGCGGCTACGGCTCCGAGGGCGGCTCCGAGGCCATCGAGCCCTACCTGGTGACCAAGTTCGTCACCCAGACCGGCATCTGAGCCGGGGCGGGGAGGGGCCGATGACCGACCGCACGCTGGACGCCCTGCTGGCGGATCTCGTCATCGCCAACCGCATCCTCGCGCATGAGGGCGTGCTCGACGACTTCGGGCACGTCTCCGCGCGCGATCCGCACGACCCCTCCCGCTTCTGGCTCAGCGCCTCCCGCAGCCCCGAGCTCGTCTCCCGCGCCGACCTCATCCGCTTCGACCTCGACGCCGTGCCGGAAGACCCCGGCCAGCGCCGCCCTTACCTCGAGACCATCGTGCACGCCCGCCTCTACGCCGCGCGGCCGGACGTGCGGGCCATCGTCCACCACCACGCCCGCACGGTGCTGCCCTTCACCATCACGAAGCGGCCGCTCCGCCCCGTCTTCCACCTCGCCGCCGTCCTCGGCGAGACCGTTCCCGTCTGGGACAGCGTCCCCGAGTTCGGCGACACCGCCATGATCATCGGCGACGCCGCCGTCGCCGACAGCCACGCCCGCGCGATGGGGCAGGGCAACAGCGTGCTTCTGCGCGGCCATGGTGCCACCAACGCGGAGACCAGCCTGGCCGCCGTCACCTTTGTCGCCATCACGCTCCGCGACAACGCCGAGGTCCAGGCCGCCGCCGAGGCGATGGGCGAGGTCCATTACCTCTCCCCCGGAGAGATCGCGCTCACCGCGAAAATGCAGATGAGCGAGCGACCGCTTTCGCGCAGCTGGGAATACCGCCGGGCCCGGGCGGGCTTCGGAGGAATCTAGTTCCGGTCCACAGGGGCGCTACCAACCGCCCGGGCCTTATGCCCGCGCCGCACCGGAGGCGACGCGATCAGGGGCTCAGGCTTCCGCAGTAAAGCACCCCGAGCGGCGCGAAACTGATGGGCGCCGCGGCCATGGGCGGCAGCAGCGGCCCGGCGGCCTCGTCATGGCCCGCTTCCGGGTCCGGCTCGGCCCGGGCCTCCGCGCCACCGAGAACCGTCATGCTGATGGCGACGCGGTTCCCGCCCAGGGTGTAGCCGCCATGGACCTCGGGCATGAGCGTCGACTGCAGGAACTTCAGGGGTTTGGTGCGGAAGGTTGCGCGCGCCGTGTTCTGCACGAACTCCGCATCGCCCACGCGCACCTTGAGCGATGCGCTGGCGGGGTGCGACACAAAGGAAATCGACAGCACGCGCCCCGACAGGCGGAAGCTCAGCGCAGCCGTCGGGAGCAACTCCGCCGCGCGCAGATCGAACGCCCGGTTCTGGTAAACCGTCTCGCCGCGCGGCCCCTGCAGGAAGGGCGAGAGATCGGCCAGATAGCGCGCATGGGAATAGTTTTGCGCATAGATCGGGCGGGGCAGCTTCGCGCCGCCATGCGATTGCAGCGCCCTGGCCATCTCACGCGCGACGATGCTTCCGACGACGGCCACGCCGTAGGGGCGTGAATAGTGGCTGACATCGGCATAGAGCGCATCATCGTCGAAAGCATCGGGCTGCTCCCTCGCCAGGATCTCGTTCAGGTCGATCACATGCGCGCCGTAGCGGGCCGACATGAAGTGGATGCCAGCCGAGTAGGGACAGATACGCCGCCGGTGGGCGCCGGATTGCTGCCCCAGAATCAGGGACACGACCATCAGCTCCGGGTTTTCCGTCAGCGCCTTTCTCAGGATTCCCTCGTAGGCCCTGGCCCAATGGTCATAGAGCGCCGGCTTGCGCGAGAAGCCCGCGGAATCGTTCAACGCGTATTCCACGATCAGGATGTGCACGTCCCGGTGCACTCCGGTCCGGCAGAGCTGCGCCAGGCCGAAAAAGGAGGAGCTTCCCCCAAGGGAAAGATTGGTCAGCGTCGCGACGCGGACGCCATGCTCCGCTTCCAGCTCGTGTTGGAAGCACGCGAGATAGCCGTCCCTGATCAGGCTGTTGGAGCCGCCGACCACGGCGATGTTCAGGCCCTGGGGCGCGGATGCGATTGCCAGTGGCACGGTCGACCTTTCCCCTCCGCACTCGACTTCCCGCATAGGCCGGCGGGGCGGCGGCCATCATAATATCGTGATCGATATGTTGTCAGGACCTTTCGCGGGGGTTCGCGGGCAGGTGCCGCATGTTGCAGGGCGGGCGCCCCGCCCGTTCCGCGCCCTGCTTGCCCCATCACGCCAGCGAGGGATCGCTCAGGCCGCCCAGTCCAGCCCTGGCTCGTACCGCACCCCCGTGAAGCACAACCCTTCCGCCGGCGCGGTCTGCCCGGCCTTTGTCCGGTCCCGCCCCTCCAGCACCTGGCGCGGCCAGGTAACCGGCCGCTGCCCCCACCCGACCTTGGCCAGCGTCCCCACCAGGTTGCGCACCTGGTGGTGCAGAAAGGAGCGCGCCCCAACCCGCACCACGATCTCCTCCGCCTCGCGCGACACATCCAGCCGGTCCAGCGTGCGCATCGCGTGCTTCGCCTGGCAGGTCGCCGCCCGGAAGGCCGAGAAGTCGTGGTGCCCCAGCAGCCCCTGCGCGGCCTCGTGCATCGCTGCCGCATCCAGCGGGGCCGGCACATGCCACACCCGCCCGGCCTCCAGGGCCGGCCGTGCCCGCCGGTTCAGGATCCGGTACCGATAGCTCCGGTGAACCGCGGAAAACCGCGCGCTCCACTCCGCCCCGGGCCGGGCCACCGACAGCACGGAAACCCGGTGCGGCCGCGTCCGCGCGTTCAGCGCCTCCCGCACCCGCTCCACCGGCAGGTCCGCGGTCACGTCCATCTGCGCGACCTGCCCTTCCGCGTGAACACCCGAATCCGTCCGCCCCGCGGCGCCCAGCACCGGCTCCACCCCGCCGTTCAGGAAGGCTCCGGCCGCTTCCAGCACGCCCTGCACCGACACCCCCTCCGCCTGCCGCTGCCAGCCGACGAAGCCCGCCCCGTCATACTCCACCAGCAGCGCGTAGCGCGGCATCTCAGCCCAGCACCGTGCCGGTGGGCACCGCATGCCCCCGCAGGAAGGCCCCGGCCTCCATCGCCGCCCGTCCGGCCTTCTGCACGCGGAGCAGCCGCAGCGCCGTTCCACCGCCGCAGGCCACCAGCATCGCGTCGTCCAGCACCGTCCCCGCTGCCGCCTCCCGTCCCGGCGCCGGCTCGGCCGAGAGCACCCGCAGCACCTCCCCGCCCAGCGCCGTGAAGGCCCCCGGCCAGGGCGTCATCGCCCGCACCCGCCGGTCCAGCGCGGAGGCCGGCTCGGCCCAGTCCAGCCGCCCGTCCTCCTTCCCCAGCTTGGGCGCATAGGTCGCGCCCTCCTCCGGCTGCGGGATTTCGGCCGGCCGCTCCGCCAGCGCCCGCAGGATCAGCCGCGCCCCCATGGCGGAAAGCCGGTCATGCACCTCGGCCGTGGTCTCGCGAGGGCCGATTGGCGTGGCCTCGCGCAGCAGCATGGGCCCGGTGTCCAGCCCCTCGTCCATCCGCATGATGGTGATGCCCGTTTCCGCATCGCCCGCCAGCACCGCCGCGTGGATCGGCGCCGCGCCGCGCCAGCGCGGCAGCAGGCTCGCATGGATGTTGAGGCAGCCCAGCCGCGGCGCCGCCAGCATCGGCCCCGGCAGGATCAGACCATAGGCGACCACCACCGCGGCATCGAGGCCCAGCGCCGCGAAGGCGTCGTGCTCCGCCACGTCCCGCCGCACCCGCGCCGGCGTCCGCACGGGCAGCCCCATCTCGATCGCCGCCTGATGGACCGGGCAGGGCGTTTCCCGCTGCCCCCGCCCCGCGGGGCGCGGCGGCTGTGCGTAAACGCAGGCCACCTCGTGCCCCGCCTCCACCAGCCCCCGCAGGGCCGGCACCGAGAAGGCCGGGCTCCCCATGAAGGCCAGCCGGAGGCGGGAGGTCACATCGCCTCCCGGGACTTCAGCTTCTGCTCCTTCAGGAACTTCTTGATCAGCATGTTCCGCTTCAGCGGGCTGATCCGGTCGGTGAACATCACCCCGTCCAGGTGGTCGATCTCGTGCTGCAGGCAGGTCGCCAGCAGGTCGTCCGCCTCGATCTCCCGGCGTGAACCGTCGAGCGCGCGGTAGCGCACCTTCACCCGCGCGGGCCGCTCCACATCCGCGTACTGCCCCGGCAGGGAAAGGCACCCCTCCTCGCGCACCGCCCGCTCCTCGCTGGCGGCCAGGATCTCCGGGTTCACCAGCACCAAGGGCTGGGGCGCGTCCTCCTTGGCCACGTCCAGCACCACCAGCCGCAATGCCTCGCCCACCTGGGGCGCGGCCAGACCGATCCCCGGCGCCTTGTACATGGTCGCCAGCATCCGGTCGGCGAGCGCCGACACGCGCGGGCCATCGCCTTCGGCCACCGGCCGGGCCTTGGCCCGCAGAACCGGGGAGGGGTGGAGAAGGATAGGGAGGATGAGGTCTTCGGTCATGATGTCCGCCCCGCATGTAGGACAGAACCCCGCCCGGCGGAATGCCGCCCGCGTCGGGCACCGTCGCTCGCAGGGCGCGCTGGCACGCCCTTGCAACGGGCTGCGAGGCCGACAATATTCCCTGTCGGCGGTTCGGCGCCTCCTGGAGGGCCGCACCGCGTGGCCTCGCTTTCTCAAGGATGCCGCGTCATGTCGCGTTCGCCGGTCTTCGGATCGCCACTCTTCCTGGGCTTCGACCACCTCGAGCAGATGCTCGACCGCGTGCAGAAATCCTCGGACGGCTATCCGCCCTACAACATCGAGCAAACGGCGGCCGACCGCCTGCGCATCACCCTGGCCGTGGCGGGCTTCGCCATGGACGACCTCCAGATCACCCAGGAGGACAACCAGCTGGTGATCCGCGGCCGCCAGAACGACGATGTCGAGGGCCGGATCTTCCTGCACCGCGGCATCGCCGGCCGGCAGTTCCAGCGGGCCTTCGTGATCGCCGAAGGCATCGAGATCGAGGGCGCCTGGCTCGACAACGGCCTGCTCCACGTCGAACTGCGCCGTCCCCAGCCGGAGGTCAGGGTCCGAACGATCCAGATCAACGGAAAGTCCCGCCCGATGGTTGACGGCGAGGCCTAGTCTTTCCCACTCCGCAACGCTCCGCCGAACCGGGGAGCCGATCGGACGTTAAGGGCCTGCAGGCCATTCCGGCTGCGGGCGAGGAGAACACCATGCACCCGAACCCCGAGATCACCCTCCGCAATCTGACGCCGCTCGACTGGGCGCGCTTCGGGGCGCAGGAAATGGCCTATATTCGCCCCGTGACGGTCAATGGCACCCAGGCCGTGGCCATCCACGCGGCGGACGGCACCCCCATCGGCGCCGCCCCGAACGAGGCCCTGGCCATTGCCGCCATCCTTCAGCACGAGATGGCGCCCGTCCTGGTCCACTGAACCATGGCTGGGGAGGCCACCCGGCCTCCCCTCCGTGGCGTCAGACCTTCTGGGGATCGATCCAGCCGACATGCCCGTCGGCCCGGCGATACACGACGTTCAGCACCCCGGTGCCGCGGTTGCGGAACATCAGGACGGTCTCCTGCGACAGGTCGAGCCGCATCACGGCCTCCGGCACGGTCAGCCGGCTGATCTCGGTCGGCGTTTCCGCCACCACCGCGCCATTGGCATAGCCGTCCGCCGTCACGGCCTCGCCCGGAGCGGCCTGGACGGTGTCGGTGCCCTCCTCCGGCTCGTCCTCCTCCCGCAGCACCACGCTTCGCGCCAGCTCCGTCAGCGGGTCGCGCTCCTCGGCCAGGCTGCGCGCATGCTCGTTCACCCGCCGCCGGTAGCGCCGCAGCCGCTTGCCGATGTGCGCTGCCGCGTCCGCGAAGGCCCGGTGGGCATCCACCCCCTCGCCCTCAGCCCGCATGTTCAGGCCGCGCCCGGCGCGCAGGTTGATGTCGCAGGCGAAAAAGGCGCGGTCCTTGCGGAAGGTCACATGGGCATCGATGGCATGGTCGAAGTACTTTCGGGTGACCGCCTCCAGCCCGTCCGTCACATGAGTCTTCAGTGCCTCGCCCGTCTCGACGCCCTTGCCGGCGACCGTGATCTGCATGGATCGGCTCCCTTCTCTAACTTGTAACATATGTGACCTGAGACGGAGCCGAGCCGGTTTAAAGGGGCCTGATCAGAGAACGAGCGCCGATTTCTCCCTTTTGCGCTGCACCGAGGAGGGGATCTTCAGGGCGTCCCGGTACTTCGCCACCGTGCGGCGGGCGATATCCACGCCCTCCGCGCGCAGCCGCTCCACGATCGCGTCGTCCGACAGCACCTCCTCCGCCGTCTCCGCGTTCACCATGTCCCGGATGCGGTGCCGGATCGCCTCGGCCGAGAAGCTCTCCCCTCCATGCGTCCCCGCGATCGCCGTGGTGAAGAAGTACTTCAGCTCCAGCGTCCCGCGCGGCGTCGCGATGTACTTGTTCGCCGTCACGCGGGAGACGGTGCTCTCGTGCATCCCCAGCTCGTCCGCCACGTCGCGGAGGATCAGCGGCCGCAGGTGCCCCACGCCGTGGCGGAAGAACCCCTCCTGCCGCCGCACGATCTCGGCCGCGACGCGCAGGATGGTGTTGGCCCGCTGCTCCAGGCTGCGCACCAGCCAGTTCGCCGCCTGCAGCTTCTCCGCGATGAAGGCGCGATCCTCCTTGCTCCGCGTTCCCGTATGCGCGGTGGCGTGGAAGCCCCGGTTCACCAGCACCCGTGGCAGCGTTTCCGGATTCAGCTCCAGCAGCCAGGTGCCGTCGGGCAGCCGCCGCATCAGCACGTCCGGCACCACGAGCGGCGCCACCTCGCCATCCGTCAGCGCCCCGGGCTTGGGGTTCAGGCGCCGTATCTCGGCGATCATGCCGGACAGGTCCTCGGCATCCACGCCGCAAACCCGGCGCAGTCCAACCATGTCGCGCCGCGCCAGCATCTCCAGGTTGTCCAGCAGCGCCTGCATCGCCGGGTCCAGCCGGTTCAGCTCCGCCAGCTGCACGGCCAGGCATTCGCGCAGGTCGGCGCAGAACAGCCCCGTCGGGTCGAAGCGCTGCATCCGCGCCCGCACGCCCGACACCACGCCCACCTCGCAGCCCAGCGCATCGGCGATCGCCTGGTCGGTCACCGAAAGCCGGCCTGCGCCGTCCAGCAGCGCGATCAGCTGCCCCGCGATCAATCGCTCCCGGGCATCGCCGAAGGCCAGCCGCGCCTGCTCGGCCAGGAGTTCGCGAAGGGAGCGTGGCCGTTCCCCCGCCATCTCCTCCAGGCTGCGCCCGTCCTCGTCCCAGGAATCCGCCCGCGCCCCGCGCGAGGCCGGATAAAGCGCATCCCCGCTTTCATAGGAGGAAGACCAGTCCGCCTCGATCGGGCTGCTCGCTTCCTCCCCCATCGTGGTGGAGGAAGCGGCCTCGAAGGAATCGGGCTCCACCATCACCGGCGCGGCGGGCGCGCTGCCCTCCTCGCGCTCCAGCATCGGGTTGCGCTCCAGTTCCTCCTCCACGAAGGCCGAAACCTCCATGTTGCTGGACTGGAGCAGCTTGATGGCCTGCCGCAGCTGCGGCGTCATCACCAGCTGCTGCGTCTGCCGGAAGTCGAGCCGCGGACCCAGGCTCACCATGCGGAGCTTACCACGTGCAGGTCACCACGCCTGGCCCGCCCCCGCTGCAATGAGGACCTCCCGCGCCGTCACAGGCTGAACCGCTCCCCGAGATAAACGCGCCGCACGCCCTCATGCGCCACGATCTCGCTCGGCCGCCCCTCCATCAGCACCTGCCCGTCGTGCAGGATGTAGGCGCGATCGATGATCGCCAGCGTTTCGCGCACGTTGTGCTCGGTGATCAGCACGCCGATCCCGCGGTCCTTCAGGTGCCGCACGAGATCGCGGATCTCGCCCACCGCGATCGGATCGATGCCCGCCAGCGGCTCGTCGAGGAGGATATAGGCGGGATGCGTCGCCAGCGCGCGCGCGATCTCGCAGCGCCGCCGCTCGCCGCCCGAAAGCGCCAGCGCCGGCGCGCGGCGCAGATGCGCGATGCCGAACTCCGCCAGGAGCGAGT
>Ga0210040_10001646_pt1 | contig 33154 bp, 31 predicted proteins | sample CryGeyCG12114_NA_FD_185462 | JGI IMG/M metagenome (GOLD analysis project Ga0210040, IMG submission 185462) | Groundwater microbial communities from aquifer - Crystal Geyser CG19_WC_8/21/14_NA (SPAdes) (version 2) | ecosystem: Environmental > Aquatic > Deep subsurface > Groundwater | place: USA...
CCAGCTGCTGGCTGTGGAAGACTTGGCCGCGTCGGTAGATGGCCATACGATTTTCCGTAACGTGTCCTTCTCCCTGGACAAGGGCGACAAGGTAGCCATCGTGAGCCGCGACGACCGGGCGGCTTCGTTGCTGTTTGATATTTTGTTTGAGCAAATCAAGGCCGACAAGGGTAAATTCAATTGGGGCACGACTATTACGCCTAGCTATTTTCCCAAGGAAAACACGGAGTTTTTTGATACTGACCTGAACCTGGTGGACTGGCTGCGGCAGTACTCCACGGAAAAAGACGAGTCGTTTATCCGGGGTTTCCTGGGCCGGATGCTGTTCTCAGGCGAGGAGTCGCAGAAGAAGTCCAACGTGCTGAGCGGGGGCGAGAAAGTGCGCTGCATGCTGTCTAAAATGATGATGGAAGCCGGCAACGTACTGGTACTCGACGACCCCACGAACCACCTGGACCTGGAAAGCATCACCGCTTTGAACAACTCCCTGCGTGATTTCTCGGGCACGATGCTGTTTACTTCCCACGACTTGCAGTTTATCGATACTATCGCCAACCGCATCATTGAGCTAACGCCCGACGGCATTCTGGACCGACGCATGAGCTACGAAGAGTACCTGGCCGACGAAAATATTCGGGCGCAGCGCAAACGCCTGTACCAACTCGTCTCCTAATTGCGTTCAGCTTCAGTATGAAAAAGCTTTTGCTCGTGCTGGGCGTAGCGGTAGGAGCTGGCGTGGCTCCTACTCTCGCTCAGGCCCAAACCACGCCTACCCCCGATACTACCCGCACGCAGCAGGCTAAGCCCCAGCTGAACACGGCGCCGCCCGGTAGGCCGGCAAGCCCTGCTCCTACCCCCGCGCCCACCCGTGGCTATGAGGTAACGACCCCGGCCCCTACTCCCGCGCCGGCCGCTCCCGTGCCCGGCGTACCAGCCGACCAGCCCGGCACGCCTGTTTACCGGCCCAACCCCAACAGCCCGTCGGGGCTGGAGTTCCCGCCGGGTAGCCGGGCCAGCGAGCAGCCCACGCCCCTGCGGCGGTATTTTGTGTACGCCAACTTTGGCCTTGGCTACGGAAGCTATAATGGCAGCGGGCAGTTCAACGCCAGCTTGGCGCCGGCCATTGGGTATCGAGTAAATGAGAAGCTATCCATAGGCCCTGGAATTGCCTATACGTTCAACAGCGTATCCTTTTCTGACTTCGATCGGTCGCTGGGGCTCCCCAATAGTATTCAGCTGCATAATATAGGCCTGAAGGTTTTCGCACAGTACACGGTGTATCAGAGCTTTTTTCTGCATGCCGAGTACGAAGTAACCCGTGCGCAGTCGTACGACATCTACGAGGTTATTCCGAATCGGCAGTACCAGGCGGTGAAAACCGACCGCACACTCACTACCCCGTTAGCGGGTGCAGGCTACCGCTCACAACTCAGCGACAGGGCCGCGGCTGATATTGTTGTACTCTACAATTTCAACTATGGCTACGACCCTACCGGCTACCGGCTCTCGCCTTATGGTCAGCCCGAGATTCGTTTCAACTTCCTTTATTATATCGGTAAGTAAACGTTTGAAAACACAAAAGGGCCGCTCTCAATGCTGAGAGCGGCCCTTTTGTGTTTTCAAACTATATGTTCGACGCCAGCAGGCGCTATACGGAGCTGCCCCGAATCAGACGCAGAAGTACAGCAATGATGGCAATGACCAGCAGAATGTGGATGAGGTTGCCGCCAACGCTCATGCCGAAGAAGCCAATGGCCCAGATGATAACCAAAACAACTGCGATGATGTACAGCAGATTTCCCATGATGGTGATGTAAAGAGTGAATAAAGGGAGAGAGAGAAAAGGAGCGCATCCGGTTTTCCTGATTGAATAGGGAAAGGAGTGCGTTTGCAGTCTTGTACGGGCATGTTGCCAGAAGGATATATTTAGAAACAAAAATTCTTGAAAAATTTATCTTATCTAACTTCGACTCGGCTACCTCAGCTGGTAAGTTACTGGCTACGTGATGCTTTGTTTGCACTTGCTCCAACGCATCACCCCTAGCATTTCGGTGTAGCTTTGCGGGGGCAATCGTTCTGCTAGCGGCTGCCCTCGCACTTTCTCTTCTCACCCGCTTTTTCACTCTATCACTATGCTACAAGTCGCCGTTATTGGCTCGGGCACAATGGGCAATGGCATTGCCCACGTTTTCGCCCAGCACGGATTTTCAGTTAACCTCATCGATATCAGTCAGCCGGCGCTGGACAAAGCCCTCGGCACCATCGGTAAGAACCTCGACCGCCAGGTAGCCAAAGGAACCCTCACCGATACCGACAAGGCATCTACCCTCGGCCGCATTACCAGCTTTACCTCCCTACCCGACGGCGTGCGCGAGGCCCAGCTGGTAGTGGAAGCCGCCACTGAAAACGAGGCCCTGAAGCTGCAAATCTTCCGCGACCTGGACCAGCACGCGCCCGCCGAGGCCATTCTGGCCAGCAATACGTCGTCTATTTCCATCACCAAGATTGCCGCGGCCACCCAGCGGCCGGCTCAGGTGATTGGCATGCACTTCATGAACCCGGTGCCGGTGATGAAGCTCGTAGAGGTCATTCGGGGCTATGCTACCTCCGATGAGGTAACGGTGCGGGTAATGGACCTTTCGCGGCAGTTGGGCAAAACGCCCACCGAAGTGAACGACTACCCTGGCTTCGTGGCCAACCGCATCTTGATGCCGATGATCAATGAGGCTATCTACTCCTTATTTGAGGGTGTAGCTGGGGTAGAAGAAATTGATACGGTGATGAAGCTGGGCATGGCGCACCCGATGGGGCCGTTGCAACTCGCCGACTTTATTGGCCTGGACGTGTGCCTAGCCATCTTGCGGGTCCTGCACGATGGATTGGGCAACCCTAAGTACGCGCCGTGCCCCCTGCTGGTGAACATGGTGATGGCTGGCCGCCTGGGCGTGAAGTCGGGCGAAGGGTTCTATACCTGGGGCCACGGCACCAAGGAGTTGGTAGTAGCCGAGCGGTTCCGGAAGTAGTCCGTTCACTAGAACGTCATTCCGAGCTTGTCGAGGAATCTCGCGTGCTGATGCTAGATACTATCTTCCGTCAGCACGCGAGATTCCTCGACAAGCTCGGAATGACGTTCTAACAGCGTAGTTAAACCTTTTTGCTTGAAATTTCCTTTCTATCGTATGATCAAACTGCTTACTACCGCGCTCCTGTTGCTGAGCTTTTGCTACGGAAGCGTTGCTCAAAGCACAGCGGTTAAACCCTCTACCAAGACAACCAAGAAAATGGAATTAGCAACATTTGGCGCCGGCTGCTTCTGGTGCACCGAGGCCGTTTTTCAGGACCTCGAAGGCGTTGAAAAAGCGGAATCGGGCTACGCGGGCGGCCGCATTGCCAACCCTACCTACAAGGAAGTATGCTCGGGCCTAACGGGCCACGCCGAAGTCATCAACATCACCTACGACCCCGGCAAGATTAGCTTCACTGAGCTACTGGAGATATTCTGGAAAACCCACGACCCGACTACCCTCAACCGCCAGGGCAACGACGTGGGCACGCAGTACCGCTCCGTAGTGTACTACCACAACGACGAGCAGAAGCAACTGGCCGAGGAGTACAAGAAGAAGCTCAACGACGCCCACGCTTTCCCCAACCCCGTGGTAACGGAAATCAGCGCCGCCCCTACCTTCTATAAGGCCGAGAACTACCACCAGGACTACTACAATCTGAACGGCACCCAGCCCTACTGCCAGTTTGTGGTAAAGCCGAAGGTAGACAAAGTGAAGGCCGTATTTGGTGATAAGCTGAAGAAAACCGCTGCCAAGTAATCAAGCTTGCATTGCAAAAGAAAAGCCGCTCCTTTCGGGGCGGCTTTTTTTGTGGGTAGCATCAAGTTAAACTGCTACGTTGTGCTCGCGCAACGCGTCATTGAGCGACGTTTTCAGGTCGGTGCTGGGCTTGCGCTGACCGATGATCAGTGCGCAAGGCACCTGGTAGTCGCCGGCAGGGAACTGCTTGGTATAGGAGCCAGGAATTACGACGGAGCGGGCTGGCACCATGCCTTTGTATTCCTTAGGCTCGGGGCCGGTCACGTCAATGATTTTGGTGCTGCCGGTGATGGTAACGCCCGCGCCGATAACGGCTTCTTTGCCGATATGGCAGCCTTCCACCAGAATGCTACGCGAGCCAATGAAGGCGCCATCTTCCACAATAACCGGAGCCGCCTGCACGGGCTCCAGCACGCCGCCGATGCCCACACCGCCGCTCAGGTGCACGCCCGCGCCAATCTGCGCGCACGAGCCCACGGTGGCCCAGGTATCGACCATGGTGCCCTCGCCTACCCACGCACCGATGTTGGTGTAGCTGGGCATCAGAATCACGCCGGGAGCCAGGTAGGCGCCGTAGCGAGCCGTAGCAGGCGGCACCACGCGCACGCCCTGGCCGGCGTAGTCGGTTTTGAGGCGCATTTTGTCGCGGTATTCGAAGGGGGCCAGCTCGATGGTTTCCATCTGCTGAATGGGGAAGTACAGGATAACAGCCTTCTTCACCCAGTCGTTTACCTGCCACTCGCCGTCTTTGCCCTCGATGGGCTGGGCCACGCGCAGACGGCCTTTATCCAACTCCTCAATGACGGCATGGATGGCGTCGGTGGTAGCAGATTGCTGCAACAGGCTGCGGTCGGCCCAGGCGGCTTCAATGATATTTTGCAGTTCGGAAGTGTTCATATCAATTTTGAAAACGGAATGAGCAGCAAAACTAGCGCCGGAGGCGGCTATGTTCCCAATACCCGACCGGAAAACATTCGGAACATAGCTGCCGACAAGCTTCCTACCGCTCCAATTTAAAGCCTGCTTCCCGCGCCGGGCGCTGGTCGCGGTTGGCTACCTGCCAGCCGGTGAGGTACATCCACTGGGTCATTTTGGTGAGCTTGGGGTAGTCGATGCGGCTGGCCTCGTCTTTGGGCGTGTGGTAATCCACGTGCAGCAAGGAGGTGTACATCACGGCCGGAATGCCCAGGCGGGCGTAGGGCAGGTGGTCGGAGCGGAAGTACCAGCCCTCGGGGTGCGTGGCTTTGTCCCACTCGGTGTCGAGCTTGAACTTGGGACCGGCCTGGTTGGCGGCCAGGGCAATGTCTACCAGGTCCTGGGAGTTGCGATGGGGAGGCGTGGAGCCCAGCAGCGCGGCGCTATCGGGGTCGTTGCGGCCCATCATCTCGGCATTCAGCACCGCCACAATCGACTGCTGCGGCACGGTGGGGTTGGCCGAGTAGTAGCGCGAGCCCAACAAACCCCGTTCCTCGGCGCCGTGGTACACGAACAAGGCTGAGCGCCGGGCCGGCTGCTGCTTGAAGGCGCGCATGATGGCCAGCAGGGCCGCGCAGCCGGTGGCGTTGTCGTCGGCGCCATTGTAGATGGAGTCGCCGGCCACGGGAGCGCGGGCGCCGTCGTGGTCCTGGTGGGTGCTGAAGAGCACGTATTCGTTCTTCAATTGCGCGTCGGTGCCGGGCATCTTGGCCACGATGTTCACCGAGGGGTAGGCGAAGGTTTCCACTTTCAGCTCGGTGCTAAACTGCTGGCCGGCTTGCCGCACCCAACTCAAGGCATCGGTAGGCAGCCAGACCACGGGCGCCTGGTCGGCCGGCACTTTCACGTTGGCGTCGCCGGGCAAGCCATAGCGGCCCCGTTCAAAGATGTGGCTCCAATGGTCATAAATGGCTTGTGCCTTGTCGTCCGACACAAATACCACGGCCACGGCGCCGGCTTTGGTTAGCTCGGCGGCCTGGTCGCGCAGCTTGGCAAACAGGTAGCGCCGGTAGCTGATGCCGTCGGTGGGGGCACCGGAAATCTGTAGGGCCACGACTTTGCCCTTCACATCAACTTTCCCTACCTCGGCCGGCGTGGCCGTGCCCACGAATACCAACGGGGCCGTGATGCTGGCGTTGGTAGGCGCCACAATCACGGCATCGTGGTTGGGCTTGAGCTGGTGGGAGCCGATGCGCAGCGTACTGGCGGGCGTGAGGCGGGTGCGCTGAAGCGAGAAAAACTGGAAGTAGGTACCATCGTCGCCGGCTGGCTCTAGGCCGATGGCACGTATCTGTTCAGCTATCCAGGCGGAGGCGCGCAGTTCGTCGAGGGTGCCGCCTTCCCTACCCCGGTACTTGTCGTCGGCTAGCACGTATAGGTCGCGCTTGATGTCGGCTTCGCGGATGACGGCTTCGGCTTTTGGAGCTTTGGTGGTATTCTGACGACTTTTTTTCTGGGCTGTGGCGGTGTGTGGAGCCGAGAGCGTAAGGCCCAGCAGCAGGCATCCAACGGTGGCAGTGAAGGTGATGTTCATGTGGAGAAGAGAATAGAAGTGCGGTTGTAGGGTTCTATGATAGGCAAAAGAAACAAGTTTGTCGTTCCGAGCAGCGCGAGGAATCTGGAAAAAGTAAACTGGTAGATTCACCCAGATTCCTCGCTGCGCTCGGAATGACAACTTGCCTTTCTCTTTCAAACCCGGTTTGAAACCAGCATCTTTGGCCGCCGCGATGACGCCTACTACCCTCCTTCTGGCTTCCGTACTCAAGCCCCTTGACGACACCCGCATGTTTGGCAAGTTTGGCCGCACGCTGGCTGAGCGGCCCGAGGTGCAGGTGCACGTGGCCGGCCGGCGTGCCACACGCCCACCCGATGCGCCGGCCAACCTGCATACCCACGAGTTGCTTACCGGCTCGCGCCTGAGCTGGCAGCGCCTACGGGCGCAGTGGCGCTACTGGCAGCTGCTGCGACAGCTACGGCCACAGCTGGTAGTTGTGCACGCGCCCGAACTGTTACCCCTCACGTTGCTCTGGCGTAGTCTGGGCAGGAACCGCCACTTTGTGTACGATGTGCGCGAAAACTACGCCCTCAATATCCTGACGCAGCAGGTATACCCCAAGGTGATAAGTCAGCCTTTAGCAAGGTTGGTGCGCAGTGCTGAAGCCGCAGCGGCCAAACAAGCGGCCCGCGTGGTGCTGGCTGAGCGCAGCTACGCCGATGAGCTACCCTTTGCCACGCCCGAAAACGCGGTCGTCCTGGAAAACAAATATCAACCACCACCTCACGAGCCAGCCTCCTCCACGCTGCGCACCCTACCTGCCCCCGCGGCGCCGCTGGAGTTACTGTATTCCGGTACCATTTCGGAGCTGAACGGCGTGTTCGATGCCATTGCCTTCACGCACGCATTCCGGCGGGTATGGCCCACGGCCCGACTCACCATCATCGGCTTTTGCCAGCAGCCCGAGGTACTGCGCCGCGTACAGCAAGCTGTGGCCGCAGCCCCCGAAGCCCTGACGCTGCTGGGCGGCGGCCAGCTTGTGCCGCATCGGGAGGTTATTCGGGCCATTCAGCGTAGCCACCTGGGGCTGTTGCCCTACCGGACCCACCCTAGCACTTGGCGCTGCCTGCCCACCAAGTTGTTTGAGTATGCTGCCCACGGCCTACCTATGCTACTGCCCGATAATGCCCTGTGGTTGGCGGCAACCCAGGCATACGCGGCGGCCCTACCCTGCGCAGACTTCACTCAGCCCGACGCAACCGCTCTGGCAGCCAGTCTGCGGGCCGCTCATTTCTACCCTCAGGGCATTCCCCCCGATGTCTTTTGGGCTTCGGAAGCCGCAAAATTGTGGGCCGTAGTGGATGCTATTCGGTAACTGCCGACCTTCGCGACCCGTTTGCACAATAGGGTCGGTGTTTTTTTTACCTTCGACCACCCGTTTCTTTTATTTAGCTCCCCACCCAAATTCTCTACCCCCATGTCTACTCTGCGTTATTCCGAAATTGCTGGTGTTGGTCACTATGTACCCGAGCGCGTGGTTACCAATGCCGATATCGAACAGCTCATGGAAACCACCGATGCCTGGATTCAGGAACGCACCGGTATTAAAGAGCGGCGCTGGTTTACAGAAGGGGTTGACACCACGGCCAACATGGGCGCCAAAGCAGCCCGCCGCGCCCTGGAAGCCGCGGGCCTCACCCCCGACGACGTGCAGCTCATCGTGTTTGCTACCCTCTCGCCCGACTACTTTTTCCCTGGCTCCGGCGTGCTGTTGCAGCGCGAGCTGGGCATGAAAGAAGCCACTCCGGCGTTTGACGTGCGCAACCAGTGCTCGGGCTTCATTTACTCGCTCTCGATGGCCGACCAGTTCATCAAGACTGGCATGTATGACACAGTGCTGGTAGTAGGCTCCGAAATCCACTCCTCGGGCCTCGATAAATCGACGCGGGGGCGGGCCGTATCGGTTATTTTTGGGGATGGCGCAGGGGCAGTAGTGCTACGGCCGAGCACTCAGGAAGGCCACGGCATCCTGAGCACGCACTTACACTCGCAGGGCGAGCACGCCGAGGAGCTGATTGTGAAAGAGCCCGGCTCGAACCGCGAGGGCCGCGTGGATTACGCCATTGCCCACGAGCCGGATATGTACCCCTACATGAACGGCCAAAACGTGTTCAAGCACGCTGTGGTGCGCTTCCCGCAAGTTATCAAGGAGGCGCTGGACCAAAACGGCATGCAACCCCAAGACATCGACATGCTGATTCCGCACCAAGCCAACTTGCGCATTACGCAGTACGTGCAGCAGAAAATGGGTTTGTCGGACGATAAAATCTTCAGCAACATTCAGCGTTACGGCAATACCACCGCTGCTTCTATTCCGATTGCTCTGAGCGAAGCCGTGCAGGAAGGCCGTATCAAGCGCGGCGACTTAGTGTGCCTAGCGGCGTTCGGTTCGGGCTTCACCTGGGCCTCTGCTCTGATTAAGTGGTAAACTGCCTGTCATCTTGAGCTGTCTGTCATCCTGAGCGTAGCGAAGGATCTTATGCCCGTAGAACGGAGTCGTCGTTATGTCTGTCGCTCTCACGCGAAAAGGTTCTTCGCCAGATGAAGGATAACAGACGATTCAGATGACAGAACCAAAACTCACTATTTCACCACATCACCATTTCACCGCTTCCCCTTGCCTAGCTACACCGAGGAAAACTACCTAAAGGCCATTTATAAACTCTCTGAAGCCGAGCCCGGTGTGGAGGTCAGCACCAACCGCATTGCGGAGGCGCTGCAAACACGGGCCGCTTCGGTGACGGATATGCTGCGCCGCCTCGGGGAGAAAGGGTTGCTCGACTATCAGCGCTACCGGGGCGCTACCCTCACCCGCGAGGGTAGGCAGGTAGCGCTATTGACTATTCGTCGGCACCGGCTGTGGGAGGTGTTTCTGGTGCAAACCTTGGGCTTCAATTGGGACGAGGTGCACGAGGTAGCCGAGGAAATGGAGCACTTGCAGTCGCCGCTGCTGCTACGGCGTCTCGACGAGTTCCTAGGATTCCCCCAGCTCGACCCCCACGGCGACCCAATTCCGAGTGAGGACGGGGCCGTGCAACGCCCTCGCAGCCGCCTAGTAGCCGACCTCACGCCCGGCGAGCACGGCACTGTGGTAGCCGTGAAAGACACTTCCCCCGCCTTCCTTCGCTACCTCGACAAGGTAGGCTTAAGCCTGGGCGCTACACTTGAAGTACTGGACAAAGTGGAGTTTGATAATTCCTTAGAAATCAAAGTAAATCAAAACCAAAAGGCATTGATTTCAGCGGAGGTTAGCCGCAATTTATTGGTAACGGGATAGTGTAGCGCGAACTTTGTAACTCACGTATTGTCGCTGCTGTTGTATAGTACACAGCACCTGACGTTCAACAATACGTGGCGTGCTGCTTCGCGTATCGTCCTACCTTTACCGCTCGAAATTTCACTTCCCGCCGTGGCTGCTTTCCTACCTCCTGCTCTTTCTGATACCATCATTGCGCTATCCACGCCGCCGGGTGCGGGCGCCATTGCGGTGCTGCGCTTGTCCGGCCCGTCGGCTATTGGCATCACCGATTTGGTGTTTCATGGCCACCAGCTGGCCGATCAGCGCGGCCACACCATGCACTACGGCACCATCCGCGACGGCGACCGGATCCTGGATGAGGTAGTGGTGTCGCTGTTTCGGGGGCCGCGCTCCTACACCCGCGAGGATGTGGTGGAAATCAGCTGCCACGGCTCCGACTACATTGTGCAGCAGCTCTTGATGCTGCTGGTGCGTTGCGGCGCCCGCCTCGCCGAGCCCGGCGAGTTCACCAAGCGTGCCTTTTTGCGCGGCGCTATGGACCTGGCCCAGGCCGAGGCCGTGGCTGACCTGATTGCGTCCGATTCGGCGCTTTCGCACCAGGTGGCCATGCAGCAAATGCGGGGCGGCTTCTCGCGCGAGTTGCGCGACTTGCGGGCACGGCTGGTGCAGTTTGCCTCCTTGCTGGAGCTGGAGTTGGATTTTGGTGAGGAAGATGTAGAGTTTGCCGACCGCACCGGTCTGGTGGCACTCAGTCAGGAAGTGCAAGCGCTGGTGCGCAAGCTATTGCGCTCGTTCGAGCTGGGCAACGTCATCAAAAATGGCGTTACGACTGTTATTGCCGGCCGACCCAACGCGGGCAAGTCTACCCTGCTCAACGCCCTGCTGAACGAGGAGCGCGCCATCGTGTCGGCCATTGCTGGCACCACCCGCGACCTGATTGAGGACGAGGTGAGCATTGAAGGAATTCGGTTTCGCTTTGTAGATACAGCCGGCCTGCGCGACACCACCGATGTAGTAGAATCTATGGGGGTAGAGCGCACCCGGCAGCGCGTATTGCAGGCTGCTGTTGTGTTGTATCTATTTGATATCACGAGCACTTCGCCCGCGCAGCTTGAAGCAGAGATTGAAGACTTGCGCCTACCCTCTGGTGTGCCGGTAGTGGCCGTGGGCAACAAGCTGGATGTGGCTTCCGACGACGAAATCAGCGCCTTCAGCTTCCGCCCCGATACGGTCCTTATTGCCGCTTCCCGCGGCGACGGCCTCGACGAGCTGCAAGCTTCCCTGCTTCGGCACGTACGCGGCGCCGGCCTCGACCGCACCGGCGGCAGCACCATCGTGACCAACCTGCGCCACGCCCGCAGCCTGGAAGCCACCACCACCGCCCTCGACGCTGTGCTGGTGGGCTTGGCCACCGGCGCCGGCACTGAGCTGATTGCCGCCGACCTGCGCCAGGCGCTGGCCGCCCTTGGCGAAATTACTGGGGAAATTTCCACCGATGACCTGCTAACTAGCATCTTCACGCAGTTCTGTATTGGCAAGTAATTTCCATTGTCATTCCGAACGGAGTGAGGAATCTGGGTTAATAAGCTGCGGCGTGGCCGCGCAGCCATGACAGCTTTGTGTGCATCTCTTTCGTAGTTAGATGTTTCAGCGCTGCAATGCCGCTTGTTAACCCACATTCCTCACTCTTTTCGGAATGACAAACTCAACCTCCTATGCTTTCTACCCTAAATCCCTCTGCCCTACCCGCCGCCGACGCCCTGCGCCGCCTGTGCCAGTCGCTGGCCGTGCTGGATGCCGTCAACTCCCCCGAGCCCGAGTACCGGTACTACACCTACAACCCGGTGTGGGACGAAGGGGAGGAGTTGTTTGAGATGTCCGATGGCGAAGGCGACCAGATGCTGGTGCTATTTCGGCCGGAGGGCTGCGTTATCAACGGTTTTCTGGCCGATTACGAGCAGCCTGAGAAAGCCCAGGTGACGCGCGGCCTACCCGACGCCTTCGAGGAATTTATATTTGGGGAGCCAGTTAATTCCATTGGCACCACGTTTTGCCTGTGGTATACACCCGCGCACGGCTGGCAAACCGGCATCGTTGAGAACGACGAGGATGGCTCTGATGAGCTACTGTATATTTTTGACCAGCAGCCCGAAACCTATACCGAATGGGCCACTGAGTACTACCTCGATGAAACCGACCGGCAGCCTATTGCCCCCGATGCCGTAGCGGCCGTGTACCGCCAGGAACCACTCACCCAAGCCACAGCCCTGGCCATCAACAGCGAGCTAACCGACTGGCCCCAGCTGGCCACCGACTTGCAGGGCATTGACTACCCGTATGATTTTGGGTAGAGAGATATGGTTGATTATGAATGCTCTACGTTGACAGTTCCCTACCCTAAAAGCGCGTATAAGCCAGCCGCCAGCACGGCCCCAAGCATTGGTCCGAGTACCGGAACCCAGGCGTAGCTCCACTCGCTACTTCCTTTGTCTTTGATGGGAAGTAGGGCGTGCGCCAGTCGTGGCCCCAGGTCGCGGGCCGGGTTGATAGCATAGCCAGTGGTACCACCCAGGCCCAACCCTATTGCCCACACCAAAAAGGCCACTGGCAGCGCCCCCACCGAGCCCAGCCCAACAGGGGTGCGCGACGGCGTAATTTCGCCGCCCACAATGTAGAACACCGTCAGAACCAATACCAGCGTACCCACCACTTCGCTGAGCAGGTTGCTGGCGTGGTTGCGGATGGCGGGGCCGGTAGCGAATACCGCTAGCTTTGCCAGGGGGTCGGGCGTGCGGTCGAAGTGGTCTTTGTAGAGCAGCCACGCCAACACGGAGCCTAGGAAAGCCCCGGCCAGTTGTGCGGCCATATAGCCTGGCACCAATGCCCAGGCAAATTTGCCAGCTACGGCCAGGCCCAGCGTCACGGCTGGGTTTAGGTGGGCGCCGCTCGTGGGTCCGGCAATTACTACTCCCACAAATACAGCCAGTGCCCAGGCTGTGGCAATTACCATCCAGCCGCTGTCGTGTCCTTTGGTGTCGTTCAGCACCACGTTGGCCACTACCCCCTCACCCAACAAAAGCAGCACCGTAGTGCCCACAAATTCAGCTACGTACGGGCTCATTGGGCGGCTGCGGTTTCGGGCTGAACAGTTGTGTGGGCCGGCTGTCCTCCCTTCGACCACACCTGCAAGGCCTGCACGGCCCGGCTCCAGTTGTCGATACCAGCCTCAATGGCGGCGCGATTGGGCTTGGGCACATACAACGTATCGGCCTGCCCAATAGCCTTAATATCAGCTACGCTCTGCCAGTAGCCCACGGCCAAGCCAGCCAGGTAGGCGGCGCCCAGGGCTGTAGTTTCGGCCATGCGGGGGCGCACTACTTTCGTATCGAGCACATCAGCCAGGAACTGCATGAGCAGTTCATTCGATGTAGCACCGCCATCTACGCGCAGCTCGGCAATGGGCAGCTCAGCATCGGCCTGCATGGCTTTGAGCACATCCATGGTCTGGTAGGCAATGGCCTCTACGGCGGCGCGGGCAATGTGCGCTGCCTTGGTGGCGCGGCTCATGCCAAAGATAACGCCCCGCGCATACGGGTCCCAGTAGGGTGCGCCCAAGCCGGCAAAGGCCGGCACGAAGTACACACCATCGGTGCCATTCACCTGGCGGGCCAGTTGCTCTACCTCGGCCGAGGTCTTGATGATACCCAGGTTGTCGCGCAGCCACTGCACCACCGCACCGGCAATGAAAATGCTACCCTCCAGCGCGTATTGTACCTGCCCGTTTATCTTCCAGGCCACGGTAGTGAGCAGGTTATTTTGAGAAAGTTTGGGTTGGCTACCAATGTTCATCAGCATGAAACAGCCCGTACCGTAGGTACTTTTCACCATGCCCGGCTCGGTGCATAGTTGTCCGAACAGGGCCGCCTGTTGGTCGCCGGCAATGCCGGCAATCGGAATTTTGGAAGCAAAAATGGTCGTTTTTGTTTCGCCGTACACTTCGCTCGACTGCCGCACCTCGGCTAGCATACTGCGCGGAATATCGAACAGCGTCAGCAGCTCGTCGTCCCAGGCCAGCGAGTGAATGTTGAACAGCATGGTGCGCGAGGCATTAGTTACGTCCGTAACGTGCAGCTCGCCCTGGGTGAAGTTCCAGATCAGCCAACTATCCACCGTACCGAAAGCTAGTTTGCCCGCTTCGGCTTTTTTGCGGGCACCCTTCACATTGTCCAGAATCCATTTCACCTTACTAGCCGAGAAGTAGGCATCTAGCAGCAGCCCCGTTTTCGAGCGAATCATCTCCTCCTGCCCGGCTTCGCGCAGCGCATCGCAGTATTCGGCGGTGCGGCGGTCTTGCCACACAATGGCGTTGTAGACCGGCTTGCCGGTTTCGCGCTGGTTGGTGATGCCAATGGCTGCAATGCTCTTGCCGTTCTGCCCCGCCTTCACGGTTGCCTCAGCCGCCACGCCTGCCTGCGTCGACCAGATTTCCAGCGGGTCGTGCTCTACCCAACCGGGCTTCGGAAAAATCTGTGTGAACTCCTTTTGAGCTTGCGAAACGATATGTCCTTTCTGGTCGAATAGGATGGCGCGAGAACTGGTTGTTCCCTGATCAAGCGACAAGATGTATTGCTGCATAGAAAACAGGTTGGGAATGAGAGCGTACTAAATAAACTTAAAAAAGCCGACTCCATCTCACCTACTGGCATCAGCGGGCCGGAATCGTTTGCAGTCAGGTAGTAAGAAAAAGCCCTTAGGCTTTCTCAGGCGTAGGCTGGTGTTGCAAAATGTATTGTTGAGCTACCTCGCGGAAGGCGACTACCTGCGCCTGCTCCCATTGCGCGTTGTGACCCAGCTCGCGGGCCAGCAAGGCGGCTACCTCCGGCGCCATCCGAATGGCGGCTTGCGCATCCAGGAACAACACCCGTACGCGCCGTGCCAGAACATCCTCCACGGTACGAGCCAGCTCATAGCGCGCCGCCCACACCACTTCGGCCTTCAGAAACTCCAGCTTATTATCAAGCTTTTGGCCTAGTTCCGGCTCGGCCGCAATCAGCTGTTGCAAAGCGGGTTGATCGGAGCCATACACGTAGAGATGGTGGCTGCGGTCGGGTGTAGCTTGGGCGCCATGGATAGACATATGTGCCGTCTGACTTTTGGCTTTCGGCAGCTTTCCGAGGGCAATGGCCTTCTCTACCGTGTCTTGGCCCATACGGCGGTAGGTCGTCCATTTGCCGCCCGTGATGGTAATCAGGCCCGCATCCGACACCAGAATTTTATGACTGCGCGAAATTTCCTTGGTTTTCTCTGAGCCATCCTGTGGGGCAGCCAAGGGGCGCAAGCCCGCAAAAACACTAAGCGCGTCGCTGCGTTTGGGTGGCCGGGCAAGGTAGCGAGCCGCAGTCCGCAGGATGAAATCAATTTCCTCCTCTAGCGCCTGTGGCTCCTGACTATACTCGTTCAGCGGGGTATCGGTAGTGCCCAGCACCACCCGGCCGTGCCACGGCACAGCAAACAGCACGCGGCCGTCATCGGTCTTCGGAATCATGATGGCATCATCGCCGGGCAGGAAAGCTTTGTCGAGCACGATGTGCACGCCCTGGCTGGGACGCACCAGCTTTTTGGCGCCAGGCTTATCCATTTGCAGGATTTCATCAACAAAAATACCGGTGGCATTCACTACTGCCTTGGCCGGCAGCTCGTAGGTCTGGCCGGTTTCTTCGTCGGTGGCTACCACGCCCGCAATGTTGCCTTGTGCGTCTTTCAGCAGGTTGCGCACAACGAAGTGGTTGAGCAGCGTACCTCCTTTCTCAATAGCTGTCTGCGCCAGATTGACAGCCAGGCGAGCATCGTCAAATTGACCATCGTGGTAGAGCACGCCTCCTCTCAGGCCATCGGCCTTGAGGTTGCCTAGCCGGCGTAGGGTTTCCTTCTTGCTGAGATGCTTCGAAGATCCTAAACTGAGCTTACCGGCCAGCAAATCGTACATCATGAGGCCAATGGTATAAAATGCGCCACCCCACCATTCATAGTTTGGAATGATGAAATCCTGATTTTTCACTAAATGAGGAGCATTCTTTAGCAACAAGCCTCGCTCGTACAGCGCCTCTCGTACCAGGGCTACGTCGCCCTGGGCCAGGTAGCGCACGCCGCCGTGCACGAGCTTCGTGCTGCGGCTGCTGGTACCCTTGGCATAGTCTACCTGCTCCAGCAGCAGCGTTTTATAGCCCCGGCTGATGCCGTCGAGGGCGACACCCAAGCCAGTAGCTCCTCCGCCAATCACAACCAAGTCCCACATAGGCTGACTTGTTAGCTGCTGGAGCAGGTTTTCCCGCTGGAAAGGACGCTCGATTATCTGCTTGCTCATATCTTCGTTTTGTTATCTACCGACTATCGCGTTACGTTAAAGATAACAAAACGAAAGAATTATCTGCTACCTGTGTTTAAATAAAACACTTAGCAAGAGGCAAATTAATGTATTAACAATGTATATAACAGATATATAGCCATCCTACATTCATCACACGCTGCGTATCGTATAATTTCGTTTCTGTCTTTTACGCATCTATAAGTAGCAATTTGAAACCTACCTTCACTTGACAATCACTTATCTCTAGCAAAAATAGATACATTTACTCCCGATGAATCCTAGCATGAAAAGGCACCAGCTTATCCTACAACAGTTGCAGGAGCAAAAGCACGTTGCAGTACCGGCACTGTGTGAGACACTGAACGTATCGGCTGTGACCATCCGTAAGGATCTGAAACTTCTTGAAGAAAAAGGATTGTTGTTTCGTACGCACGGCGGCGCAGCACTGGAGAGTCCGTATATCAAGGACCGGCCCGTGAACGAAAAGGAGCTGTTGAACGTGACCGAAAAAACGGCCATTGTAACGGCGGCGGCTCAACTTATTGAGGCGCAGGAATCTATCATCATTGCCTCGGGTACTACTATGCTGGCGCTGGCACGCGCCTTGCCCGCACAGCTGCCGCTTACGGTCATTACCTCAGCGCTCAACGTAGGGCTAGAGCTACTGCGTCACCCCGAAATGGAGGTGTTGCAGCTCGGCGGCTACCTGCGCCATAGCTCCTCTTCCGTAACGGGACCGTACGCCGAGCAGGTACTCGCCGATACCTCGTGCAGCAAGCTGTTTCTGGGCATCGACGGCATTGACCTGGATTTCGGTTTGACTACCACCAACATGGGCGAGGCTCACCTAAACCAGCAAATGATTCGGGCGGCGCAGGAAACTATCGTACTTGCCGATTCCTCGAAGTTCGGGCGGCGCGGTTTCGGACGTATCTGCGGCCTCGATCAGGTGCATCGCATCATCACCGATGCCGGCATTTCGCGCCACGACGCGCAGCGCCTCGAAGAACAAGGCATTCAACTGACTATCACCTGACAGGTCTTTTCCAACAACTTGTCGCTACTGAACAACACGGCTTCGGATTTTGTAGTATAGATGCAAATCCTTGTTATTCGCTTTCCGGCTTGGCGGTAATTCTTTAGCTTCGCCCCGAACCCACCCTCTAACCAATTCTTATGGCAGAGTCTGCTGAGATTATTCTCGACGGGAAAACTTACTCTTTCCCTACTATTGAAGGCACCGAGCACGAAAAGGCAATTGACATTGCCAAGCTGCGCGACCAAACCGGCTACGTAACCATTGATCCGGGCTACAAAAATACTGGCGCCACCAAGAGCGCCATCACGTTTCTCGACGGCGAGAAAGGCATTTTGCGCTACCGGGGCTACCCCATCGAACAACTCGCTGAGCAGTCGAGCTTCCTGGAAGTGGCCTACCTGCTGATTTACGGTTCCCTACCCACAGAAAGTGAGTTGGGTGCATTCAGCAACCGCATTACCAAGCACACGCTGGTGCACGAGGATATCCGCAAGATTTTCTCCGGTTTCCCCAGCAGCACGCACCCAATGGCGATTCTGAGCAGCATCACTTGCGCGCTGACCGGCTTCTATCCTGAGAGCATCGACCCCAACCAAACGCCCGAGCAGGTAGACCTGACTATTGTGCGCCTGTTGGCTAAGATGCCTACCATTGCGGCCTGGACCTACAAGAACTCCATTGGTCACCCGCTCAGCTACCCCCGCAACGACCTCGACTACTGCGCCAACTTCCTGCACATGATGTTTGGCTACCCTACTGAAAAGTACGAGGTGAACCCAGTGGTAGTGCGAGCCCTCAACAAGTTGCTCATCCTACACGCCGACCACGAGCAGAACTGCTCTACCTCTACCGTGCGTCTGGTAGGCTCGTCCAACGCTTCGCTCTACGGTTCAGTTTCAGCTGGTATCAACGCCCTGTGGGGTCCTCTGCACGGAGGCGCCAACCAGGAGGTAATTGAGATGCTGGAAGCCATTGAGCGCGACGGTGGCGACACCAGCAAGTTCATTGCCAAGGCAAAAGACAAGGAAGACCCCTTCCGCCTGATGGGCTTCGGACACCGCGTGTACAAAAACTTCGACCCGCGCGCCAAGATCATCAAAAAGGCTGCTGATGAGGTATTGCAGGAGCTGGGCGTGACGAATAGCCCCTTGCTCAAAATTGCCAAGGAGCTGGAAGAAGCCGCTCTGACCGATCAATATTTCATTGACCGTAAGCTGTATCCCAACGTTGACTTCTATTCGGGCATTATCTACAAAGCCTTGGGTATTCCGTCCGAAATGTTTACGGTACTGTTTGCCCTGGGCCGCCTACCCGGCTGGATTGCCCAGTGGAAAGAGATGCGCGAAAACAAGGAGCCCATTGGTCGCCCGCGCCAGATTTACGTGGGCGAGCGGGAGCGCGACTACGTTGGCATCGAGCAACGCTAGATAATCCTACATACAAAAAAAGCCCACTTTCCAGCGGGCTTTTTTTGTATGGGGGTAGTGTACTTGTTCTCTCAATAGCTTAGCGCAGATTTACGGCTGTCATGGATGCTTTAGCCTCTTTGTAGGCAACCATCTGACGAGGCCAGAGAATAGCGGATAAATCCCACTCGTAATGGTCCTGGATTTCGGCCAGTTGCTGGTCAGCAACGGCGGGGTCCAGCGTGCGCTGCTTTTTCAGGCTTTCCACGGCCGTTAGCATTTGCAGGTTCAGCTGCTTCACCTTCAGGTATTGGCCCTCGTTGAGGTGGGTTTTAGCGGCAATTTGCTGGGTCATAGTTTTAGCGCGAGCTGCCAATGGCATATCGCCGGGGCCACCAGCCAATACTGATGTAGTGCTGAATAAAGCGAATAGCGCAAGCAGGAGGTAGGATTTCGTTTTCATGATGGATACAGAGAGTAAGAGGTGGAAAAAGTGAAGCGTCGGTTGTCCGACTACAAATCCATGGAAAAATCAAACTGGGTAGCCCTGGCCGTTGCTACCCCAAGCGGCATACTAAAACATAACTGTAATACAATATAGTACTATTTATTAATAAAATCCAACATTAACTTGTTATATTTTTTCATGATTTAAAGAAATCGTTGCCGTATGCCCGTATTGCTATTATTTATTGCACTATTCATCATGCATCAGCAGCGAATTCTACGGCTCGCAATTGCATTACCCGCTCAAGTAGCGCCCTACACTTACTAGCCAGCTAACTCGATTATGGCCGAGTGCCCTGAAAAGCCATGCGGCTGTTTTCGAGTTGGCGGTAGAGCTGTTGTTGAGCCGGGTACAGGAGCGCCAGCATATCGCTCTGGTATTGCGCTTGCATAGCGGCTGTGTGCTCGTCCAGCGCCGATACAACAGTATTTCCTTCCTGCTGACGAGATTCCATCTCCGTTAGCATCCGGATGTTTAGCTGTTTCAATTTCAGGTATTGCCCTTCATCCAGATGAATCTTCGAGGCCATAGTTCGGGTGAGTACCACAGCCCGGCGCTCAATAGTAGCCGTATCATCAGGCTCATTGTTGGCAGCCTGAGCCAGATTGCTGGTGCATACGCTTAAAGCTAATGCAGCGAGTAAGTATGCTTTTTTCATGCTCGTGATAAGGATAAGGGTGTGGAAAAAGGGAAGTGAGTAAGCAGTTTTATTGTGCAATGCCTCACTTCATCCTATTGCTATAGAGTGGTTATGTGACACTGAACGCTACAAACGTACCGGCATTAATTTAACTTAACAAAGAAATTGTAGTATTTAAATAATCAATAACTTGCACTAAATTGGTACAAATGACTTATTCTCAGTCGGCTGGCAACAGCACAAGGAAGGAGTACTATAATCACAAAAAAAGCCAATAGCGATGAGCTATTGGCTTTTTTTGCAGGAAGTATGGCGTGCTAGAGCAGGCGAAACTCAATTCGGCGGTTCTGCTGGCGATGCATGTCGGAATCGTTGGCGACGAGTGGGCGGGTTTCACCGTAGCCTTTGTAGCGTAAGCGGCTGGCTTTCACGCCATGCTCGCTCAAGTAGTTGTATACGGCCTTGGCGCGGTTCTGCGAAAGCACCATATTATCGGCATCGGCACCCACATCGTCGGTGTGGCCGGATACTTCTACCTGCACTTCCTGGTACTGCTGCATGAACTGCACCAAGCGATTCAATTCGGTGCGCGACTTCGGTTTCAACTCGTACTTATTGGTATCGAAAAACAAGTTATTGAGTACGATAGTGCGGCCGGCACGCACGGGTTCCAGGTAGATATCCAACGTAAGAGGGTCGAAGCTGTGCTTGTCGGTGTAGTCGAAGCTCAAGCTTTTCATCAGGTATTTATCAGCCACAGCATACATGGCATACTGCCTACCCTCGTTCAGCACTACGGTGTAGTCGCCCTGCTCCGGATCGGAAGTCACATATTGCGTGAGCTGATCGGTGTTGAGGTCATAGAGCTGCACGTCAGCTTTAATCGGCTTTTTCGTGATGGCATCGAACACCCTACCCTGCGTATAGGTGCTGGTTTCCTGGGCCTGCACGGCGGCCGGCACGGCAAAGCCGTATAGCTCTACCGGCCGGTTGCGCACCTTGGTCACGCCCGGCTCCGTAGCCCGCGAGCGGGAACAGAAGCCCCGGCGGTTGTCGGAGGAAATAAACAGCGAGGCCTCGTTCTCAAACGTGTTGAGCGGGTAACCCAGATTTTGCGGCACGTCCCATTTGCCATCGGGCTGTGCGGTGCTCCGGAACACGTCGAGGCCACCCATGCCTACCAGCCCATCGGTAACATAGTAAAGGGTAGTGCCCGAAGCATGGATAAACGGCGCCATGTCCTTGCCAGGTGTATTCACGGGGGCGCCTAGGTTTTTAGCCACGCTCCAAGTGCCATCATCCTGCGAGGTCGTCACGTAGATATCTTCTTGACCCAGGCCCCCACGCCGGTCAGAAGTGAAGTAGAGCGTACGTCCATCGGCCGAGAGTGAGGCCTGCGAGTCCCAGTATGGCGAGTTAACGTTACGGCCCATATTCTGGGGAGTACTCCACGTGTTGCCAGTGCGCCGTGAGATATACAAGTCGCAGGAACCCACGGAACCCGGCCGGTCGCAAGACGTGAATACCAGCGTTTTGCCATCTCCGGAAATCGTAGCTGCGCCTTCGTTGTAGGGTGTATTGATGGCTGGAGAAATGGACACTGGCTCTCCCAACGAACTATCTTTGTTCTGCCGGGACACCAGAATGTTTTCGTCGCTGTTATCGGCGGCGCTGCTACGGGCCGTGAACACGAAAAAGCGGTTATCCGCCGTCAGAACCGGAAAATATTGAAAATAGAACGTGTTGAGTGGTTCGCTGAGGCGCTCCGGCTGCTGACCGGTAGGGTTGGCCATAGCTTTGGCGGCAAACTCGCAGTTGAGTAGTTGCCGCTGGGCGCGCACAATGTTGCGCTGGCCTTTAGGTGCGGCTTTCAGGTACTTTTTGTAGCCTTCAGTAGCCGTTTTATAATCACCCAGGCTGATAGCCAACTCACCCAACGTATAGTAGTTGTTGGCTTGGGTAGGCGAAAAAGGCAGCTTATCCAGCCCATCGCGGTAGGACTCGTACGCGCCCTGGTTTTCGCCCATAGCCTTTAACAGCGAGCCGCGCAGCACGTAAGGCTCACCCAGCGAGGGAAATTTCTCTGTCAGGCTACCCAGCGTTGCCAGCGCATCATCAAACTTGCGGTCTTTGGCTTGCGCCTGCGCTTTCTCCCAAAGGTTACGGGCTTTGGTGTTGGTAGTCGCAAGTTTGGCCTGCGCTTGCCCCCGCAAGGGTAGCGCCAGCGCCAGTACCAGCAGCGAGGCAGAAAACGGAAAGCGCATGAACGGGAAAGGTAGGCAGCGAGAGGAGCGGGTTACGGAATGTCGAGGTACTTATGGGTTTGCAGCGACACCTGCCAACGGGGATTGGCTTTCACGTAGTCGATGATGAGGGGCGTCATGGCGGCAGCTTTGCTCCACTCGGGTTGCAGGTATAGGCGGCACTTCTCCCCCACTTGCGCCGCGTGTTCCTCAGCCCACTTAAAATCGGACCTATTGAATACTACTATTTTAAGCTCGTTTGCCTCAGCCAGTACTTGAGGTAGAGGCGCCTTGAATTTCTTGGGCGACACGCACACCCAATCCCAGCGACCAGACAAAGGGTAGGCACCAGACGTTTCAATCCAAGTCTGGCAACCAGCTTCTTGTAGGGCGCCGGTCAGTTGGGTGAGGTCGTGCATGAGGGGCTCGCCACCCGTAATTACCACGTTGCGGCCGGGATAGGCCGTTACGGCAGCTACCATGTCGGTAATGGCTACCCGCGGGTGCACATCGGCATCCCACGATTCCTTCACATCACACCATACGCAGCCCACGTCGCAGCCCCCTAGGCGCAAGAAATAGGCAGCGCGGCCAGTGTTGTAGCCCTCGCCCTGAATGGTGTAGAAATGCTCCATCAGGGGCAGCGTGGCGGCCCCTGTGCTATCAGCCATCCGGCCAGTTGCAACGGGAAGTTGGTGTAACAAAATAATCGGCAAAAAAGGTAGTCGGGCCTTAGGGAAGGCACTGGGCACCACGGCACCCAAAAACCCTGCCTAAAGCCCGACTTCAATGATATGATAAGCTCCAAACCGCGAAAGAGCGGGTTTGGTTCGAGGCGCTAGCGCGGATACACCTCGCCTTTAGCGGCCCGCAACGTGTTCAGTAAGAGCATAGCGATGGTCATGGGACCAACACCGCCCGGCACCGGCGTGATGTAGCTAGCTACGGGGGCTACTTCAGTAAAGTTCACGTCGCCTTTCAGGACGAAGCCCGACTTGCGGCTGGCATCTTCTACCCGCGTAGTACCCACGTCAATCACTACTGCACCAGGCTTCACCATATCACCAGTTACGAACTCGGGCCGTCCCAATGCCGCCACCACAATATCAGCCTGACGCGTGATTTCAGCCAGATTAGCCGTACGCGAATGACATAAAGTAACGGTGCAGTTGCCAGGCTCTAAGTTCTTAGCAAGCAGTATGCTAACCGGCGTACCCACAATATTGGACCGCCCAATTACCACGCAATGCTTACCGCTGGTTTTGATACCATAACGCTTCAACAGCTCCACAATACCCGAGGGGGTAGCAGGTAGCAGGGCGGGTAGCCCGGCCACCATCCGGCCAATGTTCATCGGATGAAACCCATCTACGTCCTTCTCCGGGCGAATAGCCTCAATCACCTTCTCTGGGTCGATGTGCTTGGGTAGGGGCAGCTGCACAATAAACCCATCAATTTCTAGGTCCTGGTTCAGCTCCTCTACTTTGGCCAGTAGCTCAGCCTCCGTGATGGTATCTTCGTAGCGTAGCAGCGTAGAGCCGTACCCTACCCGCTCGCAGGCCAGCACTTTGTTGCGCACGTAAGTCTCGGAGCCGCCATCGTGGCCCACAAGGATAGCTGCCAAATGAGGCACTTTTTGGCCAGCAGCTTTCAGTTGCTCTACTTCGGCGGCAATTTCAATCTTGATGTCTTCGGCGGTTTTCTTGCCGTCGATGAGTTGGTAGGTAGTGGTTTGCTTGGAAGCAGTGTTCATGCAGAAATCAGATTATTCGGGAAGAGTATTATCGGTTTTTTGCGCGCGGTTATGCGCCAAAATGGCCGCGTTACCCGTTACCAACAGGTTTGCTTCCATTGCCGGCCAATCGTCGCGCCACCGAAACTTGCGCTCTTGGCCTTTGCGGATTTTTTCCAGTTGCTCCTGGGTAGTACAGTTCTTGGTGAGGTTATCGGACATTGTGATGGGAATAAATCATACGACGCCGTGTCAAGAAGTGTATGAGGTTGAAAAAAAAGAAACTGATTGCTGAAATAGTGAGTAGGATGAAGAACGCCGTGCAGAAGTGAAACAAAAAAGCGCGGCCTTCTCAGAACCGCGCTTTTGTAGCATTAGTCAATTTTCAATACTGCCAAGAAGGCCTCTTGTGGAATTTCCACGGAGCCCACCTGGCGCATCCGCTTCTTGCCTTCTTTCTGCTTCTCCAGCAGCTTACGCTTACGGGAGATGTCGCCGCCGTAGCACTTGGCAATTACGTTTTTGCGCAAGGCCTTCACGGTTTCGCGGGCTACAATTTTCTGGCCGATAGAGGCCTGAATGGCAATTTCGAACTGCTGGCGAGGTAGCAGCTCGCGGAGCTTTTCGCAGAGGCGCTTGCCCCACTCGTAGCTCTTGCTGCGGTGCACGATGGCCGACAGTGCGTCGACCTTCTCCCCGTTCAGCATGATGTCCAGCTTCACCATATCCGACTCGCGGAAGCCAATCAGCTCGTAATCCAGCGAAGCATAGCCGCGCGAAATGGTCTTGAGCTTATCAAAGAAGTCGAACACAATTTCCGACAGCGGAAGTTCAAACGTCATCTCCACCCGCTCAGATGTCAGGTAGCTCTGGCCTTTGATAATGCCACGCTTCTCCATGCAAAGCGTGATGATAGCTCCCACGTAGTCAGCGGCCGTGATGATCTGGGCCTTGATATAGGGTTCCTCAATCAGCTTGATCATGTTCGGCTCCGGCATTTCGGAAGGCGCGTTGATGGTCAGCAGCTGATCTTTGGTGCCGGTGGCGTGGAACTGCACCGAGGGTACGGTAGTAATTACCGTCATGTTAAACTCACGCTCTAGGCGTTCCTGCACAATTTCCATGTGCAGCATGCCCAGGAAGCCGCAACGGAAGCCGAAGCCCAGCGCCACCGACGTTTCGGGCTCCCACACTAGCGAGGCATCGTTGAGTTGCAGTTTCTCCATGCAAGAACGCAACTCCTCATACTCGGTCGTATCAACGGGATAGATGCCCGCAAATACCATGGGCTTTACATCGGCAAAGCCCTGTATGGCTTCTTTGGTAGGATTTTGTACGTGCGTAATTGTGTCGCCTACCTTTACCTCGCGGGCCTCTTTGATGCCGGAGATGAGGTAGCCTACGTTGCCAGCACCCATTTCCTGGCGCGGCTCCTGGTTGAGGCCGAGAATGCCGATTTCGTCGGCGCCGTATTCCTTTCCAGTAGCCATGAAGCGGAGCTTGTCGCCCTTGCGCATGGTGCCGTTCTTGATGCGGAACAGTACCTCGATGCCGCGGTAGGAGTTGAATACCGAGTCGAAAATCAGGGCCTGTAGCGGCGCTTCGGGGTCGCCTTTGGGCGCAGGAATCCGCTCGCAGATGGCGTTCAGAATTTCCTCAATGCCAATGCCGGCCTTGCCCGAGGCGTGGATAATCTCATCCCGGTCGCAGCCGATGAGGTCCACAATCTCGTCCGAAACCTCCTCCGGCATGGAGTGGGGCAGGTCGATTTTGTTGAGAACCGGAATGATGGTGAGGTCGGAGCCGATAGCCAAGTATAGATTGGAAATCGTCTGAGCCTCAATACCTTGCGACGAATCCACGATCAGCAATGCGCCTTCGCAGGCAGCAATGGAGCGGGATACTTCGTAGCTAAAGTCGACGTGGCCAGGTGTATCAATCAGGTTGAGCGTATACGGCTCGCCCTGGTATTGATACTGCATCTGGATGGCGTGGCTCTTGATGGTGATGCCCCGCTCGCGCTCCAAATCCATGTTATCGAGCAGCTGGGCCTGCATATCGCGCTGGGCCACAGTCTGGGTGAACTCCAGCAGGCGGTCGGCCAGGGTGCTCTTGCCGTGGTCGATGTGGGCAATGATGCAGAAATTACGAATGTTCTTCACTAGAGGCGGTTTTTGCAACCACAAAGGTAGTCAAAACGGCCTGCAAAAGCTAGGCAACGGCGCAAGTCGCCGCATTACGCTCAAGCTCGACAGAAACGCGTGCTACAGCCCACTCGTTAAAGAATCACTACCCTATCTGCGGCCGGTAGTCGCAGTAGCGGTAGGCATTGTTCCATTTTCCCTACCCCTCCACTATCATGAGTATCAAGGTAAACCAGAAGGCTGTGACCTTCGCTAAGCAGCTGATCAAAGACGGCAAAATCAAGAACGACTCCGGCCACTGGAGCGAGCACAACCCCGACACCGCCGAGGAAAACAAGTTTTTGAAGCAACACGAAATCGAGGAGTATGCCAAGTGGCACCTCGGCGAGGATACCAGCATGGGCGAAGACACCAAGGGCCGCTACAAATTTCCCTACGGCGACTTCAAAACTGTGCACCGCGATGGGCTGCTCGCCGCAAAGGAGCGCGCCGCTCAGCAAGGCTACCATGATATTGAAAAGGCGGCCGACGAACTGGAGCAGGCCCTTGAAAAATCCGCGCACGCTAAGTAAAGACGAGAAAGTTGTGGCCTGATTGCCGCTCTAGGGGTAGCAGAAAACTCATAACTGTTCTGCTACCCTGGAGCGGCGTTTTGATTTTTAACTCAACAATGAGTTGCACTTGAAACTCGGCGCTTGCGTATGGTTTTGCGTTCAAGCTACTTCAACTCCGCCCATCCCTTTTTATGACGCAGCATACGCCTTTAGAAGATTACGGCCTGATTGGCAACCTGCACACGGTAGCCCTGGTTTCCAAAACCGGCTCGATTGATTACCTACCCTTCACGCGCTTCGATTCCCCTACCATCTTTGCGGCCCTGCTCGACGCAGAAAAAGGCGGACACTGGACGCTGAAGCCGGTGGATGAGAATGTGCGCTCCAAGCAATTGTATTTGCCCAATACCGGTGTGCTGCTAACGCGCTTTTACTCTACTGGCGGCGTAGCAGAATTAATGGATTTTATGCCCGTTAAGCACCACGAGCAGAATTGCGCCGTAGTCCGGATGCTGCGCGTCATCAAAGGCAGCCTTACGTTCAGGATGGATTGCTGCCCTCGCTTCGACTATGCCCGCATGCAGCACGAGCTGGTGCCGCAAGCGGATGCGCTACTATTTCGTAGCAACGGCGAGGAGAGCTTTCAGTTCCGCCTGCTCGGCAACCAGCCACTTGTGCCTACTGCTACCGGCGATGCGACCGGTACGTGGACGCTCGTGGCGGGCGAAACTGCCAGCTTCGTGATTGAAGCCACGCCCGTCGACGATCCGTCTTTTATCGCCCGCGACCTACAGCATTACACGGAAGGGGCTTTCCATGATACGATGTCTTACTGGCGGACATGGGTGGAAACCAGCACCTACACTGGCCGCTGGCGCGAGACGGTGCTGCGCTCGGCCATTACGCTCAAACTACTGACCTCACTTCAGCACGGCTCTACGGTAGCCGCCGCCACGTTTGGCCTACCCGAGTGCGTGGGTGGTGCCCGCAACTGGGACTACCGCTTCACCTGGATTCGCGATGCGGCCTTTACCATGTATGCGTTCCTGCGTTTGGGCTTCACTACCGAGTCGAAAGCCTTTCTACACTGGATAATGGACCGCTGCAATCAGTTGAAAGACGCCGCCGATTTGCAGTTGATGTATGCCGTAGATGGCTCCACTGACTTGCCGGAGCAGGACTTGCTGCACCTAGCCGGCTACCGCAACTCGCGCCCCGTACGCATTGGCAATGGCGCTGCCCAGCAGTTTCAGCTGGATATCTATGGGGAGCTGCTCGACACGATTTATCTCTACAACAAGTACGGTGGGGCCATCACCTACGATTTCTGGAAGCATGTGTCGCGACTGGTTGACTTTGTGGCGGAGAACTGGCAAAAGCAAGACCACGGCATGTGGGAGGTGCGCGACGAGGAGCGCCATTTTATTTCGGCCAAGATGATGTGCTGGGTGGCATTGGACCGGGGGATTCAGATTGCCGTCGACCGGTCTTTTCCAGCTCCGCTGGACACATGGTACCGGGTGCGTGATGAGATTTATGAAGAGGTATTTACCAACTACTGGAGCGAGGAAAAACAAGCCTTTGTGCAGTATAAAGGCAGCGATGTGCTGGACGCCACGGTGCTGCTACTCCCGCTGGTTCGAATGTTTAGCCCGGCCGAGCCGCGGTGGCAGGCTACCATGCGCGCCCTCGAAAAGGAACTGGTTATCGACTCGTTGATGTATCGCTACCATGCTGGCGGGGGTGCTTCCGATGGATTGGATGGAGAAGAAGGCACTTTCACCATGTGCTCGTTCTGGTACATCGAAAACCTGTCGCGGGCAGGCGAGCTTGATAAAGCCACGCTGTTGTTTGAGAAGCTGCTTGGCTTTGCAAGTCCGCTGGGCCTCTACTCCGAGCAGATTGGAACGGCGGGCGAGCAGATTGGTAACTACCCGCAGGCGTTTACGCATCTGGCCCTCATCAGCGCCGCTTTCCAGCTCAACCGCGACTTGGACGTGCGCCACAAAGGCAAGAAACAGCAAGGCCACAACTTCGTGGGGTAGTTTCGTAGCAAAAGAAAACGACAGCGCCCCGCCCAAAACAGAACGTTTCGGGCGGGGCGCTGTCGTTTTTGAAGACCTGCATTGCAACGTTTGGATTACCTCTTTCGCCCTTCTGGCTACAGTAGCACTTATTCCTTGCTGGTAGCCTACACTACACTCTTTTTGCTTCCCTTGTCTCATCGGCGCTTTGTATTCAGAACGCCCTTAGTTATGCTCCACTCAATAGTAAAGCGGCCGAAAGACCAGACCATGCCGGTTGCTGTACTCTAGGGCCGGCGCCGGAATGCGGAAGATACTCGCTACGTAGAAAAGCTTTTTGAGCACTTTGCTGCGGGTAGGGATGCCCGTCAGATTCAGGTCGGGCGAAAGGTAGAACTTGCGGAAGGGCCTCTGCCCTACTTCGCGGTTCAGCATTGGGTCGCCAACTACCATGCCTTCGGCGCTGTAGCCCACCGCCACATTCAGCCACTTCGGATAGCGCGTGTCTTGGGGCAGAAACCGGTATATGTCCACTGATAGCCAATACGTTTGTCCGTTGTAGTCCTTCAGCATCTGCCCAACGTAGCTATTGCCCAAGCTTTCGAGGCGCGTGGTAGAGTATTCGGTGCGGTGGAAGGAGAACTTGGGCATCAGCCGAATTTCGCCCCACGCTAGCTGCTGCCCCAGCACCGCCGCCGAGCCAGCCGCGTTGGCTACCATATCGCTGTTTGAGAAACCATATTCCTGGCTGAGGCCGTCCAGCACCTCAATGGGCGTTTGCAAGGCCAACCCCAGCATACTTCCGAACCAGATAGCCTTTTTTTCGGAAGTGCCAGCCCAACGCAGTGCGTCTACTCCAATGCGACTTTCATGGAAAGCAGTCCAGAAATGACCGGCTTTGTCCATCTGCTTCCAGTGCTTGCTATCATCGTAGAAATGAAAGTGGGTTCGCGGGTACTGCTTGTACCAAGCATCGCTCAGTAACTTAAGCGACACCGCGTAGCCAGCTACAAAGCCACCACTCAGCACCAGCTGACGGTTGCGCTTCTGCTGCGCTGATAACGTATCGGCGGCAGCTACAGTCGGGATGGTTTGCGCAGAGGCAACAGAGGATAAACTACTGAGTAGTAGAAAACCAACCACTGTTTGTATGAGCAGCTTTGGTGAGTGCGGAAAATAAAACAAGCAAGAATAGTATGACCAAAAGCCTAATACGACGCAAGTCAGCAAAAGGCCACATTCTAATCGAATTCTAATCCTTTCATATTCAGCGCAATACTACTGAGCCAGACACAACACCCGGTAGTCCGTGGGGGTTATGCCTTCCAGCTGCCGAAACATGCGCGTGAAGTAGTTCAGGTTGCTGAAGCCAGCTTTGAAGCATATTTCGGTGATGCTGAGCGCAGGATTTTTCAGGCACTTCTTTGCCAGGCGCATCCGCTCTTTAATAATGTAGTCGATGGGCGACAGGCCAAACTCGTGCTTAAACGCCCGGTAGAAATTAGGCTTGCTCATGTACACTTTCTCACTCAGGTCGTCGACGCTGATTTTCTCCGCAATATTCTCTTTAATGTAGTGCAGAATGTGCGCAAACCGGTTGGAGGTAGCCAACACGGCCACATTGTGTTCCTTCTCGTGGAGGCTTTGCACCTGCATGATGCGCAGCAGTAGCTCTTTCACCGTAAAATCGGCCAGAATATCCTTGTTGCGGGAGTCGCCAAACCCAATGCGCACCAGCTTGTAGAGCAGCGCCGTCACTTCTTCATCATTATAGAAATAGTGTTGGTTGAAGCTGAAAGCCCACTTCTCGTCTTCAGTTTTGGGGTAGTGCTCGTTCAGGTAATTTACCGTGTCGATGATTTGCAGCCGGTCGATGGCGAGGGCCACGCACTGGGTAGGACTTTCGTCGGATGCCTCCGGGAAATCAATCATCATCTTCAGATTGGGCGGCACTACCATGGTGTTGCCGGGCAGGTAGTTGAACTTCTCCTGCTCCAACAGGTGCATCACCTTCTTGCCGCGCAGCATGTTGGTAAGCACCAAGTCGCTGTACGACTGCTCTACCTGCGCGCTCTGGATATAGGTTTCGAGCAGGCTAATCTCATAGTTTTCCAGCGTCTGCACTCGCCGGTTGTCGATCAGGGTAGCAAGGTCCTGCGCCTTAGGTAGCGCGATGCGCGGAAATAAATCGGGTACACTCATGGGTGGGTGGTAACGAAGCGTCTGCTGCCGGGCAGCGGAGTAAATGGGTAGTAAAGTACGCGTGCTACTTATTGAAAAACAGCTAGCCAGGCATGTTCGATAGGATACTGCTACCACTTGATACCATTCTGCCAATCGGGCCCTGGCACCCGCGCTAGCTTTGCAGCACAGTATCCAGCTTCGCTTTTCCAGCCGCGTGGCACTACCCAGGTAGCCGGCCAGGTAGCCGAATATGAAACCGACAGATCCGATGAGCACCACACCTTCCGACACGCTGGGCGCAACCCTGCAAGACAACCTGCAGACCATCCTTCGGGAAAACCAACAGCTAGCCGAAAAGCTTGATTTGAGCCAAGTAGCGGCTATTCTTCCGCTCCTTCAACAGGCCAAGCGAGTGTTTGTTGTGGGGGCTGGGCGCACAGGACTGGCCCTAAAAGCCGCTGCCATGCGCCTGATGCACCTCGGCCTCACGGTGTTTGTGGTAGGCGAAACCACTACCCCCGCCATCAGTGCCGGCGATGTTCTACTGGCTGGCTCCGGCTCCGGCACCACCACCAGCATTGTGAAAGCGGCCGAAAAAGCCGCCGCCGCTGGGGCGCAGGTCGTGGCCCTTTCTACTACCACTTCGTCGCCGCTGGCGGCCTTGGCTACGCACGTGGTCGTGCTGCCCGCAGCCCAGAAGCAGGACCACGGCGGCGACATCTCCGCGCAATACGCCGGCAGCCTGTTCGAGCAGGGAGTATTGCTGCTACTCGATGCCATTTTCCAGACGCTCTGGGGCCTAGATGGTACGCCGGCTGAAGAGCTATGGAAGCGGCACGCCAACTTGGAATAATCTCCTGGGGAGGCTCCTCCCCTTTTTCTTTTTACATAACCCAAACTCACCCCCATAACATGGCTAAATTACAAGTTGCAATCGACCTACTGACCACCCAGGAAGCCTTGGACTTGGCTGGCAAAGTAGCGCCCTACGTTGATATTATTGAACTGGGCACGCCCCTCATCAAGAGCGAAGGCCTGGCTGTTATTACGGCCATGAAGCAGGCTTTTCCCGACAAGCTCGTTTTCGCCGATTTCAAAACGGCTGACACGGGCGAGCTGGAAGCCGACATGGCCTTCAAAGCCGGTGCCGACTTGGTAACCATCCTTGGCGCCGTAGACAATGCCACCATCGTTGGGGCCGTGAAAGCAGCCAAAGCCCACGGCAAAGGCGTGGTAGTAGATACCATTGGCGTGACCGACCGCGTGAAGCGTGCCCAAGAGGTAAGCGCACTCGGCGTAGAATTCGTGGAGCTGCACGCTGGCCTCGACGAGCAGGCTCTGGAAGGCTACTCCATCCAGGTGCTGATTGATGAGGCTACGCGCGCCGGTGTACCCGTTTCTATTGCGGGCGGCGTCAACCTAAGCAACATTGCCGCTGTGAAGCAAGCCGGCGTAGCCGTGGCCGTAGCGGGTGGTGCTATCTACAGCGCCGCCGATCCGGCCGCTGCGGCCAAGCAGCTGCGCGAGGCCCTCGACGCCGCGTAAGGCTCCTACCCTACTATTGCGCGAGTAGCAGTACGCTATTCGCGCGTGCCCTACCTAATTAAAAGCTCTGGCCAGTGGTCGGAGCTTTTTTGTTGGCTATGTGCCAGCAACTTGGGGCAGCACCCGTGCTAGCGCAAATCTCAAATCAACGTACAGGATGTAGAGACGCAACCTATTGCGTCTCGTCGTTGAACGGGCACCGAGCGAACCGCCAACCACGAAATCGTGCTTATGTCGCCTAACGGCAGCCGCTCCGGCAAACGCAAGCTCTATGAACCTGTTTAGAAAGTCATCAGGGCGTCATGCTGAGCTTGTCGAAGCATCTCTACCGCTTCGGTGGAGCACGTTAGGCGAAGCGGTAGAGATGCTTCGACAAGCTCAGCATGACGGGCAACGGTATTGCGATGATTTTCTAAACAGGTTCGGTATATGGTGTACTCAGCTCCGCGTCCTAGGTGAAGTATTTGATTCAAACAGCGGCTTCACCCTCCCCGATGGTTCCGTGCTGTCGTCGGACGCATCTTGGGTTTCAGCCGACAATGGAATGCGCTGACTACCGAGCAGCAGGATAAGTTTGCACCAGTGTGCCCGGAGTTTGTGGTAGAGTTGAAGTTAGTCACTGACTCCACCAAAACCCTGCAAGCCAAAATGCTGAACTGGCTCTGCAACGGCGCGCAACTGGCCTGGCTGCTCATGCCCGAAACAGAAACCGCCTACCTCTACCGCCCCAGCCAGCCGGAACCGGAAATCGTGCAGGGTTTCGCCGGAGGCTAGCAGAACTGCGGTGATTTATGGATAAGTTTAAGGCGTTCATGCACCTGGGGCTGATTTCGGCTGCCTACCAGCTCAACCAGGACCTGGACGACCGGCACAGTAACCAAACGCGTAAGCGAAGCGGGCCTGATCCGGTGGTTGCCCTGCCTAGGAAAACCGCAGAGCACAGCTAAATGACCTTCGCTTCCGTTCAACCAGTAGGTGGGTGCCTATCCCCGCGGTAGGCCCCGACATATTGCCAACCCATTTACCATTCTATTTTTTCGCTACCATGACCAACATCACCCTCGAACAGGCCCAGCAGATTGTGCAAGCCGCCCAACAAAAATCGCAGGAGCTAGACCTGAAAATGAACATTGCCGTGGTTGATGCCGGGGCTAA
>Ga0210040_10001647_pt1 | contig 33151 bp, 33 predicted proteins | sample CryGeyCG12114_NA_FD_185462 | JGI IMG/M metagenome (GOLD analysis project Ga0210040, IMG submission 185462) | Groundwater microbial communities from aquifer - Crystal Geyser CG19_WC_8/21/14_NA (SPAdes) (version 2) | ecosystem: Environmental > Aquatic > Deep subsurface > Groundwater | place: USA...
CTTTTTTCTTTGCTTCAAGTTCCGGAGGGATTTCAATTACGGCAATATCTCCGATGACATCAAACGACCGGTTCATTAATTTAATTTCATCGTTGTTCAAAATTTCTCCCAAAAAAATTTTTAAGGATTGTTTCATCGTTGTTTGCATATATATAAAATCAGATGCAAAACAAATAAAATTGCATACAAAGAATTTAAATTGCATACAAAGAATTTAAATTGCATACAAAGAATTTAAATTATTTATTATATTGATTTAATTTATATTGTTAATTTATATTGATGGATAAAATTTATGCTGCTGAATAAAAATCAAAATTTAATAAATCAAAATTTAATAAATCAAAATTTAAAAATTTAATAAAAATTTAAAATGGCAAAACAAGTAAGTCCGACACGGATGGAACTGCTTAGAATAAAGCAAAAAATAAAACTGGCACAAAAAGGACACAGTTTGCTTAAAAAGAAAAGGGATGCTTTAATGATGGAACTTTTTGAAACTGCAAAAAATATGAAGGCTATCAGGCCGCAAATTCAAAAAGATATAATAAACGGGCAGGAAACATTGATAAAGGCGTACGCCATGGGAGGGCCCTTGGAAATAAAAACAATTGGCGACTCTGCTGGTGAGATGCCTGAACTTAATATAACTTACGAGTCAGTCGGAGGAGTAAAACTTCCGAAAATTGAGATTGACAGTAAAAACACGGGAAAAATTGACTACGGGGTCGTGATGACATCTTCCTCAATAGACAATTCTGTTGATAAATTTGAGAGTATAAAAAGGGGTTTATTATCTCTTATTAAAATAGAAGAAAAAATAAAACGACTGGCACAGGAAATTATAAAAACAAAAAGAAGGGTAAATTCTCTTGAACATATACTGATTCCCGAATTGTTAAAAACGCAAAAAAATATAAAGGCAAAACTTGAAGAGGCAGAAAGGGAAAATTTCTTCCGCCTGAAAATCGTCAAGAAAAAGTCCGAGAAAAAACAGAAAAATAAACCGAAAAAATAATAAACAAAAGGGCAGAGAAAATAAATGTAAACTTTCTGATACGGGAATGAATTTTGCCATAATATCGTTCGGAGATTTAGTCGTTCGGAGATTTTCAAAATGGCTGCTGATAACAGAGACAATGTATATTTCGGGAAATTTTTGCGTGAAATTGAAAATACAAAGATAACAAAGGAAAATGTAAAAAAGATATTTTTGGAATTAAAAAGTTCTGTTAATGAATTGTCGGATGAGGAATTGTTTAACAAAATATTGCTGTTTCTTGAAAAAAGGACTGATGAAGAAGATTCGCTTTCTATGAAAAATAAAAGCACAAAATTAATCTCCATAAAAATACAAATTTATAAGAAAAATCCAAACACAGAAAAATCCAAACTGCTTTATGGTTATTTAACATCTCTTGCGGCAGAAACACTGGGAAATTTCTATGTGAAATCAGATAAATCACGGGAGTATATAGGTATTGAACTTGAAAAAGGAAATTTAACTGCAAAGAACGGGGGAAATTTTGTCGGTATGAAGATGTCCGGCGGAAATATACATATTATCGGAAATACAGGAATGTTTGCAGGACAGCGAATGACAAACGGAAATATTAAAATTGACGGAACTGCGGGGATGTGTCTTGGAGATGGAATAAGGGGAGGAAAAATTGAGGCAAAAAGAGCTGATAAGACAGCAAGTAAGAACGAGGAGGTAATTGTTGAAGAAATAAGGGAGCCAGACATAGAAATTTCTAAAGAAGAGATTGAAAAATATCTTAAAGACCTTTTGCCAACAGAAAAGTCATTGGTTGGTGAAGATGTTATTGACAGATATGTCCGGGAAGCGGTTAAAAACATTGACGAGTGGGAAAAAAGAAATAAAACAAATACATATGAAGGCATCATAGACAAATATGTCCTGGAAGCGGTTAAAGACCCCAACTACCTGGAAGAAAACACAACCCTGAAAAATCACCTCACTTCGTCTGGAAATAATATAATTAATAAAAGAATAGATGAACTCCTGCTGAGCAATATTATGCAGGAAATTTACGGTGAGGTAGATATAAAAAAAATAGAAGGGATTGAATGGACAAGTGAAAGTAAAAGGGATAAGGAACAGAAAAAACGAAATGAATTTGTAGATAATTTTTTTGCTCCTGCAGAAGAAAAAGAAAATGCAAAATACATGGACGAAAATTTTGAGCGGTTAAGACACGTTTTTAAATACAGAGAGCCAGCAAAGGAAGAAATTATAAAGATAAATTTAGGAATTGTTGATATTAAGAAAATTATAAATAAAGTAATCCCTTCAACCATTTTGGAGAAAACAATTATAGGCTATTTGACATCAATTGCAGCTGAAAAGATGGCAATAAGAGGAGAAACATTATTTATTGAAAGAGAAATGGATTATATCGGGCTGGAAATGAAAAACGGAAAAATTTTGGTTAAAAATACAGGAGAATATCTCGGCAAAAATATGTATGGTGAGGAAATTATCGTTGAGGGAGATACTTTTGGAAATGTTGGTGAAGGCATGATCGGGGGAAGGATTGAAATCAGCGGAAATGTTTATGGTGACTATGTCGGATGGAGAATGGAAGGAGGTGAAATTTTGATTAAAGGAAGATGCAGAAATTCTGTCGGACTGAGAATGATGGACGGAAAAATCACAGTTGAAAAATACGCGGGAAACGGGATAGGAGAAAGAATGGAAGGAGGTGAAATTTTGATTAAAGGAAGATGCAGAATCGTGGGGAAAGGAATGAAAAACGGAATAATACGGATTAAGAGAGGAATAATAAGTCAAGAAAGAGAAGGTGGTGAAATTTATAAATTGTAAATTTTATACCCTGCAAAATTTATCCACTGTAAATTTTATTGTTTAGTTGTTTTTGATATTGATTGTAAATTTTATACCCTGCAAAATTTATCCACTGCAAAATTTATTGTTTAGTTGTTTTTGATATTGATTGTAAATTTAATATTATAATTGTAATTTATTTGTAGTAAATTTAAAATTTAAAATGAGTAAAGGCAGAAGAGTAAGAAGCAGATTTTTGTATGTGCAGTGTAATCACTGCAACAACAAACAGGTGATATTCGGATGTGCAAAAACAAAGGTGAATTGTTTAGCGTGCAATACGCCGTTATTAATTTCAACAGGAGGAAAAGCATTGCTTACAAAAAATCCTGTTACAAAACTACCAAATGCACATATTTTAGAGATATTAGACAGAAGTTTGTAAATTTTTGACTTATTTTTTAAATAAATTTAAAAAATACTCGTGATTTTGAAAATTGCAGAGATTTTGAAAATACTAAAAACCGCAAGTTTTCAATCTTTAAAATGCTTGAAGCATTTAAAACTTTGTTTTAAATATACTGAAAATTATAAATTTTCAATCTTTAAAAATCACCAAATTTTTAAATGAGAGCGAAGCGAACTTATTTTTAATACTGAAACCTACGAGGTTTCAATCTTTAAAAAATCTATGGGATTTTTAAATGTGTATAAATTTTACAAATAGCGAAGCGATTTCAAACTTTGTTTGAAATACACGAACGATAGTGAGCGTAACTTATTTTTAAATGAGTTTTCAATTTTTCAAAATAATCACAATGTTGCTCAAAGATTTTAAAATTTACACAATTTCAAAATAATCTCACTTTGTTTGAATATAAAATATTTGAGATTTTAAAATGCATGAGGTATTTGCAAATGTTTTGAATATTTTACAGATGCATGGGCGTTAGCGAGCGTAAATTCCCAGAATTTTACTATATTTTTTTGTTTGGGGTCGTAGGGTAGTTTGGTTATCCTTTTAGCTTTGGGAGCTAGAGACCTGAGTTCAAATCTCGGCGACCCCATATTTATTATTTATAGTTTGCAGAATATTCGCACATAAATCAAAGGCAGGAAAGCCCTTCAGTCAGATATTCTACCAGAAATATATTTCATCAGCACATTTAGTTTTCGTTTCTTTTATCTTTTAATTTGTAGTTGTAAGGATGTTGATTTTTTATTTTCAAATACTAATTGAAATAAATTGAAATGTTATAAATTTCTGAATTGCCGGGGTCGTAGGGTAGTTTGGTATCCTTGTAGCTTCGGGAGCTATAGACCTCCTGAGTTCAAATCTCAACGACCCCATCATATGTTTGTGAAATAAAAATTTTTAAATTTAAATTTAAACACCTCCGACAATTTCTTCAAACATATTCTCCATTTTTACAATTCCCTTGACCTTTTTATTTTCGTCAATAACCACAGCAAGTTTTAGTCGTTTCTCTTTCATTTCCTTAAATACAGCCCCTACTTTTTTATCCTTTTCCACAAAATACGGCGCAATTAAAATTTCTTTCAGAGAGGTCTTTAATGATTTTTGTAATTCAGGTGAGTCCCTGATTTTAACAATATTTTTCAGCCCTTCTTTTACATTTAAAATTCCTGGAATATTGTTGTTCTCATAAACAATAATAAAATCATTTTTTGCATTTGTTAAAATTTCAGATATTTTATTTTCCTCTGAATTTATATTCAGTGTTTCGGCATTCACTATCGGAATCATCGGTTCTGCAACAGTAACATCATTAAATGCCAGTACCTTTTCAATCATTTTCTTTTCATCCGGCAGTATATCTAATTCCATCTGACTTTGTTTTAACATTGATTCCATTTCTCCTTCTTCAATTGCCCGCTCTTTCTCCTTTTTTATCTTCAAAATTTTGAAAAATAATGTTGTTTCTTTATCAAAAAACAAAATTACCAGATACATAATTTTTGAAATTTTTTTAAGCGTCGGGGAAAAAGACAGAGCAAATTTTTCATTTTCAAGTCCGTATTTCTTCGGAACTATCTGTACAAATATTAATGCGAATATCGTCATTCCAATATCTATAACTACTATTCCCAACCAGCCAATTATCTCCTCTGCGATTGCAGTCAGTAAAGTAGTTGCAATAATTACGCTGATAATCTGCCCGCTTAAAACAAGAATTAATGTTCTGTGATAATTATCTCTGAAGTATTCAAGAATTTCTGCGTTCTTTAGATTTAGTCGTAACAGGTGAGATACCCTTTGTGAAGGAATAGAAACAAATGAAATTTCTGATGCAGAAAGGAAAAATGCAAAAATCAGCATAACAATACTTATTCCTAGATATACGGCCATTTGAACTGGTTCCATTTATTGTTATTAATATTTTGTTTGTTTTTTTTATGTTTTTTTTATGTTTTTATTTCTTCTTTTTCCTGTTTTTTATATGTGACCTTAACTGTCCTGATTTTATTTCTCTCCATTTTGTCAACCATAAATTTAAAATTTTTGAAGTAAATACTTTCACCTTTTTTTGGCACTCTTCCAAGTTTTGTCATTATACATCCTGCTAAAGTTCTGTAATCCCCATCCGGTTCTGTGTCCTCATTGAAAAAGTCCCCAACATTTTCTATTTCTGTATATCCTGAAAATAGTACAATATTCCTGTCTTTATCCAGGACAATGGTTGTGTTTTTCTCCCAGCTTTCCGGCATCTCCCCGACAATTTCCTCAACCAAATCATCTAAGGTTACAATTCCCGCTGTCCCTCCATATTCATCAATAACTATTGCCGTTCTGATGCCATTACTTTCCAAGTCCTTAAATGCATCACTTATATTTTTTGTTTTAGGAATAAAATAGGCATCCTGAATTTTTTCTTTTATTATTTCCTTCAATTGTTTTCCCTTGTTTTTTATCACCTCGGCAAGCACATTTTGTGCATTCACAATCCCTTTAATGTTGTCTATATTATCTTCATAGATAGGGATGCGTGAATAAGGCATTTCCATTAAAAAATTTTTTATTTCATCATCATTGCTATTAATATCAATCGCTTTCACCCGTGTCCTGTGCCTCATAACTTCTTCAACATTTATGTCTTTAAATTCAAAAATATTTTCTATAAACTCCTTTTCATCAGATAGAATAACACCTTCCTTTTCTCCAAGATCTGCCATGCTAATTATCTCTTCTTCTCCAATTTTATTGCTTTTTCCTGTTTCTACCCTGAAAAATTTTATTATTAAAGAACCAATTTTATCAAATAAAATTCCAAGAGGATATAAAATTTTTATTGTATATTGGATAAATTTTGAGATTCTTAATGCGTGTTTTTCGTTTCCAATAGCATAACTTTCTCCCATAATTTCTGAAAATGTTACAAACAGCCAGGACATAACAATTATTGTAAACAATACACCTATATTGCCAAAAATTTCTATAAAGGCATCTGCTGCCAATGTCGTGCCAAAAATAATACTAATCTCTGTTCCGATCAGGATTATAACCAATAAATATTTGTGCTCTCTGACTTCTTTTAAAATTTCGCTGTTCCTTGCTTTAGAATTAACTAAATGATTTATTCTTGTTCTTGAAGTTGAAAAAATAGCAACCTCGGAACTTGTAAAAAGGAACGCAGATATAACTGATAGAATAACCAGAATTATTACTATAAAAATGTGGAATATTTCCATTTAAATTTTTTTAAATTTTAAAAAGCCCTGTTAAATTTCACCCATTTAAATCCCTTTATGTAAATTTCTTCAAATTTATTTTTTAATGTGTGAGTGTATTTCACTTTCCTGTGTTTTTAAATTAAATTTTTAAATTAAGTTATAAATAACTCTAGATGACAACTTTTTGTTCGTGAGTTGATCAATTTGTATTCAAATTTGCAAAAATTTATTGAAAAATGTGACCATTTAAAAATTAACAGGACTTACTCGTGAAAACTTAAAAAATTTACCCTTTGTTTTTAGAGTGGCCAAATATTTCATTGGAAATACAAATTTATTTGTGATTTTATAATTATTTTGTGTTAACTCCTTCGTAAAAAGTTGTCGAGTAGAGTAAATAATTAGTTTTCATTTGCTAAATTTATTATTTATTCATATATATTCATATATTTATTTTTATACTGTTATAGTGAATTTTTCAACTTTTGATTATTTATTTTGAACATCAATATTATATATTATGTTTGAAGAGTAAATATATGAAGAGTAAATATATGGATAAAAACAATATTATCAAAAGATGTCAAAATGGCTATAATTATATAACAAAAAAGCTATATGCCAAAAAAGCTATATACCAAATTTATTATACAACAAAATCATCATGCAACAATTTTATTATGTATTTTTCCCAGCAGGATAAAAATCTCCCCGTATAATTCCTCCTGTTTCAGCAAAATTTTTCCTTCATCCCACAGGAATAAGAGAGAGATAAAATTTCGCACTATGTTTTCATTATCTGATATCTGGGAGAATTTCACACTATCAGAACTGCTATTGTTGTTGCTTGTATTACTGCCTGTATTACTGCCCTTGTTGCTGCTGTTATTTAAAAAATTTATTATCTTTTTGTAAATTTCATCTATGCTTTTTTTTATATCCGCAGATGGCGTTATCTCAATGATTCGTTTTTCAGTAAATTTCTTTTTAATTTCCTTTCTCTCGGATTTCAATACCTCATTTATAGCATTTATTAGCTCCTCTGCTGAAATTTTTCTCTTTAAAATACGTTTTGGAATGAGGGAAATATCCGTTAAATTTAATTTGTCAGGCAACCAGATGTTTTCATCATCATAAGTGTCATTTTCTACAACATCTGTATCTGTGTAATCATCGTCTTTACTTTCGTCAGGTATCAATACATCTGCCTTCATTCTTAAAAGAACAGCACAGACAATTAACGCGTTTGCAGGAATTCTGAAGTTTAAATTTTTCATAAGCTCTATTTTCGCAGAGTATACTTTTGCCAGTTCAACGATATTGACATCCCAGGGATCCATTGTGCTTATTATTTCATAAAGGACATCCTTCCAGAATTCCCCTTCTTTTATGTCTTTAATACCTTTGGGCATATTTTCTAATTCTGCCATCGGAAATTTTTGTTTTGTAATTGTTATTTTTTTTAATTGCTTTTTAATTACTAACCTAATATTAAATTAAAAATGCCAGATGACGAACTTGGAGAGATAAGGAAGCGAAAGATGCAGCAGATGTTTCAGGAAAGAATGCAGGAACAGTACAGAGCCGAAGAACAGGAAAGACAGGTATCACAGCAATTGAAAACGATTACAGATAAAATTTTAACTTCCGAAGCAAGCGAACGGCTGAATAATATCCGCTTTGCGATGCCTGACTTTGCCAGCCAGATTGAAATTTTGCTCGTTCAGCTGTATCAGGCAGGAAAAATAAGGGGACAGATTGATGATAAACAGTTTAAGGAAATACTTATTCGGCTAAAATCAAATAAATCGGAAGAATCAGGAAGCATAACGAGAATTTCAAAATAGACCTTAAAAATTTAAATGTGCCGTAACACCTTCTGCAAAACAAATTGATATGAGTTTGAGAATTGCAGAAATAAAGGAATAAATTTTTTATGCTTTAAAAATTAATATTTATATTCGCAGAAATAACTGTTAAAGGTTGAGTGCCAAATAGAAGTAGTCCATTAATTTAATTTAATGTTTAAAATTAAATTTATAAATATCATAATATTTAATTTTACTGAAAATCTTTGAGATTTTCAATCTTTTAAAATTTACGAGATTTTAAAATACTGAAAACTATGAGTTTTCAATCTTTAAAAATCTTTTGGATTTTTAAATGATATTTCAAAAAATTTATTTACTAAAAAAAATTTTTTTTAGTAGATTTTTAAAAAATATCTCACAAATTAATTATCCCAATTTAAAGAGATGAGCACCAAATAAAAACCTTTTCATCGCGAAGAATATCTGATACATCCAGTAGTGAAATTTTATCTTCTTTATAGTATCTTAATCCTTTAACAACCTCTTTAATACTGTGCCGCATCTTTGGAAGAGTTTCACTTGGTGTAAATCTATATCTACAACCGTCTTTTTTACATTTATACATTCGCTTTCCACCTACCTGACTTCCGCATGGTTTGACATCAGATTCACACTTATGGTAAACAATGTTATCTTTTTGTAATACAATGATTGTATCTTCAGCAGTACTTTTTAATTTGACAAAAAGTATTCCCTCTATTATTTCCTCCAGGAAAGTATCCATCTTTACAATTATTTTACCCAATACCTTTACCTTTATTATTTTTTGATCCATTTTTTTGATCCATAAATAATAATTATGTTTTTTACATAATAAGTTGATAAAACATATTTTAAAAAGTATTAAAATATCTTTAAAAAACATTAATTTATAATGAATCACCAAATATTATCAAAAAGAAATAACGCTACAGTTGGACAAGCTCTATTTAAGCGTAAAAAATATATAAATCTCGGAAGGTCGGGACTATAAATAATTAAATTTTCAATTAATAATTTTTCACATATTCTTCACACATTCTTCATATTATTCACATTCTCATTTTAAATTTGCACATCTATCCACAAATGCAACTTCCTGTAAATTTCACTATTATCGTCTTTATATAGCAAAAAATCCCTCTTTGTAGTGTTTTTAAAGGTGTCTTTTGCAGTAAAAGCAAAATTTTCACTAAATGTTTCATTATCTCTCAGCCAGATAAATCTTTTATACAAAATTTCGCTGCTTTCATTCCATTTAACGATTAGCATGTATTTTGTTGCCCCGCGCTCGTGGCAGACAATATTGACATTTATAGTAAAATTTTCACCCGCAGTTAAATTTGCAGGATACCAGTTTGCATTTCCATATTCATTTAAAATATAAAATTCAGTAAATTTCTCTTTTTCTTTTGGAAGGGATAAAACATACGCAAATGTAAATACACAGAAAGCAACTGAAAAGAGCAATAACACAAATAATGCTTTATCAGTCGGTTTTTCCGGAAATTTTGCGATGTCCGAAATTTTTGAAGATAAATTTGAAAAACCGAAATTTTCATTGTATCGCTCTGCTTCGGGGATATTTTTCAGGCGCAGGTATGCCAAAATTGTAAAGAGAAATATAAAAAAGGACAAAATTATAACTATCGGGTTGAGGCGAATTCCAAAAGGAGTGAAATTTAAAATCAGACCCAAAACCGGAGTAATTGCCGCACTTAATCCAACACTCAACGCGATTCTCTCAATCAAATCCATATCGTTTTTTTCCGGAAAAAGAAAGGCAATTAAAACATATCCAGGAATGAACAATACAGTTGTCCAGGCAAAAATTATCCTTAAAAATGTTTCATTTAATACAGGAACAAAAATAAAGATGACAGTTAAGACAGCCCACACCATTAATGTTTTTAAATCAGACGGAAATTTTTTGCTGCCCGCGCCAGTGTTTTTGTCTACATCAGCATTCCTGTTTCGGCCATTCCTGTCAGATATGTCTTTTATATCTGTATCGTTTAAACCCATATTTAAATTACAATGTTTACTGTAAAAATTAGGGTTGTGTTTATAAATTTTAAACGATATAAAAACAATCAATTTTGTAATTAAAAATATCACTTATTAATCTTTTTATTTAGTTCAAAATTTAATTAATTATATCAAAAAAAGTGTCCACAATTCATTTGGCACTCAACCACTAATTACTATAATTATTATAATTAAGTTTTGTATAGTGAAAAATAGCAAAATGAAACCATACATAATATTAAATATGGCTATGAGTTTAGACGGGAGAATTGCAAGAAAAGGAGAAAGAGTAGTGTTTTCTGACGAGCTGGATAAAGCGAGAAGAGATGAAATAAGAAAAAGTGTTGATGGAATAATGGTTGGTATAAATACTGTATTGATAGACAATCCCAAATTAACTATTAGCGAAAGAAGAGAAGAAAATTCAACAAGGATAGTAATAGATAGTTATGGAAAAGTTCCAGATGATGCGAATGTTCTGGATAATAAAGCAAAAAACATTGTTGTTGTATCAATGAATGCAGAGCCATACAGAATAGAAGAATTAGCAAAAAAGGCATCTGTAATTGTGTGCGGAGATGACAATGTTGATGTGGTTAAATTAATGGACGAACTTTATAAAAGAGGGATGAAAAGAATTTTGCTGGAAGGAGGGGGGCATTTAAATAAGAGTATGATAGAAGCAAATTTAATTGATGAAATTTATGTTGCTATCGCTCCGGTTGTTATTGGGGACGGGGTAAATCTGGTTGAAGGTACAATGGATGAAAGAAAATTAACACTTGCAGGTATAAGGCAAATCGGCAATATAGTCGTATTAAAATACCTTCCGAAAAAGTAAAGGCAGACACCTGAAAACCTTAAAGGTTTTTACAATAGCATCAACGGGCTTACGAACAATTATTGTTTGTCCTTATTTTTTATATTTTTTATTGCTTCTGCTGCTTCATTGCTGATATAGTGAAAATTTCAACTTTTGATTATTTATTTTGAACATCAATATTACATATTATGATTTGAAGAATAAATATGGACAAAAACAATATTATCAAAAGATGTCAAAATGACTATAATTTGTACAGAATCATTGAAATTGCTCATGGATAACAGATGTTGGAATAAAGATAGACCTAGAAAATATACAAAAGAACAAAAGGAGGAAATAATAAAAATCAGAAGCAAGTTAAAAAAGGAAGAAAGTTTCTTCATAGGCGGAAAGGTTGTTATGGCAAATTATAATAATTCGCATAATGATAAAGTATCCAAAGATTTTGGGTGCTACCTCACTAAAATTGGGATAATTATATATTTGTTTTTTTACTATTATTTTTATAAGTTATAGGACTTACTTATATTATTTTGTAAATGAACATAAAAAGTCAAGAATTCATATTTGTTTTGTGTATGTCCTGTAATGTTTAAAATTAAATTTATAATATCTAATTTTAATTTTTAAGCAGATTTTTAAAAAATATCTCACAAATTAATTATCCCAACTTAAAGGGATGAGCAATAGATTTTGTAGATCGCACATTAAGAGAATATAAAATGGTAAAAAGTCCGCAAAAAAAGAGGAAGGGAGTAAGTAAATACATGCAATATCCACAATGCACTTTAAATAAATTGGGCAAAATAATGATGAGTGTGGATTTCATCGGTCCAAAATATTTGAAAGGTTCAAAGGATAAGATTAACTTTCTTTCCTGTAAATACATTCGCCCTAAAAAAGAAGGTATTGTAAAAAGGGTTGAAGGACAAACCACAGAGGAAGCGATAAAAATCTTAAAAGAAATATGGCAAAGTGAGCCTATTCCAGATGTCTTAAAGATCGATAACGATTCCGCTTTTGGAACAAATTTAAGTCAGGAAATGCGTGTAGGAAGATTGACATTATTTTTACTTAACTTGGGCATAAAGCCGTTATACGTTACGCCACGAAGCCCGTGGAATAATAGAAAAGTAGAGGGGTTTAATAGTGTGTTTTCAAGAAAATTCTGGAACAAATTAAAATTCACTGACGAGAATGAAATAGATATAAAAATCAAGGATTTTAATGTAGCTTATGAAAAATACAATAATTTGATAAACAACAACCCCGAGATTGAAAAGCCCAAGTATATCAACGATTGCAAAGACATAGATCTTGAAAATAAAGAGGTAAAAAAGTTTAAAGAAACAAAAATATATTTTTTAATAATAGTAAGACGAAAGGGAGAAAAAGTAGGAGAGAATGATTACGGTTTCATAGACCTATTAAAACAAGAAATCAAGTTGCCAAAAGATTTGATTAATTTATTTGTATTTTGTGTTTTAGATATTGAATTAAAAAAATTATCTATCTACACAGAAGGAGAAGATGGAAAATTAAATGACTTAAAAACAATCAATTTTATAATCAAAAATATTATTTATTGAAATTTTTATTTAATCTTCAAAATTCAATTGATAATTTACAAAAATATAAGTGGCCTACTTTTATATGGCACACAACCGTTAAATCATAATTTATACATAATTTATAAAAGTATTGTAAAGGTATTTGAAAAATTTTAAAATGATAAATGTTCTATTCTTTGGAAGAGGTGGGCAGGGAGCAGTAACGGCAAGCGAACTTTTGGCAAAAGCGGCCTTTAAGGACAACAAATTTGCACAGGCATTTCCGTCATTTGGTGTTGAAAGAAGAGGAGCTCCTGTGCAGGCATTCTGCAAAATTGATACTCAATTTATAAGAAGCAGAGAACAGATTTATGATCCGGATTATGTGGTTGTTTTTGATCCGAGTTTGATGGACCAGGTTAATGTCCACAAAGGTCTTAAAATTATTGTTAATTCCGAAAAGGACTACAATATGAAAAATTTCTTTAGGGTAAATGCAACAAAAATTGCAATAGAAACATTGGGAGTTCCGATAGTTAATACTTCAATGCTCGGCGCTTTTTGTGCAACAAAAGAGGTATCTTTGGACTCAATGAAAGATGCAATAAAGGATAAATTCGGAAAACGGGCAGAGAAAAATTTAATTGCCGCGGAGAAGGCATACAATGATTTGAAGGATAAAATTTAAAATGAATGAGGATGAGCACGAGAATATCATTATATGGCAAAAATTTTTAACATAAATTTCATAAAAACATATAAACCAAGTTTAATTATCATAATTACACCCTGATTTGCCTGTTAGAAATCATTGTCCTACATTGAGTGTTCTACAAATTATTGAATACATTTAGCAAAGTAAAATTCTGATAATTATAATTTCTAAAATTATGACCTAAATTTTCTAATTCTACCAAAATTTATAAGTTTTGTTTAATGGGTTCTTATTTTTTTAACGATTTTTTAACGATTTTTGAAAATTTAGCAATAAAGTATTTATATTTTAATTTTCATAATTATATATTGATATTTAAAGATGGACATTAAAAAATATGGTTGTTAAAGATGATGATGTGGTTGTAAACATGAAAAAAAAGGGCACACACTCTCATCCTAAAATCAAGTAAAATGTTTTAGCAAACCATTGAAAGTTCCATGGTTTAGGAATAAGAATTTAAGTTACAAATGGATTTCTTAATTAGGGTGAAATTATGAGAATTAAATGGGCAATGAAAATCGCTGTTAAATGTAGAAATGAATAAAGATAAATGAAGGCAAAATAAATTTATCCGGGTTTGTTTCTACCACAGATTATTATACGAAATTTTAATTCATTAAATAAATTTATAAAAATGGCAATGCATGCATCTATTTTTAATCCGCAGCATTCAACAGATATAATTTCACTGGTAATTATCATAGGCGCACTTATATCTGGAATTATTTTATTGCTTTATATGTATTGGAGATATAATGAAGAAATTATGTTGCGAAATTTTGCACTTAAATTTTTAGATCTGGAAAAGGAAAAAAGAGAAAAGCTGCTGAAGAAATACCTGAAAAGGGATGGCAAACATAAGAGGGTTGCGGGAGGTGTGTTTTTAAATCATTACGACATAATTTCAAACGACCTTAGGGAAAATTTACTGAAGGATGTCCCGAATAAAAACATCAAACTGATTGAATACCCTGTTGATGAATTAACCCCGGCATTTGGAAATCTGGCACTTAATATACTTGAAAGGCATTTTGATATAATTCCGCAGTCCCTTCGCAATGAAATAATAACCCAAGGTCTGCTAACTGCGGAAGGAATAGGAACAGAAATGATTGCTGAAAATTTCAGAAAAAATTTTGAAAAATTTGCTGAAAATTTCAGAAACGAAACACTTTTAAAACTCATTGGTCTATCTAACAATAATGTGAAATTTCAAATTGCAAAAATTTTAGACAAAAATTTTAATGATATTCCGCAGGAAATTTTAAATGAAGCACTTCGGCAGTTAATGGAATCAAAAAACAAAATGAACATTGGCTCTGTGATGGATATTTTATTTAGAAATTTTCACAAAATTGACATATTTACAAGAGATGAGATGCTGAAGAGGTATGTCGGATATATAGGAGCAGATAAAGCGGTTTTAGATAAATTTCTCTCTGCTTATGGAAGATCAATTATTAATCAGGAATTAAAGAAAAGAATTACCGAATTTGTAAAATGACTGGCTCAAAAACAAAAATTTTTGGTGTCCTCGGGCATCCGATAGGGCATTCATTATCCCCTGTAATGCATAAAGCATTCTTTAAGGAGAAAAAAATAAATGCAGATTACTTTGCCTTTGATGTGGATGAGAAAAATTTAGGTGATGCAATACATGGTGCGGATGCATTAAAATTTTGCGGGTTAAATGTGACAATTCCACATAAAATTTCTGTTATAAAATACATGGATGAAATCAGCGAAGAAGCGAGGTTGATTAATGCAGTAAATACAATAAAATTTGACTATGTTAAAGATTTAATAATTGGCTACAATACTGATGGAATTGGTGCAATAAATGCAATTGAAAAAAATTTAAATGATGGTCTTAAAGGTAAAAAAATTTTTATATTAGGTGCTGGCGGAGCGGCAAGGGCGATTATTTTTTCTGCTTTATCAAATAATGCAGAAATTTCAATATATAACAGAACAGTAGAGAAGGCAATTTTAATAGGAAATGATGTTAAAGAAAAATTAAATAAATACCTCAAAGTTGTTCATTTAAAAAATTTAAAGGACGAATTGAAAGACAATGATATTATTATTAATGCAACATCAGTTGGAATGTTTCCTAATGCTGACGAATGTCCGATAAATGAATATTGTATTCCAAAAGGAAAGGTTGTAATGGATATTGTATATAATCCGATTGAAACAAAATTTTTGGAATCTGCAAAGAAAAGAAATTGTATGACTATTAACGGTGTTGATATGCTTGTTGAGCAGGGTGCAGAGGCATTGAAAATCTGGCTGAATATGGAACCAGAAGAGTATTTAATTAACATTATGAAAAAGTCGATAATTAAGAAACTGAAAAATAAACCGAAAAATTAATAAACAAAATGTAATTTTTAAGTAATGAAAAATTTAAAATTTAAGATGCTATTCTAAGATGCCATTTAAGATGCAGTTCATATTTAAAAGATTAAAAATTAAGGATGTTTTGCTTATTGAACCAAAGGTTTTTAAGGATGAACGGGGATATTTTATGGAAACCTATAAATTTAGCGAATTTGAGAAATTCGGAACAGGAAATTTTGTCCAGGAAAACCAGTCGTTTTCTGTCAGGGGTGTTTTGCGCGGATTGCATTATCAAAATAATCCTTACGCGCAGGGAAAATTGGTTAGAGCAATAAAAGGTAAAATTTTTGATGTGGCAGTTGATATAAGAAAGGGAAGTCCGACTTATGGAACATACATTTCGGAAATTTTATCAGAAGAAAATAAAAAAATGCTTTACATTCCGGAGGGATTTGCTCACGGATTTTGCACTTTGAGCGATGAGGCGATTGTAAATTATCTGACAACATCTGAATATGCTCCGCGGGCTGACAGAGGAATAATATGGAATGATGAGAATATCGCAATTGACTGGCCAATAAAAGATGTGTGGCTTTCTGAAAAAGATAAAAAGCATCCCAAATTAAAGGATGCGGATATAAATTTTGAATATAAAGAATGAGTAATTTCGTAGATATTTACTTTTTGATGCGTAAATTCGAAGTGGAAAAAATCATTGAATGAACAAGGGAGAAATATCCGGAATATTCTATAACTCTATTGTTGAAAGCACTTAGTTATTTTGAAGATGCTGACGAATGTGTAAATAGCGATGGATAGAAGATAAAGATATCTGATAAGGGAGTTAAATGGGATAACATTAAAAATTTTATCGCCAAAGCAACCTTAAAATTTCACAAAAATTATTTAAAAAACCAAAAATGATGAAAACACTTTTAGTTACAGGGGGAGCAGGATTTATAGGGTCAAATTTTGTCTTATATTGGCTTAAAAAATACCCCGAAGACAGCATAGTAAATTTAGATAAATTAACTTATGCGGGAAATCCTGAAAATTTAAAGGATGTTGAGCATAATAAAAATTACAAATTTGTTAAAGGAGATATTTGTGATGCCGAATTAGTAAACAAATTAATGAAGGATGAGAATATAGATACAATTGTTCATTTTGCCGCGGATTCCCATGTTGACCGCTCAATTTTAGATCCGTCACCTTTTATAAAAACAAATATAGTTGGAACTTATACCCTTCTTGAGGCGGCACGGAAAAACAAAGATAAAATAAATAAATTTTATCATGTTTCAACGGATGAAGTTTTCGGAAGTTTGGAATTAGATTCAAGGGAAAAATTCAATGAAAATACGCCTTATAATCCAAGAAGCCCTTACTCTGCATCAAAGGCAAGTGCCGACCATTTAGTCAGAGCATACTATCATACTTACAACCTGCCTATAACAATTTCAAATTGTTCAAATAATTTTGGATATTATCATTTTCCGGAAAAACTTATTCCTTTAGCAATAACAAACATTTTAGAGGGAAAAAAGGTTCCTGTTTATGGTGATGGATTATATGTCAGGGACTGGCTTTTTGTTGAGGATCACTGCACAGCGATAGATTTAATTCTTCATAAAGGCCGGATTGGAGAAACATATCTTGTGGGCGGAATGACAGAAGAAATTTCAAATATTGATGTTGTCCGAAAAATTTTAAAAATAATGGGAAAAGACAATGGATGGATTGAATTTGTCCAAGACAGGCCCGGGCACGACAGGAAATACATGATTGACTGGAGTAAAATTAACAAGGAGTTGGGATGGCATCCGAAACATGATTTTGATGAGGTATTAGAGTTAACAATTGAATGGTACACAAAAAATCAGGAATGGTGGAAGAAAATAAAAACAGGAGAATATTTAAATTATTACAAAAGGCAATATGACAAAATTTAAATGACAAAATTTAAATGACAAAATTTAACAAATAACAAAATTTAAATAACAAAATTTAACAAAAATGATCAAGATAGCAATCACAGGAGGCGATGGATTGGTTGGTTCCAAAATCGTTGAAATTTTAAAAGCAGATGAAAATTTTGATGTAGGAGCAATATTGGAACGGGAAATGGATATCGCAAACAGAAACAGCGTTTTTAATACCCTGAATGGCTTAAATTTTGATGTGTTTCTTCATTTGGCTGCATATACAAATGTTGATAAAGCAGAGATTGAAAAAGAAAAAGCGTGGAGAATTAATGTTGAAGGAACAAAAAATGTCTTTGATGCTGTCCATTCATTGAATAAAAATTTTGTTTATATATCAACTGACTTTGTATTTGACGGAAAAATGCAAAATTCCCCTTTCTTTGAGGATTCAGAACCAAAGCCAATTTCATATTACGGCTTAACGAAATATGAAGGTGAAAAGATAGTGCAAGGGAAAGGAACGATAATTCGCATCTCTTATCCTTACAGGACAAAATTTGGTAATAAGTCGGACATTGTCCGAAACATAAAGTCATCATTGGAACAATGCAAATCACTGTCAATGGTTACGAATTCGTTAATTGTCCCGACATTCGTTGATGATATTGCTTATGCTTTGAAGAAATTTCTTTTATCAAAAAAATTCTATTCAAAAATTTTTCACCTTGTCGGAGCAAATGCAATTTCTCCTTATGAATGCGGAAAGATCATTGCCAATGCATTTGATTTGGATGATTCATTAATTAAGCCAACAACTTATGAAGAATATTTTAAAAACAAAGCAAAAAGACCGCAGTTTTCAGATATAAAAAGCAAAAACAATGATTTTTATAAAATGGGCGGTTTTGAAGATACTATTTTTAAATTTAAAGATGAATTTAAGTAGAATTTAAAAAATAAAATTTAAGAAGTTAAAAAATAAAGATGAAAGGACTAATACTTTCAGGGGGCGAGGGAACACGATTGCGTCCATTGACATATTCGCAGCAGAAGCAGTTAATTCCAGTGGCAAACAAGCCGGTTTTGTTTTATGGAATTGAGGATCTGATTGAAGCAGGTATAAAGGACATCGGAATTATTGTAGGTCCCAATAAAGAGCAGATTGAAAATGCGGTAAATGATGCAAAATTTGATGCAAAATTTACATTTATCAATCAGCACAAACCAGAAGGACTGGCGCATGCAGTAAAGATAGCAAAGAAATTTATCAATGATGAATCATTTGTTATGTATCTCGGAGATAACATTTTAATGCAATCTCTTAATGACTTTATTAATGGCTTTGAAGAATCAGACGAATCAGCGAGAATTTTGCTTTGCAAAGTCAGCGATCCGAGCAGATACGGAGTTGCGAAATTAAATGACAATGGAGAAGTAATTAAATTAGTTGAAAAGCCAAAGGAATTTATTTCGGATTTGGCATTAATCGGTGTTTATGCATTCAAGAATAAAATTTTTGATGCGTGTGATGCAATAAAACCATCATGGAGAAACGAACTGGAAATTACAGATGCAATTCAATGGCTTATAAACAATAAATTCAAGGTTCCAGCAAGGATTACAAAAGGATGGTGGAAAGATACAGGAAAGGCAGAGGATATGATTGATGCAAATCGCCTGATTCTGGACTCTTTAAAGGGACAAAATTTAGGAAAGATAGAAAACACAAGGATTGAAGGAAGGGTTTTTATTGACAAGGACTCAAAAATTTTAAATTCAACAATCAGGGGCCCTGTAATTATAGGAAAGAATTGCGAGATTAATGAGGCATACATCGGGCCATATACAAGTATCGGAAATTTTTGTAAATTAAAAAATTGCGAGATTGATAATTCAATTGTTTTGGACAAAGCAGAAATTTCGGAAATCAGAAAAATTTACGATTCTCTGATTGGAAAAGAGGTAAAAATTTTTAAAAAGCAGACAATTCCAAAAGGAAAAAAATTTGTTGTCGGGGACAGGTCCGTTTTAGAAATTTAATATTTAATTCTAAATTTAATATTTAATGTTCATCCATAAACTCGTAATTTTACTGAAAATCTGTAAGATTTTTAAATTGTCAAAAACATAATAATTTACCTTGAAAAAGTTAAAATTTTTTCAAAATTTTATACTTTATGGATGGACACTATTTAATGTTCTAAATTTAATTTAAAATAAAAATTTAATTTAAAATAAAATGGCTACAATGTTTGCAGATAAGGTTGGTGCGAATGTGGGTGGGATAAAACAGGATGAAGAAAAAGGAAAAAATAAAAGAAGAATGATTTTTGTGATAATTGGAATAATTATAATAAGTATTGTTATGGCGGCATGGGTTTATGACAAATACGGGACTGTTTATCTTGGTCCGGGAGAACACTATACAGTAAATATTCCTTTTATCGGAGCGTCTGAGGTACCGGTTATATGTGGAAAGGCATATCTCACAAGTGAAAATCCGGTTAAAGATATAAATATTACAGTAAAATATTACAACAATGAGAGCGTTTTAGCTTGGAATTTGACAAATAAGGACGGAAAATATTGTATATATCTTCCAGAAATAACAAAGAATACAAAGTATGATGTTTATGTTGGTTACGACAATGAAACTATGACGCTCGGAAAACACGATTATTCTTTAACAAATTTGAAAACAGAAAAAGAAATTTATAATAGAAGCGTTGACCAGTATGTAATAATAAACGGGACCATAAATAACGAAGATGCAAAAATAGAAAACGGTAGAATGGATGTCAATTTGAAATATCATAATGAAAGCACTGGCAAATGGGAAGAGATATTCGATTATAAGCGATATTATGTCAACATTGAATCAAATGATGAATATCCACTTCCAAATGATGCGGATGAAGTAAACATTTCATGGGAAATTCCAAATGATGCAAAAATTGGAAAATATAAATTTTATATCAAAACATCGTTCAATGCAGAGAAAACAAACAAAGGCCATAAACCAAAAAGTGTTTATTTCAATATAACCGAATAAAGCCAAAAGTATGGATATTCCATCTGATGAATTCAATGTTACATTTAATACAAGCAATGCGAATATCGGAGGATACAAATTTTATTTGGAATTTTCGGTTAATGTAAAGGAAAAAACAAAGACATTATATTTTGATGTTGAATAAAATTTATTATGGGTTAAAATTTAAAACAAATTTTCGCGACCATCAGAGATTCCTTCATTTGTTATCCATGAGGCAATCGTTAATGCGGTGTGTCATAGAGATTATAATTCAACCTGTGCTGTTCAGATAATGGTTTTTCTTGGCGGTGTCGAAATATGGAATCCTGAAAAACCGCCTTCACAGATAAATTAAATCATTGAGAGAACATCACACCTCTTATCCGAATAATCCGTTATTGGTAGATCTCTTTTATCTTGTGGATTACATCTAGAAAGCAGGTTCGGGAAATCTGGAAATGATCACACAATGCAGGAATAAGGGTTTGCCAGATCCGGGGTTTGTTGAAAAAAGAGGGAGTTCCGGACAATAATTTATAGAGAGATTTATACTGAAAGTATGCTTGAGCAACTTGGATTAAATGAAAGAGAAAAAATAGCAATCAGATATGTAAAGGAAAGAGGGTCAATTACAAACAAAGAATATCAGGAGATTACAGGCGTTTCAAAAGTCACGGCGTTTCGTGATCTGTGGAAATTAACAGAAAAGGCAATTTTAGAAAAGAGCGGCGTTACAGGTAAAAGGACCATCTATAAACTGAAAATGGGTTCATAAAGGTTTCAAAGGTTTCATAAAGGTTTCATAAATGGGTCAAAGGGGCATCTTATTATTTGCTGGGATAATGTTGCTAATGTCTGCTAAAGGCAGGATAAGTGTCGCTAATGTCCGATAGATATGAAAATATTATGAAGTAAGATATCACCTCGCTTACGCTCGGGATTTAAAACAAGTTTTAAATGGAAACAAAAACAAAATTTAGGAGAGTCAACAATAATTTTAAATTTATGAGAAGTCAAATTACGCTCGCTATCGCTCGTGTATTTTCAAACAAATTTGAAAACAACATAAATTAATAAAATATGGTAACTACTCAGCCACCCTAAAAAATTACTGGTAAATTTTTGATTTTTACGCTCACTTCGTTCGTGTCTTTTTGAAATCTTTATGATTTCAAAAATCGTGTCTTTTGAAATTTTATAAATTTTGAAATTGTATTTTTTTGAAATTTTCAGAGGTAAATTTCCTACCTCCTGATTAGTTACAAAATATGTTACTTTAAATTAACATAAATAAAAATGAAATTTAAAGGAGTAATTCCCGTAGCGGGATTTGGGACAAGATTTTTGCCAATCACAAAGGCACAGCCAAAAGAAATGCTGCCAGTAATTGACAAGCCAGTTATCCAATATGTCGTTGAAGAGTTTATAGATGCGGAAATAGATAACATTTTAATGATAACAGGAAGAGAAAAAAGAGGAATTGAGGATCACTTTGACAAAAGCATTGGTTTGGAGATGTTGTTAAAAGATGCAGGAAAAGATGAAATTTTAAAAAAAATTGAAGAAATTTCAAATATTAGTGTATTTTACACGAGACAAAAAGACAGGAAGGGACTGGGAGACGCAATTTTACAAGCTGAAAATTTTGTTGACGGAAATCCGTTCATAACACATGTAGGAGACACAATTTTAATTGCAGATAAAAATCCCCTAAAAGAATTAATGGAAATTTATAATAAACACAAAAAGCCAGTAATATTGTTTGAAAGGGTTAAAAAGGAAGATATTGAAAAGTACGGAATTATTGATGGCAAAAAAATAAGTGATAAATTATATAAAATTGAACATCTGGTTGAAAAGCCAAAGAAAGAAGAAGCACCTTCAAATATTGCTATAATAGGGGTTTATCTCTTTGACAGCAAAATTTTTGACTGCATAAAAAGAACAAAACCAGGGGTTGGAAATGAGATACAGATTACAGATGCAATAAACCTGCTACTTGAAGAAGAGGATATCTATGCTTATGAATATGCTGGAAACAGATATGATATAGGAAATCCTTATTTGTGGCTGACTGCGAATATTGAATTTGCATTGAAAAGGGAGGACTTGAGAGAGGATATTGTTAAATTTATGAAGAATTTAAATTTATAAAATTGGAATAAGAAGTTTAAAAATTTATTACATGGATGTTTAATTGCTTTCCTGTGGGAAAAAGGCATTGTTGACCAGGATGTGTTTGGCAGAGGGTTAAATTTTATAGGTATAAATTTTTTCAAAATGCAACACAAAACCTGAAGGTAGATTAAAGAAGACAATTTAATATTATGGAAATTTATTTTCGTAATGGTTATGGTTATGTGCCGTATGAAAGTAGGACACTTTTCTCTTATGCCTCTAAAAATATATACTTCAAAATCAAATAACTTATGGAAGACATAAGAAGTAGGCAATTTAGAGTGTTTCTCATTATTAAATGCCAGAGAAATAATATCTGTGGCACTTGTTTTTACTTATTACACTTTTCCCAAAACTGTGGAAAAAGTAAATTTTATTTACTAAATCAGCGTCCTACATTTATTTGGCACTCAACCCTCCCTCAACCCTTATTTTTTGAATTCCATACTTCCATTATCCTCTACCTGACATTTGTTGTCTTTTTGCTGACCGTTTCCCTTTTTATCTGTTTTATTTCTTCCAGCACAGCCATTTCTTCTTCATTCAGCAGATCTTCTATGCCAGATGTTTCTTCAAAAGTAAGAAATGAATAAAGTATTCCGTCTTTGTCAATATTCTTGCCAATCTCCCCTTTGTCTATTGAAACCGGAACTTCTTCCCCTGCCCTTGCAGATGACACTTTTTCTCCCTTCTTCGCCTCAATGCGCATTATACTTCCAACCAATTCACCTGCGGCATTCATCAGCCGCATCCCTGTTGTAATCTTGCCCGTCAATATTTTCACTCCGGCAACAGCAGGATTTTTTGCCCTGAAAATATACCTGCTTATTACCTGTATTTTTGCTATGTCCGGAGCCTCTTTTTTGATATTTCTGCTCCACTCTTTATATTCCTCTATAATTTTGTATATCACCTCGCCTTTAAAAATTTTTATATTATTTTCGTATATTAAATTTTCCACATCATCAGTGATGTCAACATTAAACACAAATATTACCCCGTGCTTTTTATCTGTTTCCGCAATTGATGATGTCATAATTACATCCTCTTTTGTTACTCTTCCCGCACGGGCATTTTTAACTGGAATTCCTTCTCTGTTCAGGAGATAAGCAAACGCCTCAACCGCTCCAAAAGTATCTGTTCTTATTATAACTCCGTGTTGTGATGTTGAAATTTCCCCTGTCTCTGTTTTTGCCTTTGCCTTTGTTTCTTCTGCTGTTTTGTCATTGCAGACATATACGGGCATTCCTCCTTCCGCATCCTTTAAATTTTCCGCATAAATTTTAATTCCACAGGCAGCAATTGCCTCTGATGTTGCATTAAATTTTTTTGCGAGCCGCATTTCTTCACTTTCAGGAGAAAGGAGTAAATTTTTGACCTTTGTTGCAATTGGTTCCCTCCCACCTATAACAATTGTATCGCCTTTTGAAATTTTTCCGTTATACATAATCACATCAATGGTTCTTCCGATGCCGGTAACATCCCTTGCTTCCAGTATCATTCCTTCTCCTGGCGTGTCCGAATCAATTTCAAGTTTATTGAGCAGAAATTTGTTTGCTATACCCATCAGAACCAGGAGTAAATCCTTAATTCCGTAATCGGCAATTGCCGCAATCGGAACTACCGCAAAGGATTCTTTATAGTCATCCGGCTTTTTAAAATTTGTAAATATGTCTGCGTTTATGTTCCTTGAATTTAACTGCCCGATAATATCGTAAAATTTAGTGTAAAATTCGTTGCATGTATCTGGCTGCTGGTTATCAAATTTTTCATTTAAATCCCATCCAGTGATAGCGTCAACCTTATTTGCGGCTATAACGAACGGAACCTTAAAATTTTTCAAAATTTCCAGACTTTCTCTTGTCTGCGGCTCAACACCTTTATTTATATCTATCACGACAATCGCCAGGTCGGCAATGCTGCTTCCTCTTTTTCGCAGTGCCATAAATGCTTCGTGTCCAGGCGTGTCAATAAACAGCAGTCCCATAACCTTTAAATTTTTTATAAAATTTTGATATGCCTGATTATTTCCGCATAAATTTGCGATATGTTCCAGAGTTATGTTGGTTGCCCCGATGTGCTGCGTAATTCTGCCTGCCTCCTTTTGGGTAACTATAAGCCGGCTCCTCCTGATTGCATCAAGTAAAGTTGTTTTTCCGTGGTCAACATGCCCTACTACAACAACGATTGGATTACGGATGATTATTGCCATTTTAATAATGTTTTAATGCTTTTGCTTTTTCTCAAAATTTAATAATAAACTTCTAATTAAAATTTTGAAATTTAATTTATAATAAATTTATAATATTTAACAAGACATGTCAGCATCAAATTTAACTTATGTCAAAAAATGTATTCAAAACTAACGGCAAAGGTACCCTATAAAATACTGGCGGCAGTTCCGATAGTCATAACAGTTGTTATGCTTGTAGTAATAGCAATTAACGGATTTAACATGAGTTTTGATTTTAGCGGAGGTATGTCGCTTGAAATTTATGAAAAATTATCCGACAGCCAGATAAATGACTTAAAGAATGGCCTGGCTAAAAGTAATCTGCAAAATTTAAAAATTTATAATAACGTAAATATTGTTAAGATAACAACTACCCATAAAATTTCTGACTCTGAATTTCTTTCACTTGCAGAAAAATATACGGGAAAACTCATCACGAACAACATATTTAATATAAATTTAAATTACAAAATTTCGCGTGATGCCGAAGAAAAATTAAAAAACAGGTTTGGGGATGAAATAAAAATAACCAGTAATGACGACAGCACAAACATCATAATAGAAAGGCGGCAGATGAGTGAAGAAGAAATGAAAAAAATACTGTCTGATCATAGGTACAGTATAAATTTTGACCCTGACAAAGGCACTTATCTTTTTGAACCGGCAAATGCGAAAGTTGGAGGTGTAAGTTCTGTACTTGGTGCGCGGTTGAAGGATGAAATGATATGGGCGTTTGTTATTGCTGTTTTTTTGATTACTGTTGTTATATTTATTGCTTACCGCATACCTGTTCCGACCGTGGCAATTCTTGCAGCGGCATTTGTAGATATTATCTTTGCAGCAGGATGTATGTCCATCTTTGGAATAGAATTAAATTTACCAACATTGCTCGCATTAGTTATGCTGCTGGGATATTCCGTTGATACGGATGTATTACTGACAACCAGGATATTAAACAGAAAAACAACCGTTAATGAAGCAATAGATCAAACAATGAAGACCGGACTGACTATGACATTTACAGCAATTGGGGCAGTTTTGACAATGTTAATTGTTTCAAATCTGATAACGCCGAAAATTGAAGTACTTAGTCAGCTTTCAATGGTAGTTCTGTGCGGGCTTTTTATGGATATATTTTCTACATGGTTAATGAATACAGGAATATTAAAATGGTATGTTGAAAGAAAAATATCAAAGGTAAAAAGAAAAAAATTATTTAAATTTTCATTGTTTCACGAATAAAAAATAACTTCACTTCGTTCAGATATTTTTAAACTTTACAAAACTTTAAAAAATGGAAAAAAAATCATTCATCAGGATGTTGAAGAACATAAAAATATTGATTTTAATTGCTGCAATAATATTATCAGCAGTCTTTTTATATGCCAAACCGTTAAATTTCGGTTCGGATTTTGTCGGAGGGGTTTCTATTGAACTAGAACTTGAGCGTCCCACAAACAGCACCGAAGAAATGCAGGCGATGAAAACGATTCTTGAAACCCGGCTGAACGGAATGGGATTAAAGGATATCCAGGTTGTTACCTGGGGGAATCAGTTTCTGATTGTAAAGATGGCAAAAGCGTCTCCGGACCAGATTTATGAAATTGAAAGTATAATAATGCGTCAGGCAAAATATATTGAAAGGGTTGACGGGAAATTAGCCATTAAAGGGGACGAATTAACCTTGGATACATCAAGCAGAGGTGTAGCAATTGTGCCAACTGACAGCGGATACCAATGGCAGGTTGGGGCCAGACATAATGTTGAAGGTGCAAAGAGATTCGGCGAGGCAATTGCGGGAAAAATGGGCTGGCCTATTGACTCTTTCATAGATTCTCCGGAAAATACATCTATTCTGCTTACTGAAACAACATATAAGTATATTCATTCAATGACAAATTTCAAGACACGGGAAGGAGAAGATATTTACGGGAGCAGTAACGGGATTTATATAATAGAAAAAAGGTCCCAGATTCCGGTTATACAGATAAAGACAATGAAGACAATGAAGACAATAAAGACAATAGATACAAATAACAGTGAAGACAATGAAGGCAATGGCAATGTACCGGAGGAAAATTTTGACTTTGACGATTTACAAATACAGTTAAATTCGCTAAAAGAAAAGGGAATTAATACCATAATTATGGCAGAGGACAAAAATGACAACATTACAGTTCAGGTTGAAAATTTCATCGCTGAAAATGGATTTAGGATCATGATAAAACCGAGAAATAATGAAATTTACGGAGAGTGGATAAAAGAACTTACAGGACTTCAGAGTTCCGCACGAATAAATATTTTTTCGCCGGGGCCTGTATATGCAGCAGTAATAACCGGAAATACAAGAACGAAAGCCGAGGCCGAAAATAAGGTAATTGCAACGCAGGTTTTATTAAGTTCCGGAAATTTACCTGTAAAGATTCTTCCGATATGTGGGACAAAATTTTCCGAGGGTCCTGGACAGTGCGGAGGAAAAGAAGAAACATTTGATCCGTCATTAGGTGAGAAATTTCTAAGTATCTCTGCAATAATAGGCCTGATAGCAATTATTGTTGTTTCAGTAATTCTTTTTATAAGATATAGAACTCTGATATTAACAATTCCGGTAATGCTTACCTGTTTAAGCGAGATACTAATAATACTTGGTTTCGCATCAATGATTCGCTGGGAACTTGATTTACTTGCTATTGCAGGTATAATAATTGTTGTTGGAACAGGAGTTGATAGCCAGATTATAATTCTTGATGAAACATTAAAGAAGGGAAAGAAAAAAGAGGTTGTTAGTATTGTAGAAAGAATAAAAAGTGCATTTTTCATAATATTTGTAAGTGCAGGAACAATAATAGTTGTTATGTTTGCATTAATGACTGTTCAGGCAGGAATACTTAAGGGTTTTGCATTTACAACAATTGCAGGAGTCCTGATTGGGGTAATTATTACAAGGCCGGCATTTGCAAATATTGTAGAGTACATTGTGAAATAAAATAGCAAATAGTTGTAATTGTCTGGTTGATTATAGTCATTTTACTGACTTTTTGCGGTAAAAAGAATATTTTCAAAATACAGAGTTTTGAAAATATACTGAAAATCTTTGAGATTTTCAATCTTTAAAAATCTGTGGGATTTTTAAATACTAAAACCTTCGGTTTCAATCTTTAAAAAATCTGTGGGATTTTTTAAATACTGAAAAATGCAAGTTTTCAATCTTTAAAAATTTACGAAATTTTTAAATGAGAGCGAAGCGAACTTATACTCGTAAATTTGATAACTATGCAAAAAGTTAGCAAATTTACTATAAAATGTAATTCCTCACACGGGGACACAGAGAACTACGAGATTTATACACGGAATAAGCTAAAATTAAATTTAAAATTATTTCCTTTCTCTGCACCTCTGTGGGGATAAACAAATACAAATTTCTTCAAAACAAGTTTTGAGACATGGGTAAAATTTAAATCCTGCAACTAGACTGATTGAATTTTGAGTTGTGTGAAATATTTGTTGAGGGGCTATGAAAATTTTAGTTTATCTTTTTCTTAACTATCTGTCTTATGAATACCAATAGTATCAGACACATTACAGCAACAACAATCGCTGATGTTTCACAAAAATTAAAAAATACATAAACGATTATTATTCCAAAAATTCCAAATACCGTGCCATTTATTATCCCTCGCTTTAATTCCCTCCTGTTTAATATTTCTTTTAAATACAAAACATACAACACGCCAACTCCAATCGCCAGCCCAAAAATTACCGCTGCAATAAGATAAATTAAATTTTCACCTGACATTTTAAATTGTAACTATAGTCATTTACTGACTTTTTACAGTAAAATAACATTGCTTACGCTTGGATATTTCAAAAACCTTGGGTTTTTGAAATGACTATTTTCAAATCGCGGAGATTTGAAAATATACTGAAACCTTCGGTTTCAATCTTTAAAAAATCTGTGGGATTTTTTAAATACTGAAAACAGCAAGTTTTCAATCTTTAAAAATTTCGTAAATTTTTAAATGAGAGCAAAGCGAACATACACTCATAAATTTGATAGCTATACAAAAAGTTAGTAAATTTACTAAAATTGAAATACAAAGGTTTCACTGTATGGAACTTTCCAGAGAACAACCTCTTTACCAGGGTATTTTTTTAGCAAAGCAGTATACTTTTTCAGAGTCATCATCTGCACCTACTACTTTACTGCCAACAACATAGCCATATTTGCCCTTATATTTACTTAGGTCCGCTTTTGTAAACCAGTTAAATGTTTTATCCATTTTTATATAAATTTCGGTTATTTAAATACTTTTTTATTGCTATATAAAGTATGAGATTTACTTATCAGGAAAGTATGAGATTTACTTATCAGGAAAGTATAAGTTCACTTTGTTTAGATATTTTAAAATAAATTTTAAAATGCCAGAAGGGCTTTCTTGAAAAATATCTATAATTTCATCCAGATCAGAAGTTATTTTTTTCATCATGTTTAAATCATCTTAAATCATATTAAATTTTCCTGAAATTTATCATTGGCTATTGTGAAATCCTTTGTGTTAATTCCTTAAATTTTCCTGAAAGTTATCATATTCTTCATAGCTTTCAAATTTATCCCATTCATCATTTACGGGGATTACTTCGGTTCCGTTTTCTCGCAAAAGTTTTCTATTTTCAGGCAATTGTAAATTATATGGCGGGTCGGCAAAAATTAAATCAAAAGAATCGTTGGGAAAATTTTTCAAAATTTCTATACAACCACCATGAATAATTTCGTTTTGAGGAAGCATAAGAATTAACTTTCCAATTTTTCTTCAAGCAAATTGGCAATTGTTTTATAAATAATTCTTTTAAGTGATTTTTCTTTGAAATAATCAAGTAATAATTTTAAGGTTTTCTTTTCTGGAAAAATCGTTAAAAATATTTCGTTAAAAATAATATCATTTTGAAAAATTTTTCTATAGAGACTTGGTGACAAGTCTTTTATTTCTTCAAAGGAACTTTCGGCGTCAATGTCAAAATTTGTTTCTGGAAAATCGGGAATTGCTTTTTTCTACTGTTCTAAATATTTTAAAATCTCGTTCCAAATATTTTTTTGTTTCAAAAAATCAAATAGCTCAACGCCGTAAAACAAATAAATCTCAACGCCATAATCCATAGACATTTTTTCAAGCTCTGTTTTATAATAATTTTTATTTTTCTGTAAGTCGGAATCAATGAAATAAAAAATCCCGACAAGATTTTTTTCGCCATATTTGCCGATCATTTCGTTTAGTTTTTTCTCAAAATTTTCTATTTGCCCTCGCTTCTTGGTAGAATCGTGATCGTCTCTAATTTTCTGCTCAATAAAATAAACTTTATCTTTGAACTTAAAACATTGATCAAGATTCAATTCGTCATTATCGCCATTAACAAACTTTTTCTCTAAAATTTGATAGCCAAACTCCTTAAAATATTCTTCAATTGCTTCCTCAAAAGCGTCGCCAAAACGGATTTCGTGAGATTGCAGTAAGTTTTGCAAAATTTTCGCTTTTGGTTTTGTCGGCCTGAATAGGCCAATATATCTATTTGGATACTTTGCTATTTTTTCAATCAACACCGCTTTTGATTCTTCAAAAATAGTTTCGTTAAAAATGTTTTTAAATTTTTCGTATTGCATAAGATTATGTTAAATATTTTTTAATATACTCGTTTCTTATTTCATCAATAAGAATTAGATTGCCTTTTTTATCTTTTGTGTGCCAATATGTCCAGCCATTATTTGAGACCTTGCCCAAAATTTCAGCACTTATTTTATGAATTGAGCCTACTTTATCACCCCATTTTAAAGTTGCGTCCGCCGAAATTTTGGCTTTGTATTTTTCGTCCTTGGAATATAAGTAATCGCCAATATTTATTAATCTATTTTCAAGCAAGTTGCCAAAAGGAACTTTTGGTTTTTTTTCTTCAACAGAATAAGATAATAATTCATCGTCAAGTGGTTTAACTTTTTTAATTCTCTCATTTGCTATTTTAATATAAAAATCTTCTTTTTCTATCCCAATAAAATTTCTTTTCAGTTTTTTAGCCACAGTACCAGTTGTCCCACTACCCATAAACGGATCTAAAACTATATCGCCAATATTTGAAGTTGATAAAATAATTCTAAAAAGCAGTGCTTCCGGCTTTTGGGTAGAGTGGGCTTTTTCGCCATTTACTTTTATTCTTTCCCCACCATTGCAAATAGGAATATACCAATCGCTTCTCATTTGTTTGTCATCGTTAAATGCTTTCATTGACTTGTAATGAAAAGTAAATTTTGATTTTTGATTTTTAGAAGCCCAAATCAATGTTTCTTGCGCGTTATTAAAACGCGTACCTTTAAAATTAGGCATTGGATTTGTCTTGATCCAAATGATATCATTTAAAACCCATAATCCAATATCTTGCATGATTTTCCCGACTCGGAAAATATTGTGATAACTGCCAATAACCCAAATTGAGCCGTCTTTTTTTAAAACTCGCTTACACTCTTTAAGCCAGTCATAAGTAAATTTGTCATATTCCTCAAAAGAGGAAAATTTATCCCATTTATCATTTACAGCAGAAACCTTTGTTTGATTTGGGCGATAAAGTTCGCCCTGTAATTGTAAATTATAAGGCGGATCGGCAAAAATAAGATCAACTGAATCTTCAGGCAGTTTTTTTAATTCTTCTATGCAATCACCTTTGATTATTTTGTTTAAATATTTTCCAACCATAATCTTTTATATTAAATTTTCCTGAAATTTATCATTGGCTATTGTGAAATCCTTTGTGTTAATTCCTTAAATTTTCCTGAAATTTATCATTGGCTATTGTGAAATCCTTTGTGTTAATTCCTTAAATTTTCCTGAAATTTATCGCTGAAATCATCAAATAAGCGGAAATCAAGGTTAAGAAAAACAGATTAAAATTTAAATATTCTGACAGCAGATAAAGCAGCGGAATTATCAGCGCATTGAATGTTATCGGAAGCCCCACATAGACATTTATGTTTTTGTCTGTGTTTTTGTCTGTGTTTTCATTTTCGCTTTCTCTTGCCAAACACAAATATCTTGCCAGCCGCATAAGTCCCGCGCACATAACAATTACTGAAATTATTAAGTAGAAAATGTCCTGATGTGAATAAAAGAATATAAAGACCGCGGGAACAACCCCAAATGCAACCGCATCAGCAACCGTGTCAATATTTGCCCCATACTTTGTAGGAAAGGAAAATTTCCTTGCCATAAATCCGTCCATATAATCAGCAATTCCTGCAAGCCCAAGAAGCAATGCAGCCTGCAAAAAATTTCCTGCAAAAATTTCGATTATAGCAAAAAATCCAAAGACCGCACAGAGCAGCGAAAATACATCCTTCCACTTAAAAAAATTTAATATATTGTTGTTGTTCATAAGCCAAAATAGATACAAAATTTCAATTTAGTCCTTCACCAGCTTAAATTTATATCCGTATAAAATCACACCTTCATCTCCTTCTTCAACAATCTTTCTAAAGATCGACTTAACCTTGCTTCCTATCTTCACATCATTCATTTTACAGTCAATAATCTGCGCCGTAAGCGAAGGGCCTTCTTTTAATTTTATTATTGCCAGAATGTATGGTTTGATGTTCTCAAAACCCCGCAGCGGCGAATAAATTTCAGTGTAACTCATTACTTCACCTTCACCGCAAAATTTATACTCGTCCATTTTTCCCTTTCTTCTGCATTTCGGGCATATAATTCTCGGTGGAAAATAGTATGTTTCACAGGTCACACATTGTGTTCCTATCAGATTATATCTCTGCGGAATTTTTCTCCAGTTTAATGCAATCCGTGTCATTTTGATTGTTTGTTATTTATTTTGTTTTTAAAATTTTTAAATTTTGTTTTAAATTTTTGTTGATAATTTTGAATAATTATTAATTAAATTTACATTAAATTTACATTAAATTTACATTAAAT